>Ga0157372_10002975_pt1 | contig 18255 bp, 9 predicted proteins | sample C55metaG_FD_115307 | JGI IMG/M metagenome (GOLD analysis project Ga0157372, IMG submission 115307) | Corn rhizosphere microbial communities from Kellogg Biological Station, Michigan, USA - C5-5 metaG | ecosystem: Host-associated > Plants > Roots > Rhizosphere > Soil | place: USA: Michigan... | reverse complement strand
TTTGTATTCGGTTCCACCGTTTTGGAAAGACGCAACAAATGTGCTTCAATATTGAACGATGCGGTTGATATTTTTCGAAAACGTTGTAGTAAATAAATGTTTAGCACAATAGTCCTCCTGTCTGAAATTTCGCCAATTTCCCGTCAGCAATGGTCCTGTTTCAACGGCTGGAAACGTTCCCTGGTGTAAACTGTGGCCTTTTTATAACTCAAGACCAGGAGAATTTGGACTTTCAGTGGTCAATTTCGCCCGGAGTTGAATAGAGGCCAAGGGCATTGAGAAATTAAGCCGGTGCCTGAAAGTGTTTTACGATGAAGAATAGTTTACACGAGGACAAATTCGAAACGCGATCTGCCAGGAGTTGGTGTTTTCGGCGCAGAAGATACTCGTTATTGACTGAATGATTCGAATGGAAATGATTATCAGCCGGCGACGGAAACTTTCCTTGGGTCGTTCCCGGTAAGCCTTCTGGCAAGTGTGAAACGCATCTTCAGTTTGGAAAACAAATGTTCCTGACTGAAGTTTAAACTAACTATCTTGCTTTTGAAGTTGAGCTGCAAATGAGTAGATGATATCTGTTGGAAAATCCAAATATGTTATCAGGGCGAAAACCGACTTTATCATTCAGCATTTTGGATGCAGAGCAGTGCTCAGACTTTGTTCACAAAGGTTATTAGTTAGAAATAGTGGCTGCTTTTATTGAGAATAGCGACCGTGAGCTTGTCATTCGCATTCAAACAGGCGATGTCGAAGCATTTGATATTTTGTACTGGAAATATCACCAGGCTGTCTATGCCAATATTAATAAATTGATCAAGGAAGAAGAAGCTGCAAAAGATATTCTGCAGGAAGTGTTTGTGACTGTCTGGGAGAAACGCCATACGATCGATCCCGACCAGGCGATTGCAGGTTGGCTGTTCGTGGTCAGTTACAATAAGTCAGTCTCCCATCTGAAAAAATCGTTGAAAGAATCTACGTTCAATATTGAAATGAAGAACCGGGCGCAGCTTGCAGATGAAGATTTTAGCGTCAAGGAGGAACAGCTGCAATTGTTGGAGGCGGCTTTGACACGTTTGCCGAGTCAAAAAAGGAAAGTGTTTGAATTATGTAAACTGCAAGGAAAAACTTATGAAGAAGCCGCGTCAGAACTCAATATTTCAAAACATACTGTGAAGGAGTATTTGTCGGAAGCTATTGCAAAAATTAAGGCGTTTATCAGGGAGAATCCCGGGCATCTTGCAAGTTTTGTTTACCCCGTTCTGCTGTTGCAGTTCCTCTCCTGATACAGGCTTTTTACACCTACAAGGTTTTAGTTGACGGCTGCTTAAGTGTTCGACGCCATTGTTCCTTTCCAGGCCAATGGGTGGGAAATTCAGAAAAAAAGAGAAATAGAACACCCCCCCGATTTAATAGTTTCGAAGTATTTACCACAATAACGCTGTTGAGATTAGTTGGCCGATCAGTCGGCATTTATATTGCAGGGTGATAAAATGGTAAGATGTACGAAGTAAGCAAACGATTATCGGACCTATTAGAGAAAGATACCTGGACTCCCGAGGAAAGCCATTGGGTTTTAACTTATTTGGAAAGCTCTGATGGTGCTGAATTGCAATTATTGATGCAGCAGCAGTTCAATGAAAATAATGAGCAACTGCTCCCCGCTAAGCGGTCTCGCCGAATTCTGGGTGAAATTCACAAAAGTCTTCACATAAACAATCGGACCAAGAAAGCGTCTGTTATCCGGCTTTGGGTCGGAAGAACGGCAGTAGCAGCATCAATTATATTCATTATAGGTTTTGCATGGCAGTTTTTTGCTGATCACAAAAAATCGACGGCTACGACTGTTAGCGTCGACAAAAAGACCGATACCGTTGAATTTGTAGTGCGGCACGAGGTTAACACAACGGCAAAAGAAAAACGGATTCAACTTTCTGACGGCTCTTTAATAGTGTTGGCCAAAGAAAGTGAGATTACCTACCGGGAGCCATTTGTCAACAGTAGGAGCGTTTCGCTGATTGGTAAGGCGTACTTTAAAGTTACCCATGATGCTTCCAGGCCGTTCGTTGTTACCAGCGGCGATTTAACAACGACGGATTTAGGTACTGAATTCACCGTGACGGCTTTTAGAAACAGTCATCAAATCGTAGTACGACTTTATCAAGGCAGTGTGGTTATCAGGCCCCTTGATAAAATGAACAGGAGGATGACAAGAGAAGTTTACCTGGTGCCGGGACAGGAGTTTGTGTATGGCAGCCAAAAATCTGCGAAAGTCAACAGGTTTAAACCGCTTAATGCAGCTCCGGAACAGATTTTAAAGGTGGAACAGACCTCGGACAACCCATTGTTACCAAAGCAGGTTGATACCCCTTGGTTTATGTTCAATAACCAATCCCTGGAAAATGTATTGAATGATTTGTCGGCCCTGTATAATGTTGAAATAGTCTATGATAAAAAGGACATTGAAAATATTTATTTCACAGGTAAATACAACAAGTCTGAATCTTTGACAAACATTCTTAAAAGGATTGCTACCCTCAATAACCTGACGATTACGAAGAAAGACAGCGCTTATATTATAAGCAGATAAATTAAGGTCAAAAAAGTATTGCCTCCCGATAAAGAGCGCTTATCAATAGAATTGATAAAAGGCCATTGTATTCATAAAACCAAATAGACAGCTATATGAAATGTACGCTTCCCGCAGTCAGATCCATCGGCATCATCATTCTAGTAATTGCACAAGTTTTTCAGCCCTTTGCTGCAAAGGCACAAAGCCTTAGCGTTGTCAAAGGGATTGTGCATGGCGACAACAATTTGCCGCTTGTAGATGCCTCGGTCATTATCCGCAACAACAAAACAAACTTTACGACAGGGGTAAAAACCGATTCTGCAGGTGTGTTTACCGTGAAGGTTCCCGCCGGCGGACCGTATGAGTTCAGGATTTCAAATGTGGGCTATGAACAGCAGACCTTATCGGGCTATAATCTCAAAGAAGGCACAATGTTTCAGCTAGACGTACCCATGAAGTTAACTGCAGGTACTCTTGACCAGGTAGTGGTGGTAGGATATGGCACAAGAAAGAAAAGTGACCTTATCAGTTCAGTAGCATCCATTAAGCCTGAAAATGCAACGAAAAACGTCACGCTGGACCTTGGTGAAATGTTGCGCGGAAAAGCTGCGGGTGTCATGGTTACCACAAGCGATGCGGGTCCGGGTGGGTCATCCAATATACTTATCAGGGGGAGGAGTTCAATTTCCGGTGGTACCAATCCGATCGTTATCGCCGATGGTGTTAGAATCGGGTCCATTAATGATTTGAACCCAAATGATATTGCGTCGATAGAAATTTTAAAGGACGCGGCGGCGCAGGCAATTTATGGAGCCAGGGCTTCTAATGGAGTAATTCTAATTACAACAAAGAGAGGTGTCAATGGGAAGTTGACTATTAATTACGATGGATACTACGGCGTACAAACAGCCAAGCGAAACTTCGACGTCTATTCGGGGCCAGAGTTCGCACAATTAAAAAGAGAAGCGGATAGGGCTGTAAATAAAAATATTCTACGTCCGGACGCAGTTATATTCAGCGCGGACGAGCTAGCAGCTATCAGCGAAAATAGAACTATCGATTGGGCTAAAGAGGTATTGCGTCCCGCCCAAATCCAAAATCATAACCTAAGTTTTTCTTCGGGGACTGAAAGGACGAAACTATACGTTGGGGGTAATTATCAGAATATGACCGGAATTGTACCCACCACCAATATTAAAAAAGGAACACTTAGAATAAATCTTGACCAGACACTCACCAGTTGGTTAAGGATTGGAATCACGACGTCATACCAATCATCTGTGTCGAGCGATCCGAACGTGTCAGGCGTTGTTCGCCAGATTGTAACTGCGTCTCCACTGGGAAACATTTATAATCCGGATGGATCATATAATGTGCGGCCAGGTGGCAACCAGGAAAGCTTTAACCCGTTATTGAATTTAGCGGAAACGCATAATAGTCAGACGAACAGAAACGACCTGGAAAACATTTTTATTGATATCAGTCCGATAGCGGGTTTGAATAACCGTATCAATGCAAGCCGTAGATCCTGGAATTACAAGGGTCTGAATTACAGTACAAAAAAATCAGAATCGGGTGTGGGCAGCGGATATGGAAGTGGTAACATTTCTTACCAGGAGAATGTGGAGTGGATGGTGGAGGACATCATTAGCTATAACAAAAAAATTCAACAACATAGTATTAGTTTGACAGCGGTAGGAAGTGCCAGTGAGCAGGATTACTACAATTTTAATAATAGCTCTTCAAAAATTCCGAATGACATCCTGGGTATTTATGGGCTGGAATCAGCCCTGGTCAATGTACCCACAATTGATGGTAATAAACGTCGTTTATTGTCTGTGGCCGGAAGAGCAGAGTATAATTACCTTTCCAAATACTACGCAGGAGCCAGTGGACGTATCGATGGATCGTCGGTATTCGGATCTGAAAACAAGTGGGGTTATTTTCCAGCAGTCGAGGCCGGTTGGAATATTTACAAGGAACCTTTTCTTGCTAACATCAAGGCCATCTCCAATTTGAAACTGAGGGCAAGTTATGGCAGTGTCGGAAACGAAGCGATTCCTCCTTACGGTAGTTTAAGCCTTGCGAACCAGGTTGACTATCTGTTTGGAGTGGATAGAATCTCAGGATATGCACCTGGCAGTAAGTTGGCAAATCCGAAATTGAAATGGGAAACATCGACAACCTTGAACCTGGCAGCAGACTTTGGCTTGTTTAACAATCGTCTTTCCGGAACAGTGGAATGGTACAAAAAGAGTACAACTGATTTGCTAGTGAACCGCCAACTGAACGCTTCCATCGGGTATACTACACAACCTGATAACATTGGTGAGGTTCAGAACAAGGGAATTGAAGTTACTCTTAACGCCATTCCGGTGAGAACCAAAGAGCTTACTGTTCAAGCAGGTTTGATGTTCTCCAAGAATAAAAATTCCATTATTAAGCTTTACGGAGATTTGAATGGCGATGGCAGAGAAGATGATGACGTCGCGAACAGGTGGTTCATCGGTCAGCCGATCGAGGTGTTTTACCAACCTAAATACCTTGGTGTATGGCAGGGTCAGGAGGTCTACCCGGGGTCGACATTTAATCCTAATACCGGCAAATGGGAAATCAATGGGGCACAGGCGCCTGTAGCAGTCGATCCAAAAACCAATAAGCCTTTAATCGACCCATATACGGGCAAGGCTCCGATACCAGGTACTACAAAAATCGAAGACAAGAATGGCGATGGTAAAATCAACTCGCTCGATAACTATTTAACTTCGAAATACCCAAGCTGGATGGGATCGTTCAATCTAAGTGCTACATGGAAAGGTTTTGATTTTTCTATGGACATCTACACAGTTCAAGGGATAACAAAAGATAATCAGTACCTCTACGATTATACAGCGGGTGGCGACTTAAGAGGTAACAGAAACGGAATCAAGGTAAACTACTGGACACCAGAGAATCCTGCACCAGTATATCCTCAACCAAACGCTGGCACATCTCCTCCCGGGATGGCTCTAATCGGGTTGCAGGACGCCTCATATTGGAGGTTGCAAAATCTTACAGTGGGGTATAGTCTTCCTAGAAGGATCCTTTCTCCTTTAAAACTCTCGACTGTCAGGGTTTATGTTTCCGGGCAAAACCTGATCACTAGAACAGACTATCTGTCGTACAGCCCAGAACAGGACCTGTACGCGTATCCGACGACAATCAACTATGTATTTGGTTTGAAGATCGGGTTGTAAAAATACCTGTCGAAAGTATTTTTTTAAATACAGACAGTTTTGATTCTGCTATATAAAAAATTAAGAAATGAAAAAAGTTAACACCTTCATAATTGCTCTATTAATCATTTTCCTTACCGGTTCGTCTTGCCAGAAGTGGCTTAAAGAAGAGAACTTTACGAAGATTAGTTCCGATGTCATTTACAAAGATGAAGCCGGATTGGAAGTTGGCCTTGGCGGACTTTATAACTTACAGAGAAGTTATGAAAGAACGACGGATAATAATAGCAATGGGCTTACACAAAATAACCTTTGGTTGTATTGTGCAGATGATTTGGGTTGCACGAGAACTTTCAATGACGCCCAAATTTATAAAGCGAGCATGACTCCGACGGGCTTCCCCCGGGGCAAATGGAGCGCTGGTTACCAGCTAATAGACAGAGCCAGCGCCGTTATCAGCGCAGCACCGGCTGTAAGCTTTTCGAATCCTACGCGAAAGAATCAATTGATTGCAGAAGCCAAAGTGATCAGGGCGTACACCTATTTTAAGCTTTGGCAATTGTATGATAATATTCTTATCGATACCATTCCAACGACGGCTGAAAATGCCTTTGATCCTGTGGTGTACAAGCCTGCTTCAAAAACAGATGTGTTGAATTTGATCAACTCCGATCTTGATTTTGCAATTACGAACCTTTCCTATTTAGCTAAACCGGGACAGGTTAACCAGGGATTTGCACGGCACCTGAGAGCACAGGTAGCGGCGTGGCAAAATGATTGGGCAACCATGGCGGCGCAGGTTGATTCAATTGTAGCAAGCGGCAAGTATAGTTTACAGCCAATTGAAAAAGTTTTCGGCCAGGATGTAAATCATTCCGAAGCCATTTTTACCTATCAACTGGATGAATTATTGGGAGGATCGGAAGCCCTTTCCGGTGGTGGATCTACTATACTTGGTGGCGTTTTCCAGGCAAGGTATTACGAGATGCCGGGCGGCCATATCATAGAAGACAACAATTATGGAGGTAATAGTCTTGGTTGGACCGTGCCCAATAATTACTTAAGAAGTCTTTACAACCCCGACCCAATTACAGGCGTCAGTGCCGATAAGCGTTTCACCAATTATTATTATCCCGATTCATTAATTGGCAACAAGCCGGGCGACCCTTATTATGGTAAGCCACTGCCAAAGTCTTCATACCCTGATAACTACAGGCAGTACCACTGGAGTGTTATGAAATATAAAGACATTGCCAAACCCGCAGGTACTTATCAGAGCTATAAGGATATCATCGTGTGCCGTTACGCTGAAACGCTACTGCTTGGTGCAGAAGCACACTGGAGGTTGACAAATAATCCTTCGGACCCAACCGCGTTGAAATACATTAATATGGTAAGGGCAAGAGCCGGCGTCCCTCCTTTTACTGCTATCGATCAGCAAACGATACTGGATGAATCGGCTCGTGAACTCGCCTTTGAAGGTGGTCGTTGGTTTTTGCTTAAGAGAATGGGAGTCCTGGTTTCACAGGTAAATGCGCATCATACTTTTGGCAGCGCCAAAACGAATGAAACAGTCTATCCTATGCAACCGTGGATGGTCCGCTGGCCGATACCACAGGATCAAATTGATCTGATGGCACCTAATTTCCCGCAAAATCCCGGGTACTAAAACTGCAACGGTTTATTAATTAAAGAAGAACCATAATACGAACTGGATCAAGAATCAGAAGAACTAAAACCGTTTTAGCCCATTTAGAAGTGAGGAACATTGCTTGTGCAACTGCGGACAGTTTTTAATGGGTTATCGATGAGTTCAATATTAGTTGTCATAAATTAAATCTCAGTTGTGAAAACTTATTTCTTCTATATACTTGCTGTAGGCTTTACGGCAGCAGCTTGTTCAAAAAAGACTTCGCAAGGTGGAACGACTGTTCAACCTCCCCCGGTAGCAGTAGATACGATGCTTTACAAAATGATGCCCTTTAAAATGGGCGCATCTGTAAATGTAAACCTCATGAAGACAAACGCCAGCTACAATGGCGTTGTTACTAAAGAGTACAACAGCATTACCGCCGAAAATGCCATGAAGTTCGGAGCCTTGCATCCTGCTCAAAACACTTTCTTCTGGACAGATGCGGATTACCTTGTAGATTATGCGCTTTCCAATGGGAAGAGAGTGCATGGCCACACATTGAACTGGTATACTTCACTTCCCTCATGGGTTACCAACTTTTCCGGTGACTCAACAGCATGGGAAGACCTGTTAAAGACCCATATACAAACGGTAGTTACACATTTTAAGGGTAAAGTATCTTCCTGGGATGTTGTTAATGAGGCCTTCAACGACGATGGTACGTTACGGAACAGCATCTGGGTTCAGCATTTGGGGCCTGATTATATAGCACGTTGCTTTCAATATGCGCGACAGGCCGATTCAGCTGTTTTACTGTTTTATAATGACTATGGTCATGAATACAGCAGTGCAAAGCGGACGGCTATTGCCAATATGATCGCGAACTTTAAGAGTCGTGGTATTCCCATCGATGGCATTGGCCTGCAGTTTCACATTACGTACACACAGTCTGATGCAAATATTAGTACAGCAATAAACATGGCAGCCGCCACAGGATTGAAGGTTCATATCGCTGAATTAGATGTGAGGCTGAATGACGCAAAAGACCAGGGGCTAGTGTTGACGCAAACGCTTGCGGATCAGCAGGCTGCAAAATATAAGTATGTTGTAAAAGCGTACAATACAATTGTACCTGCAGCGCAACAATATGGAATCACAACATGGAATGTTGGAGATGCTGATTCCTGGGTTCCGGGCTGGCTTAAAGCACCGGACTATCCCTTGCCGTTTGATCGGAACTATTTGCGTAAGCCTGCCTACCGTGCGATTATAGAAGGAGCCAAATAATCGATTAGGGCGAATTCCGAAACTAAATACGACATTATGGATTAGAGCGAATATAAAAAAGGAAATTGTTCTCGTTCGGGAAGATTGCGGTTGTCGGAGCATTTTTCACATCTCCTCAGATCGTTTTAGCAAGACCCTTTTTTTGACATAGTTTCTCACATAGCAGCAATCATAAGCTGTTGGTTGCAGGCCGAGAAATCGGTCTGTAACCGCAGTTTAGTGGGTTCCCTTAAAACCATGCGAACTCGATGATCGAACAGTTCAAATCTGTAGATATTAACCCTTTAATTTTTTGGATGAAAATGGCTCGTGGAAAAGAAATAAAACCAGTCCTGACCTTAATTTTCGTTTTGTTTAGCGCGCATTACATTGTGAATTGTCAAACCGGGACCATTCAAAATATCTATGGTCGCGATCACGTCAGTCTGAATGGACGCTGGAATTACATCATTGATCCTTATGAAATGGGATATTATGATTACAGGCACATGCCTTTTGATGCTTCGGAGTCAGGCAAAGGCGGGTTTTATGACGACCGAAAACCAAAGGATAAGACGGATTGGGTTGAATATGATTTTGATTTAGCTCCTACAATGAAAGTTCCTGGCGATTGGAATTCACAAGCGGAAAAACTTCAATTGTACGAGGGAACGGTTTGGTTTCGCCAGAAATTCCAGGCTGACCCGAAGCCAGGCAAAAGATATGTTTTGTATTTCGGCGCCGTCAATTATGAATCGCACATTTACCTCAATGGGAAAAAGCTTGGGATGCATAAAGGAGGGTTTACTCCGTTTCAATTTGAGGTAACAGGTAAACTGAATAAGGGCGAAAATGTTGTTATAGTAAAAGCGGATAATACCCGCCATCAAAATGAAATTCCTACCATCAACACCGACTGGTGGAACTATGGGGGCATTACAAGAGACGTCTTGTTTGCTGAATTGCCCGCCACTTACATCCAGGACTATAAAATTCAATTGGCAAAAGGCAACCTCAATAAGATCGAAGGGTTTATTCAGTTGGACGGAAAAGAGAAGACGCAAACTGTATTAATAAACATCCCCGAGGCAGGTATAAAACAAAAGGTTACAACTGATGCAACGGGAAGGGCGAACTTCAGTTTTTCAGTAAACAAGCTGATTTATTGGTCGCCTGAAAACCCAAAATTATATAGTGTAGAGATCGAAGCGATGTCGGATAAAATAACTGATAGGATTGGCTTTCGAACTATTGAGACGAGAGGGCAGGATATATTATTAAACGGCAAATCGATATTCTTAAGAGGTATAGCCCTACATGACGAAAACCCCTTGATTCCCGGTAGACTAAGGGGGGAGGGGGATATGCGTATGATGTTGCAGTGGGCGAAGGAACTGAATTGTAATTACGTTCGGCTCGCACACTATCCTCACAATGAGCAAATGATCAGGCTCGCCGATGAGATGGGTCTTTTAGTATGGGCAGAGGTGCCTGTGTACTGGACAATTTCCTGGCAGGAACAAGCCACTTATCAAAACGCAGAAAAGCAACTAACTGATTTAATGAATCGTGATAAGAATCGCTCAAGCGTCATCATTTGGTCAATGGGAAATGAGACGCCCGTCAGCGAGCCGCGAAATGTATTCATGGGGAAATTGGTTTCAACTGCACGATCACTTGATGACACCCGATTGATCGCAGCTGCATTGGAGATCAGTCACAAAGGAGACAAAGTAGTGGTTGAAGATCCGTTGGGAGAAAAACTTGACCTGGTAAGTTTCAACGAGTATGCGGGCTGGTATTGGAGCAGCGTAAAAGACATGCTCAACTACAAGTTTGATATCAAGTACAATAAACCTGTCGTCATCACCGAATTTGGTGCAGATGCACTTGGGGGCTTTCATGCCGACAGCGATACAAGGTGGAGCGAAGAATACCAGGAGCAGTTATATAAAAACCAGTTTACCATGCTGACTGCTATTAAAGGTTTACGCGGGATGACGCCGTGGATATTAGCTGATTTTCGTTCGCCCCGCCGCCAGCATCCGTACTACCAGGATTTTTGGAACCGTAAAGGTTTGATATCGGAGACGGGTAAAAAAAAGAAGGCATTTTTTGTACTCAGGGACTTTTATGATGGCATTCAAAAAAAATACAATTAAAGCGATGATGAAAAACATCTGTGTCCTTTGCATCTCGTTTCTCTCTTTTTTTTCCATAGCAATTGCCCAATCGGCCGATGAGTATTCGGTCAAGGTGGAAGCGATGATACCGAACAGTGAAAAGAAAACCTACGGAGAGTGGAAATGGTATCCGACAAGAACTATTGAGACACTTGACGGGTTTAAAACGAAAACCACAGTAAAAACCGATAAGTATGGAGCTCGTGCCGACAAAAAAATGCCGGCCACGGGCTTTTTTCGTGCTCAGAAAATCGATGGTCGCTGGTGGATCATTGACCCAAATGGTTACCGAATAATCAATATAGGGTTAAATAATGTGGCGACAGCTGCATCAGACAGTAGCAGGCGGTTAATGGAACAGAAATTTGGTAATGAAGAGAAATGGGCCCAAAGCACCAAGGCCCTGATGAATGAACTTGGATACAACAACTTTGGCGCATGGTCAGATAATGAAGTTCTTACAAAGCTGAAAAGCCAATATTCCACTCCTTTTTCGTATACGATTATCAAAAACTTTATGAGTGATTACGGAAAGAAGAGGGGGGGCACCTACCAGGCGTCTGGTCATACCGGATATCCCGATAACACGATTTTTGTTTTTGACAAAGAGTTTGAAGGTTTCTGTGATGAATATGCCAAAACACTCGTTGCAACCAAAGATGACAAAAATCTTTTTGGTTATTTCTCTGATAACGAGATGCCCTTTCAACGTCTATCGCTGGATAATTATCTTTCAAAAAAAGATACAACCGACCAGGGATACGTCGCTGCAAGAAACTGGCTTCAGCAAAAGAACCTCGCTGTTAAAGATATTACCGATAAAGAACGTAATGAATTTCTTGGTGTAATGGCGGAACGCTATTATTCTATCGTTTCAAAAGCTATCAAGAAATATGACCCTAATCATCTTTATCTCGGAAGCAGGTTTCATTCATACGAGAAGAAAGTGCCCGAAGTTTTCAAAGCGGCCGGCAAATACGTAGATGTTATAGCGGTGAACTATTATCGTGAGTGGACACCATTGAAGGAGGATATTACCAACTGGGAAGCATGGAGTGGAAAGCCTTTCATTATTACGGAGTGGTATACTAAAGGTGAAGACAGTGGTATGCCTAACTATTCAGGGGCGGGATGGATTGTTCGCACGCAAAAAGACCGGGGCCTGTTCTACCAAAATTTCACCCTGGCTTTATTGGAATCTAAAAACTGTGTAGGATTTCACTGGTTTAAATACCAGGACAATGATCCTTCCAATTTAAAAACAGATCCGTCAAACAGGGATGCGAATAAAGGAATTGTAAAACTGGATTATACAGTGTATAAAGACCTTGCGGACAAAATGAAGGAGCTAAACAAAAATGTCTATTCTTTGATTGATTTTTTTGATTTGCGTAACAAACAATTGTCCGGCCAAAGAAATAAGTAGGTAAATGAAAAGGGTAAGATTTATTTTTTCTATAGCCACGTTGCTGCCTTTTGTTGCTGGTGCACAAGCCAGGCCTCTTTACAAGGATAAAAATGCACCGATTGAAAAACGAATTGACGATTTGCTCAAACGGATGACCCTCGAAGAAAAGATCCTTCAAACCAATCAATGGACCTACGGTAAGAACGCCAATATCAATAATATCGAAGCAAGCAAGAAAGCGGTTCGTCCTGAAATTGGTTCTTTGATCTATCGTAGCACCAACCCTGTTTTCAGGAACGATATTATGCGCAAGGCAATGGAGGAATCAAGGTTAGGAATTCCTATCCTAATGGGATTTGATGTCATACATGGTTACAGAACTATTTTCCCGATTCCTCTCGCGCAGGCTTGTTCGTGGAACCCTTCTTTAGTGAGGCAGGCTTGCGCCATTGCCGCAAAAGAATCGAAGTTGTCGGGTGTGGATTGGACTTTTTCTCCAATGGTTGATGTGGCTCGTGATGCCCGGTGGGGAAGAGTGGCTGAGGGGTATGGAGAGGATCCTTATACTAACGCGATATTTGCAGTGGCGGCTGTAAAAGGATACCAGGGCGAAAAGCTGTCTGATCCTTATTCTATTGCTGCCTGTCTCAAACATTATATAGGCTACAGTTTGTCCGAAGGTGGCAGAGACTATCACTATGCTGATGTGTCGCCTCAAACACTTTGGGAGACGTTTATTCCGCCTTATCAAGCGGGTGTTGAAGCCGGCGCGGCAACCCTCATGAGTGCGTTCAACGATATTAGTGGTATTCCAGCATCTGCAAATCATTACACGCTAACTGAAATTTTAAAACAACGCTGGAAGCACAATGGGTTTGTTGTGTCGGACTGGGGGTCTATTGATAACCTAATAGCGCAAGGGTATGCCGCAGATAGAAAAGATGCCGCGCTGAAGTCATTTACGGCGGGAGTGGAAATGGACATGGTAGATAACGTCTACGTCGAGAACCTACAGCAGTTGATAAAGGAGAATAAGATTTCAATGGACAAATTAGACGATGCGGTACGAAGGATTTTGCGGGTAAAGTTCATGCTTGGGTTGTTTGATAAACCTTATGTTGAAGAACTGCCCGAAAAAGACCGGTACTATCAACCCAAAGGTTTAGCTGTTGCGGCTAAACTTGCAGAAGAATCAATGGTATTGCTGAAAAATAATAATCACACTTTACCTCTTTCATCTGCTATCAAACATATTGCGTTGGTTGGTCCCATGGTCAAAGACAGCGTTAACCTGATGGGATCATGGGAAGGACAGGGAACTCCGGAATCAGTGGAGACATTGTATGAAGGTTTTGAAAAAGAGTTTAAAAACAAAGTTGTATTGCATTATGCCAAAGGTTGCGATTTTGATGGAACGGACCAATCGGGATTTAGTGAAGCCATTGCGGCTGCGCAACAATCAGATGTGATTATTGTATGCATCGGTGAGATGAAAAAATGGAGTGGAGAAAACGCCTCACGATCAACGATTGCTTTACCATCGATACAGGAACAGCTCGTTAGCGCATTAAAGAAAACCGGTAAACCAATTGCCTTAGTACTGTCGAATGGTCGTCCAGTTGAACTTGGTAGCCTTGACAGTTTATCAGATGCGATTTTAGAAATATGGCAGCCCGGTATTGCTGGGGGAAGTCCACTTGCTGGCATTGTTTCGGGGCGATTAAATCCATCGGGAAAATTAGCTATCACATTTCCCCTAAGCACAGGGCAAATTCCAACATATTACAACATGAGACAATCTGCACGTCCTAAATTAGGTGGCTACCAGGATATTGCTACGGAGCCAAAATATTGGTTCGGCCATGGACTGAGTTACACAACGTTTTCATATGCGCCGGCAAGGCTTTCGGATACGGTTTTGAGAAAGAATAAACAATTAGTCGCTGAAGTTGAAGTGACCAATACTGGCACAGTGGATGGTAAGGAAACGGCCTTGTGGTATATTGCTGATCCTGTCGCATCGGTTACACGCCCAATGAAAGAGTTGAAATATTTTGAAAAGCAGGACTTAAAGGCAGGTGAGAAAAAAGTTTTCAGGTTTGTAATCGACCCGGTGCGGGATTTAAGCTTTCCTGATGCAAATGGTTTTCGCCATTTAGAAAGCGGCGATTTCTATATACTTATCAATGATCAAAAACTAAAGTTTCGATTGATTGATTAGTCTTGTTTAGAAAAAGAGACTCGTGACCCATCATTAATAAACTAAGGAATGCTTGCTCCATTTAAAAAGTCTACAAAGGTATTTCCCATTTTAATCCTGCTCTTAAGCCAACAAGTCTTTTGCGGAGCACAAATGACAGCGTCGAAAATTGAAACCCTGATTTCAAAAATGACGCTTGAAGAGAAGGTCGGACAGATGACGAATATTACGATTGGAATGGTAGCGAAGGAAACGCCAAACGGTATTGTTATCGACCAAGAGAAATTAAAAGACGTTCTGATCAACCATAAAGTTGGATCTTTTCAAAATGTAATCAGTCATGCGTATTCACTAGCCAACTGGCATGCATTACTGAACGGCGTTCAGAAACTGAATATGGATGAGTCAAGATTAAAGATTCCTATGCTCTATGCAATTGATGCCGTGCATGGTGCTGATTACACACTTGGTTCTACAATATTTCCTCATAACCTTGGGCTGGCAGCAACGAGGAATATTTTGTTGGCTAAACAAGCCTCAGAAATTACAGCGAAGGAAGTAAGGGCATCTGGCATCCGTTATAATTTCTCACCGGTTTTGGATGCTGGTCGTCAACCACTTTGGCCTCGATTAGCTGAAACATTTGGAGAAGATATCTATCTAGTTAAACAAATGGGATTGGCCGAGATTGAGGGATATGAAGGCAAGAGTCTAAGGGATGTAAACCATGTTGCAACCTCACTCAAACATTTTGTTGGGTATTCGTTTCCGCAATCGGGAAAAGACAGAACGTCTGCGCTGATTCCCGAGATTACATTGCGTGAATTCTTTCTGCCCTCATTCCAGGCTGCCATTAAAGCCGGTGCACACACCATTATGGTAAATTCTGCCGAAATAAACGGAGAGCCTGTTCATGCAAGCAAGTATTTATTGACAGAAGTGCTCCGTAACGAGCTTGGATTTAAGGGTGTAGTAATTTCAGATTGGGAGGATGTAAAAAAGCTGGTAGAACGACATCATGTCGCTGCTTCGTATAAAGATGCGGTGCTTCTTTCCGTTGAGGCAGGTATCGATCTATGTATCGTTCCAAATGATCTCGATTTCAGTAAATACCTAGTGGAACTGGTGAAAGAGAATAAGATTTCAATGAAAAGAATAGACGAGTCGGTCCGAAGGATTTTACAATTGAAGTTAGAAGTTGGTCTTTTTGACAATCCTTATGTTGAACAGGAAGCCGTCAAAAATTTTGGGCTTCCTGCCTATAAAGATATCGCTTTGGAAACGGCGAGAGAGTCCATTACCTTATTAAAAAATGCTAAAAACGTTTTGCCGCTCGCGAGGGGTAAAAAGATTCTTGTCACCGGCCCTGGGGCAAACTCCCTGACAACATTGAATGGTGCATGGACATATACCTGGCAAGGCACAAGCTCCGAATATTTTTCGGCGGATCAATCGACTATATTGAAGGCAATGCAGCAAAGGGATCCGAACATCGTATACCGAAAGGGAACGGATTTTTTGTCAAACGGGCAAGATATCGCCGATGCAGTGGAGGCGGGTAGAGATGCGGACTACATTGTGGTTTGTTTGGGGGAAGATGCTTACGCCGAAACGCCCGGCAACATAGATGATCTTGAGTTGCGTGAAGTTCAACAAAAACTGGTAATTGAGTTAAGTAAACTTAACAAGCCAATTGTAGCAATACTGACGGAGGGAAGGCCGAGGATCATCCGGAAAATTGAGCCGCTGTTAAGTTCAATTGTTATGGCATATTGGCCCGGATCACAAGGTGGAAGGGCAATAGCGGATGTTATTTTCGGGGATTATAATCCTTCAGGGAAACTTCCCATTACTTATCCAAGGTTTGCGAATGCTATTACCACCTATGATCATAAATATTTGGATGAAGGAGTAGAACGAGTGGACCCTTATAGTTATAGCTATGAATTTAACCCCCAATTCAGTTTTGGATATGGTTTGAGCTATACAACATTCAAATACTCCGAAATTGTTTTTTCGTCGGACACATTAAAGGCAAACAGACCGATCATTATAAAACTTACGGTAACAAACACAGGCAATATGTCGGGAAAGGAAACGGTGGAAATATACAGTTCTGATCTCGTCGCATCTATTACACCTTCTGTTAAACGGCTAAGGAAATTTCAGAAAGTATTTATTAATCCGGGTGGAGAGGCTCACCTGGAGTTTGTGATCAATGCAAATGATCTTGCTTTTGTCGGAAGGGATTTGAAATGGAGAACCGAGGCGGGTGAATTTGATATATCCATTGGCGACACAAAGAAAAGAATTGTTTATGTAACCAAGTAAGGGAGCAAATAAGGAAAAGTTGTTACCCAACTTCTAAACATGCTCCCGAGTTTATAGATTCAAACGAATCAAAAAATACGAGCGAAGAATATAAACAACGGGGCGATCGATGAGAATAGATTATTAGAAGAAAAGATAGAAAAGCGAATTGCCTGAATAAGTTGGCACCGGAGAGGGGCAGAATCTCGTCCGGGCGGCGTTTGCCTGGTTGTTAAAAGATAGTGCTTGAAAGATAGTTCGTGAAACAGCGAAGAATTAAACCGTCTTAATAATTTCAGTATGAGGGTTAACTCGAAAAATAAAATAAAATTCATCTTTAGTGCAGCCGTGCTATTTACTGTTTCCGCCATTGAAGCACAGGTGCCGGGTTCGAAAGTTGGTTCATTTAGCCAGTTCTCCGACATAGGGAATCCAAAAATCCCCGGTTCCGCAAGTTATTATGAGCCTTCACAAACTTATCATCTGACAGGCTCTGGTTCTAACATTTGGTTTGCGCAGGATAGCTTTTGCTTTCTGCATAAAAAAATGAACGGAGATTTTATTCTTCAGACACAGGTTCATTTTATTGGTGAAGGACATGAACCTCACAGAAAAGCAGGATTAATGATCAGGAGTACAACGGCTACCAATTCAGCTGTGGTTGCCTGCACTGTTCATGGGGACGGATTGACCTCTTTTCAATACAGAACCTCCCCTGGCGGAACAATGAAAGAAATTAAATTAACCATTAAGGGTCCTGATGTTTTACAGCTTGAAAAAAAGGGAACGACCTATATTATGTCGGTTGCTCATTTTGGGGAAAAATACCAGGCTCAGCAGTTGGACAGCATTGATTTGGGTACGGAACTTATTGCAGGCATATTCGTCTGTGCACACACGAACAAATTTTCAGAAGAAGCTGAATTCAGCAACACCAGAATTTTCAGCACGGCTCCGGACAATTTTATTCAATACAAAGACTATATAGGCAGTGCACTTGAAGTGTTAGATGTTGCTACGGGTCACCGGCAGGTTTTGGCAGGCAATTCGGGTTCCTTCCAGGCACCAAACTGGACTCCGGATGGGAAAACTTTGATCTATAATGAAGAAGGCAAATTGTACCGTTTTGATCTTGCCAATCGAACTGCTACTGTTCTAAACACTGATTTTGCCGATAAAAACAATAACGATCACGTATTAAGTTTTGACGGTGGGCAAATAGGCATCAGCAGCCAGGTACAGGAAGCCAAGGGACAATCTGCCGTGTACACCGTTTCGGCTGCAGGTGGGGTACCCAAGAGGATTACAGAGAAGACGCCTTCCTACTTTCATGGGTGGTCACCGGATAGTCAATTTCTACTTTATACAGCGGAACGAAACGGTGAGTTTGATATATACAAAATATCAAAGGATGGAGGCAAGGAAATACAATTGACCGCTGCGAAAGGGCTGGATGATGGTCCTGAATATT
>Ga0157372_10002973_pt1 | contig 18262 bp, 12 predicted proteins | sample C55metaG_FD_115307 | JGI IMG/M metagenome (GOLD analysis project Ga0157372, IMG submission 115307) | Corn rhizosphere microbial communities from Kellogg Biological Station, Michigan, USA - C5-5 metaG | ecosystem: Host-associated > Plants > Roots > Rhizosphere > Soil | place: USA: Michigan... | reverse complement strand
GCGCGTCGGCTGGATGAAGGACAGCCGGCGGCCGTACACGTTCTCGAGTGGAATCGCGCCGCGCATCGCGTCGGCGGTGAGGCGCGCGATGTCAGTCGCGACGTCGCCACCGCGCCGGCGTGCGAGCCAATCGATGCCTTCGATGCCGGACACCGTCGAGTCCACGTCCAGCACAACGCTGGCGTAACGTGGAATCGTCATTCGAAGATGTCGGCGTCCTGGCTGTCACCCTCGACTACGGTCGCCGATCGGACCGGCCCTACCTCGAGTAGCCGGCGTCGCACCTGCTCGCTCACCGTTCCGTCGACGGAGATCGCGGCCAGGGCCTCCCCGCCCTGCGTCATTCGCGCTTGATGATATTCGGCGATGTTGATTCCCGCGGCGCCGAGCACCGTGCCGACTTGGCCGATGACGCCCGGGACATCCGCGTTGGTGAGCACGATGAGCGTGCGGCGCGGCGCGACGTCGACTTTGAAGTCGCCGATCCGGGTGATGCGCGGAGGAGATCCAGGCGTCGCGGTTCCGCCGATCGACAATTGCCGTCCTTCTCCACTCACGGTCACGCGCACGGCGTGGGCATCATCGGACGAGGGCAAGAGGACCGTCGCGATCGCCACGCCCCGTTCCGTCGCGCGCTCGCGGGCATTCACAATGTTGATTCGATCGTTGTTCATGACCGCCGCGAGCAATCCTTCCGCGGCCGCGGAGCCGAGCAGCGAATCCGCGCCGACGAACTGTCGCCCGAAATGCAGCGTGAGCTGCTCCGGCGCTTTGGTGCCGCGCTCGGCGAGCATCGCGCGCGCGATCGCGGCTTGCTGTCGAGCGAGATAAAGCGCGCCGCGCAGGTCGCTCCACCGCGCGCGATCGACGCCGGCGAGGTTTACCGCGCCGGACAGTTGCCCGCTCATCAACGCGTCCCGGACCGCGATGCAGACATCGACCGCGACATTCCTCTGGCCTTCCGCCGTCGAAGCACCGAGGTGCGGCGTGAGCAGCACGTTGTTCGCGCGCCGCAGCGGATCGTCGGCGGCCAGCGGCTCCTTCGTGTAGACGTCGAGTAACGCACCGGCGACTTTTTCGCCGGCGAGTGCCGTGGTCAACGCGGACTCGTCGATGATGCCGCCGCGAGCGAAGTTGGCGACGATCGCGCCACGCGGGAGGCGCGAGAGCGCGTCGGCGTCGATCATGCCGCGCGTCTCGTCTGTCAGCGGCGTGTGGACGGTCAGCACGTCGGCGCGCGGCAGTAGATCGGTGAGTCGCTCGGCGCGCTCGGCGCGGAACAGGGCGAAACGGTCGCGCTGGACGTAAGGATCGTAGGCGACGACACTCATGTTGAAGGCGCGCGCGCGTGTGGCGACTTCGCCACCGATGCGGCCGAGGCCGACGATCCCGATCGTTCGGCCGGACAGCTCGGTGCCGAGCAGGTCGCTGCGGTCCCACCGGCCGGCGCGCATGGATTCGAACGCGAATGGAAGGTGTCGGACAAATGAGAGCAGCGCGCCAAAGAACAGCTCGGCCACCGCGATGGTGTTGCCGCTCGGGGCGTTGATGACGGCGATGCCGAGCGCGGTCGCGGCGGCGAGATCGATGTTATCCGTCCCAACGCCCGCCCGGCCGATGACGCGTAACCGCTTGGCTTCGCGGAGCAGCTCGGCGGGCAGACGGGTCGCGCTGCGGCCGACGAAAGCGTCGTACTCGGCGATCTCGCCGCGCAGTTCTTGCCAAGGACGAGTCGGACGCTCGTCGACATCGAGCGCGGACTCGGCGCGAAGTAGCTCCACGCCTCGAGGATCGACGTCGTCTGTAACGAGAACGCGAAACCGGTTCATGCGGGTAGTCAGCGCGGTGATTTGTGGAATCGCGTTTCAAGAAATACGACAGTAGACGGTTCGGGAAGGCTCAGCCTTGCACCCCGATTCAGGTTTTCGGCAACGTTTCCGGAGGAAACCGTGCGCATTGGAATTCTTGGCAGCGGAGTCGTTGGGCAGACCATCGGCGGCAAGCTCGTCGAGTTAGGGCACGACGTGAAACTTGGCTCGCGGACAGCCACGAACGAAAAGGGCGCGAACTGGGTCGCGCAGCTCGGATCGCGCGCGTCTCAGGGGACGTTCGCGGACGCCGCGTCGTTCGGCCAGATGGTGTTCAACTGCACGTCAGGGATGGTATCGCTCGAAGCGCTGCGGAGCGCGGGAGCCGCCAACCTCGCCGGGAAGGTACTCGTAGACGTCTCCAATCCCCTCGACTTCTCTCGCGGCATGCCACCCACGCTATCCGTGTCCAACACGGACTCGGTGGGCGAGCAGATTCAACGAGAGTTCCCCGGCGCCAAGGTCGTGAAAACACTCAACACGACGAACACCGCGGTGATGGTAAATCCCGCGGTGGTTCCCGGCGATCACGACCTGTTCATCTGCGGGAATGACGCCGGCGCGAAGGCCGAGGTTAGCGGTCTGTTGCGGTCGTTCGGTTGGCGAACGATCATCGACCTCGGCGACATCTCGGCGGCACGTGGCGTGGAGATGCTCCTTCCCCTGTGGCTGCGTTTGATGGGCACCTTCAAGACTTCGACCTTCAATTTTCACATCGCGCGGAGTTGACCGTTCGACTAGCGCCTGCCGCGACCCTTGCGGCGCTTCGGGATGACCGTATCCGCCGGGCTCGATTGGAGGAACGTCCCGGAGAAGGTGATCAGCGTGTCGATTTTCTTGAGAAAGCCCGGCCCGACGCCGGACACTCGGCGAAGTCCATCGACCGTCATGAACGGACCACGAGCCATCCGATCCGCGACGATTCGGCGAGCCATGAGCGGCGTCACTCCGGGCAACGAATCGATTTGCGCCGCGGAAGCGATGTCCATGTCCAAACGATCGCCGACGTATCCTCGGCGATCCAATGGGCCAACTGGGCGGCGCCGCTGGCCGGTGTCCGCCGCGGTTGGACCCGTCGCGGATCGATTGGTTTTTCGAGCCGTCGAGCGCGATGTCTTTCTTCGCCCGCCGGCTTGGGAAGCGCGCGCGGAATCGGAGGATTGGATCTGTCGTTCGAGGGCGGGTTGCGCTGCGTCCGTGGCCGGCGTGCCGGCGGCGCGCACCACGCGAACGCCCGCACCCAGCACGGCCACGGCCCCGAAGAACACGAGCGCCTTTTGATCAGCACGGAGTGACATGGGCCGAAGTTACCAGTCCACCGCGCAACGCCGTCATCCTGTCATTGCCACGCGGACCAAAAAAACCATTCGGAGTCTGACCCCAAAGCGCCGTTGGGGGTCAGACTCCGTTCGGTTTTCGCAGTGGGATCGGCTCGCGGACTCGGCCGGTGACTTGCAGTTGCAGCCTCGTAAGTAAGCAGTAAGGCACGCTGACCACCCTCGGAGAGGGCGGTTATCGTTATTGAGCCCTCAAGCACAGGAACGTTCATGCAGTTCTCGCGCGTTTTGCTCGCCGCATTTGCCGCGGTTGCGTGCGGCGCACCCTCGACGGTCGCAACCGCGCCGGCGCCGACGTCGTCTTCGGCCCCGAGCGCTCCGGCAACGCCAACTCCGAGTACGCCGCCGTCGACCGTGCCACGCGTCACGCTCCCGGAGGCGCCGCGGAACTGGCAGCTGTTGGACGAAAGCGTGGATCACGTGCCCGGGATCAGCGTCGAGCGGGCCATGACGCAACTGCTCGCCGGCAAAGCACCGAAGCAGACCGTCCTCGTCGCCATCATCGATAATGGCATCGACACGTCGCACGTCGACCTGCGCGCGAACCTGTGGGTCAACTCAAAGGAAATCGGCGGCAACAAGAAGGACGACGATAACAACGGCTTCGCGGACGACGTCCACGGCTGGAACTTCATCGGCGGCAAAGGCGGCGAGGACGTGCACTGGGACACGTTCGAGGTCACGCGCGAGTATGCGCGCTGCCACAACAAAGCCGCGGCGAGCGGAATTCCGCCGATCACCGACGCCGCGCGGTGCAAGCAGGTGGACGAAGACTACGAGAAGCAGCGCAAGGAGCTCGAGGGCAATGTCAACAACTACCGCCAGGCGCACGACATCTACCAGCAGATACTTCCAGTCCTCGCGAACGCGGCGCACGTCAGCGCCGACTCGCTGACGCCGGATCGCGTTCGCGCCGTGGCGGCGTCCAACCCGATGATCGGCCAGGCCCGGCAGATCTACCTCGATCTCACCGGCCAGGGCGCAACGCCGTCCGTGATCGAAGACGGGTTCAAGTCGCTCGAGGGCCAGCTCAAGTATTCCCTGAATCCGGATTACAACCCGCGCACGATCGTCGGCGACAACTACGCCGACCCGTCGGAGCATCACTACGGCAACAGTGACGTGATGGGCCAGGACGCCAAGCACGGAACGCACGTCGCCGGAATCATCGGCGCGGTGCGCGGCAATGGCGTCGGCGTCGACGGCATCGCGCCGGCCGTGAAGTTCATGATGATCCGCACCGTTCCCGACGGCGACGAGCGCGACAAGGACGTCGCCAACGCGATCCGCTACGCCGTCGACAACGGCGCTCGCATCATCAGCATGAGCTTCGGCAAGGCGTACTCGCCGTTCAAGGCGGCCGTCGACGAAGCCGTGAAATACGCCGACGCGCACGGTGTGCTGATGGTTCACGCCGCGGGCAACGACGGTCAGGACTTGAGCAAGAAGCCGAGCTTCCCGTCGACGACGTACTTGTCCGGTGGCAAGCCGAATCTGTGGATCGAGGTCGGCGCGTCGTCGTGGAAGGGCGGCGACAGCCTGGCGGCGAACTTCTCGAACTACGGCCAGCAACAGGTGGACGTCTTCGCTCCCGGCGTAGACATCCTCTCCACGGTGCCGGGCAACCAGTACGAGCGAGACAGCGGGACGAGCATGGCCGCGCCGGTCGTGAGCGGTCTCGCGGCACTCATCATGGATTACTACCCGAACTTGACGCCGTCCGACGTGCGGCGAATTATCCTGGCGTCGGTAAACAACTATTCGGGGCAGATGGTCGTTCGGCCTGGTCCGCCGGACCAGGCGCAGAAAGTTCCGTTCGGCGCCCTCTCGGTCAGTGGTGGTATCGTCAACGCCTACAACGCGCTCAAGATGGCGGAAGAAGTAAGCAACGGGAAACCGAAGCCCTAACGATGCGACGAGCGCTCGCCGCGATCGGGGCCGCGCTCGCTCTTGGGACCGCGGCATCCGGGCAGAATCCGACGGTGCCACCGCTGCCGCCGGCAAGCATCGCGGGCGTCGTACGCGACTCGACGGGCGCGCCGATCGCCGACGCCGAAGTGGTGGTGCGTGAGCTGACGCAGGGCACGCGGACAAATGCGCGCGGAGAATTCACGCTCCGCGACGTGCCGCCCGGGGCCTATCAAGTGTGGTTCCGTCGCCTCGGCTATCGCAGCGTGGACTACAACTGGGAGGCACGTCCCAACCAGCGTACCGAGGTTACGGTTGTCCTTCACGCCGTCCCGCGAACGCTCGATCCGGTCGTCGTGCGGGCGGAAGAGGACCGCCGACTGAAGGGAACGTCGTCGATTCTCGGTTTGGTGATCGATTCAGCCGGAACACCGGTCGAGGAGGCGGAGGTCCAGCTCGTCGGTGCCAATCGCGTCGGCGTCACACGGGCTAACGGCGGCTTTCTCTTCAGGCCGTTGCCCGTGGGCCAGTATTTGATTCGCGTGCGGAAGCTCGGCTACACGCCGACGAACATGACACTCAATCTCGTCGACCACGACGACCGCGAAGTGATCATCAAGTTGCGGGCGCTGCCGGTGAAGCTCGACGCGATGACCATCGCCGCGCGGAGTGGCTACGGACCCGACGACCACGCGCTCGAGGATCTCGACAAGCGGCTCCGCTGGCAGAGCTTCAAGACTGTCGTCGCAGGCCGTGACCGCCTCGAGCCGCTCGGCACCATGGGGTTGGATCAGGCCGTCGTTGGTCTCGGAGGAGCCGGCGCGATCGCCGTCGCCACCCAGATGGCCAAGGCCAAGCAGGTACCTCGGTTGTTCGGGAAGGGCGAGCCCGAGCCAAGGACTTCGTTCGGCGACGACTGCATCTTGCTCGATGGCAAGACGCAGCTGCATCAACCGCTGCGAAGCTTCAGCGCCGCACAGGTCGAGATGGTCGAGGTGTACCCGCCGGGGACGGAAGTCACCGGAACGGTGTCGGACAAGATGCGAGATCCTGCCTGCCGCGCGCAAAGCCTTCTCGAGCACCCCACCTATTACGTCGTGTGGCTCCGCGGCAGTCGCTGACGCGACTCACTTCACGAGCGTTACCGCCACGTCGCCGATCGTCTGCAGGCTCTTTGCCGACAGTTTGTCGATCGTGTCCTCCATCGTGTGGTGGTAGTTCGGATTCGCGTTCGCGAACGGATCGCTCTGCGCCACCGGACCATACTGCAGATCGATTACGTCGATGACGTGAAATCCCTTGTTGAGGAACGGCACGTGATCGTCGGTGATCGCCAACCCCACCTGATTGCGGAAGATGCTGCCGTATCCAAGCTCGTTCGCGGTGTCCCAGACGCGGCGAACCACCTCCGGCGCACGCTGCACCGAGTTCGCCTCTTGATAGATCTGTAAATCCGCGTCGCCGATCATGTCGAACAACACGCCATACAGCGGCTTGTAGTCCGGAGACGGCGGATTCGCGGCGAAATACTGCGAACCGAACAGCGCGTCGGGATAAGCGCCGCTTTGATCGGCGTCGAAGTTTCCCCAATCTTCGCCGTCCACGAACAGCAGATCGACGCCGACCGAGGGCGGGGTCTTCTTGAACGCGTCGCCGAGCGCCATGAACAGGCCGACGCCCGACGCACCGTCGTTCGCGCCGAGGATCGGGCGCGCGCGGTTGCCGAAATTCGGGTCGTCATCGGCTTTCGGCCGGGTATCCCAGTGCGTGATGTACAGCACCCGCTGCGATGCCGTCGGGTTGAAGCGCGCGAGGATGTTCGTCAGCGGAAGCTTGTTCCCCTCCGGCGTCGTCTGGGTCCAGCGCTGCACCCACACGCTGTCCGTGCGTTTCTTCATCTCGGCGATGATCCAATTCGCCGCGCTGTCGTGCGCCGGCGTTCCTGGCGTCCGCGGACCGAACGCCAGGTGCTGCTGCACGTAGCCGAGCGCCGCCTGTCCGTCGAAACCGGTCTTCGGCTTCGAGAAGCGGCTCTTGAGGTCGCCGCAAGCAGTGATGGCTACGAGCGCGCAGAGGAGGATCGGCATTCGCACGGAAAGATCTCTTCGGTGAATGGACTGAACGTTAGCTGGATAGGTCAAAGTTCGAATGGCTACTCGGCTGCCGAGCAGCCGAGCAGCCGAGCTGCCTACTTCCCTACCCCAAAGAACTGAAACTGGAGAATCGTCGAGAACAACGTTTGCTGAAAGCGACGATTCAGGTTGTTGTCGAACGTCACGATGTGCGAGCCTTGGAGGGTCAAGACCAGGTTGTCGCTCACGTTGCTGTCGGCGGTCAGGTTGAACTGCGTTTTCCCGTTGTCGGCCAGACGGCTTCGGATTCCGGTGAGTGGATCGGTGACATAGGTCGTCAGGCGATTGCGCGTCAGGCCGGCGCGCGTGCGAACGTCGCTGCGAAGTCCGAGCCCCAGACTTTCCGGTACGTGGAACGACCGCCCGAAATCGAAGCCCAGCTCATCGATGCCCGACCGCGCGACGCTTCCGGGCAGACTATCTACGCGATTCGTGTGCGCGAAACGCGAGCCGAGACTCAGACCGGCTCGACCGCCCCATGCGATCGAACCGCCGATCGGGAATGTCTCGGAGTGACTCCGTCGGATTTGCGACGGGCCGAGTACGTCGGACAGACTGGGCAGGCTGACCGTTGCGTCGCTGTGCGTGAACCCCGTGCTCGCTTCGATGCTCGACAACGTTCCGCCACTCGGCCGATACGACCAGCGCAGCCTCGCATCGGGGAAGTAGGTCTGCTCGCCGTCGGCGCGCGCCTGCGTGGAATCGAGCCGCGCGATCCAGTTGTTCGTCGTCGTGCGGCGATAACGGTTCTCGAGCGCGCCGCCGAACGGCAGGAGGATCGTGCTCGCGGCGCTCAGCATGTCGGTTTGCCCGGCGGTCGTCGCCGTCATGCCATTGATGGAACGAAACGACGATGCGCCGCCGACGCCGAGCTGAAAGGCGAGCGGTGCGTCGACGGGAGAGGCGTCGAGCGCCGAGAGCAGGCTTCGTGTGACGGAGACGTCGATCGGTGAAAGGTGAGCCGCGAACCGATGCAATACACCCGAGTCGCCGGCGTAGCGGGAAAGCGCGGCGACGTCGATCGTCGACGAGGCGGTAGCCGTCTGCGCCGCGGTCATGCGTCTCGGGAGCACGCGCTGCAGAAGGTTCGCCGAATCCCGAGTCGCGAGCACACTGTCCACACCGATAACGCCGGGAAGCGAAAGGAACGACGCCGCGTTCGGATCGCGCAGCATGTTGTACTGCGTCTCGACGTCGGCGCGTGGTTTGAACCAAGTCGAGAAGACGGGTGCGATGCCGACGCTCGCGACCATCGTCCGCTCGCGCTCGAAGCCCCGGCCAGGCAGTTGCTCCGCCGGCAGAAGCGCTTGGCCGGACGTCGTGTCCGAGTAGTCTCGGAAATCGCGCAGCGATTGAACCTGCCATCGTACGGAGCTGCCGGTCGTTGGACGCAGCTCGACGACGCTGCTGTTTCGCCAGAGTCGAGTGGAAGCGGTCGTCAGCGATGGTTCGTCGACTGCCGCGCCCGACGGCTGTATGAACGATGTCCGGCGATCATTCCCCTGAACGATGCCGCTCGTCACCCTGAACTGCGTCGGGTTCCAGCGAAGCTTCCACGATTCGAGACCGAGCGTATGCGCCGTGTCGTTCGTCAGCAGGTAGTCGAGCGAGAAGGCGAAGTTGTGCGCTTTGCCGTCCTGGAATTCCGTGCGATCGATGCCGCTCGTGTAAGTCGTGTTGCGGAAAGGTTGTTGAGCAGCGGCCCGACGAGAGAATTGGAGAAGGGCGTCGTTCGACGAATCGTCAGACTGTAGGTCGTGATGTCGTTCTTCGGTTTCCGCAGCGCGGGTATCGCGCTTCCCGAGATGTCCGTCTGCGACAGGTACAGTGGATCGCTGGCCAGCGAGATTCGCGAGATCGTGAGCGGCATCGCCAAGCCGAATGTGCTCGGCAGCATCCGATCCAATCGGATGGTCGCGCCGATCTCGGTGGTCCGCTGGCCGAGGAAGGACGCCTGCTCGCCGATCTGACGGAAATTCGGGTCGCGATTGCTGACGTTCACGCGTACGTCCGCGAGATCGCCGAGGTTGAGCTGGCCGGTAATCTGCCCGGCCCAACCGGTGCTGTTCTTCTGGCGGTCGAGTCGAATGTCGTCCACCCACAGTTCGAGCGTGTCGCCCGGCGTCGTGAACGCGCCGCTGCTCGCGCCAACGCGCACCATGCCGACCGCGACTTCCTGCACCGACGCGAGATTCGGCGCGGTGACGGCCGGGTCGACCGTGTACACCATGTAGCCGTTGTCACACGCCGCGAAGCGATGTACCACCAGGCCGCTCGGAGCGGGAGACAACGCCACCATCGCCGAGTCGGCGCCGCTGCACGCGAGCAGCTCTTTCTTTCCGGCGAGATACGCTTGCTGGATCTGATCACGCAGCCGGACGAAACGCGACAGGTCGATCGTGAGATCGCTCCACGCCGCTTGGGTCTGCCCCGAGTTCACAGGCGATCGATACAAGTAGAAGTTGTTTTCATCTCGTCCGATCTTCACGTACATCTCCAACTCGCCTGGCTGGCCCCAATGATTCACGCGCCCTCGGCCCCACACGCGAAGCTGCTCGAACAGGAGATAGTCTTCCGAGCCGGTCGGGAATCGCCAGTAGGCTTCGGCGCGGCCATAGACCGGCAGATTCCCCGCCTGAATGCGTAATGAGGATTCGTTAATCGCCGTCAACCCGGCCTGGAATTCTGCTCCCTTGAAGTTCGCTTCGTCGATGACTCCCGGCGGTGGCTGGTACGAGAGGACCGCGCTGGAGTCGTTCGTCCCGACGGTCGATGTGATCACGAACCCGCCGCCCGGTCGAATGCCGCCGATGCCGATGAGCGTCTGCGGACTCCGATCGAGCCAGGGAGATCCCGTCACGTGCAGCTCGGCGATCGGAAGCTGCGTTGGCTCCTCGGGATCCTGCGCGAGGCCGGAGACCACGGTAAGTCTCAGCGCGCGCAGCTTCCTTCGATCGACGTCATTCAACGAGTCGCTCGGCGTGCCGAATGGCACGCTGACGAGCACCCACTGTCGCGTGCGCGGACGCGGGACGCCCTGCACGTAGAGCGTGTCGGTGAAGGTGTTCCCGACACGCTTGTAATACGTGGGAAGACTTAGGTCGACGATGTAGCGGAGCAACCGCTCGCGCTCGCGGTCGGCGCTGGCGAGGTTGAGCGCGTTATCGAGATCGATGTCCTCTTCGTCGAGCTTCGCGTTGGCGACGGTGCAGTTGGTTCGCGGGTCGCCGATGATGTCGAGAGCGCCCGGCGCGCCGCGACAGGTCCGGACATTCGTCTCGCGCCGAATCGTCGACCCATCGACGACGACGAGCGTGTCGACGACGTCGCCGGGCAGTCCCGTGTCGTTGACGTCGGCGTTGAAGGCGCGCGAGAAGGGATCGCGCTCGCTATCGAGGCGGTCGAACCCTTGCACCTTCCGCCCGCCGAACACGCTGTCCACGCGAGCTCCCGTGCGCTTGATCGTCAACGTCTCGGGCGCGAAGGTCAGCGAATTCTCCGACACGTCGCCGAAGTCGAAGACGAGCGTCGGGTTCTTGGGGCGAGCAGCGAAGCTCGTATCGAGCAGCGTCCAGAACTCCAGGTGCTCGCCGCGCGTCAGATCGAGTCCGCTCGGGCGGAGCACCGTCCGAATGCTACGAAAGCGTTGGGTGTTCGTCGGGAGGCCGGCGGTCCACTGGTATTGCTTCGACGTTCGGTCGTAGCGGCCGGCCTGATCCAGCGGAAGCAGCGTGAGCCACAACACGGGCTCGTTCGACTCGATGCCCGATCCGGTGAGCCGCAGCAGCGGATCGATCCCGCTCCGTGTCACCGTCAGCCGCTGACCGCCCGGCGTCTGCACGTTCGTCTGCCAGACGAGCGTGGCCGCATTCCGCTCCTCGAAGAACGCGCCGCCGAACTTCGCGCGAAGGGCCGAACCGTAGGCGGGGAGGCTGCTCCAATACCATGCCTGGTCGCCGAGTGCGATCGTCGTCCCACTGCCCGCGTCGAACGTCTCGACGTACGCCTGCCCCTGATTGCGTGCCGCGAATTGCGGATGGCTGCTCGCGACCTCGCCGAAGAGTGAGAGCCGCGACGGTGTCTTCGAATCGCCGAACGGCAAGTGACTGGTAAGGCGGGCGAGCGACGGAAGCTCCCAGCTGAACTGGGCCGTCGCGCCGGTTGTCAGTGTCGAGTTGCTCTGCAGACCGAGCTGCGGGCGGTTGAACGGCGTCGACTGCGACTGGTTGATGGCGGCGAAGGTGAGCGTGCCGTGAGAGACGGGCAGCTCGGAGACGAGCCCGGCGAGCGTCGTCTGCGAGGCACCGAAGCTGGCGTTCTCTTCGTAGCTCACGAGCACGCGGCGCTCCGCGCGAAACAGCGTATCCGGCCGCAGGAACTCGAGCCGGCCGACGTCATAGTCGATCCGATAATCGAGCTCGCGCACGAGCGGCCGTCCGTCCATCAGAATGCGCTCGGATCCCGGCCGCATTTGCGACGAACCGAGATTCAGCGCGCCCGCTTCGTCGCCGACGCCGGTTTCGTAGCGGAAGCGTAGCCGGTAGAGCGAGGTGGGATGTTGCGCCGAGTAGATGTATTCGCCGGGCGTCGTATAGATCGCGTCGTTGGTCGGATTTCCCGGCACGACGAGACCGGCGTTCCGCGCGCTGAACGGGTGCAGCGACGGAAAGACGAGGAAATAATCTTTGATCACGTGCGCCAGGTCGAGCGACTGGCCGCTGCGCAGGTCCGCGGCGCCGGCGCCGAGGTCGAACACGGCGTCGCTGGGGCGCGGCCAGATCCGATTCTCGAAATCGAATTCGGCGGGACTCGTCGGCTGCGCGAGGCCGAACATCTGCAGGAAGGTCGCGTCGTTGCCGGCGACCGGATGCTCGAGCAGGCCGCTCCCGGTGACGACGCGCAGCTGCACGGAACGTCGAACCAGATTGGCGCCGGCGATGCGGTAGACCGAGCGGATCTCATTCCGAAACTGCGGCGACGACGGGCTTACGCTCGGGTCCATCACGAGGTTCGCGACTTGATCGTGGGCGGCGGTGAATTGAAGGTCGGGCGTCCCGCCGGTCGTCGTCCAAACCGTGTCGCGCCCGTTGATCTTCACATTGTAGGCGACGACGAGTCGTTCGTTCGTCTCGTTCAGCGGGCGTACGAGCGCGAACCAGAGGAGCGACTGGTCCATGTAGTAGTCCACGCCCTCGCGCAGCAGGTCGTAGGTTTGCGTGCCCGCGGTCGCACCGCCCCGCACGCGAAAGCGCGGACCGTTGGCGTTCTGCGGCTGCGTGCCGAACTGCAGTCGATATAAGAGAACGCGCGTCGGGCGAAGTGTATCCGGCAGCGACCGGCTGAGCCGCTGCATCTGCAGCTTGTTGAGAATGTCGATGTTGGGATACGCCGTCCCGAACAGCGCCGGATCAACGGTGAAGAAGAAACGCAGGCGTTCGATCTGGTAGTCGGCGATCTCCTGTTCGTTCGTTTGCGCGACGCGCCCGCCGAGCCGGAATTCACGGTTCTGAACGACGTTCCCCGTCTGGCGCGCAAAGATCGACCGGAGCTTGAGCGCGCCGAACTGATTCGTGACTTGCATGCCGTAGTTGCCGCTGGGCAGCGAAGACGTCATGAATCGCGAGGCCGGGGCGACGAACGCGATGTTGCCGACGTCTACCCGGCGGAAGCGCGCGCTGGAATCGCCCTCGTAGTAGAGCGAAACGGTGTTCGAGGCGTCGAACTCGCGCTGCATGTCGTAGTCGACGTTCACATGCACGCGATCCCCGATGATCCCCGCCGTCTTGAGCGTGCCCTTGAAGTCGAGATTCCACGGGAGGAAGCCCGCATTGCACCCGGAAAGCGCGCTGATCTGCACGGCCTCGAGGGAATTGCAGCGGAGGTTGCGGTCCCGCTCCGTTTTCCCTTCGATCCGCAGATTGAAATCGACGGGGATGTCGAGCCCAGGCACGACGACGGTGCCGGGGCGACGGGTCGAGTCGCTGTCGGCGGCCGGCCGCGGCATGACGACACGGCGGACCGAGTCGGGGGTCGCGCGGGCGGTGTCCCGCGGGGGCGCGACCTGGGCCCCGGCCTGCCTCACCCCGCCCAATGCTCCGCCGGTCGTCAGCACCGCGACGACGCCGATCAGGGCTCTCGGGCCAACGCGGGAAAAGAGTGGGGAGAGGCGCACCAAAGACTACAGGTGGGGTAGGAACCCGCCGACGACTCGTGCCGCTCGCCGGGCTCGTCGCCATACCCTCGAGCGGTCAGGGGAAGTCGCGTCGGAGCGACCGGAGGGATGACCTTGAACTCAGGCTGGCGGCGGGTGGAATATACAGGCCGGGCACGGGCGTACAACCCTGTGGAATTCTTGAAGTTCCGCACCGCTCGGCCAGCTCGGAACCCATCGTGAAGATAATCAGCCGTTACGTCCTCAAAGAGCACATCGGGCCGTTCGTTTTCGCGCTCTCGGCGCTGACGTCGCTCATGCTCCTCCAATACATCGCCCGGCGCTTCGGCGACTTGGTCGGCCGCGGGCTGTCGTGGCAGGTCATTACCGAGTTCTTCATCCTGTCGGTCCCCTTCACCGTGGCGATGACGCTACCGATGGCCGTCCTCGTCGCGGTGCTCTACGCGTTCAGCCGGCTCGCGTCGGAAAATGAGATCACCGCGTTCAAGGCGGGCGGAATCTCGACCCGACGTCTCATGCGCCCCGCGCTGATCGTTTCCGTCTTCGTCGCTCTCTTCATGCTCTGGTTCAACGACCAGGTGCTGTCGCGCGCCAATCATGAGTTGGCGACGTTACAGCTTGCCATTCTCCGCACGAAGCCGACCTTCGCCCTCAAGGAACAGGTCATCAACACGGTGAAGGAAGGACAGCTGTATTTGCGCGCCGGATACATCGATCGCGATCAGTCGGGGAAGATGCGCGACATCACGATCTACGATCTCAACGATCCCACGCGGCGTCGCACGATCTACGCGAACCACGGCACGCTCGCCTTCGCGTCGAACAAGCGCGACCTGATCATGCACCTCTTCGACGGCATGATGCTCTCGTCGCCGAACAACGAAGTGGCGCAGCTCGACCGCGTGTACTACGTCGAAGATCAGCTGCGGGTGAGGGACGTCTCGAATTCCTTCCAGTCGATCAACGCCGATACCGCGTCGAAAGGCGAGCGCGAGATGTCGGTGTGTGAGATGCAGAAGGAGTTCGAGAGGCGAAACCGAGCGTACCAGAGTGCCCTGTCGGACAGCTTGACGGCCGTGTGGCGTCTCGAGCGCAACAAGGGCAAGAACCTGCCGAAGCCTGCCGATCCGGTCTACCGCCCGGCCGGCGGCATCGGCGCGATGTATTGCAACCTGATCAACAAGAAGTTCGCCAAGTTTTTCGTCGTGAAGGAAGTGCAAGCCGCCGACGTGCCGAGACGCTCGCGCCACGCGCAGCAAGGAACGGCGCAGGATACCGTCAAGCGCGACACGAGCGCCAAGAAGGACACCGCGGCGAAAAAGGAGGCCGCGGCAAAGAAAGACAGCGTGGCGACGCGCGACACGACCACGAACGGGCCTCCGCCGAGCGGCTTGATTCCAGTGCCGACGCCCGCGTCTCCGGCGACGAATGCGCCGGCGCCCGTCTCGTCAACGCCCGCCGCGGCGACGCCCCCCGCCGCGGCCGCCCCGAGCGTCGCCACGGCGAACGACACCTCGAATACCGCGGCGACGATGGAATTGGGCGACGCCAAGATTCGTCTCGAGGACGCGCGACACTGGCGCAACCGCTATGGCGTCGAGATCCAGAAGAAATTCTCGCTCGCCGCGGCGTGCATCGTGTTCGTGCTCGTCGGCGCGCCGATCGCCCTCCGTTTTCCGCGCGGCGGGGTCGGGCTCGTCATCGGCGTCAGCTTCGTCGTGTTCGCGATTTACTACATCGGCCTGATCGGCGGGGAGTCGCTCGCGAACCACAGCATCATCTCACCCTTCTGGGCGATGTGGGCCGACAACGTGATCTTTCTCCTCGTCGGTCTCTTTCTCGTGTCGCGGATGGGCCGAGAGGGCGTGACCACGCGCGGTGGGAATTTCGCGGAAACGATGGACAAGATCAGCGGATGGTTCACCCGCACGCGTAGCGGAGCGACCGCGTGACCAAGCACGTCCTGCGACCGCTCGATCGGTACGTGCTCACCGAGTTCGCGAAGATCTTCGCGGTGACGGCGCTCGGCTTTCCGATTTTGTTGATCGTCATCGATCTCACCGATCACGTCCAGGGATATCTCGAGCGCAATCTGCCGACGCGGGACATCGCGTTGAGCTATTTGTTCTGGATTCCCGACTCGATGTTCATGGTCCTGCCGGCCGCCGTGCTGTTCGCCACGGTCTTCTCGATCGGCGGCTTCACGCGCCACTCCGAGGTGACGGCGGCCAAGGCATCGGGAATCAGCTTTTATCGACTGATCACGCCGATCCTCGTCGGCGCGGTGTTGGCCTGCGGTCTCGATCTGGCGCTGGGCGAGTTTGTCCCGATCAGCAATGCGCGGCGCAGCCATCTACTGCAGGAAGACAAGGCACAGGTCGGTTCGGTGCGCTTCAACTTCGCGTTCGCGGGCGAACAGGGGCGCGTGTACAAGGCATCCGAGCTGCGAACCGACTCGGCGCGCATTCGCAGTCTGCAAATCGAGCGGAAGGGCCAAGGTGCGTCGTATCCGACGTATGTTCTCGCGGCGGATACGGCGAAGTACGACGCGCGCCGCCGCGACTGGATCCTGCGAAACGGCGCGATGAACGTCATCACCGATACTGGTCACACGTTCACCGTCTCGTTTGCCGCCGGCTGGGACAGGAACTTCAAGGAGCAGCCGCTCGACATGATGGCAAAGGCGCGCGATCCGCACGACATGCGCTATCGGGAGCTGACGCAGTTCATCAATGCGCTCGAGCGTTCCGGGGGGGATGCCAACGTTTTGCGCGTCGAGCGCGCGCTCAAGATCGCCATTCCCGTCACCTGCATCATTATTGCGCTCTTCGGCGCGCCGCTGGCGACAAGTACCCAGCGCGGCGGGTCGGCGTATGGCATCGCCGTGAGCCTTGCCACGACGATGATCTTTCTCCTGATGATTCAGCTCACGAGAGCAATCGGCGGGAAGGCGCTCATTCCGCCTGACCTGGCGGCGTGGATTCCCGGCGCGGTTTTCGGGTTGATCGGACTCGTGCTTCTGGCACGGGTGCGGACTTGAGCGGTCCGCTCCCGCAGTTCGGACGAGAGACGCAGCAATTTCCGGTTGTTCAGCGGACTTCAATCCGCTTTTTCCGGCGCGTCACCCGGTGGTGGGTTGGCCTGTTCCGCGACGTCGGCGTTCGGAGCTATTTCGTTCGCGACATTGCTCGCGCACTCGGCGATCCGGCGACGTACGTGCCGGAAACGATCCGGCAGATGAAGAACATCGGGGTGGGCTCGATCCCGATTACCCTCGTGGTCGCGGCGTTCATCGGCGGCGTCATCGCGCTGCAGACGCGCTACCAACTTTTCCCTGGCGTCGAGCTGTCGATCATCGGGCTGGCCAGCCGACTGATGGTGGTGCTGGAGCTCGGACCGTTGCTCACGGGGCTCGTCCTCACGGGTCGGGTCGGCGGGCGCATGACCGCCGAGATCGGGACGATGCGCGTGACCGAGCAAATCGATGCGCTCGAGACCCTCGCCTACGACCCAGTCGCCTTCCTCATCGTTCCCCGCGTCCTCGCGGCGACAGTGATGCTACCGACGCTCGTCATCCTCGCCGACGCGACCGGCTTGCTGAGCGCCTACACCGTCTCGGTCCGCATCACCGACGTGACGCCGCAGGACTTCATCACCGGTTTACGCCTCGGCTTCGGGACGTTCCAGGTGGTCTATAGCCTGCTCAAGGCAATGATGTTCGGGATGGCGATCTCGTTGGTCTGCTCTTATGAGGGTTACATTACCGAGGCTGGCGCCGAGGGTGTCGGCCGATCGACCGCGAGAGCGGTCGTTATCACGTCGATGACCATTCTCGTGCTAGATGCGCTGACCGCGGGCGTCCTGGGTCCCCTCCTTCAGACATGAAACGTCGGAACGAAGTCAGCGTCGGAATTCTCATCACGGTGGCTGTCATCGTTCTCGTACTGGGAACGCTCTGGCTGGCGCGCGGCAAGCTCAAAGCCGGCTATCCGCTCTACACGCGCTTCGCCTGGGGACAGAACCTGAAGCAGGGGCAGCCGGTGCTGCTCGCCGGGGTGAGCGTCGGCTACGTCGGCGACGTGAACCTGCGACGTGACGGGTATCTGGACGTCATGATCCGCATCGACGACCAGTACACGGTTCCCAAGGGATCGACCGCCGCGGTGAAACCGGTCGGCATCTTTGGCGACGTCGCGGTCGCGCTCACGCCCCCTATTCCGGTCCCCGCTGCCTCATATTCGCCGGGTGATACGTTGCCGCCGGGACCGGCGGCCTCGGACATCGGGCAGATCATGAATCACGTCGACACGATCGGCGCGACGCTCACCTTGCTCATGCACTCGCTGCAACAGCAGATCGTCGAAGCGGGGACGCTGAAGGACATCAACCGGACAGTGGCGTCGACAGCCGCGCTGTCGGCGCAGCTCCAGAAAGTCCTGGCGCAGCAGAATGAGAATCTCACGCTGACGATGACATCTTTCCGCTCCGCCGCCAGCCATTTGAGCAATCTCGCCGATTCCGCGCAGATCGACTCGACGATCAGGAATCTGCGGAGGACGAGCGAGAACGGAGCGCGATTAGTGGCGAATCTCGATTCGACGAATACCGAGATTCGAAAGTTGCTCACCCTGGCGCAGAGCGGAAACGGCACGGTCGGCAAATTTTTGACCGACACGACGCTCTACACCGACACGCATCGCCTTCTCCGCCAACTCGACTCGCTCGTCGCCGACATCAAGGCGAATCCGAAGAAGTACATCAACGTCCGGATTTTCTGATTGGCGGCGCATTCTGTCGGGACGCTCTGCTGAACTACTTGACGCAGAGAACGCAGAGGACGCGGAG
>Ga0157372_10002970_pt1 | contig 18265 bp, 21 predicted proteins | sample C55metaG_FD_115307 | JGI IMG/M metagenome (GOLD analysis project Ga0157372, IMG submission 115307) | Corn rhizosphere microbial communities from Kellogg Biological Station, Michigan, USA - C5-5 metaG | ecosystem: Host-associated > Plants > Roots > Rhizosphere > Soil | place: USA: Michigan... | reverse complement strand
GATGAGCTTGAGCTTGGTGTTGCGCGAGCGCGTGTAGACGAGATCGTCGAGCAGCTGCGAAAAGGCGCGCATCGCGCCTCTTAATGCATGAACGGGGCTACGGTGTCAGTGGAGGCGAACGGCGAGCGCGGCGAGAATCGTGTCGCAATCGCTCGCCGAGCTGCTGTCGATCGCCGTTTCGACATGCTCGAGACAGGATTGGATCGCGATCCGGTGTCCGGGGAGAAGCGCCATCTGCGCCGAGCAACGCGCCAGCCCCTCCAGCGTCGCCAGGCCATTCGCTACCGCGAGCTGCCTGATCGCATCCATCTTCGCGTAGAGATCCATCGGAGACAGCCGAGGGCCCGCGTCGCGGATCTCGGCGATGCGCAAGCCGACCTGCGTCCTCACATTGGCGAGCGGATCGGTAGCCATCAAACCCTCCTGTCAAACGGAAGGTGTCTCACATTGGTTAAACAGCCGTTACGATCCTGTTTCGCGCTTATGGCTGTGCTAGGAGGAGGCGGGGGTGCGGGATGGTTCTTCGCCGGTTTCGCGGTCACGTTGCCGAACATAATTGGTTCGCCGTAGCGGTCGATTTCCTGATCGTGGTGATCGGCGTGTTCGTCGGAATCCAGGCGAGCAACTGGAATCAGGCGCGCATCGAACGGCGCCAGGGGCGCGAGTATCGCGCAATGCTCATCGACGACCTTCAGTCGAACCAGAAAAATCTCGCGGTGCGGAAGCGCTATTATACCTGGGTCCGTTCCGAAGCATTGAAGACTCTTGCGGCGCTCGACCGCCCCGAATCTGCGCTCGACGCGCGATTCCTGGTCGACGCCTATCAAGGGACGCAGATGCTCCCCTGGTCGCTCAAGCGGAATACCTACGACCAGATTATCGCGGCCGGGCGAATGGACGAGCTCGGGGACGCGCGGCTTCGTGACAAGATCAGCAATTATTACGTCGGCGCCGAGGTCACCGGCATCAATCTCGCTTCGGTGATGCCCTATCGGGATATTCTTCGCCGGGCGATGCCTTATGCGGCGCAAAATGAGATCAGGACTGTTTGCGGCGAAAAGATCAGTGAGGATTCGCGCGGCGAAGCGATCATGGTGCTTCCGGAGAATTGTTCGGTTCGGCTGGACCCGGCGGCCTTGCGTCGTGCGATCCACCAGGTCCGGGACACTCCGGGCCTATCGCTCGATCTCAACCGCCAGCTCGTGGACCTCGACCAGAAGCTGGTGTCCGTCGACGTGATCATGCGCCGTGCCGCCGATCTGGAACGAACCCTCAGGCGTCCTAACTAACGCGCAAGATCGGCCTTCAGCTTGACAATTTGGCGCCCACGAAGCAGAGGGTCGCCGAACGGGCGGCGCTAGGCCGCTTTTTGTTTTTCAAGCATTTGGGACTTTTCCGATGGCCAAGCCGGCAACCGTCAAGATCAAGCTTGTCAGCAGCGCGGACACGGGCTTCTTCTACGTCACGAAGAAGAACCCCCGGAACCAGACGGAGAAGCTCAGCTTCCGCAAGTACGACCCGGTCGCGCGCAAGCACGTCGAGTTCAAGGAAGCCAAGATCAAGTAAGCCTGCGGACGGCTCAGCCGTCCTGACTCTCCTCGCCCCCGAGCCCTTCGGGCGATTCGTTGGTCATCGCGACCAGCTCATCCACTTTCTCGGGATTTCCATTCAGTAGCTCGTCCACGGTCTGGACGAAGCGGACCACCGAAATCGGCTTCGACACATAGGCCTGCGCGCCCGCGGCGCGGATTCGTTCCTCATCGCCCTGGGCCGAGTAAGCCGTCACCGCCATGATCGGCACTTCGGCGATCTGCTCGTCACTGCGGATCATCCGGATCAGCTCCAGCCCGCTGACGTGCGGAAGCTGAATGTCCGTGATCACCAGGTCGGGCGAAAAGCTCTTGGCCGTGTCGAGCGCGTTGCGGCTGTCGCTCACTGCCTCGGGCTCATGCCCATGGGCGGCAAGCAGATCGCAGAACAGCTTGATGTTCAGCGCATTGTCCTCGACGATCAGGATCTTCGCCAATTCGCGTACCTTTCCGCTTACAGCTGAATGTAAGGCCTTGCTGCACGATACGCCAACGGACCCCCAACGGGACCCAGCTGCTATTGCACTCGCCGCGCTTGCGGCAACGCTTGGTGACGCTCGACGCGCCCAACGGTTCATCGACCTGACCGGAATCGGGACAGAGGAGCTTCGCGCGCGGCTCGGCGAGCCGCAATTGCTTTCGGCGCTGATCCGGTTCCTCGAAGCCCACGAGCCCGATCTCATCGCCGTGTCGGAGGAGCTTGGCGTGAAGCCCGAGGTTCTCGTACAGGCTCGGCGTGAACTCGAAGAAAGAGGCTGATGAAAACGATCCTGATCACCGGTGCGACCGCCGGATTCGGTGAAGCCGCGGCGCGCAAGTTCGTTGCGGGCGGCTGGCGGGCGATCGGCACCGGGCGCCGCGGAGAAAGGCTCAAAGCCCTGCAGGAAGAACTGGGCGATGCCTTCCTTCCCCTCGAGATCGACATGCGCGATTTCTCGGCGGTCGAGAGCTTGGCCAAGCTGTCCCCGCCGTGGAACGGGATCGACCTCCTGCTCAACAACGCCGGCCTCGCTCCGCCAACCGATCCACTGTCCAAAACCGACTGGGACCGGATCGAAACCGTCATCGACACCAACATCACGGGCCTTGTCGCGCTGACCCGCGCGCTCCTGCCGAACCTGGTCGAGCGGAAGGGCCAGATCATCAACCTGTCTTCGGTCGCCGCCACCTACCCCTACAAAGGCGGCGCCGTTTATGCGGGGACAAAGGCGTTCGTTCGCCAGTTCTCGCTGGATCTTCGGAGCGACCTCGCCGGCACGGGCGTCCGGGTAACTTCGGTCGAGCCCGGGATGGCGGAGACCGAGTTCACGATCGTCCGGACCGGCGGAGACAAGGAAGCATCGGACAAGCTTTATGCGGGCATGAATCCAATGACGTCGGAGGACATAGCCAACCTCTTCTGGTGGCTCGCCAACCTCCCGGCGCACCTCAACATCAACACGGTCGAGCTGATGCCGGTGAGCCAGAGCTTTGCCGGGTTCACGGTTGCGCGCGAGGGTTGATTCGCTCGCGGCTGAGTGCTTGGGGCGGCGCATGAGCATCGATAACCGCCTCGCCGAACTCGGCATCACCCTCCCGCAACCCGCCGCCCCGGTCGCTTCCTACGTCCCGGCAGTCGAAGCCCGAGGCCTCCTTCACATTTCGGGCCAGATCAGCGTGTCCGAAGACGGCAATCTGATCCTCGGCCGACTCGGCGAGGACATGAACCTCGACCGCGGAATCGAGGCCGCGCGGCGCTGTGGAATCATGTTGCTCGCGCAGATGAACGCGGCGCTCGGCTCGCTCGACCGCGTTGAGCGAGTCGTGAAGCTCGGCGCCTTCGTGAACAGCGCGGCCACCTTCACGGACCAGCCCAAGGTCGCCAACGGCGCTTCCGAGCTCATGCAGGACGTGTTCGGCGAAGCGGGGCGTCATGCCCGCAGCGCGGTCGGAGTTCCGGTTCTTCCGCTTGGCGTCGCGGTCGAAATCGACGCAATCGTAGCGGTGAAGCCCTAGTTCATCTCGGCTCGCCTACCCACCTCCCAGGGTATGGCCGACCGCGAATCCGAAATCATCGCCAAGGTCGCTTCGGGCGTAAGCGGTCTGAATGCACGCGCCTGGGACCGCCTCGCGGGCGGTGACCCGTTCCTTTGCCACGCGTTCCTGTCCTCGCTCGAAGACTCAGGAAGCGTCGGCCCCGGAACCGGCTGGACCCCTGCACCAATCCTTGTCGAGGACGATGCCTCGCACCTGATCGCGGCGGCGCCGGCTTATCTGAAGACGCACAGCCAGGGCGAATATGTGTTCGATCACGGCTGGGCGGAGGCGTGGGAGCGCGCTGGCGGCAAATATTATCCCAAGCTGCAGGTCTCGGTGCCTTTCACACCGGTGCCCGGACCGCGCCTGCTCGGCACTCGCTCCCAGCAGCTTCTTGCCGCGATCGAAGTGGTGACGGTGCAGAACGGCATGTCGTCAGCGCATATCACGTTCGTCGACGACGGCGGCGCGTCCGATTGCGATCGGCGCGGCTGGCTGATCCGCCACGGCGTCCAATATCATTGGTTCAATCGCGGTTACGCGAGCTTCGACGATTTTCTTGCCTCCCTCACCAGTCGCAAGCGGAAGGCGCTTCGAAAAGAGCGCGCCGCCGCCCGGCAAGGACTGGACTTCAGCGCTCTTCGCGGCTCCGAGATTACGCCCGCCGACTGGGACGCGGTGTGGGCTTTCTACCAGGACACGGGCTCGCGGAAGTGGGGCCGCCCCTATCTTACGCGCGAATTCTTCGATCTCGTCGGCGAACGGATGGGCGACCGGGTCCTGCTATTACTGGCCTATCGCGACGGCCTTCCGATCGCGGGAGCGCTCAACTTCATTGGTCCCGACACGTTGTACGGCCGCTATTGGGGAGCGATCGACGAGGTCCCGTTCCTCCACTTCGAGCTCTGCTATTACCAGGCGATCGAATGGGCGATCGAGCACGGGCTCGGCTCGGTGCAGGCGGGCGCGCAAGGCGAGCACAAGGTTGCGCGCGGTTACGAGCCCGTGATCACCCGGAGCGCACACTTCATTCCGAATCCAAGTTTCAGGAATGCGGTCGCCGAATTTCTCGAAGCGGAACGGGCAGGGGTCGCCGCCGAAGCCGAATGGCTCCAGCGCGATTTGCCCTATCGTTCGTCCTCGTCCGAATAGACGCGCACCGTACGGCCGCTGGTGTCGGCCATCCCGCGATACATCGCGGGAGTCGTGAATCCCCATGCCGCTTCGCCATCCGGAGCAACGGCAATCAGGCCACCTTTACCCCCCAAAATCGCGACATCGGCGAGAACCGCGTCGAGAGCATCCTGCAGCGATTGCCCGCCGATCCGGATCCGCTCGGCAAGCTGGTGAGCGGCGACGGCGCGGATGAAATATTCCCCCGACCCGGTCGCCGACACTGCGGCTGATCGATCGTCGGCATAAGTCCCCGCGCCGATCAGCGGCGAATCGCCGACCCGCCCCCAGCGCTTGGCAGTCAGCCCACCCGTCGAGGTCGCAACGGCGACATGCCCGTCGACATCGACCGCGACCGCTCCGACCGTTCCGTACTTAATCTCGTCGTCGAAGCCATCCTCGCCAAGCAGTTCCTCCAGCTGACGGCGGCGCTCGGGTACCTCAAACCAGCTGTTTTCGACTTGTTCGAAATCGTGGTCGCGGGCGAAATCGTCGGCGCCGTGGCCGGAAAGGAAGACGTACGGCCCGTCTTCGAGCAGCCGTCGGGCGAGGCTGATCGGGGCCCGCGTCGTACGCAGGCCCGAAACCGCGCCGGCGCGCCGGTTGCTTCCGTCCATGATCGCGGCGTCTAGCTCGATGCATCCGCTCGCGGTCAGGACGCTTCCGCGCCCGGCGTTGAAGCACTCGTCTTCCTCGAGGACCCGGACCGCCGCCTCGACGGCATCGAGCGCTCGTTCGCGCTTCTCGAGGATTTCCGATCCTGCCGCGAGCGCGGCTTCGAGCCCCGCCCGCGCGCACCTTTCCTGTTCCGGATCGAGTCGCCCGGGCCGCATCGACCCGGCGCCGCCATGAACCACCAAACGCCACCGCGCTTCAGTCATGAGCCGCGCCATAGCGAGCAGCCTTGCAACGCGCCAGTTGACATGCCTGCAGCCGATATATTATTATGATATCATATTTAGGGAGGCAAAAGTGGCAAAGGAAAAGGTCATTGCACTAACGGCGACCAGCGAGCGGTCCGCCTCGACGATGAGCGGCTATGCAATGCTCGTCCTGCTCTTGGTCGCGATCGCAGCCGACGCATACGGCATCGCGACCGTGAACCGCGCGCCCCACGTTACGAGCGTCGCGATCATCATCGCCGCGACTATCGTTTTCATCCTGGTGATGCCGGGCTTCTACATGCTTCAACCCAACCAGGCGGCGGCGATCACGTTGTTCGGCGATTACCAGGGGACGGACCGCAGCACCGGCCTTCGTTGGACCTGGCCGTGGATGGGCAAGAAAAAGCTCTCGGTCCGCGCCAACAACTTCATCTCCGACAAGATCAAGGTGAACGACCTTCGCGGCAATCCAATCGACATCGCGGCGCAGATCATGTGGCGCGTCGTCGATACGGCGCAGGCGCTGTTCGACGTCGACGATTACAAACAGTTCGTCCGGGTCCAGGTCGAAGCCGCGATCCGCACGATCGGCGCGCGCTATCCCTATGACGATTTCTCGCACCAGGAAGTGACGCTTCGCGGCAATCACGACCAGGTCGGTGCCGAGCTCAAGCAGGAGCTTCAGGCCCGGCTCATCGTCGCCGGGATCACCATTGACGAATGCGGCTTCACCTATCTCGCATATGCGACGGAGATCGCAGGAGCGATGCTTCGCCGCCAGCAGGCGCAGGCCGTGGTCGCCGCCCGGCAGACTCTGGTCGAGGGCGCGGTCGGAATGGTCGAAATGGCGCTCGACGCGCTGAGCGAGAAGAATGTCGTGGAGCTCGACGACGAGCGTAGGGCCGCGATGGTTTCGAACCTGATGGTCGTGCTTTGCGGGGAACGCGACACGCAGCCCGTCGTCAACACCGGCACGCTCTATCAATAGGCGGGCGGAATGGCCGACGCCGAGCGCAAGGCATATCCACTGCGCGTCGATCCGGCGCTGTGGTCGGCGGTCGAGCGCTCGGCCGCGGCAGAGCTGCGGAGCGTGAACGCCCAGGTCGAATGCCTGCTGCGCGAAGCGCTGAACGCGCGGGGCGTGAAGTTGAAGGCGCCAGCTCCGCGCAAGCGCGGACGTCCGCCGAAGGAGAAGTGATGAGCGACGGTGGCGACTGGTTTGCGCCCAAGCGGTACGGGATCGGCGCCATTCCCGTCAGCTGGCGGGGATGGGCGATCACGATCGGCTTTGTCGCCGCTCTCGTCGCCCTGAGCTTCGCCTTTCGAGGGCGGCTGTTTCAAGTGATTGCCGGCGCAATACCGTTGACGCTCACGTTCGTGGTGATTGCAGCCCGCACTACTCGCGGCGGGCTGCGCTGGAGATGGGGAGACGAAGAATGATGTTGGGAATGATGATGATTGCTGCTGCTGCCGTGGCCGCCTCGCCGATAACGGCTCCTGGCCCGAAGGCACCGCTTGCAGGGACCTATGTCGACGCGGGCAAAAACGCGCCGGTCGTGCTGATCATTCCCGGATCGGGTCCGACCGATCGCGACGGCAACAATCCGATGGGGATGACCGCCGCGCCCTACCGACTGCTTGCGGAAGCGCTAGCGACGAAAGGCGTGTCGACCGTCAGGATAGACAAGCGCGGGATGTTCGGGAGCAAGGCTTCTGTCGATGACCCCAACAAGGTGACAATCGGCGACTATGCGGCGGACGTTCACAGCTGGGCCGCTGCAATCCAGAAGCAGACTGGCGCGAAATGCGTCTGGGTGCTCGGCCACAGCGAAGGGGCGCTGGTCGCGCTTGCTGCCGCGCAAAAGCCGGAGGGAATATGCGGAGTGGTCCTCGTCTCCGGCGCCGGCCGCAGGCTCAGCGACGTGATCCGCGAGCAGCTGCGCTCAAACCCGGCCAATGCCCCCGTTCTGGACTCCGCGATGGCGGCGCTCGACGAACTCGACAGCGGAAAGCATGTCGATGTGACCAACATGAATCCCGCCCTGCTTCCGCTCTTCCGGCCGCAGGTGCAGGATTATCTGATCGATATGTTCCGCCAGGATCCGGCCAAGCTTGCCGCGTCGGTCAAGGTGCCGGTGATGATCGTTCAGGGCGAGCGGGACGTTCAGGTCTCGATCGCCGATGCGAAAGCGCTTGCGGCCGCCAACCCGAAGGCGAAGCTGGTCCTCGTTCCGGCGATGAACCATGTGCTCAAGGACGTGGCCACCGACGACCGTGCGGCAAATATCGCGACCTACAGCAATCCCTCGCTGCCGATAGATTCTTCAGTCGTCGATGCGATCGCAGGCTTCGTGAAGCCCTAGCCCACCGAAAGGTCGCGCTGCTGGTTGACCAGCCGCCACTCGTCGAGGTCGGACAGCATGTAGCGCGCGGCCTGCTCGGTAAGGTCGGCAGCGCGCGACAGGGTCGTGTCCTTCCGAAGCTCGCGGTCGATCTGTTTCAGCGTGTCAGCGGTCGCGAGCGAGCGAAGCGCGTCGCCCCCGAAGTCGCCCTGGAAACGGATCCCGAACACCGCCGTGGCAAGCGCCGGAAAACCGGCGGAGATCAAGGTGAACCAATTGCTGTACTCGGTCACATAATAAGCGTGGGTCGAAAGTCCGACCAAAGTGATGTCCGAGACGATCAGGGTCGCGAAGAACAAGAACGTCCCGAGCCGTTCCAGGCGATGATCGAGCAAGTGGATCACATGCGCGTTGCGCTCGTGATAGCTCACCTGCGGGGCAACCTCGTGGTCTGCGACCGACTGGGCGATGCGCATCGCTGCGGTGCGATCAATCGAACCTGAGGGCACGCCCATCGCCCGCCAGATCCCGCTCGCATAGGTATCGATCCATCGCTGTGCCACGGGGTTCGTCTCCGTGCCTGGAGGATCGGGCGCGGCGATTCCGAGCAACTTCAAACTGCGCATCGGCCGCAGGCGCTCTGCGAGCTGCCGATAGTCGAGCCAGCGGCGGTGCCATTCGCGCTTCGATCCGATATGCGCATTGAGGATGACGGCAAGCGTCACCACCATCTCGGCCATCGCTTCCTGTATCTTGAGGTGCGGGAACATGAAGGCGCCAAGGCCCATGCACACCGCGACGCCGCCCATCACGAAGCTGAAGATGTGGCCGCTGCGATAGGTGAGGGCGAGGTTCGTCGCGAGCCGGTCAGCCCAGCTGTACGCCTCTTCGAGCAGGTCGATCTGGGCGGAGATATCGTTGGCGTCGATGCACTTTTCGCGGAACTCGCGCCATTCCTGCTCGATCCAGATAGCGCTCTGCGTCTCGGTGAAGTCGGACAGGCGGATCCGCCGAACCCCCGCCGCGGCGAGAAGCAGGCGATATTCGAAGCGCGGCCGGAATCGTGGCAGCCGCTCCTTGAAGAATCGCGCGATGAAGCGGTGTTCCTGCTTCCCCGGGGGAGGCAGAAGCACCGCGGTCAACATCCGATCGACATGATCCTCATCGAACGGTCGCTCGGACATCGGATCGGCGCCTGACGTATCGACCACGGGATCGAACGCCGCCCACAGCAATTTCGCCGGCTCGTGCGGTTCCGGCGGGATATGGATAACCGGCCGGCCGCGGGCGATTGCCATCTCGACGACCTCCGCCGTACCGCCTCGGCCGCGCGCAGGCTTGCCGTCCCAGACGGCGATTAGCAGATCGCAGTGCGCTACGGTTGCCCGTCCCGCCATGACATAAGCTTCGACGTCGCCGGGCTCGTCGCCGGGAAGTTCGAGAACCCGGCTCGCCCGCTCGAGGAGCGTGTCGAAACTCTCGCGCCCCGGAACATCGGCCAGGCTTTCGCGATAATCGGACCGTCGAAACGGCAGGATCGCCTGGAGTTCCCATCCGAGCGACAGCGCCGCCTCGGCGGCAATCTGGTCTGATCCATCGGCTATAGCGGATACGAAATGAAGCTCCGGCGCCGCTTTCGAAAATCCGCTTCGCTCGCGCTCGAACAAGGCCAAGCCGGATTTCCCGATCGTCTCGAGCACGGCCGAAATTCGCGCCGGCAGCGCACGTGCGGCTTTGTCACCGAGCGCTTCCGCGCGATGCCCGGTGATCCCGACGCACAGCATGAACGGAAGCGCCGGCGGACCGGCCATAGACTCTTTCGAGCGTCGAGCCGTTGCGGCGCCCTCGAAGTCGCTTCGGGAGATCGTTTCGTTCACGTTTGGTGATAACAAGCGCGTTGACAGCTATCTACCCAGATCGGTATTTTCATAGCGTGCCGAATCGCATCTGGAGAAGCGATATGTCTAGCAAGCAAAGGCGTCCAGCAAGCGGTAGGCCGATCCTTGACAACGGCGGACACTCAGGGCCGTCGAGTTTCTTTTCGTTTCTGTCGGACATCTTCGGTTAATGGGTGGCCGGCGGCTCGTCCGCCGGCGCTCCAATTTAACGCGCTCGCAGCCACCATCTAACACATGGTTAGCTGCTGCCGCCATTCTTGATGATCGGATCGAAAGACCCGACGGTGATGCTCGCATCGTCGCAGCTGAAATTCCACTGGTAGCAGACATCTAGCGTGCCGTTGCTTCCCTGATTGTTGTTATTGTCGGTGAACGCGGCGTTCCTGGGTAAAGGCTGCCCGTTGTGCATCTGGACGCCGCTGATTTGCCCGGAATTGTCGCCGCTCGGTGGAGGGCAGCTTGACCACCCATCCTGAGTATCGAGACTCGCGAACTGCACATTGTGGCCCGTATTGTCTTGCAGCGTGAAGCTGAAGTGCTGGGCAGGTGAGCCTCTCGCTATAGTCGGCCCTGGGTCGCCGCTGGTGCAACTAATTGAGATCGTACTTCCGGATAGCGTTGCTGTTAGTACGATGTCGTGATCGTTCGGACCTCCGGCTTGCTCCATCGTCAAACCAGGTTCTTCCTGTCTCATCGCCCTTCTCCTGTAGAATCTCTCAAACTCGCAAACACCTGAAGCTCATCGCTGACTGACTCGTCGCAGTGCGTTACGAGGCTCATGCCGTGGAATATGGTCAGCTCGATCCGCCGTTTTTGATGATTGGATCATATTCGTAGGTGTCGCTCCCGTCCGTAAAGCGCAGCATGAAATGCAGGTCGCAGGCCGCGTTTCGATTATCGTCGGTCACTGAGAGTTTGCTGCTGCTCGGGTTGCCTCCGAAGGTGATCTGGCCGCCGTTGCCTTTGCCGTTCGGGCACCCGGAGCCTTGGCGCACCCACATTGCATCCTGGGCATTCGCCATGAATTCGAGTCCGAGCCCTGTCGCGTCATGGAATTCGAAATCCATGTCCCAATTGCCCGATTTATTCTTGAACTCGATGGGTGGGTCCTGGGCCTTGCCGCCGTTTGATTTCCAGTCGTGCGTGAACACGACATCGGTCCCAACGAGGTTTGCAAACACTCGGACGGTTGCCGTATTTCCGGTAGCCCCCGAGTGGCGGTGGCGGCGCGTGTTTTCATCCGCTTCCATCATGTTCTTCCTCCTGCACTTTGAATCGCTGCAACGTAGGTTGGATGCCGATATCCGGTGGCCCTCAGCGCCGACGTGATCTGCCTTGCGCCATCGCTGTCGCCGAGGCGCAATTTGATCGCAGCAAGCTGCGCTTGCTCGGTCGGTCGGAGCTCGGCTCCCGCCGGAATGCTGTGCAAAGCGGCCGTCCACCAGCGGCGCGCCTCGTCGTGCTGACCGCTTGCCGCGAGCGCATTTCCGCCGGCGGTCATCATCGTGAAACCGAGAAGGGCCCGATCCGACGCATTGGGGCTGGTCCTCGCCGCGGCGACACCTTGCTGTGCGAGCATCAGGGCTTCGCTCGAATTGCCGCCGGCAATTGCGAGTCTCGAGCGGAGATTGAGGCAGGAGACACGCTGCAGCGCCTTCCAGCTGGCGACGGATTTGTCGCGCAGAAGCAGGCGATCCACGATGTCGCAGCCGGACCGGGTCGTCGCCGCCGCCGCCGCCGTGTCTTTCATTGAGAGCTGCAGATCGGCGAGGTCGAACTGGGCTAGGGAGATCGCCTGAAGCCACTCGGCGTTGTCCGGCTCCACATGGATCAGGCGGTCAGCGATTCCCGCCGCGGCTTCGGCTTCGCGAAGCCCCCCTCGGCCATCCCCCCGTGACGCCAGCAGGCGACCGAGCGCCCGGTGAGCGGTCATTTCCTCGCGCTGTACATCCATGTCGCGCGGATCGATCTGTTCCAGGGCGCCGAGAAGCGTGAGCTCGCGGTCGCGGTTGGCGAGCGCTCCATCCTGGTCGCCCCCATACTCCCGGGCATCGGCGAGCCATGCGAGATTCTGGGTGACCTGCTTTTGATAATCGATGTTGCCTGGCTCTCCAGACGCCAGCGCTTCAGCGATCGGAAGTGACGATTGGTAGGTCTCGGCCGCTTCCCGGTAGCGATGCTCGTCCATGAGCACGGTCCCGAGGTTTGTATTCGCATAGACCTCTTCGAGGCGGTATTCCTTCTTGTCGGGCGCCAGCGCGACCATCGTCTGGGCGAGCCGCTGGTATTGGCGGAAGCGCGCAGCGGCTTCCGCGATCTGGCCGCGATCCCTCGCGATATAGCCGACCCAAAAGACGTTCTGCGCATGATCGAAAAGCCGCTGCGGGTCGTTGGGATGACGCCGCAACGCTTCGGCGGTGCCGGCAAGCGCCTCCTGGTAGCGATTCAGGGCGCCGTCCAGGTCTCCCCGACTCTGGGCGATCTCGCCGATGAGTGTGAGTGCTCTCGATCGTTGGGCGAGCGAATCATCGGTCAAGCTGCCCTTGTCCTGGTGCTGGTAATAAGCCAGCACTCGGGAACCGACGCCGTCGAGAGCGTCGAGGCGGCCGATCGGCTCCAGCTTGTCCTTGAGGTCGCCGAGCATGAAGCCGATCAGCCCCTCGGCTTCTCGGCGCTGGTCGCGTGCTGCGTCGCGGGCCTGGATCGCGGTTATTGCGAGCGTGCTGGTCACCGCCATTCCGGCGAGCGACGCCGCCGCAAGCATTCCGAGCCGGCGATTGCGCCGCGTCGTTTCCCGCTGAACCAGCTCGTCGAGACCGACGCCGAGCATCCCTGCGACGAGCTTCAGGAAGGCAAGGCGCTTGCCATCGCCTCCCTCGCGGAAATCCGCCGCGAGCGGCTCGGCGCGCTTCGCCGTGCGGTGCCCGCGCCGGTCGTATTTGAAGCGAAGCGCTGGAGGGAAGCATTCCTCTTCCTCACGTCCCGGCATGTCGCTGGCGAAGGGTTCGCCTGAAAGCACGGCGGCAAGCACGCATCCTTCGGGACGGGTCCGCTTGAAGGATTCGATCTCAAGGTTGGTCCAGCGCGACTTCGCCGCCGTCGGCGAGCAAAGAACGACCAGGAACTGCGACGCGGCGAGCGCGCCCTGAATCTCTTCAGCGAGGTCGTCACCCGCCGCGAGGTCCTGCTGGTCACGAAAGACGGGACTCAACCGCTTGGGTACCACACCGTTGGCGGTCAGCTTGCCGGCGAGCGCGCCCGGCACCCGGAACCGCTCGAGCTCGTTATGAAGCCAGTCGGCGGTTTCCCTGTCTTTATGGCTGTAGCTGAGGAAGGCGTAGAAGCGGGTCCGCAGCCGGCGGGCGCGGCGCAAAGGCGGCGTCTCCCCTTCCGGATCGCGGTCAAATCCCGGCAATCGGGCAAGCTTGACCATAGGCCGCCCCCAGCTGGTCCCGTAAAGTCCGTTAACACAAAGAGATAAGAGTCGCGATAAGCCTTTGGATAAGGGGCTTTCGCTTTGCCGCGACCGCCCGAACGCCTATATGGCCGCGCATGTCCATTCGTCCCTGGCGCGATATCGAGCGGCGCAAGTCGCGGCAGATCATGGTCGGCTCCGTGCCCGTCGGCGGAGACGCGCCGATCAGCGTTCAGACCATGACCAACACGCCGACCGAAGACGCAAAAGCGACGATAGACCAGATCCGCCGCTGCGAGGATGCCGGTGTCGACATCATCCGCGTGTCCTGCCCGACCGCGGCGTCGACCGCGGCGCTCAAGGAGATTGTCCGCGCGGCCAGCGTTCCCATCGTGGCCGACATCCATTTCCACTACAAACGCGCGCTTGAGGCCGCTGACGCCGGCGCGGCTTGCCTTCGAATCAACCCCGGCAACATCGGTTCTGAAGAGCGCGTCAAGGAAGTCATCGCGGCGGCGCGTGCCAACGGCTGCGCAATGCGCATTGGGGTCAATGCCGGGAGCCTCGAAAAGGACCTGCTCGAAAAATATGGGGAGCCTTGTCCCGAGGCTCTCGTCGAAAGCGCGCTCGACCATATCCGGATCCTCGAGGACCACGGCTTCCGCGACTACAAGGTTGCGGTCAAAGCCAGCGACGTGTTCCTCGCCGTCGCCGCCTACCAGCAGCTTGCGGATCAGGTGGACTGTCCGCTTCATCTCGGGATCACCGAGGCAGGCGGGCTGATCGGCGGGACAGTCAAGTCGGCACTGGGCATCGGCTCCCTGCTCTGGGCTGGTATTGGAGACACGATCCGGGTTTCCCTTTCGGCGGAGCCCGAAGAAGAAGTCCGCGTCGGCTACGAAATCCTGAAGACGCTCGGAATCCGCAGCCGCGGCGTTCGCGTTGTCTCCTGCCCCAGCTGCGCTCGCCAGGGCTTCGATGTGATCCGCACCGTCGAGGCGCTCGAGGCCCGGCTCCAGCACATCAAGACTCCGATGTCGCTCAGCGTTCTCGGCTGCGTCGTCAACGGGCCAGGCGAAGCGCGCGAGACGGACATTGGAATCACCGGTGGCGGCAATGGTACGCACATGGTCTATCTGTCGGGCGTTACCGACCATCATGTCGCCGACGCCGACATGATCGATCACATCGTCAAACTGGTCGAAGCCAAGGCTGCCGAAATCGAAGCGGCCGAGGCGCGTGAATCGACTCTCGACGCGGCTGAATAGTTTAACCTTTCTTCACCTAATCGGCGCAGCTTCGCGCCGTGATCAAGTTGCTGCTCATCATCGCTGCCGCCGGAGCGCTTGCGAATTCGCTCGCGCCCAAGGCCGAGCCGCCGCTGCTGATCGATTCCCATCCGGCCCCAGCGCCGATCACTCTCGACGAGTCGAACTAACCCGCTACAGCTGACGCGTGCGGCGCGTCACCCATCCGGTCCAGGGTTTTATTGCAGCGCTCGGCGCCGTCGCCGTGCTGTCGACGATGGACGCGGTGATGAAGCACCTGGTGCTGACGATCGGCATCTTCGCGGTCAGCGTATGGCGGGCGGCGGCCAACTTCGTCTTGAGCGCTGCCTTATATCTTCCGCGACGACCTAAGCGGCCCACGCGAAGGACGCTGTGGATCCACGTCGCACGCAGCGTGGTCGTGACGCTCATGGCGGTTCTCTTTTTCTGGGGCATTGGCCGCGTGCCGCTCGCCCAGGGAATCGCGCTCACCTTCATCGCGCCCCTCATCGCGATGCTGCTTTCGCCCTTGTTCCTGAAGGAGCGGCTTGCCGGCCGTTCGATTTTAGGGGCTCTCTCCGCATTCGCCGGGGTGCTCGTCATCGTGGTCGGGCAGGCGCGCGCCGAAGTAGGCGAAGACGTGCTGTTCGGCGTCGCCGCGATCCTCGGCTCGGCACTTTGTTATTCGGTCAACATCCTGATGATGCGGTGGCAGGCGCTCGCGGCCAAGCCGCTCGAGATCAACTTTTTCCAGTCGATGGTCGTGCTCATCTTGTGGATCGCGGCGCTTCCGATCATCGGCCTTCAGGCATGGCCGCACGGGCAGATCGGCTGGATCATCGTCGCGTCGACGCTTTCGACTGCCGGCGGCCTGCTGTTCGCCTGGGCCTATGCGCGCGGCGAGGCGAGCTACCTCGCGGTCACCGAATATAGCGCTTTCCTGTGGGCCTCGCTTCTCGGCTGGCTGGTCTTCCGCGAGCGCGTATCGCTCTACACGCTGGCGGGCGCGCTTCTGATTGTCGGCGGCTGCCTTGCCGCCGCTCGCCGCAAGCTCGCCGAGCCGCCGGAGATGGACTTGATCTAACTTCCCGACGCGAGAAGGTTCACAGTGAACGCCAGCACGCCGATGTTGAACGCGAAGGCGGCGAGGCAGTGGAATGCCACCACCTTCCGCACCTTCTGATCGGTCACTTCGACGTCTGAGGTCGCGAACGCCATTCCGCACGTGAAGGCGAAATAGACGAAGTCCCAGTAGACGGGCTCGGCTGTGCCCGGAAACCGAAAGCCAGCGCATCCCGCAGGCGGCTGGACATAAGCCATATGTGCATAGTGAAGCGCATAGACGCTGTTGCTGAACAGCCAGGCTACGATCAGCGTTACGATAATCAGCGCCTTGGTCAGAGGCTCCGGATGCTTCCCCATCGTCTCCGCTGCTACCGAAATCAGCAGCACGGCGATGACCACAAAGGTGATGACCAGAAGGAAGGTCCTGTTGGCGTCATTTCCCCTGGCGTGACTTTCAATCACCGTGCCTTCGCTGACGCCGAGCAAGTTGGCGCACGCGAGCAGGAAGATGATTGCGGCGATGTCGAAGGCCGCGATGATTCCGAGGGTGCAGCTGCCGAGCCAATGGATCGCGGGATAGACGGACGCCAGTCCCGCGGCGACGAACAACACGAAGCGCCAGGGCGCGACCATGTTGCCGATGCTTCGCGGCTCCGCCATGAGGTGGAGCGTAACGACCAAAGGGGACATGCTCAAATGCCGTGGGTCTGGCTGATCGTCGGCGGCTTCTTCGAGATCGGATTCACGACCTCGCTCCGTTTGGTCGATGGGTTCCGCAACATTCCCTGGACGCTGGCATTCCTCGCCTCGGTCGCGGTGAGCATGGGCCTCCTTGAGGTCGCTTCGCGCTCGATTCCGATGGGGACGGCCTATGCGGTGTGGGGCGGCATCGGCGCGGTCGGCACCGTCGCGGTGGGAATCCTCTGGTTCCACGAGCCGGCGAGTACGGTCCGGCTGCTGCTGATCCTCGCCATCGTCGCGGCCATCGGAGCGTTGCGGCTTACGTCCTAGCCGAGTCGTGGCGATGGCGCGTCGGACGCCGCTGCGCCACATTGTCTATTCCCTCCCTAGAGATTAGTCCCGCACATGGAGAAGGGCCATGCTGCAAGCGAGCAAGCGACATCTGGCCGATGTCGGCGAAACATATTTCGAGCATATGCGGTTCGCGCTGCTTGTGGGCACGCTCGCGACGGGCGCCGGCCTCGCCTGCATCCTTCACGCCATCCTCCCGGCAATGTGCGAGAGTTCGTGCAGCCGGGCGATCGCGTCACTTCAGAGACTGTTCGCCGATCGCAACCGAATGACTGAGGTGACCGCGGAAAATTCCGCCCTTCTGACCTTCGTGGCTTTGACCGCGGTGTCGCTCATCACTTGCGTCGCAGTGACAATCTGCACGGCTGGCAGCTGGCTCGCGCTGCTCGTCGTCCCCCAGTCCTTCACCCTGCCGGTCGTATTCCTGTCGCAGAACCGAGGACTCGAACCCGCGACAGCCTAAGTCAGCGCGGCGCCGGCTCCATGTACGGCGCGACCTCGGGCTCCTGCTCCTCGATTGAGCGATAGAATTTCGGTGACGGAAATGGTCCGCGCGCTTGCTCGTAGGCGTAGCCGAGGTTGAGCAGCAACTGCTCCGACCATTTCGGGCCCATGAAGCTCAGGCCGACCGGCAGCCCCTTGATCAGCCCCATCGGGACCGTGAGGTGCGGATAGCCCGCAACCGCGGCGAGCGAACCTGCTCCACCGTCGGAGAACGAATCTCCGGTGACTCCATCGATCTTCCAAGCCGGCCCGGCGGTCGGGCCGACCAGCGCGGTAAGATTGTATTGCTTGAGCAGCCGGTCGATCCCGTTCGGGCCGGCCGCCATGAAGCTCGCCTGCCGCGCTTTCTTGTAAACGGGATCGGAAAGCCCCTTCGTCTTTTCGGAATCTTCGAAATAGTCCTGACCGAACAGCGACATTTCCTGCTGTGCATGCGTCTTGTCGAAGGCGATGAGGTCGGCAAGCGTGCGTGAGGCGATCGGCGCCGGGCTGCCCTTCAAATATTTCCCCATGTCGGCCTTGAGCTCGGTCTGGAGAACGAGATTCTCGTTCTTCCCGATCTTGCTCTGGTCGAACTTCTTGATGTCGACGAGGATTGCGCCCTGCTTGCGGAGGATCGCGAGCGCGGTTTCTAACGCGGGGTTGAGCAGCGGCGTCGAGGCGAAGCGCATCACCCCGATCCTCTTGCCTTTCAGCGAGCCAGCATCGAGGTGCGCGGCGTAGTCGGTCTTGTGCTTGTCCGCGTCTCGCGACGCCGGATCCGCAGGATCGGTTCCGGCAATCACGCTCAGCAATTCCGCCGCATCGCGAACATTGTCCGCCATCGGTCCTGCCGTGTCCTGACTATGGCTGATCGGCACGATGTGCGTTCGGCTGACGAGGCCCACTGTAGGTTTGAGGCCGACGATTCCGTTTATCGAGGCCGGGCAGGTCACCGACCCGTCCGTCTCCGTGCCGATCGCGAAGCGGACGATGCCCGCCGCGACAGCCGCGCCGCTCCCGCTCGAGCTCCCGCATGCATTGCGGTCGAGCGCCCACGGGTTGTGCGTCTGGCCGCCGACCGCGCTCCAGCCGGAGAT
>Ga0157372_10002967_pt1 | contig 18279 bp, 10 predicted proteins | sample C55metaG_FD_115307 | JGI IMG/M metagenome (GOLD analysis project Ga0157372, IMG submission 115307) | Corn rhizosphere microbial communities from Kellogg Biological Station, Michigan, USA - C5-5 metaG | ecosystem: Host-associated > Plants > Roots > Rhizosphere > Soil | place: USA: Michigan... | reverse complement strand
CCGCTGGTGCGCTCTTCCTACCATGCTGAAAAGCACATTTTTTAATCGTTTTTAAGATATTTTTTTATATTTGTAACTCACATCCCTTTCAATAATTTTTAATGCTATGAAAAATAAACTTTACAAACTTTTTACGCTTGGTTTGGCGATCGGTGCAGGTGCTTTCAATGCATCCGCGCAGCTCAACTGCGGAACCACGCAGGCTACGCAGAAATTATACCTGGCGCACCCCGAACTGGCGGCTGCAGCAAATGAGTACGATACAAACCTCAGCCAGCTGATCGCGAACAAAACGCCCGAGCAAAGAGGAAGTACTACAGTTTATATCATTCCTATCGTATTTCACATCATCCACCAGAATGGCACCGAGAACATTTCGGATGCGCAGGTCATTGATGAGGTGAACATCCTGAACCGTGATTACCGCTATCTGAACTATGCCGATACGGCTGCTATCACAGCGCCTTTCAAGCCGCTGGCTGCTGATACTTACATCGAGTTCAGGCTCGCGCAGATCGATCCGAACGGAAATTGTACAAACGGTATCGACCGCATTTATTCCCATAAAACAAATGCTGCCGACGATGATTCGAAGCTGAACCAGTGGCCGCGCGACAAATACCTGAATGTTTGGGTGGTGAAAACCATCGGATCTGCTGGCGTTGCAGGATATGCTTATTATCCGGCTGCAGTTGCAGGCCCTTTGTTCCCTTATGACGGCGTTCTGATCCTTTCCGACTACATCGGAAGCGTGGGTACCGGCTCGGCATTCACTTCAAGGGCGCTTACCCACGAGATCGGGCATTACCTGAATTTACAGCACCCGTGGGGAAATAACAACGACCCTAACGTTGCCTGCGGCGATGACCTTGTTTCCGATACTCCTCCTACAAAAGGACATACTGCCTGCAGCTCTGCCGACCTGTACACACCGTATTGCACAACAAATGTCATCAACGCGAATTATAAATTCGACAGCGTGACCACCACTTCGGGCACAACCGATCCAACTGCCGTACCTGTGGTGAGCGGGATCACATTAAGCCCGGTAACAGCTACCGGTGTCGGTGCCAATTCAACCGCAGCCGGCCAATTCTCTTATGACAACTGGAGCACAGGCGCACCGGATGGCGCAACTGCTTACGCATCCATGACAGGAGCCCTGAACACGGGTAAATATTATGAGTTCACGGTAACTCCTGCATCCAACGCCTATTCAATGACATTGACCGGGATCTCTTTCGTGGTGAACAGGAATGCAACCGGTCCGCGCACATGGGCAGTCCGCTCGAGCGCAACATCTTTCGGCTCGAACGTTTCCACCGCTTCTATCGCTCCGGCAAACACCAATCTTTCCGTTCAGTCGGGAAATGTATTTTTCCTGAACTCGGATATCACCGGCTCTCAGAAAGGCACAAAGATCACATTATCGGGAGCTTCCTACACGAACCGTTTAACGCCGGTTACCTTCCGCATTTACGCGTACAACGCAGAGGATGCAATGGGAACATTCAGCATCGACAGCGTGTACCTCACCGGAACCAACGGGATCATTGAAAACACGCAGAACTACATGGATTATTCCTATTGCTCGAAAATGTATACCGAAGGGCAGAGGGACCGCATGCGTGCAGCGCTTGAAAGCCCGATCGCAGGCCGCAGCAACCTGTGGTCAGCAACCAACCTTGCAGCCACGGGAGTTTTAACGCCGCAGGTTTGCAAGCCTTTCCCTGAGTTCTCTGCAAACAAAACAAGGGTGTGCGCCGGCGACATCATAAAGTTCACCAAAAATGTATTGTACGGAACACCTGATAGCGTGAGATGGACATTCTACGGCGGTTCACCGTCAACATCCACTTCTATGGTGCCGGTAAATGTTACGTACCCGAATGCCGGCCTTTACAAGGTGGTATTGACCGCGTACAATGCAGGCGGAACGGATTCAGTAGTGAAAACAGATTTTATCCGTGTGGATGAAACATGGGCTGATATTCCTTACGGCGGATCCTTTACCGAGGACTTCCAGAATACTTCCGATTTCTACTGGAAATGGCAGGTGAACAACCCGGATAACAATTCCAATACCTGGTATGCTACCAGCACTGCAGGCTATATGAGCAACAAGAGCGTTGTAATGACTGCATTCGGTAATTACCGTTACGATGTGGATGAGCTCGTAAGCCCTTCATTCGACCTTTCCTACACAAGCGGTAACGTGATGACATTCCGCTGCGCTGCCGCTTCACACGCAGGTGCAGGGCTCGATGTGAATGATGCGCTGAAAGTGTACATCTCGAATAACTGCGGGCAGACCTGGAGCCTGCGCGCTACGTTCTCCGACAGCACGCTGATCAACTGCGGTTACGACGCATATTACTTTACACCGACCTCTCCAAGCCAGTGGGCGCTGCGTACAGTGGCGATCCCTGCGAGCTTCAATACCGGCAACGTGCGTTTTAAATTTGAATACACTTCCGGTTCCGAAAGCAATAACATTTACATCGACGACATCAACATTGCCGGTGTTGTAGGGATCAGCGAAGCTGCAAACGGAGTTTCCAGCCTGTCGATCTACCCGAACCCTTCGAGCCAGTCGAGCACCGTTGCTTACCACCTGGATGCAAAGGCAAGCACGAAGATAGAAGTGGTGGATGTACTGGGTAAAACAGTATTTGCACAGTCGAACGCTGCACAGGCAGAAGGCGATTATGCAGTGACCATTTCCAAGCAGGCGCTGAACCTGAGGAACGGGATCTATTTCGTGAAATTCTCCATCGATAACCAGTCGGTGACCAAAAAGCTGATCATTACAGAGTAAGGATCTGATTAGAAAAAGATAAGAAAGGGCTTCCGCACGGAGGCCCTTTTTTTTGCCGCTCTCCCGGTTTTTTTCCGCTTGTCAGTTTCCCTATCCAATTTTCACAAAAATGAGAAACGAAAAGATTATATTATTATATTTGCTTTAACATCCCATTTACTTACAATCAAAACATTATGAAAAATATTTACAGATCAATTGGACTCGGATTGTTGTTTTGCGCCGGAGCTGTTTCTATGTTGGCCCAATCAACAATGCCTTGTGCAACAACAGAATTTACAAACAAGCTCAGGGCACAAAATCCTCAGCTGCAGGCCGACTTTGATAACTACAACCAGGCGCTGGCAACCGGCACACGCTCAGGTGAGCGCAGCACCACGGTTTACATTGTTCCTGTGGTATTCCACGTGATGCATGTGAATGGCGCTGAGAACATTTCCGATGCGCAGATCTACGCGCAGATGAACCGTCTGAACCTCGATTACCGTAAGCTGAATGCCGATACATCCAGCATCGTAGGACGTTTTGATACGCTTGCCGCCGATGTGAGAATCGAATTCAGGCTGGCGCAGATCGATCCGAATGGGAACTGTACAAACGGTATTGAGCGGATCTACACACACAAAACATTCCAGGCCGATGACGCTTCAAAAGTGAATCAGTGGCCGCGCGACAAATACCTGAACATCTGGGTAGTTCATGACATCGCGGGAAGCACGTCAACTGCAACCATCCTCGGTTTCGCGCATTTCCCTTCCGATGTGGCAGGGCCATTATTCGTGTACGACGGGATCATTGCCGTGTATAACACCATCAATGGTACATCAAGAACGCTTACGCACGAGATCGGTCACTACCTGAACCTGCAGCATACATGGGGCTCTACCAACGACCCGAATGTTGCCTGCGGCGATGACCTTGTAAACGATACCCCTGTAACGAAAGGACATTTTTCAACCTGTCCGGATATCGATGCAGTTTGTACCCTCAATCCCTTCACGGCGAATTTTAAATTCGACAGCGTAACGACAACTTCCGGAACTATCGATCCGTCACCGGCACCTTCCCTGACCGCGATGAGCACAACAGGCTTCAGCGCAGTGGGCGTATCTGCCAATTCGGCTACCAACGGAAAGTTCGAATATTCCAACTGGGGCCTTGGCGCTCCTGATGGTGCAACCTCTTATGCAGCGCTTACAGGCGCTCTCAATACCTCGAAATACTACCAGGTAAAATTCACTCCGCAATACGGATACAATGCAAAATACACGCAGATCAACTTTTCCTTCAGCCGTAATGCTACGGGAGTAAGAACATTTGCGATCCGCTCGAGCAGGGACGGGTTTGCTTCTAACCTTGCTACAGCTTCCGTAGGAACAGCCGATGCGGCGAATATGTCGATCCAGACCGGGAACATATTCTTCCTGAAAAACGATACAACACTTGCCGTGAACTCAGGAAAAGTAACCTTAACAAGCACTTTGTTCACAAATGATACAATGCCGGTAACGTTCAGGATCTACGCCTGGAATGCAGAAGATGCTGCCGGTACTTTCAGCCTCGACAGCGTGAACATCATCGGTTCAAGCGACCTCATCGAGAACGTGCAGAACTACATGGATTACTCCAGCTGTACCAATATGTTCTCATTAGGCCAGGCCGACAGGATGAGAGCTGCGATCGAAAGCCCGGTTTCTCACCGTGATAATCTCTGGTCGGCTTCGAACTTAGCTGCAACCGGAGTATTAACACCACAGGTTTGCGTGCCGGTGCCTGATTTCTATTCCAATAAATCGCGCGTATGTGCGGGTGACATTGTGAAGTTCACCAAAAATGTGCTTGTCGGAACTCCTGACAGCGTAAGGTGGACATTCTACGGAGGTTCTCCTTTTACATCCACTTCCATGTCGCCGGTAAACGTTACTTATCCAACTGCAGGCCTTTACAAAGTAACATTAACGGCATACAATGCTGCCGGAATGGATTCATTGACCAAAACCGATTATATCCGTGTGGATGAAACATGGGCGGATGTGCCTTACAGCGGATCCTTCACTGAAGATTTCCAGAACACTTCCGGTTTCTACTGGAACTGGCAGGTGAACAATTACGATAACAACGGGAACACCTGGTTTGTGTGCAACACTACCGGATACAACAGCAGCAAATGCGTTGTAATGAGCGCATTCGGCGATTACCAGTACGATGTGGATGACCTTGTGAGCCCTTCTTACGATCTTTCCTACACCAGCGGAAACATCATGACCTTCCGTTGCGCTGCAGCTTCGCACGCAGGTGCAGGCCTTGACGTGAACGATAAGCTGAGGGTTTACATCTCAGGAAACTGCGGACAAACATGGACGCTTGCTGCAACATTCTCCGACAGCACGCTGATCAACTGCGGTTATGATGCGTATTACTTTACGCCTACATCAGCAAGCCAGTGGGCATTAAGAACAGTGAATATTCCTTCCACTTTCAATACCGGGAACGTTCGTTTCAAGTTTGAATACACATCGGGATCCGAAAGCAATAACATTTACATCGATGATATCAATCTTGCCGGTGTGGTTGGCGTGAACGAGAATACAAACGCCGTGTCCAGCCTGTCGATCTATCCGAACCCAACCAGCCAGTCGAGCACTATCGCTTACCACTTGGATAAAAAAGCGGATACGAAGATCGAAGTGATGGATGTTTTAGGAAAATCGGTGTTTGTTCAGTCGAACAGCGCACAGGCTGAAGGCGATTATTCCGTGTCTGTTTCAAAACAGAACCTGAACCTGAGAAACGGAATTTATTTTGTGAAGTTCACCGTGAATGATCAGGCAGTAACTAAAAAGCTGATCATTACCGAGTAAGCATACTTTTAAAATTTAAGAAAGGCTCTTCCTGTCGGGAAGGGCCTTTTTTTATGCTCTAAGACATAGTACGTTCCAGTTCCCGATACTTTCGCCTGAAAAGGCGAAAACCCGAACCGACCTCAATGATTTTTGAAGGGATATGTTTTATTTCATTTTATCTTTACAGAATATTAGCAGGGAAGTTTTTTAAATAAAAGAATATTCAGATGAAAAAGATAAAAGTTGCAATTAATGGCTTCGGGCGCATCGGGAGGATCTCCTTCCGCGTGATGCTGGAGAAAGAGAATATAGAGGTGGTTGCTATCAACGACCTTACCGACAGTAAAACGCTTGCTCACTTATTGAAATACGATTCGGTACATGGAAGGATCAGCGCAGAGGTGAAATACGAAGAGAAGGCATTGATCGTGAATGGAAAGAAGGTGACCGTTTATGCCGAAAAAGATCCATCCAACCTTCCCTGGAAAGAGCTTGGAGTGGATGTGGTGATCGAATCCACCGGATTTTTCCTTACACGTGAAACGGCAGGAAAGCATATTGCCGCAGGTGCAAAGAAGGTGATCATTTCGGCGCCGCCAAGCGGCAGCGATATTAAGACGGTTGTGCTCGGCATCAACGACGAGATCCTGAGCCCGGAAGATACGATCATTTCAAATGCATCCTGCACCACCAACTGCGCAGCACCGATGGTGAAGATCCTGCATGAGAACTGGGGACTGGAGGATGGCTATATCACAACGGTACACTCGTACACCGGCGATCAGCGCCTCCATGATGCGCCGCACAAGGACCTGCGCAGGGCGCGTGCAGCGGCATTGTCGATAGTGCCCACATCAACCGGCGCGGCGAAGGCGATCACAAAAATATTTCCGCAGCTCGAAGGAAAGCTTGGCGGATGCGGCATGCGTGTGCCTGTGCCTGATGGCTCGCTGACAGACATCACCTGTGTGCTCCAAAAACCGGTGACTGTGGCTGAGATCAACGCAGCATTTAAAAAAGCGGCGGAAGGCAGCCTGAAGGGCATTCTCGAGTATACGGAAGACCCGATCGTTTCCATTGATATTGTCGGCAACCCGCACTCCTGCATTTACGATGCGGAGTTCACTTCCGTGATCGGCAAAATGGTAAAGGTGATCGCCTGGTACGACAATGAATACGGCTACTCGAACAGGCTGTGTGACCTGGTTCAGAAGATAGGATAAAAGAAAAGCCCCGCGATCCGCGGGGCTTTTCTTTTAGTTTTGTCAGGCCTCAATTTTACAGGCTCACGGGATTTGCATAGTTTTTCAGGACAAGTTCCTGCCCGTCGAACACCGCGTAGGAATTGTAATTCACCCATTCGCCTAAGTTCACATAGCGGCTGTTTCCCGGCAAGGCAATGTCGAGCGGGAGATGCCTGTGCCCGAAAATGAAATAATCGAAATGTTCTTTTTTCAGGATCTCCTTTGCATAGATCGCCAGCCATTCATTTTCTTCACCGTGGAACTGCTCATCCTTCGGGCCATTGGATACGCGGCTCCTGCGCGACCAGAAATGCGCCATTCCAAAGCCCAGGTTCGGATGGATCCGTGCAAACATCCACTGGCTGATCTTATTCGCAAATACTTTTTTAATGAACTTGTAACCGTGATCTCCCGGGCCGAGGCCGTCGCCGTGGCCGAGATAGAATTTCTTATTGTTGTATGTCCGGCTTACCGGCGCCCGGTAAATGTTGATGCCAAGTTCTTTCGGAAGGTAATCGAACATCCACATATCGTGGTTGCCGGTAAAAAAATGAACTGGGATCCCTGAATCGGTGACCTCGGCGATCTTTCCAAGCAAACGTACAAAGCCTTTCGGAACTGAATGCCTGTGCTCGAACCAGAAATCAAACACATCTCCCATCAGGTAGATTTCTTCCGCATCCTGCTTTATTTCATCCAGCCATTTCACGATCAGCTTTTCCCTCTTAAGGCTTTGCTCAAAATCCGGAACACCGAGATGGAAATCGGAAGCGAAATATATTTTTTTACCTGGTTTCAAATCGGTTCTTTTTAAAAGGAAAAATTCCGTACAAGGTTAAATGGATTGATGAGGCTGATGTTGAGCGTAAACCTGATCGTTTCAGGATATGTAAGGCCATTCGCCGTTTTGTACGCTTTAAAGTCGTTGCAGAGCAGCACCGGGAAATACACTTCGCAAATGTTCTTCCGGAGCGAAAGATAAACGCCGGCATCGTAGAGCGTCTGGTCGTTAAGAAGGCCATCCGTGCCGCAGGTGCCGATATCGGCATACAATCCGATCGGCAGCTTTATGTTGCCCAGCGACGATTTTAAATTCAGCGCCGCAAGCCATTTGCCGGACTGTCCGTTCGGAGCATAGAACTTAAATCCGCCTTCGTTCTCTGTGAACTGGTTGGCGAGAATGCCATCCGTTTCGGTGCGGCCGAGGTAAATGTTATCGTACAGGTAATCCTGGTAGCCTCTCCAGCCGCTCATCCGGAAGCGGTAAGGGCCCGCAGCTGCAAGGTCGTTGCTGAGAAAGGATCCCGCAAACAAACGCACATCAAAGCTTTTATTCTTGTTTTTGAACTTATAGCTGTAATTGGCAGTGAGTCCGAGCTTAGCCATCCATTCTCCCTGCTGCAGGTTTACATTCAGGCTGTAGGGCTGTACGGCGTGACTTTTTGCAAGCGTGTAAGTGAGATCATTGATGTTGATATAGTCCTGTGTCTTCTTGTAAGTGGGTGTATTGTCGGAGCCGGGGCCCAATACTACATTTACCGAATAGCTGTCGTTCAAGAGGTTGATGTTCCGGTAGCGCAGCGTGTGTTTGAAAGGGCTGCGCAGCCGCGATTTTTTAAATTCCAGCAGCAGCTCCGGCGCGATCTTGTTAAAGTTCATGTCGAACGGAGCATTCGAATAAGCATAGCGTGTTGCCGTTGCGCCGATAGAAATTTTCTGGAACACGCTTTTTGGGAAAAAGTTAAAAGCCACGCGTCCGTAGCCTGCAAGGTCATTCGTAGTATAACTGTACATCGGCATGAGCTGGAACTCGAATTTTTTCTGCGGAAGCACATTGCTGTAGAATGCAAGGCCGAACATCCACTTGTTGTAGTTGTTCCAGCCGCCAACGGGTGTCCAGTACAATTGCGTTTTATCCGGGTCATCCACGCCTGTAAGGAACTGCAGCTTCAGCGGTTCCACTTTTTTGAAGAGGCCATGTGTGCGGATGGTATTGTTATTCCGGTTGATCTCCGGCATGTTCTCGGGATAGTCGATCTTGAAATAATCCACATCGGCAGGAGGGAAGCCAAGCATGGCCTTGCCTTCAAAGCCTTCGTACATGACTTCGCCAACCGGCTTGTCATTCTTGATGCCGTATATGATCACAGGGCCTTTGATGTCGCCGGTGTTCTTCACGCCGATGTCCCATGCGCCGTCATCACGCTTGTTCACGAACGCGATCTTATAATCGAGCTTTTTCGTGGAGTTGATCAGGTCGTCGAAGAACCAGCTTAGGTTTTTTCCTGTTTCACGTTCCAGCACCTTACGCAGGTCGCCGGGCATCGGGTGCTTGAAATGCCATTCTTCAAAATACTTTTGCATGGCGGCATCATATACTTCGTCGCCGAGATATTTTTTGAGGTAATCGAATACGACTGCTGTTTTGGAATACACATCACCGCCGTAATTCAGCTCGGTGTAGTCGTAAGCCGGCGTTTCAATGGCCTGGTCTTCGTTCTTCGCAGCGGAAAGCAGGTATGTAAGATAATACTGGTATTTATGCCCGTATTTTTTCAGCCCGAACAGATCGCCCGGCAGGTCGATCAATCCTTCGGTGAGCTTCCGGCCGGGATATTTTGTTTCCACGTAGCGCATCTCATTCGCGGAGTTGATGCCTTCATCCATCCAAGCATGCTCGCGCTCGTTGGACCCAAGCATGCCGTAGAACCAGTTGTGGCCTACCTCGTGCGTGATCACCACATCCAGCTGAAAAGCATTTCCGGAGGCGCCGATCACAGTGATGTTCGGGTATTCCATCCCGCCGCCGGCGCTGATGGTGCCGTCTACAGCGGTGCAATGGTTGTAAGGATAATCGCCGTTCCAGAGCGAATAATAATACACCGCATCGTTCATGTATTTGATGCTGTTCTTCCAGAGATTGCCTTCCGAGTTGGTGAACATCACCCATGTGGTCACTTTATGTTTTGTATGCGGAGTGGTCACTTCGCCTTTGAGCACATGATAGCGCTTGTCGCAGAACCATGCAAAATCGTGCACATTGCTTTGCCTGAAGCGCAATGTTTTGGTGGCATTGTCCGATACGGGAAAATCAAGCTCCTTCGGGTTGAAGTATTCGATGGCTTCCGTTTCGTGCACTTTATCTTCCAGCCACTTCAGCTCGGCTTCTCCATCCACCATATCGCCGGTAGCGCCCAGCACATAATTCCGCGGAAGCGTGATGCTCACATCAAAGCTGCCGAACTCCGAATAAAATTCTCCCTGGTTGAGGTAAGGCATGTAATTCCAGCCGTTGCGGTCGTACACAGCCGGCTTCGGATACCATTGCGTGATCTGGTACGACTGCCCGATATGCCCGAGGCGTGAAAATTCCCCGGAAGGGATCTTTACATGAAAGGGTGTGGTGATGGTAATGCGCGCCCCGCTTTTCAAAGGCTCGTTGAGATACATCTTGCAGATGTCGATGCTGTCCTTCAGCAATTCCCATTTCACCGTCTTGCCGTCCACTTTAAAATCGATCTGGTCAATGTAGCCCTTATCGATCTCCTTGGAGTAATAGAAATTGGTTTCGCCGTTCTCCAGCTTTTGTTTTGCAAGCGCCGTGCTGTTGTCTTTGTATGCGTTCGGCCACAAATGCATGTAGATGAAGGAAAGCTCGTTCGGTGAGTTATTGATGTACTCGATGCTTTCATCGGCTGTGAGCTCGTTCTTCACATCATCCAGCGTTACGTGAATGGTGTAGTTGACCTCCTGCTGAAAATAGCTTTGTGCATTTGCAAGCCCGCCCATGCAGAGGAGGGAAGAAATGAAGATTGCTTTCATGTTCATTTTATACATATCGGAAAGCGGGTTAATGCAAACTTATTTTAAAATTTCGGCAAGCTTTTTCTCGAGGTCTTCACCGCGTAAATTCTTCGCGATGATATTTCCTTTTTTGTCGAGCAGCACATTGTACGGAATACCGTTGAAGTTGTAAAGCTGCACTACCGGCGATTGCCAGTATTTGAAATCGCATACATGATTGGTCCATGACAACCCGTCTTTCTTTATCGCCGCGATCCATTTGTCTTTGTCCTTGTCGAGCGATACGCTGTAAATATCAAAGCCTTTTGATTTATACTTGTTGTATGCCTTTACCACGTTCGGATTTTCTGCACGGCAGGGACCGCACCAGGAAGCCCAGAAATCAACAAGCACTACTTTGCCCTGCAATGATGACAGCGACAATGGTTTGTCGTCGGGAGTGTTCATCGTAAGCTCCGGCGCCGGTGTGCCGATCGCAAGCTTTTTCTGAGATTCTACACTTGCGTGAAATGATTTGATGTAAGAGGAGTTCGGATATTTTTTGAACAGCCTTTCGTCCAGCTTAATGTAGGTCGGCAGGAATTCTTCTGCGGGCAGCTGCTGGATGGCGGCAAGCGAAGCGAAGGAAGCAGGGTTCTTCTCGATGAAATTCTGCAGGTAAGTGTTATGCTCGGAGATCAGCGCCATGTAGGGCTTTTCAAGAGCATTGCTCATGGAGTCGATGCGGATGGAATCTTTTTTTGCAAGCGTTTTTCCGGGAACGGTAAGCGATCCCGCAAAAGCCTGGAAGGAGCGCTGCAACGAATCGCGCTTGCGGTAATTGGCGGCGGAGCGTTGGTTGAGGTCCCAGAATAATTTGGAATCCGGGGAGCCTTCTACCTGGTAGGTATTGCCAAGGTCCTGCGCATCGCCGGTGATCGTAAGGTGCTGGCCTGAATCGAGGATCAGCGTTGCGAAGTTCTTATCCGAGATCCGGAGGCGGTAAAATCCTGTTTCAGTTACCGGGGCATTCATGATGAACTCTCCTTTTTCATCAACAACAGCGGTGTCTACAGGCTTAATGGCTTCCGCCGAAAGCTGCTCGAGGTAAACGGTTTCGCCGTGCGTGTTGCTCAGCTTCCCTTTGATCTCAAGGTCGGTTGAAGAAGTAGAGCTGGCATTGGAGCAGGCAAATGCAAGCGCAAAAGGGAGAAGTAATAATGTTGTTTTTAGTTTCATTGTATTCGTTTTTATTTTTCAAGTAATTTCTTCACCAGCTCGCTGGCCATTTTCGGGTCGGCTTTTCCTTTGGAGAGCTTCATTATCTCGCCCATGAACAGGCCGAGCAGACTTTCTTTCCCTGCTTTGTATTCTGCAACCTTGTCGGGGAACTTTGCGAGGACCTGCTGTGCCAGCTCCGACAGCGCGTTGCTGTCACTTTCCTGGATCCAGCTGTTCTCTTCCGCGATCTGTGCAGGGCTTTTGTCAAGCTCTTCCAGCATCTTCGGAAATATTTTCTGAACGGCGATCGTATGGCTCACCTTTCCGCTGTCGATCAGGTCGACCAGCTGCGCCATGCGCTCCGCCGTTACTTTGAAATCGGAAATGTGCAGCGCATTGTCGTTCAGGAATGATTTCACCTGCACGGTAAGCCAGTTCGAAGCGGACTTTACATTTTTTGTTTTTGAGATAATGGATTCAAAATAAAGGGCAATTTCCTTCGTGTCGGTAAGCACACCTGCATCGTAGGCAGAGAGTCCGAGCGCCATGTATTTTTTATGCAGCTCCTGCGGCAACGGTGGCAGCACCTTTTTTACCTGCTCGATGTATTCTTTCGTTACAATTACAGGTTGAAGATCGGGCTCAGGGAAATAGCGGTAATCATTCGCCATTTCCTTGCTTCGCATTACAAATGTTGTTCCGGCAACGGCGTCGAAGCTGCGTGTATCCTGCGAGATCACCTCTCCGTTCTCTATCGCTTCGATCTGGCGCTTCACTTCGTATTCGATGGCGCGCTGAACATTTCGGATCGAGTTCATATTCTTCGTTTCAGTCCTGTTCCCGAATTCTTTCGCACCTTTCAAACGCACGGAAACATTAGCATCACAGCGCATGCTGCCTTCTTCCATATTGCCGTCGCAGATGTCGAGGTAGCGCACCAGCTTGCGCACTTCCGTTAAATATTTGTAGGCTTCCTCGCCGCTGCGGATCTCCGGCTCGCTTACGATCTCGAGCAGCGCAACGCCTGCACGGTTGAGATCGATGAGGGAATCGGTAGGGTCGATGTCGTGGATGCTTTTCCCGGCATCCTCTTCCATGTGGATGCGGGTGATGTTGATGTTCTTCTCGGTTCCGTCGTCCTGCTTAATGGTGATGTAGCCGCCGGTGCAGATCGGTGTTTTGTCCTGAGTGATCTGGTAGCCTTTCGGAAGATCGGCGTAAAAGTAATTCTTGCGCGCGTATTCGTTCACTTCGCGGATGTCGGCCTTCACCGCAAGTCCCAGTCGTACCGCATACTCGATCACGCGCTTGTTCGAGCGTGGGAGTGTTCCCGGGTGCCCGAGTGAGATGGGGCTTACATTGGTATTCGGCAGGATCCCGAATTCGGTGGAATCCGCAGCGTATGCCTTGCTTTTAGTGGAAAGCTGTGTGTGGATCTCAAGGCCGATCACGGCTTCGTATTTATCGTAAATGCTCATTTTCAGGACGAAATTTAAAGCACGAAAGATACGAAAAAAATGCATGGCACTTTCAGCGAAGCAATGAAGAGAAGAATTACTGAAAAATAAATCTAAGGGTGCGGACCGGGACTTACTTTTTCACGATCTTTTCTGAAACGCTGAAGGCTGCTCCCGTGATCCTCACTTCATAAACGCCGGCGCTCAGCTGGCTGATGTCAACTGTGCTTGTTGATTTTCCGGCATCTGCTATGACGTTTTCAGAATACATTTTTCTTCCGCTCACATTATAGATCCCGATCGTTACCGAGCTTTTCGCTTTTAACTGCAACATCACTGTTAACTGATCGGTTGCAGGATTCGGATATACATCCACCCGGTTTGCCGTGAGATTGTGGTCTTCGATGCCGATAATGGTGTTGTTGGCTGAGAGGATCCAGAGCTCGGGATCGAATTGCGCGCTGCTTACAGGAAATCCGATGTTCGCAGTAAATGTTTGTCCGGAAAAAGTATGGTTGAACACGATGGTTGTATCCTGTGTGGCGCCGATAAATTTTACCGGGACAGGCATTTCGTAAAAGCTTACTGAAGGATGCGACTGCGTTTGATCGATCTTCACCGTTACTGTGCTTCCGCTTTGTCCGTAAGCTACCTGGTAGGAAGGATATCCCTGACCGTAATACCACTGGTTGAAAAAGGTTGTAAAATTGAGTCCGCTGGTTGCCTCGAGCACAGCTTTCAGATCGGGTGTTTTTGCATAGTTAGCGGCAAGTCCGGGCGTGTTCAGGTAATTCCTTAATCCAAGGAAGAACAGTGAATCGCCCATTTCCCAGCGGAGCATGTGCAGCAGGTACGAGCCTTTGTTGTAGGTCAGGCGCCCGTCAAAGATTCTTCCCACCGAAGTGGTATCATCGCAGAGCACAGAGCCGCCCGGGTTGGAGGTGATGTTCGCGATCTTGTCGTGCTTCCATGTATACCAGGTGGAAGGAAAATACCGCTCTTCCGTAAGCCCTTCAAAGTAGGTGGCGAATCCTTCATTCAGCCAGATGTCCTGCCAGCTGCCACAGGTGATGTGATCGCCGAACCACTGGTGCGCACATTCATGTGCAAGCAGCGAATGATTGAACGCTACAACGAAGCTCATCGTCTGGTGCTCCATGCCGCCGCCCCAGCCGAATTGCGCATGGCCGTATTTCTCATCCGCAAAGGGATAAACAATGGTAAGGCTGTCGTACAGTTTGATCACGTTGATGATGTCGGGTGTCTGCGATTGCGCATCGGCAAGGCTCTCCGGATAAACGTAATTCAGCACTTCAATGGAGTCGGCCGCACCCAGTGGTACATAGTCCGAATAGCTCACATAATTTGTAACAGCAATGGCGATGAGATAAGCGGCGATCCTGTGCCGTGTTTTCCAGTGATAAATTTTATCTGTGCCGCTCAGCATTTCGGAAAGCAGCAGGCCGTTGCTCGCAGCACGATACGCTTGCGGACAAGTAACGATCACATCCACCGAATCGATCTTATCATTCAGATCCTGCTTGCAGGGCCACCAGTCGCGGGCGCCGAATGGCTCCGAAAGTGTCCAGATCACCGGAACAGGCGGAGTTCCGTGTGTATTGTCAACGAATGATCCGAAGCCTGTGTTGGGCGGCACGCCCTGGTAATGTACGGTTATCGAATCCAGGACATTGGCGGGAAGTACCAAAGGCAGGTTGATCCGCAGGATGGCTCCCGGCAGCTGTGCATATACGAGTTGTGTGCCATGATACTTTACGGAGTCGATGGTGAAGCTTGCATCGAGATCAAATTCGACCTGGTTAAAGCCGCTTACTGTAGGTTTGAAGTGTGTGGTGATAACGCCTTTGATGTAGCGCACCGCCGGGTTTATATACCATTCGCAGCGGTTGTAGGTGATGTCGTATGTGTTTGCTGCACCTGCCGTTACGGCGCGGAACATTCCTTCATGGGCTTTCTGCTCCAGTGCCGGGATGTTGATCGCGGCGGGGGACACAGACTGCTGTGCGTGTATAAATGCAGGAAGAAAGCCAAGGAGGAGAAGCAGATTTTTTTTCATTTCCAGATATAATTGATACCTAAAGATAATGAAAATATATAGAATAGGGAATTCACCACCCCTGTCCCCTTCGAACACTTTACAGCTCCTTCATCAGCTCTTTCATAATGAGCGTCATCTTCTTTTCCGCAAGCGCCGCAACCTGCTGCACTTCCTCATGCGTTACTTCCACAATTTTTCCTTCCACGCCAAGGTCGGTAATGATCGAGATCGCGAAGCAGGGGATGCCCATGTGCCGGGCAACGATCACTTCCGGAACGGTGCTCATGCCAACGGCATCTGCTCCAAGGATCTTCACCATGCGGTATTCGGCGGGTGTTTCAAAGGTAGGGCCCGATAAGCCGAGGTATACTCCCTGCTGCACTTTTATGTTGTTTGCGGCGGCGACTTTTTTTGCTTTCGCGATGATGTCCTTGCTGTATGCTTCACTCATGTCGGGGAAGCGCGGGCCGAGCTCCGCCATGTTTTTCCCGATCAGCGGGTTGGACGGAAAAAAGTTGATATGGTCGCTGATGATCATCAGGTCGCCGATCTCGAAGGTGTCGTTTACGCCACCGGAAGCATTGGAAACAAAGAGCTTTTGAATGCCAAGGAATTTCATCACGCGCACGGGATAGGTCACCTGCTGCATGTTGTAGCCTTCGTAATAATGAAAGCGCCCCTGCATGGCCACCACATTTTTTCCGCCGAGCTCACCGAAGATGAGCTTGCCCGAATGGCCTTCCACGGTTGAAACAGGGAAGCCCGGGATCTCTTCATAAGCGATCGTATGTTTGATGTCGATCTCCTGCACAAGTCCGCCAAGGCCCGTGCCTAATATAATTCCCACTTCCGGCTGAAAGCCTGTTTTACTTTGAATATACGCTGCCGTACTTTTGATTTGCTCTAACATAATGTGTGATCTGTTCGTTGAATTGTTCCTTGTCCTTGTCGTGAAAATCAATTTCGATCGGTATGTAAAAAACAGGAAGGTCTTTTATGGCTTCTGCATATTCAGGGCCTTTCAGTCGCATCGCATCTTTTTCAGTGGTCAATATGATCTTGTTCGGGGCTGCAATATTATTAAATATTTTCTTAATATTTTCCAGGTCGTTCTGCGTAAAGCGGTGGTGGTCGGGGTATTTCGCACGCTGCAGGTTCTTTACCTTGTCCTTCAGGTAATATTCGAGCGGCGATGTGTTGGCGATGCCGGTAAGCAGCAGGATGGAATAGTTGCGCTCAAAATAAAATTCTTTCGTGAAAGGATTCTTTTGGTCGTCGCAATTGAGCGGGATAAAGTCGCCATACCTGATGTAGGAGAAATAAACATGCTGATGCGGCATCGGCTTAATTTCATTGAGCAGCCGCTTTCGCTCGATCGGCAGCAGGATCGAAGGACACTTCGTAACGATGATGATATCGGCGCGGATGACCCCGCTTTTGAATTCGCGCAGGCTTCCGGTAGGCATTACAAAATCGTTTACATACAGCTTGCTGTAGTCCGTGAGTACAACGGATAATCCCGGTCGTACCGCGCGGTGCTGGAACGCATCGTCGAGAAGAACGCTTTGCAGCGAAGGGTAATTTTTCTGCAGTTGGGTGATCCCGTTAACGCGGTTGGCGTCCACTGCAACGCGCACATTACTGTACTTGCGCTTGAACTGCAGTGGCTCATCGCCGATGTCGGAAGCGGTGGATTGTGTATCGGCAAGCAGGAAGCCGCTTGTTTTACGGCCATAGCCGCGGCTGAGCGTGGCAATGTAAAATTCTCCCTTCAGCAAGCGGATAAGATACTCGATGTGCGGCGTTTTTCCTGTTCCTCCCACGCAGAGGTTTCCCACGGAGATCACCGGGATGTCAAACTCACGTGAACGGAGAATGCCCAGGTCGTACATCTTGTTGCGGATGGTGACGATGAGCCCGTAAAGAACCGATAAAGGAAATGCTATGATGCGTAAAAACTTCACGGTTTTAAAAATACGAATTATATTGATTGATCGTCATCACTTAAATCACCACGGATAACACGGATTTCACAGATTAAAAAATCTTTCATATCACACAGATTCGTAAATTCGTACCCCAATCCATTATCCGCACCATGAAGCTGAAAGAAATCACCGACCATCTCGAATCCATCGCCCCGCTGGCATACCAGGAAAGCTATGACAATGCAGGACTGATCTGCGGAAGCCATGACATGGAGGTAACGGCGGCGCTGATCTGCCTCGACAGCACAGAAGCTGTCCTGGATGAAGCCATTGCTATGGGCTGCAACCTCGTGATCGCACATCACCCGATCGTGTTTTCCGGGCTTAAAAAGTTCAACGGCAAAAATTACGTGGAGCGGGTCATCATCAAAGCCATCAGGAACAACATCGCCATTTATGCGGCTCATACCAATCTCGATAATGTGGTCGACGGAGTGAACGCGAAGATCGCGGAAAAGCTCGGAATGAAGGATTGCCGGATCCTGGTGCCGCAAAAGGATAAGCTCAAAAGGCTGATCACCTTCTGTCCGCAGGATAAGGCGGAAGAAGTGCGGAATGCCATGTTCAAAGCCGGTGCCGGGCAGATCGGCAACTACGACGAGTGCAGCTTCAACAGCATGGGCACGGGCACATTCCGTGCGGGGGAAGGGGCAGATCCGTATGTGGGCAAGCCGGGTGAGCGCCACGAGGAAAAGGAAACGAAGATCGAGACCATACTGCCTGCGCATCTTGAATCGAAGGTTTTGTCGGCGCTTATCAAGGCGCATCCTTATGAAGAAGTGGCCTATGACCTCATCCCGCTGCAAAATGTTCATAAAGAAGTCGGCGGCGGACTTATCGGCGAAATTGAAGAGGCTGATGAAATG
>Ga0157372_10002965_pt1 | contig 18286 bp, 6 predicted proteins | sample C55metaG_FD_115307 | JGI IMG/M metagenome (GOLD analysis project Ga0157372, IMG submission 115307) | Corn rhizosphere microbial communities from Kellogg Biological Station, Michigan, USA - C5-5 metaG | ecosystem: Host-associated > Plants > Roots > Rhizosphere > Soil | place: USA: Michigan... | reverse complement strand
GGGCCCGCATTGGTGCAGGCTGGATTGAACCGGCAGCATATCTTCTGGTCCATCGACCAGAGTCTGAAGCGGCTGGGGACCGACTATGTCGATCTGTATGTCGCGCATAAGGAAGATCAGTTTACGCCGCTGGAAGTGACCTTGCGGGCATTGGATGACGTGGTGCGGAGCGGGAAAGCGCGGTATATCGGCTTCTCGAACTGGAGCGCGTGGCGCGTGGCGGCGGCGATGGAGCTGCAGCGGGCGAACGGGTGGGCGCCCTTTACGCATGGGCAGGTGACTTACAGCCTCCTGGCGCGGGATGTGGAGTACGATATCGTACCGATGATGAAGCAATACGGCCTGGGACTAACGGTCTGGAGCCCGCTGACGAGCGGCTTTCTGTCCGGGAAATATACTCGCGAGAATCTTTCCGATCAGGACAATCGCTTCTCCGGCTTCGATATGATCCCCTTTGATAAGGAATTCGGATTCACGTTGGTAGACCGCATGCGCGACATCGCGAACCGGCACAAGGTGAGTGTGGCGCAGGTGGCGCTTGCGTGGTTGCTCTCGAAGGAGGCGGTGTCGAGCATCATCGTCGGTGCGTCCAAACCGCACCAGCTGGATGATAACCTTGGTGCGGCCAACCTGCGGCTGGCGGTGGACGAAATCACGATGCTCGACGAATTTACCAAACCCCGGCCACTCTATCCGCACTGGTTCAGCGAGATGACGGTGGACGGGCCGGTAAAAGTGTCAATCACACATTAATGTATTGTTGCAGCAGTCTTTGAAAGCCGGTTAATTCCTGCTTATAACCGGTTAATATCCGTTCGGAATAATTGTTAAGTTGACATTAATTTTATAGCGGACACTATTTAAAACGCCATAAAACTTAACTTTTATGAAAAGATTGCTTTGCCTTGTCCCGCCCACGCTCGTGGGCCTGCTTCTCTTTGTGCACACCTTCGGTTCACCACCATTACCACCCATTCACATTCAAGGTACTATCCGCGACTTTCAAAGCGGTCAGCCCTTAGCAGGAGTCACCGTGCGCGGAAAGATCAGCGGGGCGATGACCGCGACGGATGCGAATGGGAAGTTCACGCTGGACATCCCGGATAACGAGAAGACGCTGATCCTCTCGGCGATCGGTTACACGCAGCAGGAGATGCCTGTCGCGGGTCGCACCAGCTTCGCCTTCGACATGAAACCCAACGCGACCAACCTCAACGAGGTCGTGGTCGTGGGTTACGGGACGCAGAAGAAGGCGGACCTGACCAGCGCCGTGGCGAGTGTGAAGGCCGGCGACTTCGTCAAGGGAAATGTCATCGATGCCGGCCAGCTGATACAGGGGAAGGTTGCGGGTGTCACGGTCAACGTCCCCAGTGGGGACCCGACGGGTAACTCGGTGATCATGCTCCGGGGCATTACCACACTGGCGTCCGGTTCACAACCGCTTATTCTTATTGATGGGATCCCCGGTAATCTCAACACGGTGGCGCCGGAGGATATCGAGTCTATCGATGTGTTGAAAGATGGATCGGCGGCGGCCATTTATGGTACGCGCGGCACCAATGGGGTCGTACTCATTACAACCAAACGGGGTTCCGCTACAGCCGAACCGACGATGGACTACAGCGGTAGTCTCAGTACGCAACAGATCGTGAAGCGGCTGGACTTGCTAACGGCAGCGGATTACAAGCGGCTCGCCGCCGCGGGGTCCAACCGCATCGACTATGGTCATAACACGGATTGGTTGAAGGAGGTTACGCGGACACCCTACTCGCAAATCCATAATATCAGTCTGCGCGGCGGGACCGCCAGGACGAATTATGTCGCGGACGCCAACTATCGCGGGTTGCAGGGGATCTTTCTCAACTCGGATAACAACACCTTTACGGGTCACCTGCAGATAAACCATAGTATGTTCGACGGCAAGCTGAAGGCGATGGCGGATATCGTCAGCTCGGAGAACAAATATTACACGACGGGCGACGGCACCGGCTTCAGCACGCTCACCTACCGGCAGGCGGTGATCCGCAACCCGACGGACCAGGTCAAGGATTCCGCCGGCAACTGGCAGGAACGGAGCATCTATGTCTACCAGAACCCCGTGACCATGTTGCGCGAGAGCCATGGCGAGAACAACGCCACCAACACGCGCTATAGCGGATCGCTGCTGTTCGAACCCATCAGCGGCCTGCGGTTCAAAGGGCTGGCGTCCACCACCCGGTACTACCAGACGCGGGGTTATGCCGAGACGAAGAAGAATATCTCGACGACGCGCGATGGAAGGAATGGGTATGCTTCCTATGGCGCCGCCACCGCTATCGACAACCTGCTGGAGCTGACGGCGGAATACAGCAAGCGGTTTGGGGATCATGCGCTGACGGCGCTTGCCGGTTACAGCTACCAGGATAATACGCATTCCAACTCCTGGATGCAAAACTGGGACTTCCCCACGGACGTCTTCGGTTGGGATAATATCGGGGAGGGGAATGCGCTTAAGGAAGGACTGGCCGTCCAACATACCGATCGGGCCCACTCCAATCTCGTCGGGTACTTCGGCCGCCTCAACTATAATTACCAGGAAAAATATCTTTTGCAGGCGAGTATCCGGCATGAGGGGTCTTCCAAGTTCGGGGCCAATCATAAGTTCGGGAACTTCCCCGCGGTCTCGGCAGGATGGCGCATCAGTAAGGAGGAGTTCATGCGGGGGCAGACCCTCTTCAACGACCTGAAGGTGCGTGCCGGGTATGGGATCACGGGTACCGCGCCAAGCGACGAGTATGCGGCCCTGCCCCAACTGGGTTATTCGGGGTATACGCTGATCAACGGGGTCTGGGTGCCAGAGCTATTGCCCAACCAGAACCCGAATCCGGACCTGCGGTGGGAGAAGAAAACGGAAATAAATATCGGCCTGGACTTTGCGATCCTGAACAACCGGATCAGTGGCACCTTCGACTACTACAACCGGAAGACGCACGATATGCTGTACCAGTACAGCGTGCCTACGCCGCCGTATCTGTACCCGACGATAACCGCCAATGTCGGCGTCATGCAGAACAAGGGATGGGAGCTGATGCTCAACTTCATCCCCGTGATGGGTAAGGACTTCCAATGGAATGCCAGCATCTATGGCTCGCATAATGACAACCGGCTCGTGACGCTGTCCAACAGTCTCTACCAAACGACGGTGGATTATTTCGATGCCGGCTACACGGGTGAGCCGATTCAGACCTCGACTCACCGCGTACAGGTCGGCAAGCCGATCGGTAATTTCTATGGCTATAAGGTCGTGGACATCACCCCCGACGGCAAATGGGTCTATGCGACGAATGACGGGAAGACGACGCTGGACAAGGACGCGAATAACAAGATGGTGTTGGGTAACGGTATTCCGAAGTACTACGCGGGTTTCAACAATACGTTCCGGTACAAGAACCTGAGCCTGTCGGTGACGATGCGCGGGGCCTTCCAATTTCAGAATCTCAACTTCCAGCGGATGTATTACGAAAATCCGACGATCACGCAGTATAATAGCCTTCGATCGGCGTATAACAAGGTGTTCGGCAAGACCCAACTCAACGATGTGCTGGAATATACGAGCTACTATGTCGAAAACGGCGATTACTGGAAGATCGACAACATCACACTCGGCTACAGCTTCAACCTGCATAGCAACAAATATATCAAGGCTATCCGGGTGTATGGGTCGACGCTGAATACGGCGACGATAACGAAGTACAAGGGTCTCGATCCCGAGGTAATGATCCAGGACCCGGGTCAGCCGCTGGCCTATGGGGACGATGGCCGGGACAAGTATCCGACCACCCGGACGTATACCCTTGGAGTAAACCTTTCCTTCTAATTTGTAAACACCAATCTATGATCAAGAAGCTTTCCCTATATACCTTGCTCTCCGGCCTGCTTTGTTTTGGCTGTACCAAGGTGGACAACAAACTGTATTCCTCCATCGACTCGGACACGTTTGTGCCGACGAAGGATGACCTGAATTCCCTTATGGGACCTGCCTATGCTACGCTCCGGGACCTGGAAATGGGTTGGGATGCGTTGTACGATCTCGAAGAGATCTGCGGCGATGAGCTGGTCATTCCTGCCCGGCCCAATGGATGGGTGGACGGCGGGGTGTACAAGACGATGCACCTGCATACGTTCAATTCCCTGCAGCCGCATATCGAGACGGTATGGTCGGATTGTTATACGGGGATCAACAACTGTAACCGGGTGATCTACCAGATAGAATCGGGCAAGATCCCGGTGACGACCGGGAAGGACGCCACCATCGCCGAACTGCGGGCGCTGCGGGCCCTGTATTACTGGGTGCTTTGCGACAACTTCGGGAATGTGCCGCTGGTGACCAGCTACGAGGTGAAGGCCGGCGAGCTGCCCAAACAGAACACGCGCAAGGAGGTCTTTGACTTTATCTCGAGCGAGGTGCATGCGACGATGCCGCTGCTGACGCCGGTGGTGGATAAGTCTACGTATGGGAAGATGACGAGATGGGCCGCGTGGACGTTGCTCGCGAAGTTGTATCTCAATGCAGGCGTCTATACCGGCACCCCACAGTGGGACAGCTGCCGGATCGCCTGCGACTCGGTGATCCATTCGAATCATTATATTCTCGAACCGAACCAGGAGGACGTGTTCAAGACGGACAATGAGAATTCGCAGGAGATAATCTTCTCGATCCCGTTCGATGAGAAATATGCGACGGGTTTCAACCTCGTCGAAAAAACCCTGCAACCCATCTCCCAACATACGTATAACTTACAAGCATCGCCGTGGGGAGGTATCTGCGCGATCCCGCAGTTCATCAACACCTTTGACCCGGATGACAACCGGCTGAAGACAAACTGGATCCAGGGACCGCAGTATGATGCTAACACCGGGGCGCAACTGGGTTGTGAATATCCGCCACTCTCTACGTCGGGGCATAAACTGGAGTTTATTAACAGCCTGCCGGGGATCGATTCCTCGCAGGAGATCGATGGGTTCCGACTGGGGAAATACGAGTTCCGCATGGGGGCGCTTTTCGATCTCAGCAACGACTGCCCTTTCTTCCGGTATGCCGATGTGCTGATGATGAAGGCCGAGTCGCTGCTGCGGATGGGCCAGGCGGATGATGCGGCCGCGATCGTGACGCAGGTGCGCCAACGAAGTTTCAAGACCAATCCGACCCGGGCGACGGTGACAGGTGCGGACCTGACGGCCGGCAGTGTCTATAAATACGGTGTGGCTGTCAATGATGTTATTGCGGCACCGGAAGGGGGCGCGGACGTTACGTATGGGCGAATGCTTGACGAGCTGGGCTGGGAGTTTGCCATGGAGGGCCGGCGCCGGACCGATATGATCCGCTTTGGCGTGTTCACGAAGAAATCCTGGTTGTCCCACAAGCCCAACGGCGACTTCCGGGCGATCTTCCCGATCCCACAGGATGAGCTCGACAAGAACAACAATCTGAAACAAAATCCAGGTTATTGATTTAATTTGCTATTGATGAATAAGATACTCTCGCGGCTTACGCTGTTCGTTGCTCTTTGGGCTGTTCGCGCCGGGGTTGCTCACGCGCAAAATGGCGACCAGATGTTGGATGGCATCGGCGAGACCGGAATGGCTGCCCGCTATGTGTTTGACGGGGATGCCAGGGACTGGTCGCGAAACAATTTACACGCCCGGGTCCAGGGTGGCGAGTTTGTGAATGACAGCCGGTGGGGAAAGGTGTTGTCCTTGTCTGAGGACGGGTTTGTGACGATCCCCGGTGAGGCGTTGGCGGATGCGGAATCGCTCAGCATCTCCGGCTGGATCTATCTGCGATCGAACCAGCCCAATCAGCATTTCTTTGATCTTGGAACGGATGCTACGCGGGAGCTATTCGTGGCTCCGGCCGGGATCGTGCAACTGAATACCTGGGTTCATTTGGCCATTGTCATCGATGTGGCTTCGAAATCGATGACCACTTATGCAGACGGTAAGCGGGTTAGCGAGGTATCGGCAAAGCAACCGGATGGGAAGCTGTTGGCTATCGGGAAGTCGCTGAATGCAAACATCCATGATCTCCGGATCTACCGGATACCCCTCAGCAGCGGGCAGGTGGCCGGCATTTATAGTCATGGGCAGAAAGGCATCAATGAGGGCGTGGTCAATACGACGGGCCGGCGGGCACCTGCGGAGGATCTGCCGCATTTCTCTCCTACGGAAGCGCAGCTGTATAATGTCTGGTTGACGGGGGTATCCGATGTGGAAGTGGAGACGACCGTTGGGAATTTGCCGCGATTGCCGAGTTATGTATCGGGGACTTATACCGGTGAGATGAAGGCGAAGGGGCCGAAGGTGCGGGTGATCTGGCCGTTTGCGACGGACAACCAGGCTGTGCTGGCTCCTGGACGATATACGATCGTGGGGCGGGTTCCGGGAACGGGGTTTCAGCCCAAGGCCCTTGTGACGGTGAAGGCGGCTGGGGGAGTGGCTTCGCCGGTTTTGAAGCTGGCGACCTTTGATCTGGGACGGGTTACGTTGAATACCGACGGGCATGGGCATGAGACGCCATTCATCGCCAACCGCGATAAATTCATCGACACGCTGGCGAAGACCGATCCCAATTCCTTTTTGTATATGTTTCGTCATGCGTTTGGACAGCCGCAGCCGGAAGGGGCCAGGCCGCTTGGCGTTTGGGATTCGCGGGATACGAAGCTGAGAGGGCATGCGACGGGGCACTATCTGTCGGCGATCGCCCAGGCTTATGCGAGCACGGGGTATGATAAATCCCTGCAGGCCAATTTTGCGGCGAAGATGGAGTATATGGTCAACACGCTGTATGATCTGTCGCAGCTGTCGGGGAAGGCGAAGGAGCCGGGTGGCGAACATGTGGCCGATCCGCGGGCGGTGCCGGTGGGACCGGGGAAAACGGCTTATTCGTCCGATTTGAGTGATACGGGCATCCGTCATGATTATTGGAACTGGGGAACGGGTTTTATCAGCGCCTATCCACCGGATCAGTTCATCATGCTGGAGCACGGGGCGAAGTACGGCGGGCAGAAGACGTCCATTTGGGCGCCATATTATACGTTGCATAAGATCCTGGCGGGACTGTTGGATGTGTACGAGGTGAGCGGGAATAAGAAGGCGCTTGCTATAGCGACCGGCATGGGCAATTGGGTGTATGCCCGCCTGAGCCAGGTGCCGACGGATACGCTGATCAAAATGTGGAACACCTATATTGCCGGGGAATATGGGGGAATGAACGAGGTGATGGCGCGGCTGTACCGGATCACCGGAGATGCGAATTATTTGAAGACGGCGCATTTGTTCGACAATATCCGGGTGTTCTTTGGAGATACGGCGCATTCGAATGGGTTGGCGAAGAATGTAGATGTTTTCCGGGGACTGCATGCCAATCAGCATATCCCGCAAATTATCGGGAGTATGGAGGTGTACCGGGATTCGCATGATCCGGCGTATTATAAAATTGCCGACAATTTCTGGTATAAGGCGGTTAATGATTATATGTACAGCATTGGCGGAGTGGCGGGCGCCCGCAATCCGAATAATGCGGAGTGCTTTATCAGCCAGCCGGGCACCTTGTATGAGAATGGGTTTGCCGCCGGCGGGCAGAATGAGACTTGCGCTACCTATAATATGCTAAAGCTGACCAGTGATCTGTTCCTGTTCGATCCGAGGGGGGAATTGATGGATTATTATGAGCGCGCGTTGTACAACGATATCCTGGCTTCGGTTGCCGAGAACAGTCCTGCCAATACGTATCATATTCCGCTGAGGCCCGGGTCATTGAAGCAATTCGGCAATCCGGGCATGACGGGTTTTACGTGTTGCAATGGGACGGCGCTGGAGAGTAATACGAAGCTGCAAAATTCCATCTACTTTAAGAGTGTGGATAACCAGGCGCTTTTTGTGAATTTGTACATACCATCGACGCTTACATGGACGGAACGCAATATAATAATGGAGCAGGCGACGAATTATCCGAATGCCGACAGCACCCGCCTGACCATCCGGGGCAGCGGGAAGTTTGATCTCCATGTGCGGGTGCCGGGTTGGGCTACGCATGGATTCTTTGTGATCATTAACGGGAAGGAGCAGAAGGTTGTCGCCACGCCGGGCAGCTATCTGAAAATAAGCCGGACCTGGAAAGATGGGGATGTGATAGAATTGAGGATGCCCTTTGCCTTTCACCTGGACCCGGTGATGGATCAGCCCAATATTGCGAGCCTGTTTTATGGGCCGATCCTGCTGGCGGCGCAGGAGCCGGAGGCGAGAAAGGATTGGCGGAAGATAACGCTGGACGCGGAGGACATCGGCAAGACGATCAAGGGTGATCCTTCCAGGTTGGAGTTCACCGTCGATGATGCGGTGTTCAAGCCTTTTTATGAGACTTACGGACGGCATTCTGTCTATGTGGATGTGCAGCTGAAATGAGCCCACGCGTTAAAAAAATTGCTCTCACCCGATTTAATTGTCCGATGTACATTTTTTGTTTGTAGTAAAATCAAGACATTCGCGTTTATTGGTTCAAGCAGTTGTATAGCTGTGGTTGAATGATTTAGGCCGTTGCTAAACCTTCTTAGGCTATTTTTTTGTCATAGGTGCGGTCGTTAATGGCATGTTATTGGATAAGAGACGGCAAAGCCGGATATAATGGCGACATTATATCAATTTCAAAAAACGTCCAATAATGAAAACGTGGAATCCAGTATTACCTGTTTGTGGCCTTATGCTGCTCGTTAATGCATGTACAAAGCAAGGTCTGATCACCACTCAAAATTCCGACAGTAGTACCGTTGATGTAACCGCTACATCCGCCACTTCGTCCTCCGTAAGGGTCGAAGCGGAGGATTATACGGCTATGAGCGGTGTGCAGACGGAAGATTGCCGGGAAGGAGGCAAAGATGTCGGGTACATCTCTGTCGGTGATTGGATGGACTACACCATTACCGTGAACACGACAGGAACACACACGCTGAGCTTTAGGGTTGCGGGTCCCAAAAGCACGCTGCAAGTTCAAAAATCCGATGGTACCGTGTTGGCCAACGTGACTTTACCGGGCACGACGAGTGGCCAGGTGTACACGACGGCGACCGCCACGGTGCAATTAAGCGCAGGTAAGCAAACCATCCGGATCTATGCGACCTCGGCCGCATGGAATTTCAACTGGTGGGAGTATACCGATGCAACCGGTGGGGCTGTAGTCAAGCCTGACACAACGGCCAGCACCGGTCAGAACCTGACCCTTTATTCCGCCTTTGAAAGCACCGCTGATTTCAGCAAATGGGCAGAGGAGATCTGCAAGCCGTCAGCCTTGACCATCAGCAGCGAGGTCCCCGCCAGAAAGGGAAGCCATGTTGCAAGATTCGAGTTTGACAAAAGCGACGTGACCACTTACAATGGTTATGTGCGCGCGGAGATCCACCAGGACAGCCCGCCCGATGCGGAGAATTGGTTTGGCTTCAGCAGCTATCTGCCGAGCGACTATGCCAAGGATCCGATGGGTGAGAAGATAGCCCAGTGGCATGAGGTGCCTGACTGGGATCTTGGCGAGAACTGGCGTTCACCGCCCATTTCTCTCGGGATTACGAATGACCGGTACACGCTGACGATCCTCTGGGCCGCGGCGCCGGTGAACACCAATGACACAAAGGATGGTGAAAAGGACATCGACCTTGGGCCGGTGGACAAGGGCAAATGGAATGACTTTGTATTCCACATCAAATTCTCCTACAAATCGGATGGTATCCTGGAGATCTGGAAGAACAAGGTCAAGATCTATAGCCTCTATGGTCCCAACTCCTTCAACGACGAGCACTATCCTTATTTCAAGGTGGGCATCTACAAGTGGACCTGGAATGGCTGGGCCAGCTATTCGCCCGAAAGTAAACGTGTATTGTATGTAGACGAGGTCAGGATTGGTAACTCAAAGTCCAACCTCAATGAAGTATCACCTCAATAAAAGAAGAACGTTTCCATATATCCGGCAAAACAAGGGCCCTGACGAGTGATCGTCGGGGCTTCTTCTTTGTTGTGGGCAAAACTGGGCATTTGCGCCCGTATATAATTTTTTAGTTTTAATTCCCCGTTCACATCTGCGAATAGTACCGCTCAAAAAACTTGACGCATGGAACATCTTTTACGCCGTAGAACGGGGCTTTACGGTCTTTTTGTCTTCTTATCGCTGGCCTTCCTCCCTGCCAGCCTTCGCAGCCAGATCAGCTTTTCCAACAGTGCGCTGACCAATGTCAGCCTGACGAATCCGACGTCGCTGCAGTTTGGGCCGGACGGCCGCTTGTATGTGGCTCAGCAGAACGGCATCATCAAGGCCTTCACGGTGGTGAAGAACGGGCCGAACAGCTATTCGGTCACGGCGACTGAAACGATCTCCATCATCAACAGCATCCCCAATCATAATGACGATGGGTCGCTGGCGCCATCGGTTACCACCCGGCAGGTTACCGGCATTTTGGTCACCGGGACGGCCGCGCAGCCGGTGATCTATGTGAGCTCGAGCGACAGCCGTGTCGGGGGGCCGAACGGCGATCTGAACCTGGACACCAATTCGGGCATTGTGTCCCTGCTGACCTGGACGGGCAGCGCCTGGACAAAGCTGGACCTGGTGCGGGGCCTTCCCCGGTCGGAGGAGAATCACTCCGTCAACGGGATGCAGCTGGATGCGGCGACGAATACCCTGTTGCTGGCGGTTGGCGGGAACACCAATGCCGGTTCTCCTTCCATCAATTTTGCGTATACCTGTGAATATGCCCTTTCGGCAGCCATCCTCTCGATCAACCTGAATGCCATCAATGCCCTCCCCACCCAGGGGAGTGGCAATTCTGCTTTCAAATACGATCTTCCCACCGTCGACGACCCTACCCGCAGCAATGCCGGCAGTAACGATGTAAACGACCCCTTTGGGGGAAATGACGGGTTGAACATGGCCAGGATCGTACCGGGCGGGCCGGTGCAGATATTTTCCCCGGGTTATCGGAATGCCTACGACCTGGTGATCACGAAGACCCCCGGCAAGACGGGAAGGATCTATACGATCGACAACGGGGCCAATCCCGGCTGGGGCGGTTACCCGGAGAATGAGGGCCCGGCGGGCAATGCGACCAATAATTATGTCAACGGGGAACCTGGCTCCACGGGACCGGGTATCAACGAGGCACAGGTAAACAACCTCGACGCCCTGCATTACATTGGGAATATTTCTACCTACGTGAAAGGCAGCTATTATGCGGGCCATCCAACCCCCATCCGGGCTAATCCTAACGGCGCGGGGTTGTATACCAACAATGGGACGACCGGCGTGTTCCGAACGAGCAAGAGCGGCTCCAATCCCCTGCCGGCGGACTGGCCGCCGGTGGCAGCGGCAAACCCGGTGGAAGGCGATTATTTGTCACCGGGCAGCAGCGTGTCGCCCGCGATCCTGACCTTCAACAACTCGACCAACGGCCTGGCGGAGTATACGGCCTCCAACTTCAACAATGCGTTAAAGGGCAATTTGGTGACCGTGGATTATGCCGGCAGCATGTGGCTGATCAAGCTGAGCGCCGATGGCACCACCTCCATCAATAATAAGGATGCCAGCACGAAGCTGATCACCGATGCGGCGCTGGCCTCGAATTTCGGGCAGGTGCCGCTGGATGTGATCGCCCAGGGTGACGCCGGTCCGTTTCCCGGGACCATCTGGGTGGCGGTGTACCAGAGCAATTCCATCCAGGTCTTCGAGCCGCAGGATGGCATCAACTGTACGGGGTTGAACAACAACCAGGATGACGACAACGACGGGTATACGAATGCCGATGAGATCGCCAATGGCACCAATCCCTGCTCTGCCGCGAGCAAGCCCGCGGATTTTGACCAGGACCATGTGTCCGATCTCAACGATCCGGATGATGACAATGACGGGATCAACGACAATGCCGACCTCTTCCCCATCGATGCGAAGAATGGCACCGGCACCTTTATGCCCATTCAGTACCCGATGTTCAACAACCAGCCAGGAACCGGGTTCTTCGGGTTGGGTTTCACCGGCCTGATGAGCAACAAGCTGGCCGCGAACGATTACCTGAAAAATTTCGATCCGAATAACCTCGTGGCGGGTGGGGCGGCAGGGATCTTATCGATCGTTGCCGTTTCGGCCAAGGATGCGCTGGGAACCCTGAATAACCAGGAAAACGCCTTCCAGTTTGGCGTCAACACCAGCAGTGGTGTGCCTTTCACGGTGAACAGCCGGATGCTGGGCCCCTTCTTCAACAACCAGACTCCGGCGGGCGGTCAGTCGCAGGGCATTTATGTCGGTACCGGGGATCAAAGCAATTATCTTAAGATCACGCTGAATGCCAATGGCGGCGCCGGCGGTATCCAGGTGGTGACCGAGAATGCGGATGTTCCTGCGTCCAGTCAGTATGCTCTTTCCGCAAGCCTGAGCAGCATATCGACGCTGGATCTCTACCTGTCGGTCAACCCGGTGGCCGGGACCGTTCAGCCGGCCTACGCCATCAACGGCGGGGCGAGGGTGAATGTGGGTTCGCCGATTGCGGTTAGCGGCGCGTTGCTGAGCGTGCTGCGCGGATCGGCGGCCACGGCGGTGGGCATTATTTCAACATCGGTCAATGCCACGCCGTTTACGGCCAGCTGGGACTATGTCAATGTTACGGCCGACACGGTCAGCTCCGCGTGGGTGACGGTGGCGCCTTCCAATACCCCGAAATGGGTTGGGTACAGCATCATGTATGATAACAAGATGTGGGTGTTCTCCGGGTTCGATGATCCCAGTGTCCATACCACGCCGAAGGTGGAAATGTATAATCCTGCCACCAATACCTGGACCTACCAGGCGGATATGCCGTTCCCGGTGACTCATGCGGGCATCACGGTGGATGGGTCGATGGTCTATGTAGCCGGTGGCTTCCTGGGTGGATTGGTGGGTGACCCCAATACCAACAGGCTGCAGATGTTTAATATGGCCACCAACACCTGGACGCAGGGTCCGGTCCTGCCGGCGGTGATGGGCGGCAACGCCCTTGTGCGGGTCGGCAGGCAGCTGCATGCTTTTGGCGGGCTGATGCCGGACCGCCAGACCCCCAATCCGGCCCACTATGTGCTCGACCTGAACAATATGGCTGCGGGATGGACCAACGCGGCGCCCACTCCTTTGGCGCGCTGTCACTTTGCCTCTGCCTGCGTGGCCGGTAAGATCTATACCATCGGCGGACAGGAAGGTCATGATGGGCCGTACCACGATGTCAACTATGTACAGGTGTACGATCCGTCCACGGACAGCTGGACGCAACTGGCCAATATGCCCATTGTCCGGTCGCATATCGAACCGGCAACCTTCGTCATGGAAGGAAAGATCTACTTTGTCGGCGGCCGGAGCGGAGCCGATAACAATATCCTCGGCACCGTCACCTCCTATGATCCCGCCACCGGGACCTTTGCGGACGACGCTCCCGCCTTGCCGTCCGGTGTGACCCTGTTCGGATGTGCGGCCGAAGCGATTGGCGCCGAACTCTTCGTTTCCAACGGCGGACTGAACCAGTGTTGTGCGCCGCAGACTACCACGCGGAAGAGAGGGATCACCCGGACGCCCAATATGAAGATCGGTTTCCTGCCCACTGCCCTCAACCTGACGGTCCCTGCCAATGGCACCACCAGCAAGACCGTGTTGTTGTGGACCCTGAGCGGCAACCCATCGTATACCATCACTGCCGGTGCGCTCCCCAGTTGGCTGACCGTAACGCCGTCTTCGGGCACCATCGACCTGCTGGGTGGGACGGAGATCAAGATCACGGCCAATGCCACCGGACTGGCGGCTGGCAACTATTCGTCCACGATAACGGCCACGGCGCCCGGATACCCGAATGCCACGTTACAGGTAAACTTGACGGTGACGGCGGGGAACGTGAAGGTGCTCTATTTGTATGGAAGCGTACCGCCCGGCGAAGTGGATATGAAGCTGGCCGATACCGGGCCCACCGGGATGTCGCAGTTTGCCACCGCGCTGCAGCAGGTAGGCTTCACCTGTACGGAGGCGCTGGATGCCAGTGTTACGCTGAATGCGACAACCCTCAATCCATACAAGGTGCTGATATTGGGTTCCAACAACCGGCGGTTCACGGCGGCCGAACAGGCAGCTGTCGCTACCTGGGTGAATGCGGGCGGCGGTCTTGTAGCCTGGTGCGATGCGGCCTTCGGATGGGCGAATGGCGGGGTCAACAGCAGTGACGGGTTGAACAGCGACAATGACCTGACCCAGCAGTTCGGGATGAGGTTCCTGCATGACAACGGCTCCGGTGTATTCACGCTGAGTCAATGGGCCGTCAATCACTACATCAACAATTTCAACAAGAACGGTGGAATTTCCGTCAGGGTGGAAGGGGTGAGCCCCGTACGCACCAGCGCGCCGGCCACTATTTTGGCCAATATGCCGCCCGGGTCCGTGCTGAATTCCCTGGATGGCCCGCTCACCGCGGCGGACGCGGCGATGTCGGTGGCTAAGCCCGGGTCGGGAAGGGTGGCCTGCTTCTTCGATCGCAATACCTTCTGGAATGCCGGGGAGGGTACCAACCTGAGCGAGGTGGACAACAAGCTGTTTGCGCAACGGCTGATCCTGTGGGCTTCGGGTGTCAATGACAGCCAGCCTGCCGGCAATGCCGTTTACCGTATCAATGCGGGCGGCCCGGCCGTCACCAATTCGATCGGGACTTTTGCCGCCGACAATTTCTTCTCGCCGGTACCCGGCTTTACCTTCTCCACCACCGCGGCCATTGCGGGCACCAACGATGATGCGATGTACCAGACGGAGCGATCTTCGGCAACGGATAACGGCACGTTCGGCTATGCCTTCCCCGTCAGCAACGGCACGTATAAGGTGCTGCTGCATTTTGCGGAGATTTATTGGACGGCGGCCGGCAAGCGCAAGTTCGATGTAAGCATCGAGGGGGTCAAGGTGCTTGACAATTATGACATCTTCCAAAAGGCCGGCGCCAATGCGGCCGTTGTGGAAACCTTTACCGTGCCTGTGACGGACGGGACGCTGAATATCGACTTCACGGCCGCGCTCAGCGAGGGCGGGGTGGACCGGCCAAAGGTGTCGGCCATCGAAATACTCAATACCACGGCAGCCAACCAGCCGCCGGTGGCCAATGCGGGTGCGGATACGACGATCATGCTGCCGGCCAGCACGGCGACGTTGCGCGGCAGCGGCACCGACGCCGACGGAACGATCACGGCCTATAGCTGGTCAAAGATCTCGGGCAGCGGCACCATCGCTTCGCCGACCAGCGCTACGACCAATGTCACCGGGCTGACGCAGGGCACCTCGGTGTTTCAATTGGTGGTCACCGATAACCAGAATGCCGCCAGCGCACCCGACCAGGTGATCGTCACCGTGAACCCGTCGGGCACCGCGACGGTGTACCGGATCAATGCGGGCGGCCCGGCCCTCACCAACTCGATAGGTACTTTCACGGCCGATAATTTCTTCTCGCCGTCGCCGGGCTTTACCTTCTCCACGACTGCGGCCATTGCGGGCACCAACGATGACGCGATGTACCAGACGGAGCGCTCGTCGACCACGGATAACGGCACGTTCGGGTATGCCTTCCCGGTCACCAACGGCACGTATAAAGTGGTGCTGCATTTTGCGGAGATCTACTGGACGGCAGTGGGCAAACGCAAGTTCGACGTGAGCATCGAAGGCGTCAAGGTGCTGGATAATTTCGATATTTTCCAAAAGGTGGGCGCGAATGCGGCCGATGTCGAGACCTTTACGGCCTCGGTAAGCGACGGCGCGCTGAACATCGACTTTACCGCTGCGCTCAGTGAGGGCGGGGTCGACCGGCCCAAGGTGTCGGCCATCGAGATCCTGCCCAATACGCCGACCAACCAGCCGCCGGTGGCCAATGCGGGATCGGATACCACCATTACGCTTCCCTCCGGTACGGCGACGTTGCGCGGCAGCGGCACCGATGCCGATGGAACGATCACGGGCTACAATTGGACAAAGGTTTCGGGCAGCGGCACCATCGCATCGCCGTCGAGCGCCACGACCAATGTCACCGGGCTGACACAGGGTACCTCTGTGTTCCAGCTGGTGGTGATGGACAACCAGAATGCTGCCAGCGCACCCGACCAGGTGATCGTAACGGTGAATGCGGCAGGCTCCACGACGATGTACCGGATCAATGCGGGCGGCCCGGCCGTCACCAACTCGATAGGCGTCTTTGCGGCGGATAACTTCTTCTCGCCGTCGCCGGGCTTCACCTTCTCTACCACATCGCCGATCGCCGGGACCAACGACGATGCGATGTACCAGACGGAGCGTTCGTCAACCACGGACAACGGAACATTCAGCTATGCCTTCCCGGTGACCAACGGCTCGTACAAAGTGGTCCTGCATTTTGCCGAGATCTATTGGACGGCGGCCGGCAAACGTAAGTTCGACGTCAGCATCGAGGGGGCCAGGGTGCTGGATAATTTCGATATCTTCCAAAAGGTCGGTGCGAATACGGCCGATATCGAGAGCTTCAATGTGATCGTAAGCGACGGCACGCTGAACATCAATTTTACGGCTGCGCTGAGTGAGGGTGGGGTCGACCGGCCCAAGATATCGGCCATCGAGGTGTTGCCACAGGATGCGTTGTCGGCATTTGCGGCCAGGATGGATTCGCTGAACCGGTTGCTGCTGCTGTCGGGACCGGACACGGTCAGGGTTTTCCCGAATCCGAGCCCGGATGGATGGTTCAAAGTGGTGACGATCCGGAAGTTCGGAGCCGACGCCGGATATGTTTTGCTATCGCCGTCGGGGGCCGTTCTGAGAAAGGACAAGCTGCCGCCCTATATACCGGGGGCTGCCATGTCATTCGACTTTTCAAGGGAAATGCGGGCAGCGGGCGTGTACTACCTGCAACTGCTGGACAGCAAGCAGATGATCCTTTTAAAACTCGTGCGCGGTCAATAAATTGGAAAACCAACGTCATATATCCATGCCTGGCCTGTTTTGGCTGATCCTGCTGCTGGTGTTACCCTCGGCGGGGCGGGAAGGCAGGGATGTTGACCGTTTGCAGCTGGAATCCACATTTGAAAGCCCGGGTGACCTCGATAAGTGGACGAAGGAGATCTGCCGGCCGGATGCTTTGCGCATCAGTGGGGAGAGGGCGCGAAAGGGGAGGTCGTCGGCGAGGTTCGAATTCTCGAAATCGGATGTAACGGGGTTCAACGGATATGTACGGGCCGAGCTGCGGCTGGGCAGTGAAGCGGACGCCGAGAGATGGTACGGGTTCAGCAACTACCTGCCGGCCGATTTTGTGGCCGATCCGATGGCCGAGAAAATTGCACAATGGCATGAGGTGCCCGATTGGGATCTGGGGGAGACATGGCGCTCGCCCCCTATCTCCCTGGGCGTCGAGAATGACCGGTTCTATGTTCAGATACTCTGGGCGGCGGCGCCGGTAAACACCAACGATACCAAGGATGGCGAGAAAAAAGTGGATCTTGGGCCGGTGGATAGGGACAAATGGAACGATTGGGTCTTTCATATCCGGTTTTCCTGGAAGCCGGACGGGGTGCTGGAGATCTGGAAGAACAAGCGGCAAATTTTCAGCTATTACGGACCGAATTGCTTTAACGACAAATCGCTTCCTTACTTCAAGATAGGCATCTATAAGTGGGCCTGGAAGGGTTGGGCGGAGTATTCACCCGAGGAAAAGCGGGTGTTGTATTACGATGAAGTGCGGATCGGCGGCCGGCATGCCAGCCTGGAGATGGTTTCCCCCAAATAGCAAAGGCCAGAAAAAATTCTGGCCTTTTTGGTTGCTCCCGTTTCGCATCTGAAGAAAACGCTCTTTTCTTACCCTGTTTCCCTGTCGATCAGGTCGAGTATCCCCGGGTCGGTGTCCATATCGAATTTCCGGGCAAAAAGTTTTTCCCGTCCCTTTTGCATGATCTCGTCAAAATCCCTTTCTTTCAGGATCAGGGGGCTGGAGTTGCCGGCGGCCCAGCTGACATAGGTCAGCTCCGGGCGTATCGAGGCCTTATCCAGCCTGGAATATATAATACTTTGAAAGAAGATCTCATCCGGGGCGAACGTGTACCGATGAAAGGAACGATAATCGGGATGCTCGTGGATGAAATCGTCGATAAAACGAATGGTGTCGATGGGCAGCGCCCACCACTGGCTTCCTTTATAGGGTTGTACATAGGACGGAAATCGTCTTTTTCGCAGCGTTGCGGGCAACAACCCGAGGCAGGAAACGATGCTTTT
>Ga0157372_10002963_pt1 | contig 18296 bp, 18 predicted proteins | sample C55metaG_FD_115307 | JGI IMG/M metagenome (GOLD analysis project Ga0157372, IMG submission 115307) | Corn rhizosphere microbial communities from Kellogg Biological Station, Michigan, USA - C5-5 metaG | ecosystem: Host-associated > Plants > Roots > Rhizosphere > Soil | place: USA: Michigan... | reverse complement strand
CGTCAAGACCATCGAGATGAGCTTCCTCCCGGACGTGAAAGTCGCGTGCGAAGTCTGCAACGGCGCGCGCTTCAACGCCGAGACCCTCGCCGTGAAGATGCGCGGGAAGAGCGTGGGCGAGGTGCTCGCGATGAGCGTGGACGAGGCCGTGGACTTCTTCACGAGCCACCCCTCGATCCACCATTGCCTGCGGCTCCTGCAGGACGTGGGCCTGGGCTACCTCACGCTGGGCCAGCAGAGCCCGACGCTCTCGGGCGGCGAGGCGCAGCGGATCAAGCTCGTGACCGAGCTCGCGAAGGTGCGCGGGGTCCCCTCTGGGGCAGGATTGAAGAACTCGCAGGCGCCGCGCCCGGGAAGGGCGTCGCAACCGCAGCACACGCTCTACGTGCTGGACGAGCCCACGGTGGGCCTGCACATGGCGGACGTGGAGAAGCTCATCCGCGTGCTGCACCGCCTGGTCGATGCCGGCAACACGGTGGTGCTCATCGAGCACAACCTCGACGTGATCGCGGAGGCCGACTGGATCGTGGACATGGGTCCCGAGGGAGGGGACGCCGGCGGGCGCGTCGTGCTCGCGGCGCCGCCGGAGGAGTTCCTCAAGCCCTCGGGCCGCGGCCATACGGCGAAGGCGCTTCGGGAGTTCATGGCGAGCCGCTGACCGGCGAGCGGCGGCAAGCCGCGGGGGAGGGAATTACAATGTCCGCCATGGGGTCTTTCCGGAACGCCTGCGCGTATCTCGCCGTCCTGGCCGCGGCGCTCGCGTGCGCGCCCGCGGCGGCGCAGCCGCAGAAGGTCCTCCGCTACGCCTTCGAGATCGCGGAGACCAACTTCGATCCCCACCAGATCAGCGACCTCTACTCGAACATCGTGAACCAGGGGATGTTCGAGGCGCCGTACACCTATGACTACCTCGCGCGGCCGCTGAAGCTCAAGCCGGAGACCGCGGCCGGGCTTCCCGAGGTGACCGACGGCGGGCGCACGTACACGATCCACATCCGCCCGGGAATCTACTTCGCCGACGATCCCGCGTTCGGCGGGAAGAAGCGCGAGCTGGTCGCGGCCGACTACGTCTATTCCCTGAAGCGGCTCCTCGACCCGAAGGTGCGCGCCTCGCAGATCGCCGAGATCGAGCCCTACGTGCTGGGCGCCGAGGAAGCGGCGGCCCGCGCGCGGAAGGCGAACCATTTCGACTACGACGCGCCGATCGAGGGCATCCGCACGCTGGACCGGTACACGTACCAGGTGCGCCTGAAGGATCCGCTCTACGTCTTCATCTACAACTTCGCGGACTGCCGGATCCAATGCGCCGTGGCGCGGGAGGTGGTCGAGAAGTACGGCGACGACTTCAGCTCGCATCCCGTCGGCACGGGCCCGTGGCGGCTCACCTTCTGGAAGCGCTCCTCGAAGATGGTGTTCGAGAGGAACCCCAACTACCGCGAGGAGCATTTCGACGCGCAGCCGAACGCGGACGACGCGCGCGGCCAGGAGATCCTCGCGCGGCTGAAGGGCCGGCGCATGCCGATGATCGACCGCGTCGAGATCTCCATCGTCGAGGAGACGCAGCCGCGCTGGCTCTCGTTCCTCAACGGCGAGATGGACCTCCTCTGGCTGGTGCCCGAGGAATTCGCGTACCAGGCGTTTCCCAACAACAAGCTCGCCCCCAGCCTCGCGAAGCGCGGCATCGAGATGCAGCAGCTTCCGGCGCTGGAAGTCACGTACGCGTACTTCAACATGCTCGACCCGGTGGTGGGCGGCTACACGCCGGAGAAGGTGGCGCTCCGCCGGGCGATCTCGCTCTCGTACAAGGTGCAGGACGAGATCTCCATCATCCGGAAGGGACAGGCGATCCCCGCGGATACGCCCTACAGCCCGGGCGTCGCCGGCTACGACCCGGATTTCCACACCTCCGCCAACGAGTACGACCTCCCGAAGGCGAAGGCGCTCCTCGACATGTACGGCTACCTCGACCGCAACCACGACGGCTACCGCGAGATGCCGGACGGGAGCCCGCTCACGATCCACATGTGGTCCACGCCCGCTCCCCCGGACCCGCAGTACGACGAGCTCTGGAAGCGAAGCCTGGACGACATCGGCGTGCGCCTGGAGATCGTCAAGGGGAAGTGGCCGGACATCCTCAAGGCCGCGCGCCAGGCCAAGGTGCAGTTCTGGAAGCTGGGCGGGAGCGCATCGTCCCCGGACGCGGACACGTGGCTCACGGCGCTCTACGGGCCGAACCGCGAAGGCAACCTCGCGAAGTTCGACCTCCCCGCGTACAACAAGCTCTACGAGCAGGCGCGTACGATGCCGGACAGCCCGGAGCGCACCCGGATCTACCAGCAGATGACGAAGCTCGTCGTCTCCTACGTCCCCTGGCGCGTGAACACCCACCGCATCCGGACCTCGATGTGGTATCCGCAGCTCGTGGGCTTCACGCGCTCCCCGCTCCTCTCCTTCAACTTCTGGAAGTACGTGGACATCGACCTCGGCGCGCCGACGGTCGCTTCGCGCTGAGAAGGCCTCAGGTCACCGCCTGGGCGGTGGGAAGCCGGTACTCCTTGAACTGCTGGCGGAGCGTCATCTTCGAGAGCTTGCCCGTCGCCGTGTGCGGGAGCTCGCCCACGAACGCCACGTCGTCCGGGAGCCACCACTTCGCGATGCGTCCCTCGTAATACTTCAGCAGCTCCTCGCGCGTCACCTCCGCGCCGGGCTTCTTCACGACGATCAGCAGCGGCCGCTCGTCCCACTTGGGATGGCGGATCCCGATCACCGCCGCCTCGAGCACCGCCGGGTGCCCCATCGCGATGTTCTCCAGGTCGATCGAGCTGATCCATTCGCCGCCCGACTTGATCACGTCCTTCGAGCGGTCCGTGATCTGCAGGTAGCCGTCCGGGTCGATGGTCCCCACGTCGCCCGTCGGGAACCAGCCGTCTCGCAGCGGATCGCCGCCGTCGCCGCGGTAGTACTCGCGCAGGATCCACGGGCCCTTCACGAGGAGGTCGCCGAAGGCCTTCCCGTCGCGCGGGAGCTCCTTCCCCTCGCCGTCCACGATCTTCATCTGCACGCCGAAGATGGGGCGGCCCTGCTTGAGCGAAAGCGCGAAGCGCTCGGCCGGCGGCATCGCGAGGTGCTTCGCCTTGGGCGAGTTCACGGTGCCGACCGGGCTCATCTCGGTCATCCCCCAGCCGTGCTTCACCTGCACCCCGAAGTCCTCGTTCAGCGTGCGCACCATCGACTCGGGCACCGCCGCCCCGCCGATCACGGTGGTCTCGAGCGTGGAGAACTTGAGGCCCCTGGGCTTCATGTAGTTGATGAGGTTCAGCCACACGGTGGGCACGCCCGAGGAGCGGTTCACCTTCTCCTGCTCCATCAGCTCGTAGAGGCTGGCACCGTCGAGCCCCGGCCCCGGGAACACGAGCTTCGCCCCCACGAGCGGCGCGGCGTACGGAATGCCCCACGCGTTCACGTGGAACATGGGCACGATCGGGAGCACCACGCTCGTGGAGCCGTAGTTCGAGACGTCCGGGAGCGAGATCGCGTAGGCGTGGAGGATGGTCGAGCGGTGGCTGAAGAGGACGCCTTTCGGATTTCCCGTCGTGCCGGAGGTGTAGCAGAGGCCCGCCGCGGTGTTCTCGTCGAAGTCCGGCCACGCGTAGTCGTCCGATTCCGCGGCGACGAGCTCCTCGTGGCAGAGGAGGTTCGGCGGGCTCGCCGCGGGCATGTGCGCGCGGTCCGTCATGGCGACCCACCCCTTCACCTTGGGACACGCGGCGGCGATCTTCTCCACGAGCGGCGCGAACGTGATGTCGAAGAAGACGTACGCGTCCTCCGCGTGGTTCACGATGTAGGCGATCTGCTCCGGGAAGAGCCGCGGGTTGATCGTGTGGATCACCGAGCCCATGCCGGAGACGGCGTAGTAGAGCTCGAAGTGCCGGTAGCCGTTCCAGGCGAGGGTCCCCACCCGGTCCCCGGGCCGGACGCCGAGCCTTCCCAGGGCGTTGGCGAGCCGGCGGCTGCGGGCATGGGCGTCCCGGTAGGTGTACCGGTGGATGCCGCCCTCGCAGGTCCGGGAGACGATCTCCGTGTCCCCGTGGCAGCGGTCGGCGTGCCGCAGGAGCGAGGCGACCAGGAGCGGCTCGTTCATCATCAGGCCCAGCATCGAAACCTCCGCTTGTCAGGGGCGGTGCGCGCCGTTAGGATCGGCACTCCACAAGAGCCTGGGGATCCCCCCGGGCCCCGAAAATACACGAGGAGGCCCCATGCGCGAGATTCTCCATCGTATCGGGAAGTTCTGCCTGGCGTTGGCCGCCCTGCTCGCGGCCGTCCCGGCCGCGGCGGACACCCTGAAGATCGGCTACATCGATCCCCTGTCCGGCGGCGCGGCGAGCGCCGGGCTGAACGCCCAGAAGCACATGGTCTTCTTCATCGACCAGATCAACGCCGCTGGGGGGTTGAACGGCCAGAAGCTGGAGCTCCTCTCCTACGACAACAAGGTGAACCCGCAGGAATCCCTCATCATGCTGAAGAAGGCGATCGACGAGGGCGCCCGGATCATCATGCAGGGCAACGGCAGCTCCGTGGCGCTCGCCCTCACCGACGCGGTCCTCAAGCACAACGAGAGGAATCCCGGCAAGGAGGTCCTCTTCTTCAACTACGCCGCGATCGATCCCGCCCTCACGAACGAGAAGTGCAACTTCTGGCACTTCCGCTTCGACGCGGACGTGGACATGAAGATGGCCGCCTTCGGCGACGTGATCGCGAAGGACAAGGACATCCACAAGGTCTACCTCATCAACCAGGACTACTCGTTCGGGAAGGCGGTCGCCGCCGCGGCGCACCGCATCCTCGCGGCCAAGCGCCCGGACGTGCAGATCGTGGGCGACGAGCTCCACCCGCTCCAGAAGGTCCAGGATTTCTCGCCCTACGTGGCGAAGATCAAGGCTTCCGGCGCCGACACCGTGATCACGGGCAACTGGAGCAACGACATGCTCCTCCTCTTCAAGGCGGGCAAGGACGCCGGCCTCAAGGTGAACTGGTTCACCTACTACGGCGGGGGTCTCGGCTCGGTCCCCGCGATCGGCAAGGACGGCGTGGGATACCTCAAGCAGGTGACCGAGCACCACAAGAACGTGATGCCCACGCTCCTGCCGGAGGAGGCCGCGTTCGAGAAGCGCTTCACGGACAAGTCGGACGAGCTCTACTACTGGCGCGTGCGCAACATGTTCCACATGCTGCAGGCGGCGGCGAAGAAGGCGAAGTCGAACGACCCGGTGAAGATCGCGAAGGCGCTCGAGGGCCTGAGGATGGACACGCCGCTCGGCCCCTCCGAGATGCGCGCGGACAACCACCAGTACCTGCAGCCGCTCTTCGTCTCGACCCTCTCGGACAAGACGAAGTACGACGTGGAGAAGAGCGGCCTGGGCTTCAAGACGGACGAGAAGATCGCCGCGGCGGACACCGCCATGCCCACGACCTGCAAGATGACGCGGCCGTAGCGCGGGCGGCCACGCCGCCCTCGAGAGCCGGGGTCCCGTGCGCGAGATCGTAGCCTTCTCGCTCCTCAACGGGGCGGTGTACGGGCTCCTGCTCTTCATGCTGTCGAGCGGCCTCACGCTCATCTTCAGCATGATGGGCGTGCTCAACTTCGCCCACGCGAGCGTCTTCATGCTGGGCGCTTACTTCTCGTGGCAGATCTCGCGCTGGATCGGCTTCTGGCCGGCGCTCGTGGTGGCCCCACTCCTCTGCGGCCTCATCGGCGCGGCGATCGAGCGCTACGGCCTGCGCGGCGTGCACCGCCAGGGGCACGTCGCGGAGATCCTCTTCACGTTCGGCCTGGCCTACGTGATCGGCGAGCTCGTGATCATGGGCTGGGGGCGCAACCCGATCGAGAACCGCGTCCCCGCCGTGATCGACTTCGCCGCCTTCCGCGTCTTCGGCACGAGCTACCCGTTCTACAAGGTGCTGATGACGTTGATCTCGGTGGGGATGTTCACGTTCCTCTACCTCGCGTTCAAGCGCACGCGGGTGGGCCTCGTGATCCAGGCGGCGCTCACGCACCCGCAGATGGTGGGCGCCCTGGGCCACGACGTGCCCCGCCTCTTCGTGCTGGTCTTCGCGATCGGGAGCGCGCTCGCGGGCCTCGCCGGCGTGATCGGCGGCTTCGCGCTCCTCACGGAGCCCAACATGGCGGCGGCGCTGGGGCCGATCGTCTTCGTGGTGGTCGTCGTGGGCGGCCTGGGCTCCATCCCGGGCGCCTTCGTGGCCTCGATGCTGATCGGCATCGTGCAGACCTTCGCGGTGGCGGTCGACTACTCGCTCATGGACCTCCTGCGCACGCTGGGAGCGTCCGTGCCCGCCTCGCCGTTCCTTCGCGAGGTCGTCTCCGTGAAGCTCGCCCAGGCGGCGCCGATGATCCCGTACCTGCTGCTCGTGCTGGTCCTGATCGTGCGGCCGCGCGGGCTGATGGGAACGCGCGAGACATGATCGCCCGCGCCCGGCCCGCGTGGTGGCTCGGCGCGGCGGTCCTCCTCGCGGTCCTGCCGTGGGTGCCGGGGCTGCAGAGCGACTTCGGCCGCTCGCTCCTCTCGCAGATGGGCATCGCCGCGATCTTCGCGCTCTCGTACAACCTGCTGCTGGGCCAGACCGGCCTCCTCTCCTTCGGGCACGCGGTCTACTTCGGGCTGGGGGGCTACGTGTCGGCGCACTTCATGCGCGCGATCAACGCCGGGCTTCCGGTCCCGATCGCGCTGGTGCCGGTGGCCGGCGCGCTCGCGGGCCTCGCCTTCGGCATCGCCTTCGGCGCGCTCACCACGCGCCGGGGCGGCACCATCTTCGCGCTCATCTCGCTCGGCGTGGGCGAGCTCGTGCACGCGACCTCGCTCATGCTGCCGTCGTTCTTCGGGGGCGAGGAAGGCGTGACCGCCAGCCGCACGAAGGCGCCGCACCCCCTCGGCCTCGACTTCGGCTCCCAGCTCCAGGTCTACTACGTGATCGCCGCGTGGCTCCTCGTCGCCGCGCTCCTCATGCACGCGTTCATGCGCACGCCCGTCGGGCGCCTTTGCAACGCCGTGCGCGACAACCCGGAGCGCGTCGAATTCATCGGCTACAACCCGCAGCGCGTGCGCTTCATCGTGTTCTCGATCGCCGCCGCCTTCGCCGGGCTCGCGGGGGGGCTCCACGCCATCAACTACGAGATCGTCGCGGCCGAGGCGCTGAGCGCCACGCGCTCGGGCGAGGTCCTGCTCATGGTCTACATCGGCGGCGTGCACCACTTCATGGGCGCGATCCTGGGCGCGGCCGCGATCACGTGGCTGCAGGTGAGCCTGAGCGACTACACCACCGCCTGGCTCCTCTACCTGGGCCTCCTCTTCATGGGCATCGTGGCCTTCGTGCCGGGCGGCCTCGCGGGCCTCGTCACGATGCACCTGGCGGCGCTGCGCACGCGCGCGCTCGCCGCCATCGCGCGCGCCTACGCGGCGGCGCTGCCCGTCGCGCTCCTCGCCTCGGCGGGCGCGATCACGCTGATCGAGATCGCCTACCGCCGCTCGACGCAGCCCGAGGCCGGCACGCGCATGAAGCTCTTCTGGATCCCCATGGACACCGCGAAGCCCTGGCCGTGGCTCGCCGCCGCCGCGCTCCTCGCCGTGGGCGCCGCGGCGCTTCTGCGGCTGTGGCCGCGCGTCTCGCGCGCATGGGCATCGGCGGGCGAGGAGCTCCACGGCCGTGGCTGACGCCCTGGCGGTCACGGCACCCGAGGCGGTCGTCCCCGCGGCGCTCGAGCTGCGCGACGTGCACAAGAGCTTCGGCGCCACGTCGATCATCCGCGGCGTCTCGCTCTCGGTGCCCCGCGGCGAGCGGCACGCGATCATCGGGCCCAACGGCGCGGGCAAGTCCACCCTCTTCAACCTCGTGAGCGGGCGCCTGCGTCCCACGCGCGGCTCGATCCGGCTGGAGGGCCAGGAGATCGCGGGCAAGCGCGCCTTCCGCATCGCGCGCCGGGGCCTCGCGCGAAGCTTCCAGGTGACGAACATCTTCCCGCGGCTCACGGTCTACGAGAACATCCGCTGCAGCGTGCTGTGGTCCCTGGGCTACCGCTACGACTTCTGGCGGCGGATCGACCGGCTGCGGGACGCCAACGAGCGGGCGGAGCACACGCTCGAGCAGATCCACCTCGCGGGCCGGCGCGACGCCCTGGCGGGCGTGCTCACCTACGCGGAGCAGCGCGCGCTCGAGATCGGCATCACGATCGCCGGCGGCGCGCGCGTGATCCTCCTGGACGAGCCCACCGCCGGCATGAGCCGCCAGGAGGCGGAGCACACCGTCGAGCTCATCCGCTCGCTCACGCGGGACCGCACGCTCGTCATGGTCGAGCACGACATGGGCGTGGTCTTCGGGCTCGCGGACCGGATCTCGGTCCTCGTCTACGGCGAGATCATCGCGACGGACGTCCCGCAGCGCATCCGCGCGAACGAGGCGGTGCGCGCGGCGTACCTGGGGACGGTCGATGCTTGAGGTCGAGGAGCTGCACGCCTACTACGGCAAGAGTCACATCCTCCAGGGCGTGACCTTCCACGTGCGGCCGGGCGAGATCGTGAGCCTCCTCGGGAGGAACGGCGCGGGGCGCTCGACCACCATCAAGACGATCATGGGCGAGGTCCGGCCCGCGGGCGCCATCCGCTTCAAGGGCGCGCGCATCGACGGGCTGAAGCCCCACGAGATCGCGCGGCGCGGGCTGGGCTACGTGCCCGAGAACCGCGACATCTTCCCCGCGCTCACCGTGCGCGAGAACCTCCTCCTCGGCATGAAGGGGCCGCGCGCCTCCGGCCGCTGGGCGCTCGAGCAGATGTACGAGCTCTTCCCGATCCTGCGCGAGCGCGCCGACGCGCCGGGCGGCGTTCTCTCCGGGGGCGAGCAGCAGATGCTCACGATCTGTCGTACCCTCATGGGGGATCCGGACCTCGTCATGGTGGACGAGCCCACGGAAGGGCTCGCCCCGCGCCTGGTCGACCTGGTGCGCCAGCTCCTGGAGCGCATCGCCCAGCGCGGCGTGGCGATCCTGCTGATCGAGCAGAAGCTCACGATCGCACTGGAGATCTCCCATCGCCTGTACGTGATGGGCCACGGGCGCATCGTGTTCGAGGGAACGCCGGAGGCGCTGCGGCGCGACGAGGCGGTGCGCCGGGAATGGCTGGAAGTCTGAGGAGCGACGAATGAGCGGGCAACCCTACGCGCTGCGCGACGCGGCCGCGGTCATCACGCTGGACAACCCCCCGGTGAACGGCCTGGGGCACGCGCTGCGCTCCGCGATCGTGGCGGCGGTGGACGCCGCGCAAGCCGATCCCGCCGTGAAGGCGATCGTGCTGGTCGGCGCCGGCAAGCTCTTCTCCGGCGGGGCGGACATCCGCGAGTTCAACACGCCGAAGGCCTCCGCCGAGCCCACGCTCCACACGGTGATCCGCGTCGTGGAATCGAGCGCGAAGCCGGTGGTCGCCGCCATCGCGGGCCATTGCATGGGCGGCGGCCTCGAGCTCTCGCTCGCGTGCCATTACCGCGTCGCGAGCCCGGATGCGCTGCTGGGGCTTCCGGAAGTGAAGATCGGCCTCCTTCCCGGGGCCGGCGGCACGCAGCGCCTTCCGCGCGCGGTGGGCGTCGAGACCGCGCTCAACATGATCGTCTCCGGCAACCCGGTTCCCGCGGAGCAGCTCCGGGACACGGCGCTCGTGGACCGGATCGTCGAGGGCGACCTCCTCCCGGGCGCCCTCGCCTTCGCCCGCGAGGTCGCGGACAAGCGCCCGCTCCCGCGCGTGCGCGACCGGCCGGCGGTCGAGCCCAACGCGGAAGCGTTCTTCCAGTTCGCCCGCAACACCGTGGCCGCGGTCGCGAAGAATTTCCCCGCCCCGGGAAAGTGCGTGGATGCGGTGGCGGCTTCCGTCTCGAAGCCTTTCGAAGACGGCCTCAAGTACGAGCGGGAGCTCTTCCTGCAGCTCATCCAGTCGCCGGAATCGCGGGCGCTCCGGCACGCGTTCTTCGGCGAGCGCGCGGCGTCCAAGATCCCGGACGTGGCTGCCGACACGCCCACCCGCAAGGTCGAGTCCGTCGCGGTGATCGGCGCCGGCACGATGGGCGGCGGCATCGCGATGAACTTCCTCAACGCCGGCATCCCCGTGACGATCCTCGAGATGAAGCAGGAAGCGCTCGACCGGGGGCTCGCGACCATCCGCAGGAACTACGAGTCGAGCGTGAAGCGCGGGAAGCTCACGGCGGACAAGCTCGAGGAGCGCATGGCGCTCCTCAAGCCCACGCTCTCCTACGACGACCTCCGCGCGGCAGACCTCCTGATCGAGGCCGTCTTCGAGGAGATGGGCGTGAAGGAGGCGGTCTTCCGGAAGCTGGACGAGGTCGCGAAGCCGGGCGCCATCCTCGCCACCAACACCTCGACCCTCGACGTGAACCGCATCGCCGCCGCGACGAAGCGCCCCCAGGACGTGGTCGGCATGCACTTCTTCAGCCCGGCCAATGTGATGAAGCTCCTCGAGGTCGTCCGCGGGGCGAAGACCGCGAAGGACGTGCTCGCGACGGTGATGCAGGTCGCGAAGAAGATCCGCAAGACCGCGGTCGTCTCCGGCGTGTGCGACGGCTTCATCGGGAACCGCATGGTGGAGCAGTACCTGCGCCAGGCGCTCTTCCTCCTCGAGGAGGGCGCCGCGCCCCAGCAGGTGGACCGGGCGATGGAGAAGTTCGGCATGGCGATGGGCCCCTTCCGCATGAGCGACCTGGCCGGCAACGACATCGGCTGGGCGATCCGCAAGCGCCGCTACGTGGAGCGGCCCCACTTCGTCTACTCGCGCGTGGCCGACCGCCTGTGCGAGCAGGGCCGCTTCGGGCAGAAGACGGGCGCGGGCTGGTACCGCTACGAGGCCGGCCGCCGCGATGCCATCCCGGACCCGAAGGTGGACGAGATCATCGCCGCGTACCGCAAGGAGAAGGGCATCGCGCCGCGCAGGATCGACGACGCGGAGATCGTCGAGCGCTGCGTCTACGCCCTGGCGAACGAGGGCGCGCGGATCCTCGAGGAAGGGATCGCCGCCCGCGCATCCGACATCGACATGGTCTACCTCACCGGCTACGGCTTCCCGCTCCACCGCGGCGGGCCGATGCTCTACGCGGACATGGCCGGCCTCTACAACGTCGTGCGCAGCATGCGCAGGTTCGAGGCGGACCCCCACGGCGATCCGTCGTTCTGGAAGCCGGCGCCGCTCCTCGCGAAGCTCGCCGCGGAAGGCAGGAACTTCAATGACTGACGCCGTCGTGGTCTCCACCGCCCGCACGGGCCTCGCGAAATCGTGGCGCGGCGCCCTCAACATGACGCACGGCGCGACGATGGGCGGCCACGCCGTGCGCCACGCCATCGCCCGCGCGGGCATCGATCCCGCGAGCGTCGAGGACGTGCTGATGGGCTGCGCGTACCCGGAGGGCGCGACCGGTGCCAACATCGCCCGGCAGATCGCGCTCCGCGCGGGCTGCCCGGTGACGGTTCCCGGAGCGACCGTGAACCGCTTCTGCTCCTCGGGCCTGCAGACGATCGCGATGGCCGCGCAGCGCATCCTCGCGGGAGAGGGCGACGTCTTCGTCGCGGGCGGCGTGGAGTCGATCTCGTGCGTGCAGAACGAGTCGAACCGGCACATGATCCGCGAGCCGTGGCTCCTCGAGCACAAGCCGGAGCTCTACTGGGCGATGCTCCAGACCGCCGAGAACGTCTCGAAGCGCTACGGCATCCCGCGCGAGAAGCAGGACGAGTACGGCGCGCGGAGCCAGCAGCGCGCCGCCGCCGCGGCCGCCGCGGGGAAATTCAAGGACGAGATCGTCCCCATCACCGTGCGGATGGGCGTGGGAGACAAGGACTCGGGGCGCATCCTCACGAAGGAGGTCACGCTCGATTCCGACGAGGGCATCCGCGCGGACACCACGTACGAGGGGGTCTCGAAGATCCGCCCCGCGATGCCCGGCGGCGTCATCGCGGCGGGAAACGCGAGCCAGTTCTCGGACGGCGCCGCCGCGTGCGTCGTGATGAGCGCCGCCGAGGCTTCGCGCCGCGGGGCGAAGCCGCTCGGCATCTTCCGCGGCTTCGCGGTCGCCGGCTGCGAGCCGGACGAGATGGGCATCGGCCCCGCGTTCGCGGTGCCGAAGCTCCTCGCCCGCGCGGGCCTGAAGGTCGAGGACATCGGCCTCTGGGAGCTGAACGAGGCCTTCGCGGTGCAGGTGATCTACTGCCGCGACAAGCTGGGCATCCCGGACGATCGCCTCAACGTGAACGGCGGCGCGATCGCGGTCGGGCACCCGTACGGCGTCTCCGGCGCGCGGCTCACGGGGCACGCGCTCATCGAGGGCAGGCGCCGGGGCGTGAAGCACGTCGGCGTGACGATGTGCATCGGCGGCGGCATGGGTGCCGCCGGTCTTTTCGAAGTCGCTTGATGCCAGGAGGCCATGCCATGAGGATCGCCCGACTGCTCTTCGCCCTCGCGGCCGCGCCGCTCGCCGCCGCGGCCGCCTCGCCCATCGCGAACGAGCCCACGCTCTCCGCCGACGCCGCCCTCCAGGCGCTCGCGGGCGCGCTCGACCGTTGCCGCTCGGAAGGGCAGCACGTGAGCGTGACGGTCGTGGACGCCGCGGGACGCGTGAAGGCCACGGTGCGCGACGACGGCGCGGCGCCCCATACGGCCGAGCACAGCCTCCGGAAGGCCTATACCGCGTTGAGCTACCGCATGCCCTCCGCGGAGTACGGCAAGCGCGCCGCCCAGGCGAAGGGGGTCGCGATCGGTCCGCAGCTCCTGCCCAACATCACCACGGCGGCCGGCGGCGTTCCCGTGAAGGCGGGCGGCGCCACGATCGGCGCGGTCGGCGTCTCCGGCACGCCCTCGAGCGCGGGTGGCGGCGCGGGAGATGCGAAATGCGCCGCGGCCGGCGTGGAGCTCGTCGAGAATCGCATGAGCGAGCGCTGAGGCGTCGCGCCGATGCCCGTCCATCGCATCGACCACTACAACCTCCGCGCGCCGCGTGCCGTGCTGGATGGGCTGCGCGACTGGTACCGCGACGCCGTGGGCCTCGAGGTGGGGGATCGCCCGCCGCTCAACCATTTCGGCTACTGGCTCTATGCGGACGGGCGCGCGGTCCTGCATTTGAGCGAGGCGGCCCCGGGTGAATCGCGCCCCGTCCCCGGCGCGGGGACGTTCGACCACGTGGCCTTCGCCTGCGAGGGCCTGGCGGCGATGCGCGCGCGCCTCGAGAAGATGGGCATCGCGCACCGCATGGCGAAAGTCCCGCGCACGGGGCAGACGCAGATCTTCCTGAAGGATCCTGCCGGCAACGGCGTGGAGCTCAACTTCGCGCCATCGGAAGAGGGCTGACGCGGAGATGGCCGACGCGGCCTTCCGGGGCGTCTTCCCATACCTCGTCTCGCCGATCGACGCGGCCGGCGACGTGAAGGCGGAGGTGCTCGCGCGCCTCTGCGACGACCTGGTCGCCAGCGGCGTGCACGGGCTGACACCCCTGGGATCCACCGGCGAGTTCGCGTACCTCGCGCGCGCGCAGCGCCGCCGCGTGGTCGAGGTGGTGGTCGGCGCGGCGAAGGGGCGCGTCCCCGTGGTGGCGGGCGTGGCCTCCACCACCATCGCGGACGCCGTGGCGCAGGCGCGCGACTACCAGCGCCTGGGCTGCGCCGGAATCCTCGCGATCCTCGAGGCGTACTTCCCCCTGGACGACGCGGGCGTGCTCGACTACTTCCGCGCGATCGCCGAGGCGGTGTCGCTCCCCGTCGTGCTCTACACGAACCCCAGCTTCCAGCGCTCGGACCTGAGCCTTCCCGTGATCGAGAAGCTCTCGCGCGTGCCGAACATCCGCTACATCAAGGACGCGTCGCCGAACACGGGCCGGCTCCTCTCGATCCTCGACCGGGTCGAAGGACGCATGGAGGTCTTCGCCGCGTCCTCGCACATCCCGGCGTGCGTCATGCTCCTGGGCGGCGTGGGATGGATGGCCGGGCCCGCGTGCGTGGCGCCCCGGCAGAGCGTGGCGCTCTACGAGGCCTGCCGCGCCGGCGACTGGCCGCGGGCGATGGCGCTCCAGCGCCCGCTCTGGCGTCTGAACCAGGCGTTCGCGCGGCATAACCTCGCCGCGTGCATCAAGGGCGGCCTCGCCCTGCAGGGCTACGACGTGGGCGAGCCGCTCCGCCCGCAGGCGCCGCTCTCGGCGGAGGGGGTCGAGGGGGTCCGCCGCGCGCTGGCCGGCATCGGCGCCCTCGGCTAGAATGGTCGCCCTTTGCCCGTGGAGGCCGTATCGCTCCGTGATGCAGCAGCCCGCCCGAATGGAACCTCCCCGCAGGCGCCGCATCGTGCGCGCCCTGGCCGCGGCCATCCTCCTGGGCGCGGGCGCGGCGCACGCGCAGCTCTCGCTCGACCCCCCGAATCCCACCTCCATCGACACGGTGCGCCTGCGCTACGCGCACGTGGGCTGCACCAACGCCCAGTCCGTGCAGGTGCGGCAGGAGTCCACGGTCATCATGGTGCAGGTCGAGCGCGCCCTGCTCGCGCCGGATTGCGGCACCACGGCGGGATTCTTCGAGGAGTTCACGCTGGGGCGCCTTCCCGCGGGGGAATACGAAACCTCGCTCGTCGTGAACCCGCCCGCCGGCTCGCTGGGCGCGAGCCAGCTCGTGGGGCCCATCCACCTCTCCGTCGCGGGCCTGCTCCCCGCCGCCGCGCTCCATCCGCACGACGACTACTCGGACATGTGGTGGAACCCGCGCGAGCCGGGATGGGCCCTTTCCGTCCGCCAGCTCTCGGAGAAGCTTTTCATGGTGTGGGCGACCTACGACGACGCGGGAAAGCCCGCGTGGCTCGTGGTCCCGGGCGGGTCGTGGGGCCGCGACGCCGGCAACATCCTGCGCTTCAGCGGCAAGGTCTATCGCACGCGCGGCAGTCCCTGGCAGCTCCCGTTCGACGCGACCCAGTCGGGCGTGGCGCCCGTGGGCACGGCGGAGTTCGCGCCGCTGGACGCGAGCCACGGGATCTTCAGCTACACGGTGGACGGTACCGCCGGCTCGAAGATGGTCGAGCGGTTCCGCTTCTGATGGAGGAACCATGATCCGACCGCTTCCCGCCGCCGTCCTCGCCTTCGCCGCGCTCTCGCTCGCCCCCGCGCTGGCGCTCGCGGACGACCAGGCCGCCCTCGACGAATGCATCGCGTCGTGGGGCAAGTCCTCGCCCTTCCGGAAAGGCACGCACGCGGACGGCGTGATCGCCACCGGCGTCAAGGTCTTCGGCATCGGCAAGGGCTCGACCGGCGACGACCCGGTGACCGCGAAGCCGCGCCTGGTGCTCGTGCGGCCCGCCGTGAACGTCATGGGCCGCAGCACCATCCGCCTCGAGAACCCGAAGGGCTGGTACTGCTTCCGCTCGAACGTCACGGTCATGGGCAAGATGACGATCGAGGCGCAATGCGACGCGCACATCGCCGCGGGCCGCGACCAGGGGACCACGGTGGGCGCCGCGGACGAGAGCAACAAGGGCGTCGCGGTCTTCGGGGCGCTCCGCGTGAACCGCTTCGGCTGCAAGGGCGGCAACGGCTGATGGCCCCGGAGATGAACGTGGTGGACGATCCCCCTCCCGCCGCGGACGAGGCGCAGCGCGACCTCGAACGGCGCGCGCTGCGCAACGTGCGCTCGCTCGTGGACAACCTCCAGAACCGCGACCGGATCGACGGGCGCCGCTCGGTGCGGCTCCTCGTCGTGGCGCTCGCCGTGACGGCCGTGGTCGTGGGCGGCGGCTACGCGCTCGTGCGGATCGTCTCGGGCCCGCCGGCCACGCGCGAGATCACCACCACGCTCCCCGGGCCCGCCGAAGGCCCGCGCGTCACGCCGCGCTAGCGGCCTCGAGCTTCAGGCGCCGCACGCCCTCGCCCAGCACGGCGACGAGCGCGATCCCCGAGAGCAGCACGAAGGCGCCGCGCAGGTCCGCGTCGAGCGCGCCCACGACCACCAGGAGCGTCGTCGCCTGCGCCGGCGCGTGCCGCGCCCGCGCGAGGGTCTGCAGGCCCATCGACACGAAGACCGCGAGCGCCGCCGCGGCCACCCGCGCGAGCGTGAGCGCGTGCGAGACGTTCACCGGCGGCGCGTGGATCACGCCGGTGAGCCGCACGGCGGCGAAGCCCACCGAGGCCCCGATGAGGTGTCCCACGACCACGTTCCACGGGCTCGCGCTGGGGTGCCCCGGCGCCTCGGACTGGATCGCGATCGTGGGCCCCAGGCTGGGGAAGAGCCACGGCACGCCGCTCGCCCAGCCGAGGGCGCCGATGGCGGCCATGACCAGGCCGCCATAGACCGAGGGCGGGACGCGGCGGAGGAAAGCGAGTGCGGCGGGGGAGGGGCCGCGCTCAGCGGCGCTTGCGGGACGAGGTTCGGGCGGCATTCCGCGGATTATCCGCGAGATCGGGCCGCGCGCGGTCGCCCGCCTCGAGGTCGCCCGCGTCAAGATCGCCCGCATCGAAGCCGCCCTCCTCGATCACGTGGTCCACGTCGATGTCGCGGCCCTCGGCGACCGGCGTGTCGCGTCCCGCGGCGCCGCGCTCGCCCGTCCCCCGCGCATCCGAGTCGGAGTCGAGGTTGCCGTCGCCCACGTCCGGGCCGCCGGTGTCCGCCGCGCGGCTCTCGTCGGGATCCTCGTTCGTCCCGCGGTCGAGGCCGAAGCGGTCGACGTCGTGCGCGAGGCCGTGTGCGCCCGTCACGTCGCTCCCCGTGTCGCTGCTGTCGCTGGGGCCCAGCGCTTCGGTGCCGTGACCGCGGCCCAGGCGGCGATCGCGGCCGGCGGGAAGGTTGTCCGGGGTGAGGGTGCTCGAGGGCATGGCGTTCTCCGTTGGGGTCCGATGGAAGTTGGACTCCTCAATACGCGCCGGTTCCCGGCTGCAGGCTTTCCCCGGAGACGGCGACCGCCGGGCCCGCGGCATCCCGCGCGACCTCGAGCGCGTAGGAGGCCTGGTCCTCGTCGCGCGCAGTGCCGCTGAGACGCACCTGCCCCTGGTCCACGAGCACGGTGATGGCGGCGCCTTCGAGCGCGGGATCGTTCGCGAGCGCGTCCATCACCCGCTCCGCGACCGCGCGATCGGACGTGTCGGCCGTGTACGAGAGCGCGGTATCGCCGTCGAGCGTCCCGGTGCTGCGCTCGAGGGGCGATTCGTCGACCGTCACGATGTCGGCCCGTGCGGCGCCGGCCGCCGCGGCAAGCGCGACGAGCGCGGCGGTCCCGATTCGAGGCAAGCGCATGGCGATCCTCCTGGAAGTCGTGGGGAAGCGAAGGACTCCCGCAACTTCCATGCCGGGGAAAGACCGCGGATATCGGGGGTCGCGGGATGCAGCGCCCGCCGCGCCCCGGTAAAGGCTTCCGCCGGCGGCGCCGCCGGACGACGCTTCAGCCGAGCTTCACCAGCTGCTTGCCGAAATTCCCGCCCGTGAGGAGCGCCATGAATCCGGCCGGCGCGTTGTCGAGACCCTCCACCACGGATTCCTTGTAGCGGAGCTTCCCGGCCGCCACGCGCGCCCCCAGGTCCGCGAGCGCTTCCCCGTAGCGGTCCTTCCAGTCGAACACGATCATCCCCTGCATGCGGATGCGGTTCACGAGGACCGAGCGCAGCATCTTGTAGCCGTACGGCTCCTTCGCATCGTACTCGGCGATGAGGCCGCACACGACGATGCGCGAGAACGGGTTCATCGAGCGAAGCACGGTGTCCAGGATCTCGCCGCCCACGTTCTCGAAGTCGACGTCGATGCCCTTGGGACACGCGGCGCGCAGGTCCTCGTGGAGCTTCCCGGCCTTGTAATCGACGCACGCGTCGAAGCCCAGCTCCTCCACCACGTAGTCGCACTTGCGGCGCCCGCCGGCGATGCCCACCACGCGGCATCCCTCGTTCTTCGCGAGCTGCCCCACGACGCTTCCCACGGCGCCCGAGGCCGCGGAGACGACGACCGTCTCGCCCGCCTGGGGCTTCCCGATCTCGAAGAGGCCGAACCACGCCGTGAGGCCCGGCATGCCGAGGATGCCCAGGTAGTACGAGGCCGGCACGCGCGAGGCGTCCACGAGCATCAGGTCCTTTCCGCGCGCGACGCCGTAGAGCTGCCATCCCGTGCCGGTGAGGACCTTGTCGCCCTTCTTGAACCCCGGGTGGCGCGACTCGACCACCTCGCCCACGGTCTGCCCGACCATCACGTCGCCGACCGCGACCGAGGGCGCGTACGACTTCACGTCGTTCATCCG
>Ga0157372_10002962_pt1 | contig 18302 bp, 19 predicted proteins | sample C55metaG_FD_115307 | JGI IMG/M metagenome (GOLD analysis project Ga0157372, IMG submission 115307) | Corn rhizosphere microbial communities from Kellogg Biological Station, Michigan, USA - C5-5 metaG | ecosystem: Host-associated > Plants > Roots > Rhizosphere > Soil | place: USA: Michigan... | reverse complement strand
GCGCGCTGACGAGCGATGCCTGATCGCGCTGCTGCATGGCGGTCGCTTGCGCCAGTACTGCCTGGAACGGCCGCGGATCCAGCTGGAACAGCAGATCGCCTTTGCGGACCAGATCGCCTTCCTTGAAGTGGGCCGCAACGAGCTGGCCTTCCACCCGCGAGGTCAACTGCACCGTGTTGTTGGCGACTATGGTGCCAATGGTGTGCTCCTGCACGGTGACATCGCGGGTCTGCGCGACAGCAATGCGCACGGGCGGCGGCGGTGCTTCGTGCTGCCGTGTCTCGCTGGCGAAAAAGAGGCGCCAGATGACAAGCGTGCCGATCAGAAGGCCGGCGAAGATCGCGGCGATGCGCAGCCGCTTGTTCGGTTCGTGGGCAACCGCCGGCCGATCATAGACGGTCTCTGGCGGCCGTTCGTTGTGGGGTAGGCGCACGTCCATCAGCACATCCCCGCGCGAAGGGCCGTACGGGCCTCGCGGGTCCGTTGGCCTTTCGCGGCAATTATAGGCCGGTTGCCTGCAAGGGGCATAATCCGGTTCGCTCCCGGTAGCGGCCTTATGGTGGGCCGCCGTGCCTTTGCAAAGCCTAAGTCGCCGCGCCGGCAGGGGTTCCGGGGTGCGGGCCTGCCACAATCCCTTGAAACCGCGGAATCCCGGCGAATATGGCGGTGATTGCCCCTGCGCAGCCGCGCATATATAAGCGCCGGCTTCCCCAAACCGCGCCCCCCATGGACATCCGCAATATCGCCATTATCGCCCATGTCGACCATGGGAAGACCACGCTGGTGGACCAGCTGCTGCGGCAGTCCGGCTCCGTGCGGGACAATCAGCACATGGAGGAGCGGGCCCTCGATTCCAACGATCTGGAGCGTGAGCGCGGCATCACCATCCTTGCCAAGTGCACCAGCGTGGAATGGGAAGGCACCCGCATCAACATCGTGGACACGCCCGGCCATGCCGATTTCGGCGGCGAGGTGGAGCGCATTCTCTCCATGGTGGACGGGGTGGTGCTGCTGGTGGACGCGGCGGAATCCGTCATGCCGCAGACCAAATTCGTGCTGTCCAAGGCGCTCAAGCTCAGGCTGAAGCCGATTGTCGTCATCAACAAGATCGACCGGCAGGACGCGCAACCGAAGGAGACGCTGGAAAGCATCTTCGATTTGTTCCTCGCCCTCGAGGCCAATGACGATCAGCTGGATTTTCATGTGCTCTATGCATCGGGGCGCAACGGCTGGGCGGTCACCGACCTCTCCGATGATCGTCGCAATTTGTCGCCGTTGTTTGCCCGAATTGTCGCAGATGTTCCCAAGCCCAGGCCTTTGGCCCACGCGGGGGATGAATTTCCTTTCACAATGCTGGTGACGACCCTGGAAGCGGACCCTTACCTGGGGCGCATCCTGACGGGCCGCATCGAGTCCGGCGCCGTCAACGTGAACCGGGTGATCCACGCGCTTGATCGCGAGGGGAAGGAAATCGAGCGGACGCGCGTCACCAAGTTGCTGGCGTTTCGCGGGCTGGCGCGCATTCCCATCGCGCGCGCGGAAGCAGGCGATATTGTCGCCATCGCCGGGCTTCAGAACGCGACGGTGGCCGACACATTGTGCGATGTGAATGTCGAGCAGCCGATCGCAGCCACCCCCATCGATCCGCCGACGCTGGCGGTGACAATTTCAGTGAACGATTCGCCGCTGGCCGGCCGCGAGGGCTCGAAAGTGCAGAGCCGGGTGATTCGCGAGCGGCTGCTGCGCGAAGCCGAAGGCAACGTCGCCATCAAGGTGCGCGAAACCGGCGAAGGTGCCTACGAGGTCGCGGGTCGCGGCGAGTTGCAGCTGGGCGTGCTGATCGAAACGATGCGGCGCGAAGGTTTCGAACTGTCGATTTCCCGCCCGCGGGTGCTGTTTCAGAAGGACGAAACCACCGGTGAACGGCTGGAGCCCATCGAGGAAGTCACCATCGATGTCGACGATCCATACACCGGCATCGTGATCGAGAAGGTGAGCCAGCGCAAAGGCGAGCTGCAGGACATGCGCCCCACCGGCGCCGGCAAAACGCGGCTGGTGTTCTTCGCGCCATCGCGCGGGCTCATCGGTTATCACGGCGAATTCCTCACCGACACGCGCGGCACCGGCGTCATCAACCGCATGTTCCACGGCTACGCGCCGTTCAAGGGCGCAGTGGAGGGCCGCCGCAACGGCGTGCTGATCTCCACCGGCGATGGCGAGGCAGTGGCGTACGCACTCTGGTACCTGGAGGAGCGCGGCAAGCTCTTCATCACGCCCGGAACAAAGGTATATCAGGGCATGATTATCGGCGAGCATAGTCGGGACAACGATCTCGATGTGAACCCGCTCAAATCAAAGCAGCTGACAAACATCCGCACCACCAGCAAGGACGAAGCGGTGCGGCTAACGCCCATCGTGCCGATGACCCTGGAGCAGGCCATTGCCTACATCGAGGATGAAGAACTTGTGGAGGTGACGCCGCAGTCCATCCGGCTGCGCAAGCGCGAACTCGTGCCCCATCTGCGCAAGCGCGCCAAAGCGGAAGCAGAGGTATGAAGCGGCTGCTGGCCGCGATGGCGTTGGTACTTACGGCAGTTGCCACACCTGCGATCGCCGAGGGACAGAGAAATGCGCTTGTCACCATCGATCCGGCCGGGCGCGATGCCGTTCAGAAGCAGGGCTTCGGCGGTTATGTTCTGGTTGAACTGCGGGGCAAGCCGGTGTTCAGCAAGGGTTATGGCTATGCCGATCGCGAGAAGAAAATTCCGTTCCGCATCGACACCATTGCGCAGATCGGATCGCTGACCAAATCCATGACAGCCTTTGCGATCCTGAGTCTCGCGCGCGAAGGCAGGCTCGATCTCGAGAAGCCGGTCAAAACGTATCTGCCCGGCGCGGCAGAGCCGGCGGCGTCCGCCACCATCCATCAGCTTCTCACGCACCACGCCGGCCTTACCGATCATTGCGGCGACGATTTCGACCCGCTGACGAAAGAAACCGAGCTGCACACCTGCATGGCCATGCCGCTCGAATTCAAGCCCGGCACGGATCACTACTCCAATATGGGCTACAGCGTTCTGGCCGCAGTTGTGGAGCAGGTGTCCGGCCAGAGCTGGGAAGATTACGAACGCAACCATCTGTGGCAGCCGCTCGGCATGAAAGACACAGGCTTCGCGCGTTTTGATGGCGTGAAACCGGAGCGCTTCGCCTACGGCTACCCGCCCGGCAAGCCGCGCGACGATCTGGTGTCCAACTCCATCGCAAAGCTTCACGGCGCGGATTGGAATCTGCGCGGCAACGGCGGCACGCAATCCACCGTCGCGGACATGGAGCGGTATTACCGGGCACTGAGTGGAAAGAGTCCGGGGATTCCGCGCGATGTCGCAGCGCAGATGACAGCGCCGCGCGATCTCATCGAAGGCGAAGCCTGGGAGGGCTACGGCTTCGCCGTCCGCCTCGACAAAAACAACAAGCCTTATCGGATTGGGTTTGCAGGATCGGATGAAGTTTTCATGTCTTATTTCGGCTGGCTGCCACAGCAGGATGTTTTCATCTATGTGGTCGGCAACAACGGGTGGGATAACGTCAAGCCGGTGATCTCCACCGTGCTGCACGCCGCCTACAACCTCGCGGGCATTACGCCAGACATGCTGCAGCCGCAGAAGAAATAGCGTTTTCAGTTGTTCGCCTTTTTCAGGCCCAGTCTCCCCGCCATCATGCTGTCCACCATGCGCTTTGGAAACGTATTAACGATCAGGTTCTGAAGCCGATCGGGGGTGACAGTGTAGCGGACTTTCGGCTTCCGCGCCGTGAGCGCGCGGTACACCACCTCGCCAATCTTTTCCGGCGGCAAGCCCTTGCGGCCCAACTCCAGCATGTAGTTCTTCACCCTGTTCAGTGACCCTGCGTAAACCGTATTGCCGTAGCGGGAGGTGTCGATCTGCTCCGCCTTGTCCCAGATCGGCGTGGCGACGGCGCCGGGCGCCACCACGATTACATCGATGCCGAAGATCATCAGCTCGCGGCGCAGGGATTCCGACAGGCCTTCCAGCGCAAACTTCGAGGCATTGTACGGGCCGGTAAAGGGGTTGGCAGTGCGGCCGCCCACGCTGGTGATCATCACAATACGGCCCGGCGCTGCGGCGCGTGAACGATCGGCGCCAAGCAGCGGCGCAAAGGCTTGCGTCACGATCAACTGAGCGGTGACGTTCACCTCCAGCTGGTGCCGCAATTCGTCGACATCCAGATAAAGCAGCGGGCCGGCAACTGCGATACCGGCATTGTTCACCAGCCCACCTAGCGTCGCATGTCCGAGCGCCGTGCCAACCTCATCCGCCCCGCGCTGCACCGCCGCCGCATCGGTGACATCGAACAGCAGCGGCGTGAAGCCTTCGCCGAATTCCGCTTTCAGCCGCGCCGCATCGGTTTCCTTGCGCACGCTGCCGAACACATGGAAGCCGTTGCCTGCCAAAACTTTCACGCAGCCCCAGCCGATTCCAGTCGAGGCACCTGTCACCACCACACTTTTCATTTGAGTCCCCTTCCCCTAAGCCGCGAGATTATACGCCCGGTAGGTTCGTCCGACATGGCCGTTGGTGCCGAGATAATCGCCTTCGCGCACAAGCTGGCCGATGCCGCCGGCGCGGCTATCCGACCCTACTTCCGCCGCCGAATCGATGTGGCGGATAAAGGCCCGAGCGCTGGCACGGCATTCGATCCGGTCACGGCGGCGGACCGTGAAGCCGAACAGGCCATCCGCGCCCTGATCGAACGCACGCGGCCGGACGATGGAATCCTCGGGGAGGAATTCGGCGAGAAACCGTCCCGCAACGGGCGGCGCTGGGTGCTGGATCCAGTCGATGGCACCCGCGCCTTTATTACCGGCCGCCACGAGTGGGGCTCGCTGATCGCCCTGGAAGAGAACGGCATCCCCGTTCTCGGCATCATCGATCAGCCTGTGCTCGGCGAGCGCTTCCTTGGCGTGAACGGCGAAGCGCACATGCTCAGCCAGGCCGAAGAGGTGCGGCTTCAGGTGCGGTCGTGCAGCCAACTCTCGGGAGCCGTGCTCTGTGCCACCCACCCCAATGCGTATTTTACGGCAGCAGAGCGTGCCGCCCTTGGCCGGCTCGAAAGCAAAGTGAGAATGACCCGCTTCGGCGGAGACTGTTATCTGTTCGCGGCGCTGGCGCTGGGATTTGTCGATTTGATCGTGGAATCGTGTCTGAAACGGTGGGACGTGGCGGCCGTGATTCCGGTCATCGAGGGCGCCGGGGGTATCATCACCGACTGGCAAGGCCACCCTGCGCATGAGGGCGGTCAGATCCTGGCAGCCAGCGATCGCCGTGTGCATCGAGAGGCCATGGAGCTGCTCCAAGCTGGACCGAGAGATTTGTCAAGCAGCTGAAATTGCTTGAAATTCCGCTTGGAGTTCCCCGCAGGTCCGGCATTCTGCTCATTCAACCTATGCGAAAAATGCAGTTCTCAAACATCCGGCTGGCCACTATTTCCTGAACACTGAATAATGAAGGAGGTATTCACATGAGCAAATTGTCATCCGTGGCCGTGGGGGCGGCGGTAGCGTTTGCCTCCATCGCCCTCGCCCACGCAGACCCGGCCGTCACCGGCCCATGGAAGCTTAGCGTCGGGGCCAATGACGACCCCTGTGTGGTCACCCTGGCCGCCAATCCCGGAAATGACACGGCGGGCACGGCCAGTTCGACCGGCGACTGCAACGGGGTCGGATTCCAGCAGTGGAAGCTCACAGGGAGCAAACTTCAGCTGCAGGAGAACAACGGCACCCTCGTGGCCTATCTCCGGCCCAAGGGCGATTCCTTCGAAGGCCAGCGAATTTCCGACGGCAAGTCGGTGGCCCTGAACCGCTGACCGCATTTTTATGCTCCCTGCCTTGAGGGCCGCTCCGGCGGCCCTTTTTTTATCCAGTTTGCACTGCGCGGTCATGTGCGTTGCTCGCCGGGGAAGCCTTGGCTAAACCCCCCGTTTCGGGCCGAAGGGGACGGTCCTTCCACATCAAGGAAGCATGCCCATGAAAGAGCTCGATCATTTCATCGCTGGCCAGCACGTGAGAGGCACCTCCGGCCGCTTCGGCGAAGTGTTCAATCCCGCCACCGGCGAAGTCCAGGCCAAGGTGGCGTTCGCCAGTCGCGCCGAAGTGCGCAAGGCCGTGGAAGCTGCGCTGAAGGCCTTCCCCGAATGGTCGAGCGTCAACCCGCAGCGCCGCGCCCGCGTGATGTTCAATTTCAAGGCCCTCGTCGAGAAGGACATGGACAACCTCGCGCGCCTGCTTTCCGACGAGCATGGCAAGGTTCTGGCGGATTCGCGCGGCGATGTTCAGCGCGGGCTGGAGGTGATCGAATTCGCTTGCGGCATCCCGCATCTGCAGAAGGGCGAATACACGGAAGGCGCCGGGCCTGGAATCGACATCTATTCCATGCGCCAGCCGCTGGGCGTGGTGGCCGGCATCACCCCGTTCAATTTCCCGGCCATGATTCCCATGTGGATGTTCGGCGTCGCGATTGCCTGCGGCAACTGCTTCATCAACAAGCCGAGCGAAAAAGACCCATCGGTTCCGCTGCGTCTGGCCGAGCTGATGATGGAAGCGGGCGCGCCCGCGGGCGTGCTGCAGGTCGTCAACGGCGACAAGGAAGCCGTGGATGCGATCCTCGACGATCCCGATATCAAGGCCGTGAGCTTCGTGGGTTCGACGGCGATCGCGGAATATGTCTACACGCGCGGCACGCAGCACGGTAAGCGTGTGCAGGCGATGGGCGGCGCGAAAAACCACGCCATCATCATGCCGGATGCCGATCTCGATCAGGTGACGAACGAGTTGATCGGCGCCGGCTATGGCTCCGCGGGCGAGCGCTGCATGGCGATCTCCGTTGCCGTTCCGGTTACCGACAAGCTTGCGGATGCGCTGGTGGAGAAGCTCAAGCCGCGCGTTGAAGCGCTTAAGGTTTCGACACCGACCGATCCCGAAGCGGCGTACGGCCCCATGGTGACCGCCGCGCAGAAGCAGCGCGTGATCGATTACATCGACCTGGGCGTTAAGGAAGGCGCCGAGCTCGTTGTCGACGGCCGCGGCTTCAAGATGCAAGGTTATGAGAACGGCTTCTATCTTGGCGGCTCGCTGTTCGACCGCGTGACGCCGAACATGCGGACCTATCAGGAAGAAATCTTCGGACCGGTGCTGCAGGTGGCGCGGGCGCAGGATTTCGACGAAGCCATCTCGCTGCCATCTACCCACCACTACGGAAACGGCGTTGCCATCTTCACCCGCGACGGCGACGCCGCGCGCGAATTCGCGGCGAAGGTGAATGTCGGGATGGTGGGCATCAACATCCCGATCCCCGTGCCACTGGCCTATCATACATTCGGCGGCTGGAAGCGGTCCGCCTTCGGCGACGTCAACCAGCATGGCACCGAAGGTGTGCGCTTCTGGACCAAGATCAAGACGGTGACGCAGCGTTGGCCCAAGGGCGGCGTGCGCGAGCATCCGGATTTCAACATTCCTACAATGAAATAGAGCGAGGGGCCGTTCGATGTCGGAGACTACACTGCAGCCGCAGACGCGGCGGTGGCTCGCGTGGGAATGGCGCATCGCGCTGATCACCGTGGTGGGCGGGGCCCTCATTGCGATTGCAGCGATTGCCTACGTGCATTTCACCACGCCCTCGCCGGAACAGGCCGAAGCGGCGCGCCGCGCACAACTGACCGCCGTCGTTCAAACGGCGACGCAGATCTGTACCCAGGCGCTGGCCGCAGCCAAGGACTATGGCATTGTCCCAAGCTACGCTGGCCTTGCCAGCATGTTTCCGACCGCCACCCAGGTGAAGGGCCGTTATGTGTGCGCCGGCGGCACAAACGTCACCCGCTACAATATCGCGGTCGATCTGTTCTGTCGGGAGGTGAAGAATCCCCGCTGTGTGGCACTGTACAGCGTCACCCAGCCTGACGGAACGGTCCTGTATCGCCGGCGTGGCTGAGACTCAGGCGTATTTGAGCGTGAATTCGTCAAAGGCATCCCAGAAGCGCGCACGGACAGCATCGTTTTCCATCAGGATTTCGTGTTCGGCTTCAGGGATTTCCTCGTAGCGTCCGTTTGGCATGCGCGCCGTAAATTCGCCTACCACGGCCGTATCGATGATGCGATCGCGACCCGCACCAAAGATCAGTGTCGGCGTGGGAATCGCCTCGGGGTAGCCAGCCGACATCACGAGGTCCATAGAGCGGTAGGCCGCTTCCAGCCAGCCCCAGGTGGGGCCCGCCAACCGCAAATTCGGATGCTCCTGCAGGAGAGCCTGCGTGCGCGCGAAACGCTGCGGATCGGAGGTGACCAGCTGGTCGGCGAAGGTCATGCGCAAAGGGTCGCGCTGCTTCATGCCGGGCAGCCAATAACTGCCGCGGCCAAGGTGATTGTGGACGGCACATAGCACCCGCGCGAGCCGCGGATTATAGCCGCGCGTCAGCGCCCGCAGCATCGGCGTGGACAGAACCGCGGCAGCGAACTGGCCGGAATGATCGTGCATCGCGCGGAGAAGGATGTGCGCACCCATTGAATGGGCAAGAACGATGGGTGGTCTGTCGGTCAGATTCCGCACGACCTTGTCCATGAAGACCTGGAGGTCCCCGACATATTGCGAGAAGTCGCCGATATGGACTTTCAAGCCGTCGTCCAGCAGCCGCGCGGACCCACCTTGGCCGCGCCAATCCATTGTCGCGACCGTGAAGCCGCGCGCCGACAATTCGCCGATCACTTCCAGATATTTTTCAATGAACTCGGTTTGCCCATGCAGCAGCACGCATACGCCGCGCGGAACGACATCTGGCGGTGTATACAGCGTCGCAATCCGCAGCGCTTTGCCGTCGCGGCCGTAGGCATAGCGCGGCTGAAGCTCCTCCGCTTTGACAATGCGCGGACGCCAGGTCCCCATGCCTGCCTCCGTTACCCTGCAATCATGCAGGCGCGCGATTAACGCTAAGTTGCGCCAATCTGAGAAATTCGGACAAAATACAGCCTTCCGTTACCGCGCCGGCGGGCAACGGTACCATCTCAGATCAGCTGCGGGCTTTTTGCAGGATTGGACCGAGTTTCATCGCGAGTCCCATGTCGCCGGCGACGCGCAGCTTGCCCTGCATAAAGGCGGAAGTCCCGTCAAGCTCGCCCTTTACCATCTTCTCGAAGGTATCCAGCCCTACGCTGATTGTGCAGTCGGCGGTCTTGCCCTCTCCATCGACCACCGCATTCGGCACGGATTTGCCGTCGATCAGCACGCTGCCTGGCTCGCCAAAATCGAATTTCAGCGTACCGTCCAGCCCCGAATTGGAGCCGATCGCGCCACCCATCTGCTCTATGATCTTGTTGACCTGTTCCGTGGCCATGCGCCTTTCCCTTCTTCTCCGCCTATCGGCAAACCCTGTGACAATTCTTGACCAGCGCGACTGGCGCGGGCGTTTCGTGCGACTATGGGCGTTTGTTGTCCCGCCCGCAATGGCGGCAGAGCGGCTACGGATCGCGGTGAAACACGATCACCGGGTGGTCGCGATAGAGCGTCTGCGCCACTTCCTGGTAGCCGGTCTTCTCGGCAACCCGAATGGAGGCATCGTTCTCCGGGCTAATGATGCAGCAGGTGCGCACGTGGCCGAACCGCGCATCTCCCCAAGCGTGAATGGCACGCACCGCTTCCGTCGCGTAGCCTTGGCCGTGGACAAACGAGCCCAGAATCCAGCCGATCTCCGGCATGCCATTCAGAGATGGATTCATATCGCGATGGAACTCGGCGAACCCAGCCTCGCCGACCAACAGGCCGCTCGCTTTCTGCTCCAGCACCCAATAGCCGTAGCCGTTGAGCTCCCAGTGGCCCCGCGCCATCATCATGCGCCGCCATGCTTCCTCTTCGGTTTGCGGCACCCCTGTCGTATAGCGAACCACGACCGGGTCGGCCCATAGCGCGGCGTACCCGGATAGGTCGGACTTGCGGTGCTCGCGCAGGATCAGCCGCGCGGTTTCCAGAACGGGAATTGTCATGGTATGCGGCCCAGTACGCAGCGGGCACTCTAGGGAGATTATGGCGAAGATTCACCTCCCCCTGGCGAGGCGCCGAAGGACTACTCGACGATTGTGAACGTGCCGTCTTCGCCCATGACTTCCAGCTGACCGTCGGCAATGCCGAAGCGGGCGCCATAGAGGGTCAGAGCTCCGGCATTCACCCGCTCCGCCACGAAGGGAAAGGTCATCAGCCGTTCGAGGGAAAGGCGCACGGAATCGCGCTCCATTTCCGTGTGGCGGGCGGCATGGTCCTCACCCACGGTGAGCCGTTGGCGCGCGGGTTCCAGGAGCTCGATCCAGGCACTCAGGAAGGGGACATTCTGGGCAATACGGTTATCGAGCGCCGCAGCGATACCGCCGCACTGGGCATGCCCCATCACCAGAATGCCCCGAAGGGGCAACTGGAGCACGGCAAACGCCAGTGCTGCGCTGGTCCCGTGATGGGTGGCGTCTTCAGGCTCGTAAGGCGGCACGATCGCAGCAACGTTGCGGATCACAAACAGCTCGCCAGGACGCGCACTAAAGATCGTGGCCGGATCGACCCGGGAATCGCTGCACGCGATGACAAGAAATTCCGGACTTTGTCCTTTCGACAACTCTGCGTAATGGGCCCGTTCTTCAGGCCACCTCGCCCGCCGGAATTCCCGATAACCATCGATCAGCCGATCCATGGCGCCTTGTAACGGACTGTGCGTTGCTTGTCGCGGCAGGAAAGTTCAGCGCGTGTCGCTTTCGTCCGAGCAGCTGCGGCCGAATTGCGAAAGCCCTTCCTCCAGATAATCGCCCAGCAGCGGCAGCCCGAGGAGATACTGCGCGGTGCGGTTGTTGTGCTCCTGGCGCGCGGTGGCAAGCGCCTCGTCCCATTCGGATTTATCGTAGGTGCCGCGGCCCAACCAGGCCAGCGCAACCAGGTTCAGCTGCTCTTCGAGATCCATGTTGCTGATGAACCCATGAAGTTCGCGAAACACTGGATCGTCCGGATTGTCCTCCAGCACATCGCGGTAGCCGTCGTCCGGCGCGTCGGAGCCGGAGTTCGGATCGGAAACGCCCTCCTTCACATCGAATTGCCGCGCTTTGACGATTACGAAACAAACCTTGTCCGTGGCAATGCCAAGTTCGTTCGCATCGGGATCGGCATTTGTCTGCGGTGAAACCGCCATGGCGTCATTCCTGCGCAATCTGCATAGCCGAAACGTTTGCCGCGCACGCACCGTTCCGGGTCGACGCTTGCCGGAACTGCGACGACCCCCTACTTTCCAACGGGCCACGCCGCCCCAACGCGGCGCGATCGTTCTGGAAGGAATGAGCTATGACCGGGAAACCGGCCGTGCGCCCTGCACGGCCTTTTTTTTCCTCCGGACCTTGCGCCAAGCGGCCGGGCCGCACGCCCGAGGCCGTTAGCGGCGCGCTGTTGGGCCGTTCCCATCGCTCGGTTGCCGGCAAAGCGAAACTCAGGGAAGCGATCGAGCGCACCCGCGCGCTGCTGCGCCTTCCGGACGGTTTTCGCGCCGCCATCGTGCCCGCATCCGACACAGGCGCGGTTGAAATGGCGATGTGGAATCTGCTCGGCCCGCGGCCCGTCGATGTCTTTACGTGGGAGAGTTTCGGCAACGAGTGGGTGACCGACACCGTCAAACAGCTGAAGCTGGAAGCGCAGGTGCATGCCGCGCCTTACGGCGAGTTGCCGGAGCTGCAGCTTCCGAAAGATCACGATGCGGTGTTCGTCTGGAACGGCACCACGAGCGGCGTGCGATTGGCGGACGGCAATTGGATTCCAGCTGACCGCGAAGGATTGACGATCTGCGATGCCACCAGCGCCGCCTTCGCCATGGAGCTGCCGTGGGACAAACTCGATGCCGTGACCTTCTCCTGGCAAAAGGCGCTGGGTGGCGAAGCGGCGCACGGCATGCTGGTGCTCTCGGCGCGGGCGCTGCAGCGGCTGCAGGACCACACGCCCGCCTGGCCGATGCCGAAGATTTTTCGGCTGATGAAAAATGGCGCGCTGATCGAAGGGGTGTTCGTAGGCGAGACGCTCAACACCCCATCCATGCTGGCGGTGGAAGATTATCTCGATACGCTTGGCTGGGCGGAATCCATCGGAGGCCTGCCGGCGCTCATGGCGCGTTCGCAGGGGAACTTCCGCGCGCTTTCTGCCTGGGTAGACGAAAGCGAATGGGTGGATTTCCTGGCCCGCGACCCCCGCTCTCGCTCCAATACCTCCGTGTGCCTCCAGATCACCGATCCGGTTTTCGCCCGGCTGGACGAAACCGCGCAGCGCGCGATGGTGAAGAAATTTGTCGCGCTGCTGGAGGGCGAAGGCGCGGCCTACGATGTCGGCGGTCACGCCAACGCGCCTCCGGGATTGCGCATCTGGTGCGGGGCGACGGTGGATTCATCGGATATCGAGGCGCTGACGCCGTGGCTCGACTGGGCGTGGGCCCAAGTCAAAGCGAATGCCTAAAGTCCTCATCGCCGATGCGCTGTCGCCGGCGGCCCTGTCGATTTTCCGCGAGCGCGGTATTGAAGCCGATGCAAGGACCGGCTTGGGCAAGGAGGAGTTGCTCAGGCGCGTTGCGGATTACGACGGCATCGCCGTTCGATCTGCCACGAAAATCAGCGCCGATGTGATCCGCGCCGCGAAGCAGCTGAAGATCGTGGGCCGCGCTGGCATTGGAGTGGACAACATCGATGTTGCCGCGGCAACCGCTGCCGGTGTCATCGTGATGAACACGCCGCAGGGCAACTCCATCACCACCGCCGAGCATGCGATCGCGCTGATGATGGCACTGGCGCGCGAACTCCCGGCTGCCAACACCTCCACCCATGCCGGAAAATGGGAGAAGAACCGCTTCGTCGGCAGCGAGCTGACCGGCAAGACCCTGGGCCTGATCGGCGCCGGCAATATCGGCGCCATCGTTGCTGACCGCGCCAGGGGCCTGAAGATGAAGGTGATCGCCTACGATCCCTATCTTTCGCCGCAGCGCGCTCTGGAACTCGGCATTGAAAAGGTTGAGCTGAACGAGCTTCTGGCGCGCGCCGACTTCGTTTCGCTGCACACGCCGCTGACGGGCGAAACCCGCAACATCCTTTCCGCTGAAGCGATCGGCCGCATGAAGCGCGGGGCGCGGCTGATCAACTGCGCCCGCGGCGGCCTCGTGGATGAGCAGGCGCTCAAAGCCGCGCTCGATTCCGGCAAGCTGGCGGGCGCGGCGCTGGACGTTTTCGCGGAGGAGCCGGCGCGCTCGCACATCCTGTTCGGGCACGAGAAGGTGATCGCAACTCCGCATCTCGGCGCCTCGACCGTCGAGGCGCAGGAGAATGTTGCGATCCAGATCGCAGAACAGATCTCAGATTACCTGCTCACCGGCGCGATCGCCAACGCGCTCAACATGCCCTCGATCGGCGCGGAAGAAGCGCAGAAGGTGCGTCCCTGGATTGCGCTTGCGGAGAAGCTCGGTCTGTTCATCGGGCAGTTGATCGAAACAAGCCTCCAGTCCGTGCAAATCATCTATGAAGGCTCCGCTGGCGAGCTGAACACCCGCGCGCTGACGCAAGCCGCCCTTGCGGGCCTGCTCAAACCCATCCTGAGCGACGTGAACATGGTCAATGCGCCCGTCATCGCGAGGGAGCGCGGCATCGTCGTGAGCGAGACCCGTCGGGACCGGCATGGTGTCTACGAAGGATACATCAAGCTGAACGCCGCGCTCGCCGACCATTCAACGCGGCGCGCGGCCGGAACTGTGTTTTCCGATGGCCGTCCGCGTCTCATTCAGGCCCGCGACGTCAATCTCGACGCGGAATTCGCCCCGCACATGCTCTACGTGATCAACGAGGATCGGCCGGGGTTCATCGGCCGGCTCGGGACTTTGCTGGGCGATGCCAATATCAACATCGGCTCGTTCGCGCTCGGCCGCAGCACGCCGGGAGGCGAGGCGATCGCGCTTGTGGAAATCGATGGCCCGGTTCCTGACTCGGTGATGGAAGAGTTGCGCGGGCTTCCGCTCGTGCGCCTGGCAAAGGCGCTCGGCTTTTGAGAGCGGCGTTTTATGATAGCGAGACAAGCCGGGGCTGAGGTGTTGCATGCACACGCTTGAGCAAATCTATTTTCACAGTCCTATCGCCGCCGCGCTCCCATGCTGGTGCCGTCCGGGCCCAAATCGGCCTGACAATAAGTACGCTTTCCCGCTATAAGTGGCCACCGTGCCGGAGGCGATTCCCGCCACGCGGCAGAGCCGGGTACGGAATAATGGCAAATGTCGCGGTGATCGGCGCCCAGTGGGGCGACGAGGGCAAAGGGAAGATCGTCGACTGGCTGTCGGCCCGCGCGGACGTCGTGGTGCGCTTTCAGGGGGGGCATAATGCCGGCCACACGCTCGTCATCGACGGCATCACCTACAAGCTGAGCCTGCTGCCCTCCGGCGTGGTGCGCCCGGGCAAGCTTTCCGTTATCGGCAATGGCGTGGTGGTGGATCCGTGGGCATTCGCTTCGGAAGTGGAACGGGTGCGCTCGCTGGGCGTGGCGATCTCGCCGGCCAGCCTGTTGGTCTCCGAGAATGCCGCGCTGATCCTGCCGCTTCACGGCGAGCTCGATTCCGCGCGCGAGTCCTCCAACAGCGTACAGCGCATCGGCACGACCAAGCGCGGCATCGGTCCCGCCTACGAAGACAAGGTGGGACGGCGCGCGCTGCGCGTCACCGACCTGCACGATTTCGATTCGTTGCCGGCGAAAGTCGATCGCCTGCTCGCCCACCACAATGCATTGCGCCGCGGCACGGGCTTGGCCGAGATCGACCCGGCAAACCTGCTCGCGAGCTTGCGCGAGGTCGCGCCGAAAGTTTTGCCGTTCGCCGGCTGCGCGTGGCGCACGCTGCACGAGGCCCAGCGCGATGGCAAACGCATCCTGTTCGAGGGCGCGCAGGCGGTGCTGCTTGATGTCGATCATGGCACCTATCCGTTCGTCACCTCCTCGAACACGGTTGCCGGGCAGGCGGCGACCGGCTCCGGCATGAGCCCGCGTGACATCGGTTACGTGTTGGGTATCGCCAAGGCCTACACGACGCGCGTCGGCGAGGGACCGTTCCCCACCGAGCTGACCGATGCCATCGGCGATAAAATCGGCACCCGCGGCGCAGAGTTCGGCACCGTCACGGGCCGCAAGCGCCGCTGCGGCTGGTTCGATTCCGTTCTTCTGCGGCAAACAGCAATCACCGGCGGCATCGACGGCATCGCACTCACCAAGCTCGACGTGCTGGACGGGTTCGCCGAAATCCACGTGTGCACGGGCTATCGCCTGGATGGCGAGGAAATCGACTTCCTCCCCGCCGATGAAACCGCGCAGGCGCGCTGCAGGCCGGTCTACGAGGCAATGGAAGGCTGGAGCGAATCCACGCGCGGTGCCCGCTCCTGGGCGGACCTGCCGGCGCAGGCCGTAAAGTATGTGCGCCGCATAGAGGAACTGATCCGGGCGCCAGTTGCCCTCCTCTCCACCAGCCCCGAACGCGAAGACACCATCCTGGTTCGCGACCCGTTCATTGACCGGTAAAACACCGCTGGGTAGAATTATACCTTAAGAAGGTAGAATTCCATGGGACTTAATATCAAGAATCCTGAAACGGAGCGGCTTATCAAGGAGTTGGCCGAGGTTACCGGTCAGTCCCTGACCGCCGCCGTAAGCGACGCCGTTCGCGAAAAACTCGCCCGTGAGCGACGGAAGGGCCTCGCCGACCGTCTCATGGAAATCGGCCGCGATGCTGCAGCCCGGATGACCGAGGAGGAGCGCGCCTTCAATTACGACGACTGGCTTTACGATGAGTTCGGGCTGCCAAAGTGATCATCGATACCTCGGCACTGATAGCTCTGCTTCAACAGGAGCCAGAGGCGAAAACCATCTCCGAAGCCTTGGAAGCCGCGAGTGAACGGATCGCGATTTCGGCAGCAACATTGTTCGAAGCCGGCATTATTGCAGATCGATCCCGCGATCCTGCTGTCGGCCGTCGTTTCGATGAAATCTGTTCCGAGATCGGGTTTGCTGTCATTCCATTCGATCATGCTCAGGGTCGAATGGCCCGGCAGGCGTATCGCGATTTTGGGAAGGGCAGCGGACATCCCGCCCGGCTGAATTTCGGCGATTGTTTCGCTTACGCGCTGGCGAAAACCCTGGACGAGCCGCTCCTTTATAAGGGCACCAATTTCGGCAAGACCGATGTGAAGTCCGCCGTCCCCTGACGGCCCTTGCGCCCCACTCCATTCTGGCCGCAGCTTTGGCCGCGAGCGCGCGCAAGAGGGCTGGCATGATCAGGACACGCTTTACGGAGATGTTCGGCGTAGAAGCGCCGATCACCTGCGGCGGCATGACCCGCGTGGGCCGCGCAGAGCTGATCGGCGCCGTGGCCAATGCCGGCGCGCTCGGCTTCATCACGGCGCATTCTGCCGGCCCGCCGGAAGCACTCTACAAAGAGGTGCGGCGCTGCCGCGATATGACCGACAAGCGGTTCGGCGTGAACCTCACGATTCTGCCTTCCATCACACCTCTTCCGTACGACGAGTACCGGGAAGCGATCATCGCCAGCGGCATCAAGATTGTGGAAACCGCCGGCAACAATCCGCAACCGCACCTGCCGCGCTTCAAGGAAGCGGGCGTGAAGGTCATCCACAAATGCACCAGCGTGCGCCATGCGCTGAAGGCGCAGGCGATCGGGGTGGATGTGGTGTCCATCGACGGTTTCGAATGCGCGGGCCACCCCGGCGAGGACGATGTCGGCGGATTGATTCTGTTTCCCGCGACCGCCGACAAGCTCACCATTCCGATCATTGCGTCGGGCGGTATTGCCGATGCGCGGGGGCTTGTGGCGGCGCTGGCGCTCGGCTGCGACGGTGTCAACATGGGCACGCGCTTCATGGCCACGGTGGAGGCGCCGATTCATGACAACGTGCAGCGGCAGATCGTGGCGGGCGACGAGCGCTCGACCAACCTGATCTTCCGCACCCTGCACAACACCGCGCGGGTGGCGAAGAACGCGGTCAGCGACGAGGTGGTAGCCATCGAGAAGCGCGGCAACGCCACCTTCGCCGATGTGAAGGAACTGGTGGCCGGTGTGCGCGGCGGTACGGTGCTGGAGAAGGGCGAGATGGACGCCGGCATCTGGTCCGCGGGCCAGACGCAAGCGCTGATCCACGATGTTCCGTCTTGCCAGGAACTGGTCAGCCGCATCATGCGCGAAGCTGAAGACATCATCCGCGAGCGCCTCGCCGGCATGCTGCAGTAGTCAGTATCGGGCGAGGAGATTGAGAGGGCCGTGGCGGTGGCCCAGGCCCGGCGCCGTTTCAATGGCGTGCTGGACAAACTCGCGGGCGCGGCCGGTGGCCAGCGGCAGCGACTCCCCTTTCGCGAGCCCACAGGCAATTGCCGTGGAGAGCACGCAGCCGGTGCCGTGCGTGTGTTTCGTCCGAATTCGCGGGAAGGCATAAATCTCCACGCCGCCTGGCCAGACCAGCACATCGTCCACCGTTTCACGGGTTGCGTGGCCACCCTTGATCAGCGCCGCGCCCGCGCCCATTTGCACGAGCTTGCGCGCAGCCCTCTCTGCCGCTTCCCGATCCGTCGCGGGCATCTTCGTCAGTACGCGCGCTTCCGGCAGATTGGGCGTGACCAGCGTGGCGAGCGGCAAGAGCTTCGCCTTGAGTGACTCGATGTCTCGGGCGGCGAGCAGGCGCCTGCCGCTGCTCGCGATCATCACCGGATCGAGCACCATCGGAATATCGCGCGCGTGCCGCTTCAGCGTACCCGCCACCGCCTCCACAATCTCTGCCGACCCAAGCATGCCGACCTTGACCGCATTGGCGCCGATGTCGCCCAGGCATACGCGAATCTGATCGCGCACCGTTTTCGGTGAAAGCAACTGGACGGAATGAACCTTGTGTGTGTCCTGGACCGTTGCCGCGGTAATCGCGGACATCGCGTACACGCCACAGGCGGTGGCGGTTTTGATGTCGGCCTGAAGGCCCGCGCCGCCGCTGCAATCCGAGCCCGCAATGATCAGCAGGCGCGGCGGCGTTGCGCTCAAGCAGCGGTTTCCCGAACAGCGGACGCAATCTCGCGGACGATGGTGCGCAGCTCCTGTGCGTCCTCGCCTTCCGCCATGATGCGAATGACCGGCTCGGTGCCTGATTTCCGTACGATCAGCCGTCCCTTGCCGTTCAGCCGGGAGGTGCCGGCCTCTATCTGCGATTTCACCCG
>Ga0157372_10002958_pt1 | contig 18313 bp, 11 predicted proteins | sample C55metaG_FD_115307 | JGI IMG/M metagenome (GOLD analysis project Ga0157372, IMG submission 115307) | Corn rhizosphere microbial communities from Kellogg Biological Station, Michigan, USA - C5-5 metaG | ecosystem: Host-associated > Plants > Roots > Rhizosphere > Soil | place: USA: Michigan... | reverse complement strand
TGTCATTTCCGCGGTCAGCGTCGGTTAAGACCACATGTTGCAGCAACTTCGATGAAGGGAGATGAAAATATGACAATCAAGAAGCTGATCCCTGCCTTACTCGCGATCGGCGCTTTCGCCGTTTCGATGCCTGCAGTCGCCGCGCGTGACGACAGTCAGCGTGGCGAAGCGAAGCTCGCAAAGATCCTCGACGGCCGTTCTGCAGGCAAGCCGGTCAAGTGTCTCGACCCGAGCCAGCGTCGCAACATGCAGGTCGTCGATCGCACCGCGCTCGTGTTCAAGGACGGCGACACCTATTACGTCAACCGCCCGGACGGCGTGAACTTCCTGACCTGGGGCGACATCCCGGTGTTCAATGTCTGGGGGTCCGAGTTGTGCTCGAAGGACATCGTCCACCTGCACGATTCCTCGACCTTCATGCCGGGCGCGACGATGGTCATGGGCGAGTTCGTCCCCTACCGCCGCAACGGTTGAGGCTTGCCGGCGAGATCGCTACTCGCGGAAGGCGTTTTCGCTGAGCCGCGTGATCGGCGTGAAGATGTAGGACAGGATCGAGCGCTTGTCGCCGAGCAGGTTCACGTTTGCCACCATGCCAGGCCCGATGGTCAGGATCTTGCCGGCCTGGTCGCGCAGATGGTCGGTCGTCTCAACCTCGACCGTGTAGAAGCTCTCGCCGGTCTTTTCGTTGAGGACCGCATCGGGCGAAATCGACGTGACGGCGCCGTCGAGCTTGCCATATATCGCCGAATTGTACGCCGTAATCTCGACCGCCGCTTTCTGGCCCAGGCGGATGTTCGCGATGTCCGAAGGCTTGACCATCGCCTCGACGTACAACGCGTCGTGCGAGGGCACGATTTCGGCAATCGGCATCCCTGCCGATACCGTACCGCCCACGGTGGTGACCAGCACGCGGTTGACCTTCCCGCTCATCGGCGCGCGTATGACCGTGCGGTCCACCCTGTCGGAAAGCGCCGGCAGTTCCTTCTCCTTGGCCGCCAGGTCCGCCTGCGCCTGTGACAGTTCCGAGCCTGAGCGGGTCATCCAGTCGCTGCGCTGCTGGGCCATCTCGGCACGCGCTTCGGCAACCGCGGAGCGGGCCCGCGCCAGCGCCGCCTCGGCTGCGTCCACTTCGTTGCGGGCAACGTCGGCGGCATTTTCGGCCTTCAGGAGGTCGACCTTGGAGATGATCATCTTCTCGGCCATGGGCCGGATCATTTCCAGTTCTCGCGAAGACGCGGCGAGTGTCGAGCGCTTCGCATCGAGCATCGATTGCGCCTCGACGACGGACCGCTCGGCCTGGCGCACGCGCGCTGCGCCCGCCGACAAGATCTCCCTTAGCTCGGCAATCCGGGCTGCGCGCAGGGATTCCTCGATCGCAACCTGGCTCTGAGGAGCGGAGCCATATTGCGGTGACGTGCCGCGCACTTCCGCATTGAGACGGGCAAGTTTCGCCTGCAGCGCCGATACCTCGGCGTTTGTGCTTCCATATGCCGCCGAGGACTGCGTCGGCGAAAGCCTCACCAGAACGTCGCCCTTCTTCACCGGCTCGCCGGCCTTGACCAGGATCTCTTCGATCACTCCTCCTTCGAGGTTGGAAACAACTTGCAGCTTGGAGCTCGGAATGACCCGGCCGACGCCGCGCACGGTGCGATCGATCTTGGTCAATGTGGCCCAGAGGAAGAAGGCAGCGAAAAAGAGGAAGATCACCAGGAGAACGAGGTTCGCCGAATTCCGGGCTGAGAACTCGTGCTCGTCGACGTCGGCTTCGGTCCCTCCCAGAAGGTCACGCAGCTTCATGATCGGCCCCTCGTGGCCTGGTCACGATTTCCCGGACCTTGCTGGTGATGCTGTCCGGTGTCCCGTCCATGGCGACACGGCCGCGCGACAAGAGGATCACGCGATCGACGACCCTCAGCAAGGAGGGACGATGCGTGATGAGGATGAGCGTACGGCCCTTGAACTCGGTTCGCAGGTTTTCCATCAGGCGGGCTTCGGTATCTGTATCCACCGAAGACGTCGGCTCATCGAGGATGATGATCGGCGGGCGGCCGACCAACGCTCGCGCCATCGCTATTGACTGTCGCTGACCGCCCGAAAGCCCTTCGCCACGGTCGGCGAGGACGAAATCGTACCCGCTCGGCATACGCGAAATGAATTGATGGGCAAGGCTGACCTGCGAAGCGCGCAGCATCTCCGCCTCGTCGAGTTCCTCACGGCCTAGCAGAATGTTTTCGCGAATGGTTCCCGTCAGCAGCACATTGTCCTGGAACAGCGCGCCGACCTTCTTGCGCAGCGACGGCGGCGAGAGCTGGCGGATGTCGGTGTCGTCGATGAGCACGAGGCCGCTGGTGGGCGGATAAAGTCCGATGAGCAGGCGCGCGATGGTCGATTTCCCCGAACCGATGGGGCCGATCAGGCCAACGTGCTCGCCTCTCTCGATGCGAAAGTTGACGCCGGTAAGCGCGAGCTCGGGCGCGTCGGGATAGCGGAAGTCGACATCCCGAAACTCGATCGAGCCCTGAAGCTGCGCCAGGTTGATGCCCACTCCGGAAGGACCCTCGGGCGGCTGTTCCATCATTCGATTGATCTGGCTGTAGGCCGTCCGCGCCGCGTTGATCTTGGTCAGCAGGTGCACGATGGCTCCGAGCGGAGTGACCACACGGCTCGACAGGATCGAGCAGGCGATGAGGCCGCCCATGGTCAGCGTGTGGTTGGCGATCGCAAACACGCCGAAGACCACCACGCCGGTGTAGGCCAGGGTCTGGGCGGTCGCGGCGGTATTGATCGAGATCGTCGAAACGAGCCGCTGGCGGAGCGACACGCCGGCATGGCCGCGCACCGCCTCATCCCAGCGCCGGCTCAACAGGGCGCCGGCGTTGGCGGCCTTGACGGTCTCGAGGCTGCCGATGGTCTCGACCAGGACGGCCTGCTTGCCGAGCGCGCCGCCGAGGTTTTCGGCAGACAGCCGTCTCATGATGGGCTGTGTGGCCAGCGCCGTTCCGATCACCACAGGGATGAGGCACAGCGGAACGAACACGATCCAGCCGCCAATCAGTCCGATAACGGCCAGCGTGATCACGATGAACGGCACGTCGACCAGCGCGCTGATCGTGGCGGAGGCAAAGAAGTCCCGCAACGTCTCGATCTCGCGGACGAGACCCGCCAGCCCACCGGTGGAGCGCTTGCCCAAGTCCATCCTCATGTCGAGGATCTGCTGGAAAATGGATTTGCCGATGTCGCGGTCGATCCTGGCGCCGGCGACATCGACAAAATAGGCCCGCAGCAGCTTCAGCGTGAAATCGAACAACAGGATCAGGACGAGCCCGATCGTCAGCCCGACAAGGGAATCCGTGGCATTGTTCGGAACTACGCGATCATAGACCGTCATGGTGAAAAGCGCGGTCACCAGGGCGAAGAAGTTGATCATCGCCGCCGCCAGCGCGACCTTCAGGTATATCGCGCGATTAGCGCGCAGAGGGCCGGAGAGCCATTCGGCAATCCGGCCCTTGGGCACGTCAACCTCGGAATGCGAAATCACTCCCTGCTTCCCCCTTGGCCCAGGCTGACCGATCGCAGACGCGCCTTTGCCCAAACCCCCATCAAATCACGGGCGTCGCGTACTGGTGAAGCTCCAACGGATCGCTGCCCGGCGTATAAGTGGCACCGTAGTTGTTATAGTAATCCAGTTCTCCATGTAGCAGCGCCGCCGAATGATTGTCGCCGGCGAACTGCGGCGTGTTCCATTGAGGGGCATTGCTCTTCACCGTCGTGTGGTGCGAATCGTAGCTGTCGAATGACTCGGTCTTGTCGTTATCGCCAAGATTGGCGGCGTTGCCGTTCCCGTTCTTGCCACCCCAGGTCTGCAGCCAGTCGACCGCATCGTCGAGGTAGTGGTGCGGGCTGTATTGGTCGCCCGGCGTGCCGATTGCGTTGCCGGCCAGGTAATTCAGCCAGGTCGCGACGGCGTCACGTCCGAGCTTGGATACCCCGTCCGAGCCTCCTCCGCCGCTCACCAGGTTCCTGGCGTCTTCGAGGCTGATGAAGAACGTGTCTTCAGTGCCGGTCGTCACGCCGTCGTGGTCGTAGTCACCGATCAACAGGCCCTTGTCAGCCTGGTTTACCACTCCGTCTCCGTTGGAATCCACCGTTCCATCGGTATGGCCGAAGATCAGAAGATCGCCGGTGGGGAAGGTCGGTCCGACCTTGGTTTCATTGACCTGGCCATCCCAGAACTGCAGTCCGAGGTTGCCCCAGAAGCCCGGCGTCCGGACACCCGGACCCGCCACGTGATTGGCGAAGTCGAGGCCGGTCTGGTCGGTCCCCGAGGTGCCGGTGATGGTGTAGCCGGCCTGGCCGAGCGTCTGTACCTGTCCGTCGGGCACGACCTCGTAGACCTTCAGCCCGGCATAGCTCGCATCGAGCCCGGTGAACGACCAGGAGCCGTCATTGGCGGTCGTTGTCGTATCGTCGCCCGCCGACAGGTCGCCCGAGTTGTCCTTGTCGATGAAGATCGTGACGCCGCCGAGACCCGGATCGCCCGTCGTCTGACCATCGCCATTGATGTCGTTATATTTCGTGCCGGAGATGTCGTAGAGCTCGAAGTTGGCGAAATCGAACCCGGTCTGGTCGTTGCCCGAGGTGCCGACGATGGTGTTGACCGGGCCGAGGGTCTGGACCCAGCCGGCCTGGTTGACCTCGAGCACCGGCAGCCCGTCGAAGCTCGCGTCGAGCCCGGTGATGCTCCAGTCGCCATTGGCGTCGGTGACGGCGGACTTCTCGCCGGCATCGAGCGTCTGGTTGTTGTTCGCGTCGATGAAGATGGTCCAGCCCGCCAGGCCGTTGTCGCCGGCATCGACGGTGCCGTTGCCGTTGACGTCCTCGTACTTGGTGCCGGAGATGTCGTAGAGCTCGAAGTTCCCGAAGTTCATCGGTTCGGTCTGACCGGATGCGCCTGAGATATTCGGCGAGCCGGTGGTCGTGAGATCGTTTTCCTTGAAGGTGAAGGTGGTCGTATAATTGGCGGTGGCATCACCGTCGTATGTATTGACCCATCCCTGTTGCGGATGCTCGGTGAGCGTTATCGTATATGTTTCGTTGTTGTCGGGGCTGCTTTCGACGGGGATCGCATAAGCGCCCAGCGGATCGGCTACTCCGTCGCCAGTCACGTCCGTGTTGCCGTCCGACGTGGTGACGGTGCCGCTGGAGGTGTGGACTGTGGTGACGTTGCCTTGCTTGGTTTCGTAAGTGATCGTGTAATCGATCTGCCAGCCGCCCAGCCCCGTCTCGCCGGTATTCCATGTGCCGTTACCATTGGTGTCGAGAAACTTGTAACCACCGATGTAGGCGCCGCTGATCTGCTTCGAGACCGACCATTCTTCGAATCCGTCGTTGGACGTATAGGTCCCCGCCATCGCAGCCGTGTTGTCGTTGGCATCGCTGCCGTTGTAATTGAGAGCCGTGTTGGCCGGATCGTCCAGTGCCGTCAGGTCGGCCGAATCCAGCGTTCCCGCCTGGCCGAGCTCGGAATAGAGCGTGACGTAGGTGTCGCCTGGAACGACATTGCCGAAATCCGACTTGGCGACGTAGAAGAACATGTCCGACTTGCCGCTGCCGGCTTGCAGCGAATAATCGAGCAGGACGCTGGAATCGCCGTTCCCGTCCATGTCATAAACGAGATGGGCGTTGTCGTTGAACCACGTGCCGGTGATCTCGCCTTGCGCCAGGCCGTCAGACACATTGCTCGTGTAAAGCTTGATCTCATCGAGCGAGATCAGGGGCGAGCTGTTGAGCTGGTTTATGTCGAGCCGGAACTCGTAATACTGCACCCCGTCGATCGTGACGACCGGCACAGAGCTCAGCAAAAGCGACGTGGTGAAGCTGGGTGAGGTATTCTCCTCGTAAGACAACGGGCGGAAATCGGTGTTGTAGCCGTTCTCAAAACCAGGGCTGGTGTCATTGCCGCCACCGTCCTGAACACGCACGAAGGCCTGGATCAGACCGGTCCCTGAAGAAGTGGCCGGGGCCGTGGCGAAAAACAGCGCGCCGTTGATCTCGGCGCTATCGCCGGTCTTCTTGGTCAGGTCGTAATAGGTCGTGTTGTTGTCGGAATCGAAATAGGAAGATTGCCCCGTAGCCATCGTCAGCCTCCATGTTCGAGGGGCGCCCGGCAAGCTCCCCCACCGAATTCCCGATTGCTGTGGCCGTGGGCCTTCAACCGGCAATCCGCCTCATGCGGCACGCGTACCTTCGCCTGACAAGGGCGCGAGCAAACTAGTGGGATGTCGAGAGTTCAAGTACTTCAAACACCCCGCAAAGTGGTCATTCGACCATGGATTTGGATAACAGGTCCGAACATTTTACGCACGTGCGAACCGGAGGGGTCATGGGTAACACAAGATCGAGATTACGTCTAATGTTGCATCTATCATTAAATAGGAAAATCAGTAGTTTTCGCGCAATCCTTGGGGCTCAAGCGGATTTTGTAAGGCATTTTCTAACGTGAAAAAAAGTATTACTCCCTTTGGGGTAGATCGAGTTTGCGAATCGGCGTTCTCGGAGCCGCCGGATGCAACGCATCGTCGGTCTACCCCCTCGGCGGCGTGGCCGCGCGGTCTGTCGCTGGCGTAGTACGAACCTGGAGTCTCGAGCGCCCCCTGGCACGCCTCGACTTGTCGCGAAGCGGAACAGCTCACTGCTTACCGCTTGCCTAATCCACCAGGAAGTGAAAAAAATATCGGTTTGCGCCATTTGAGCGATGAGCTCTCGGTGGCTGCAACGGCCGAAGCGGGGAGGCCATGACTGCCATGGATGCGCCAGAGACCTTGGAGCACGATGCAATCGGTGAAAAGATGACCGCCGATCCCAATTCCGATCCCGCGATCGCCGGTGCCGAAGCGCTGGACGACGAGGACGAAGCCGACGCGCTCCCCGTGCTGGAACTCGACGTTCATCACATGCAGGTGCGCGCCCTCAATTATTGGGCCGGGCTGCTGGAGGAAGGCGGAATACCCTCGATCGAGAGCCTTTCGCCCGAAAGCGATCCCGATCTTGGGCCTTACAGCGTCCTGCTCGACTTCACTCGCGGGATTGAAGAGCCTGCGATCACATATCTCGGGCAAAAACTAGCCGAGCAATGGTCAGTCGATCGTAGAATCCCTTCGCTTGACGGGGTGCCTGAAGGATCGTTTCTCTGGCGGCTCGTGGACCTTGGGGTTCCCGTCCTTCAATCGCGTGCCCCGAGAGATTTCAAAGCGGACGATGCACACGAGGACGGCGCGCCCGCGGGCTATCGCGGCATATTGCTGCCGTTCTGCTCGGGCGGCGATGCGGCCGATTTCATATACGCCGTGGTCAACTGGGATGCGCCGCAACCGGAGCAGGCGCCCGCGGATATCCTGCTGCTCGATCAGGAAGCTCCGGAGGGCGACATGCCAAGCATTGTTGCGGACCCGGCGCCTAGAGCGAACGAGGCGATCCCGAGCGCTGACCCGGCCGCTTTCATGTTGGCGCCTCGGAGCCGGGCCCCTGCCGGCGCGGACGTGCATATTCACCGGGTCGCGCTCGCCGAATGGCTTGCCGAAGCCCGCCAGTTCGCCGACGTCGCCGTCAGGGGCGAGGAGCGCTCGCGCAAGTCGCTGTACCACGCGATCAGCCACGCATACGATTTCTCGATCGAAGCATCCGGAAGGCCCGACGACTTCGCCAACCTGGTTCGCGAGGCGGGCATTCGCGTTCAGAGCCGTGCGCCCATGACGGCCGTCGCAAAGCTGGTCTTCGGATCGGATTACGACAAGACCAGGCTGACGGAGTTTGCCACGGCGCTGGGCCACGCTCACCGCATCGGCGTTCGGCGCGGGACCTTCGGCGCCTTCCTGGAGCGTACGGAAGGCGGTCTCAAGGGGATCGTCGCTGCCGAGCGCCGATTGCGCCGCGAAGAAAGGGGCGAGAGCGTCCGGCCGGCGGATCGCCCGCGGCCGGAACTGGCGGCCAGGCTGCGCCGGTTGGTCCCGCTCGCCATAGCCGACCTCGCTCCGCAAGGCGACGAGTTCACCCTCGTCATGGCGCATCGCCTGCCCGACGGCGGGGTGGTCATTCTGGGCGAAGTGCCGCGCGATATCGGCCTGATCGAGCGCGCCGCGCGAAAGCTGATAGGCAAACCTGCTTAGCCGAGGCGCCGCGCGGCCTCTTACGGATAGGAGGATCCGCCAAGCGTCGAAACAGGGCGCGCCCAGGATTGCCGGGACGCGGAGGTTAACGGCCAGCTAACCGTGTTGACTGAACGAATGGAAATCATGCCGCGCGCAGTAGCGTGGCATGTCCCGTTGCAATGCTTCCAGGCGATACAGGTTTGCTGCGGCATCGGGTGCGATGCTGGCGCTCGTGGCCGCCATCCCGGCCGCAGCGGCGACAGTCGCTACGCCGACGCTGGCGCTGGTCACCACACAGGTGGGAAGCTGCGCACATTCTCCCAACCTGACTGCGGACGCCGAGAGCATTCGGGCCCTCAAGTCCGAGGCCATCCTTGGAGGCACATCGAGCGCATTGGAAAGAATGCGCATGAGCCAGGCGTTGCCCTCGACCTCCAGCGCCGACCTGACGACGGCCTCCGCGACGGACCCCGCCAAGGGCGGCGACACCTGCCGGCTCGCCATGGCTCCGCCGAGGCAAGCTGCTGAGCTCATTGTGCCCGCCTTGCCGGCGGCAGTTCCTCTTTCATCGAGCCGTTCGACCAACTTTCTCGGATCGGCGCGCATTCCGATAGGCAAGACGCGGTTCGACGCGGACTGGGCGCGCGTTTCCGCGAGGCATCTCTCGGCGCAAGTGGTCGAGCGTTCGATGGGAGCACCCGCTGCCGATCGGCTCGCACTGATCGGCCAGGTGAACCGCTGGGTAAATCAAGCGATCGCCTATCGGGCGGACTCGCCCAGGCTGCATGGCGGCGATTACTGGGCCGACGCCCGCCAGACCTTGCAGGCGCGAAGGGGAGACTGTGAAGATATCGCGATCCTGAAATATCAGGCGCTGCTCAGTCTCGGCATCGAGCCAGGCGATATGTATCTAACCATCGCGCGCGACCTCGTCCGCCACGCCGACCACGCGCTGCTGGTGGTCAGGCATGCAGGGCGCTTCTACCTGCTCGACGATTCCACCGACGAATTGCTCGATGGCAACCTGGCGAACGATTACCGGCCCATTCTCAGCTTCGGCGAGGGAAAGTGGCTACACGGCCTGCCGGCCGCCAGGCAGCCGGCGATCTACCTTTCGCGCAACGAGCTTTCGAGTCCCCGTGTCAGCGGCGTCGTTAGATAGGAAAGCACGCTCTTGCGGCCGGTGATAATCTCGACGTCGCAGATCATGCCGGGGACGATCGGCAACCGCTGAAGCCCGTGCGAAATGTATGAACGCTGGGTCTCGACGACGACGGTGTAATAGGCCTGCCGCTCGGCCTCGTCGTAGATGCTGTCGGCGCTCACCTGCTCCACACGTCCGGTCAACCCGCCATAGGTCGAGAAATCGTAGGCCGTGACCTTGACGTTGGCAAGGTCACCGACCTTCACGAAGGCAATGTCCTTGGGGTTGATGCGCGCCTCGATCAGGAGCTTCTCACCGACGGGGATGACCTGCATCAGCATTTCGCCGGCGTTTACGAAGCCGCCTTCGGTCGTGACCTGGACGTCATTGACGATTCCGTCGGCCGGCGCGCGCAATTCATTGCGCGCCTTGCGTGCCTCCGCCCCGATGATCGATTGCTGGTTGACCGCAATCTTGGTGGCGATTTCGCTCCGCTCGTTGAGCGCCTGCTGGCGGAAGTCGAACCGGGCGGCATCGAGGTCGGCCTGAGCCTGTTGCACCGCGGCCTGCGCCCGAGCGACGCCTTGCCGGGCCGCCGCCAGCTTGCCTTGCGTGTCGACCTGGTCGCGCTGCGCCGCCATCAAATCGGTCTGCGGCACGATGCCCTTGTCCGCGAGCGGCTTGAGCATCGCGACTTGCTTGGTCGCCAGCTGAAGACTGTTCGTCAGCGAGGCTTCGGTCGCCTGCGCCTCGCTCAGATCGCGGCGGCGCTGTTCGATGGCCGCGGCCAGCGAATCCTGCTTGCTGCTCGCGGCCGCCATGCGCGCCTGCTGGAGCTGGCGCTGCTCGGCGCAATCGGTTCCGCTTTCGCATCCAAGGGCGTTGCCCGAAGCCTCGCCGGCTAGCCGCTGCGCCTGGACCTTGAGGAGCTGGTTCTCGGTCTGCAGTTGTCCGAGCTCCGAAGACGACTGGGCGTCGTCGAGACGAACCAGCAACTGGCCCTTTTTCACGGATTGGCCGCCGCGTACGAGGATCTCCTTCACCACGGCCGCGTCCGCCGCCTGCACGACCTGGGCCTTGCTGGACGGAATGACCTTGCCCATCCCGTGGGTGACTTCGTCGATCTGCGCCAGGCTCGCCCAAAGCAGCAGGGCCAACACGCCGACCGCGGAAATCAGGATCAGTTTGCGGCTGGGATCGAGCTGGCGAAAGCGCTCGAGGTAATTGGCAAATTGAGTCACGACTGCTCGCCTTGAACCTTCCCGATTTCGTCGCCCGCGGGCTGGACGGCGGGCGCCGGCCGCGCGCTGACCGGGATGGGAATCGATAGCCGCCATGGCTTCGTCGTGTCGATGCGGCCGCCGACATCGTCGGGCGCGTGGCGATCGCTGATCAGCGGAGTGACCGTCAGTCCAGGGACAAGCTGGGGCGTGGCAGGCTGGATCTCCTGCGTCTCGGCCGCCAGTCTTTCGCGAAGGCCCTGGTAGTCGATATTCGGAATGGCTTCGTGCCCGTCCCACCGCGCGGTCAGCGCCTCGGCGCTGCCCCAGCGGCCCGGCAGACGATAAAAGATATGCGCGCCCAGCTGAGTGATCTTGGGCAGGGTGAACGCCCAGCGCGGCAAGACGTAATCCGCATGATAGTTGGTGGCGGAGCCGACGGCCTTCTCGGTTTGCCCGTCGAGCGCCTCCGCGGCGACTTCCTCGGACTCCCGCCAAAGCGCGGGCACCGGTGCCCGCAGAAGCGAACCGTCGCACACGAAGGTGAATTGGCAGGTCCGCCCGTTCCAGCCTTCGTAAACCACTCCGCAGACCGAATGCGGATAAGCCGGGTGCCGTACTCGGTTGAGGACGACCTGCGCGACCGCGCGCTTGCCTTCAACGGACTGATTGCCGGCCTCATAGTAAATCGCCTGCGTCAGGCATTTCCTGGCGATGTCGTAAGCGCTCGTGTCGGGTGCGATGGCGCGGAAGGGCGCGACCGCCCCGCCCGAATAGCCGGACACGGGAATGAGCTTGTTGCGCTGAGCAGCGTCAGCGCCGTTGCCGAGAATGTCGGCCTGGGCGCCTTCCGTCAGCATTTGCAGACGGGCGATCTCCGGAGCCTGGACCGGGGCATCTTGCGCCGAACCTTGCCGGAAGACATGTCCGGCAAGCCCTGTGACAAGCAGGAAGACGGCAGCCGCCGCCGCCACGCCCAACACGGCGCGCCGAACCCTGCCGGAGCTTTCGATTGGCGCGCTCGGCTGAATGGCAAGCTCGCTCATGGCATTGAGCTCGCTTGCTTGAGGATTGAATCCTTCGGCCCATCCGCAACGATCTTGCCCTGGTCGAGGACGATGATCCGATCGCAAAGCGCGAACAGCGCCGGCCGGTGGGTCGAGATGATGAGCGTCTGCTCCGGCGAGATCGCCGATTGCAGCCGTTCGACGAAATGGCGTTCGGTCTGGCTGTCCATCGCGCCGGTTGGTTCGTCGAGAAACAGCAATTGGCAAGGACTGACTAGCGCGCGTGCCAAAGAGAGAAAGGCCCGCTGTCCGCCGGAAAGGCGCCTTCCCTGGTCGCCGACCTGCCGGTCGAACCCGCCCGCATCGCGCGCGAGGAACTCGTCAGCCCCGCTCATCCACATCGCCTTGCCGAGGCGGGTGTCGTCGATTCCGCGGTCGCCGATGGTCAGGTTATCCTTGATCGACCCGGTGAAGAGGGCGGCATCCTGGCCCACGAAGCGGTATGCGCGGCGGATGTCCTGCGGCCGGTACTGCCGGCTGTCGATCCCGCCGATCAGCATGGCGCCGCCGGTCGGCTGATAGAGGCCGCAAACGATGCGGCCGAGCGTCGACTTTCCCGAAGCAACCCGGCCGATTATCGCAATCCGCTCGCCCGGCCTGATGGTGAGATTGAGCGAATCGAGCGCCGGAACGCTGCTCTCGGGATAAGCGAAAGCCAGATCATCGAGCCTGATCTCGGCTTCGCTCGAGACCGTCGGTGCCACGGAGCTGCCGAGCCTGCGCTCGTCGTCCCAGCCGAACAGCCCCTCGATGCTGGACAAGGCTTGCCAGGCCTGCTTGCCCCTCGTCAGCAGAAGGGCAATCTGCGCCGCCGGTCCCATCGATCGCGAGGAAAGCATGACGATGGCGATGATCGCGCCCATCGAGATCTTGCCGGCGGAAAAGAGATAGTAGCCGCCCACGACCAGCGAGACGGTCGATATCTGCTGGAAGCTCGATGCCAGGCCGACCGCGATCGAGCTGATCTGGCGCAACCGTTGCTGCGAGCGGGTTCCGAGCTCGGCGAGCCCGTACCAGCGGCCGATCATCGTGCCTTCGCCCGAGACGCTCTTCAGCGTCTCGCTGTTGGCGATCGTTTCCACCAGCATCGTCTGCTGCAGCCCGTTGTCCGACTGCGCCTCGCGCGCGGCATCGGTCATCTTTCGCTGGAGGATCGTGCCGGCGGCGAACATGCCGGCGATCGCCGCTAGGGGAACGAGGGCGAGCCATCCCGCGATGTAGGCGATGACGGCGACGAAAAGGACTAGGAAGCACAGGTCGACGATGAGGACGACCGTCGTCGAGGCGAAGAAGTCGCGGACGATGGAATATTCGCTGACTCGCGCCGCGAGGCCGCCGACGCTGCCCTGGGTGGCGCCCAGCGGCGTCGCCAGCAAGCGGCCGAAGATCTTTTGCGAGAGCTTGAGATCGAGCCGGCGACCCACCTGATCGAGCACCTCGGTCCGCGCGCGCCTCAGCGAGAATTCGAGAGCGAAGGCGATGAGAACGCCGATCGCGAGCACCCACAGGCTCGACGTCGCGTGGTTCGGGATCACCCGGTCGTACACGTTCATCGTGAACAGCGGCAAAGCGATGCTGAGGAGGTTGATGATCAAGGAGGCGAGGAGGACCGGTTGGAGGGCCTTCCGTTCCTTCTTCAGCTCTCCCCAGAACCAGTGGTACTTTGCTTTCGTGAGCCATGCGCCGCTTTGGCCCCGCAAGGCATCCGGGTCGCCCCAGACAGTCAGGAAATCGCGCGGCGGAGTGCCGGCCAGCTCATCGAGCGGCTCCCACACGGCCTCCCCACGCCCCGGCCGCCATACCAGCGCCTGCTCATCGTTCAGTTCGTGCACGACGATCGGGGTGCCGTCGGCCAGGCGCAACAGGGCGGGATACTGCTCGGCCTGGCGCGGCCAGCGGCGGGCCGTCACGTTCTCGAATTCGAGCCCTGCTGCCTCGAGCGCCGGGCCGGCCTGGTGAAACGGCAATTTGCCGTCCTCGCCACGCGCGAGCACGTCGAATTGCGACGCACGCGTCGTGAAGCCGAACCGGGCCGTGAGTTCCCGAACGCATCCGATCAGCGGATCGTGCTGAACCTCAGCGACAGGGATGTTTTCCTGCTTCACTTCGTTGCGCCCCGCTTCGGTCTCAGCCGGGGTGGCGCCGACGCTGCAATTCGGCAGGAACCGGCGGCCCGTAGTTGAAACGTTCGCGCTCGTTCGCGCCCGCTCCGGCGCCCGGCTGGACGTTCAGGGCCTCGAGGAGCTGGTCAGTCGCGGCAAGAATCTGGTATTCCGCGAACATCTGCGAAAAGCGGGCCGTTTCGAGCCTGACCTGCGTATTGAAGCGGGTGTTTTCCGCGTCGAGCACGTCAAGCAGCGAGCGGCGCCCGACGTTGAACTGGCTCCTGTAGGAGAGCAGAAGATCGTCGCTCACTTGCGATTCCCTGTCGAGCTTCTTGGTTATCGCATCCTGTGACGTCCGGGCGTTCCAGGCATTGGCGACGTCTCCTTCAGCCTGTCGGATGACCTCGTACAGCTTGAACCGCGCCTGGCTTGCCTGGCGGACCGTTTCCTGAACCTTGGCGCGATTGATCCCGCCGTCGAACACGTTCCAGCGCATATAGATGCGGCCTTGCACATCGTTGGTCTGCCCCTTGAACCCGTCGATATCCTCGCCGATGCGCCCGGTCAGATCGACGCCGATGGTCGGATAAAGATCGCCCTTGGCGGAGGTCACCACGGCTTCCGCCGCATCGACGTCGGCCTGGGCTTCGCGCACCAGCGGGTTAGCCGTTCGTGCCAGTCCGATGGCCGCGTCTTCGCTTGGCGGCACGCGGGCCGCAAGCACGGGCGGAAGCGAGACCGTGTCGATCTGCAGGCCGGTCAGCCGGCGCAGCTCGATCTTGGCGTCGGTCAGATCCTGCATCGCCTCGTCCTGGCGGACGAGCGCGGCTTGCAACCGCTCTTCTGCCTGCTGCTGATCGGCGACGCTGATCGAGCCCTGCTTAACGCCTTCCGCGAGGTCGTTCACCAGAGACTGGTGAAACGTCACGTTGTCTTGCGCCGCGGCGGAGATTCGCTGCTGCAACAGGACGTTCATGTACTGCCGAGCGACCTGCAAGGCGATGAATTGCGAGCGCTCGACCACGCGAAGCGAGGCACCGTCGACACGCGCCGCCTGCCGCAGGAGCTCGCCCCTGCGCCGGCCGAAATCGATCAACGTCATGTCGGCCGTCGCATCCGCTTCGAGCGGGTAAAGCCAGTCGTTGGAAATCTTGAGCGCGCGGCGGGTGGCGTTCTCGAGACGCCGTGCACCGGCGGACGCCTCGAGATTGAGCCGCGGATAGTACTGACCCTGGGCCTGCTCGCGCTCGAACTGAATGGCTTCAGTGTTCATCTGCGCTTGCAGGATCTCGGGGTTCGACTGCATCGCTGCGGTGACCGCATCGTTGAGGCTGACAACGCCATCGGTCGCTTGCGCAACCGCCGACGACGAGGCTGTGGCGAGCAAAGCGGCTGCCACAAGAGAAATAGTGCTCCTGATCATGGCTTTTCTCCCCGCCACTAGCGTTGGACTGTGATTTCGACGCGGCGATTCTGCGGCTCGCGCACGCCATCGGCCGTCGGAACGCGCGGCTGGCTTTCGCCCTTCGCCGAAACGGCGAGTGCCGAGCGGGGAATGCCTCCTGCCGCCAGCAGATCGGCAACGGCATCGGCTCGCTGCTGGGACAGCCGCTGGTTGTAGGCGTCCGAGCCGGAGCGGTCGGCGTGCCCGACGACGCTGACGCCCTGCCAGTTGCAGGTTGCCGCATTGTTCGTCACGAACTGAATCGTGCCCTGGGCATCGGCCGGCGGCGTGGCGGAATCGAAATCGAAGAACACTATCCGCGGCGTGGTGTCATTGCAGACGCTCGGCGGCGGCGGAGGCGCCGGCGGGGGTGGTGGCGGAGGCGGTGCCGGCACCTGCAACATGCGCGCGTGGAACAGGACGCACTTGCGTATGCTCGTCGCATCCTTAGTCGATGATTTGAGGTAACCGAGGGCGATGCCGCATTGCGCCTTCGCATCGATCGCGGCGATGAAGCGCGGGTCATTGGCATTGACGATCGCCGGATCGGTGGACGTGGCCAGTGCCGAGGCATAGAGCGACTGAATCTCGCCCCGCAGGCCGCCCACGTCCATCGCGAGGAGCCTTTCGGCATCCGCGCTCTCCTGGGCCGCGGCAATCCCCGGAAGGGACGCCCCTGCCATGATAATCGCGACCGCGGCTCGCCGCGTCGAATTCCAGCCCATTACTTTTCCCCTCACGTACAAAATTGTTTCAAGCGGCTGCTACCACGTGCTCCTCGACGGTCGGCATGGCCATCATCGTTGCGAACAGGGCGGCGTGGGTGTCCGTATGAGTATCGAGATGCAGGTCGAGCACGGCCGGGGCGTGCTCCGCATTGGCTGCGACCGGCGGCTGCCCTGCGGCTTGTGTTGAGTTCGGGTGCCAGCCGGCAAACTTGTCGACGATCTGGTCGACCGCATGACCGGCGAGTGCGTCGTTAAGGACGGCAGCGATCTTCGGCATGTTCTCGGTCGTCACCGCGCCATGGCCATCGTCCGCCGCAGCCGCCGCGTGCGCGCCATTGCCGCCTTGATGCATTGTCAGCAGCGCTTCCATGAGACCCACGTCCGAGGGTCCATGTGCGCCGGGCGCAGGCGCGGACTCGACTGCGAGCGTCGCTTGGTCGGGCAGTTGCTCCGTCGTTACCGTGGCGTGCGATGCGTCGGGAAGGTGCGCGTTATCGCTGTCGAGAGCCTGATGGGATCCGCCCGAGCCGGCCGCACTGTGAGGAGCAGCGGGCGCCGTCTCGGTCGTTAGCTGCAGATTGGCAGTGCCGATCGGCTGCGCGACATGTTCGCCGAGCATGGAGCCCAGCGGCGCATCCGGCCGCAAGGCATGGGCGAGGGTAGTCACCTGCTCCGGCGCCGTCGGGGCCATAGCGGCGTGCACCAGCGGAACGGCCATGAAGCCGCCAAGCGCCGCAGCGGCTACCGACAGCTCGCTGGTCTGCTGGCTGATCTGCTTTGCGGCCGTCGCGAACACCGTGTCGCCGAGCGCGGCGGTCGTACCGTCGGCCCTGGTGAAGCTGCCGGTGCCGAGCACGGTCACATCGCCGCCGGCGGTGGAATAGGCCTGTCCGTCCGTGCTCAGGCCGATCGCCGTGATCCCGGCTTGGCTCAGCGTCTTGAACTCACCGGCATCCACGACGCCGTTCGAGTTGGCATCCTGCCATACGCCGAAGCTGCTCCACGCGGCGTCGGCCGATGTCAGTTGCCCGTCGTGATTGCTGTCATAGGCGAGCTCGAGGCCTTGCAGATCGGTCCTGGCTCCGACGGCATCGTCGGTGAAGACGACGTCCAGGCCATGGCCGGTGTCATGGGCGAGGATTCCGTCCCCGGGCGTCGTCCACGCCGTGGCAACCGCCCCGTGGCCGTAATCGTGCGTCACCCCTGCATCCAGTCCGAGGAAGTGCAGGCCATCGCCGTTGAGGTCCAATGCCACCGGTGGCGTCACCGGATTGGCGGTGATCGACAGGTTGCCGGAGCTGACGGTGTCGCCGTCGCCATCGATGATCGAAATCGGAACGGTAAAGGGAACCGGATCCTTGCTGATCACGGTCGCGCCGAAATCGCCGATCTTGAAGGTATCGCCGGACGCGTAGCCCCACTCGATGCTGTTGTATCCATCGTCGGTATAGGCGGCGATGCGGGCTCCGTCCGTCACGCCGCTGACGTTGACCGTGCCATTGGCATTGAACGTGACGGTAAAGTTGTGCCCGCCGACGGAATAGGTACCGTTAGTGGTGATGACGCTGCTGCCGGCATTGTAGCTGATGGCGATCTTGTTGACCGCGTCGGGGGCACCGTCGCCGACGTTCTTGAGCGTCCCGCTGTCGTTGTCATCGAACGCAGCGATATGGACGTTGCTGTTGGTTGTGTGGGTGAATAGTGCCGAGCCGCCGTTGACGGTGTAGTGTCCGTCGAAGGTTTGCGTGTTGTCTCCGCCGTTGAAGTTGCCGCCTGACACCGGGCTGCCGTTGAGATCGATGACGTAGTCGACCCGCATCGCTTCACCCGAGCCGACGGAGTTGCCGCTGCCGACGCCACCTTCGTTCGCGTTGGTATTGACCGTCCCGGCACCGATGGGGGACAGCAGGAGATCCTGGCTGTTGTTGTCTCCCGGTTGCGTAAAGCCGGCCCACGACCCGTTACCGCCTACAAAGTTGTAGCCGCCATTGTTGAAGTCGACAGTTTGCAGTGAATCCAGCGGTTGGTTGATGTGCACGTCGTATTGGTTCGCATGTCCCGCCGGCTGCAGGTTGACTGTGAAGACGACCGAATGATCCGTCGACTTTGTTGCCGTGAGGGTCGTCCCGCCGTTGGTGATCGCGTAATCCAGGCTCGCCAGTCCCGAGGAGAGGTTCTGGCCTTGGAGGGACGTCAAGGTCGACGCGGTAAAGATCACGGCGCCTGGCCCATCTGCGCCGTAGTTGTTGGCGACGTTATGATCGGCGTCGAGGAAAGCGAGGTTGTCGCCGCCCGCGACGTTGTTGACGGATACCGCATCGGCGACCACCGCAACCGGCACGTCGTCGGAGACCGAGAGGCTGACCGTTCCGGTGGCGCTGTCGCCATCCTGGTCGGAGGCGACCACGGTGACGTTGCCGAGCGCCTGCAGGTCATCGCCGAGGCCCGGGTGATGGGC
>Ga0157372_10002957_pt1 | contig 18320 bp, 12 predicted proteins | sample C55metaG_FD_115307 | JGI IMG/M metagenome (GOLD analysis project Ga0157372, IMG submission 115307) | Corn rhizosphere microbial communities from Kellogg Biological Station, Michigan, USA - C5-5 metaG | ecosystem: Host-associated > Plants > Roots > Rhizosphere > Soil | place: USA: Michigan... | reverse complement strand
CCGTCTCTTCCGGGTCAACCGGTCATGCTGAGTCGGTGCGCATCACTTACGATCCATCGCAGATCACTTACGGCCAATTGCTGAAGGTGTTTTTCGCAGTTGCGCACGATCCGACTGAATTGAATCGTCAAGGTCCGGACGAGGGGTCCCAATATCGTTCGGAGATATTCTTCACCAGCCCGCTGCAGGAGAAGGTTGCGCGCGGGTACATCGCCCAGCTGGGCAAGGCGAACATTTACGCGTCGCCCGTCGTCACGAAAGTGGAAGCGGCGAAGGGGTTCTATCCGGCAGAGGGCTATCATCAGGACTATCTCATCCATCATCCAGAGAGCGCCTACATTCAGGTGAACGATCAGCCGAAGATCGAGCATCTGAAGCAGCTCTATCCCCAGCTTTACCGAGATCGTCCGGTGATGGTGACGGCCGCCCGCTGAGGCGGGCCATAAAGGGGCCTTCGGCCGCTGACAAAACGCTAACCTTTTCGATCAACTATCGATTCCCACCTCCTTCGGCCTATTGGCTTGGGCGTGGCATGGTCCCATATGTCAGCGATATTCCGGCCGGTTTGCCGCCCTCCCGATAAGGTGCCCACATGGTTGCTTTCCTGAACTGGTCCAAATCCATCGCATTCGGAACGCTTAACGCGATCGCCAAAGTGGCGCTGTTCGTGGTGCTGGTCATCGTGGTGCTGGTCATTGTTGGCATGGCGCGCGGGGATGGCCTCCCGGACAAAATGGTGCTGACTGCCGATCTTCGCACGCATATGGCGGATTCCAGCCGCCCGGGTCCCTTCGATGTCAGCCGGCCGCTGACGGTGATGGATTTGGTCCTGGCGCTGGATCGGGCAGCGCGGGATTCGAGGGTGAAGGGTTTGTACCTGCGGGTGGGTGACGGTGGCCTTGCGGTGCCGCAGGCGCAGGAGATCGCCGCTGCCCTCAAGCGCTTTCGGGCAAGCGGGCGCTTTGTGGTTGCCCACGCGCAGGGGTTCGATTCCGGCGGCCTAGGGGACTATCTGGCAGCCGCCGGCAGTGAGCTCTGGATGCAGCCCAAAGCGACCTTTGGCGCCGCGGGTGCCGGCGCGGGCACCATCTTTCTTCGCGGGTTGTTCGACAAAATCCAGGCTCAGCCGCAGATGGTGAAGCGCTCCGACTACAAGAGCGCCGCGGACCTTTTCATGGAGAAGGATTACACTGGGCCGGATCGCGAGCAGACCACGGCCTTCCTGCAATCATGGTACAACACGGCGACCGATGGCGCAGCGGCCGCACGCAAGCTGCCGCCGAAAGTAGTGGCAGCGACTTTCGAGAAGAGTCCGCAATTCGCAGAGGACGCGCTGGCGGCGCGCCTGATCGATCGCATCGGATATGACGACGAGGCACGGGACGCCGCGATCGCACAGGGCGGCGATGCGAAATTGGTCAATGTAAGAAAGTATGCGCGCAACATCGCGGATGTCTCTGCCGCCGGCCGCCCTCAGATTGCGCTGATAGAAGCCTCGGGAGAAATCGCTGAAGGAGGCTCGCATGACGGCGCCTTTGGCGACTCGAGCGGCATCGCCTCCGACGATTATGCCGCCGCCATTCGCGACGCGGTCCGCGACACTGGCGTCAAGGCCATCCTGCTGCGTGTGGATTCGCCTGGAGGATCGGTTTCGGCCTCTGATCAGATTCTGCATGCGCTGCAGAAAGCGCGAAGGGCCGGTAAGCCCGTGGTCGTGAGCATGGCGACGCTGGCGGCCTCCGGCGGCTATTACATCTCCTGTTTCGCCGATCGCATCGTCGCGGAGCCCGGCACGTTGACAGGTTCCATCGGTGTGCTCACTGGGAAAGTGTCGTTCGGCAAATCGGCCGGTCTGATCGGAATCGGTGTGGATCAGATCGGGGTCGGCAAGAACGCGCTGATGGATTCCGCCATCAGCCCTTACACACCGGACCAATGGGCCAACCTCAATCACCAAGCCGACGTCATCTACGCCGATTTCCTGCAGAAGGTTTCCACAGGACGCAGGTTGCCGTTATCTCAGGTCCAGAATATCGCCAAGGGACGGGTCTGGACGGGCGCAGACGCCAAGTCCCACGGCCTGGTGGATGAACTCGGCGGCTTCTGGACGGCGGTCGCCGACGTCAAGAAGTTGGCGGGCATCGCGCCGGATCGGCAGGTGAACTTCAAGATCTACCCCAAGCGCGCGAGCTTCTTCGGGGCTCTGGCGTCCGCCTTCAGCGGCACGGCGGCGGGCATGCGGGCGATGCAGGGCGTGGCAGCCATTGAGCAGCTGCCGGTTGCCCGCGCTGTCCTCGGTGCCGTGGCTGATTCCAGCCGCGGCGGCGTGCAGATGAAAGCGGAGAACCTGCCGATCAATTAAGCCATGCGATGGTTGCTGTTGCGGACGGCTCGCGGCTGCCGGCGATCCCTCATATTATTCCGGCAATTCTTCGTGGAGACTTACTGGTGGATTCTCAGCAGCTGATGCATGCGGCGCAGCAGGCTATGCAGGCCGGCCGAATGGAGGAAGCGGAGGGACTGTTTTCGGAGTTTTTGAGGCTATCACCGAATCATCCTCAAGCCCTGTTTCATCTCGCTCAAGTAAGACTCAGCCAAAGTAATGCAGTTGAAGCGATTCAGCTGTTCGAGCAGGCGGAGCGCGCCGACGCCAAAACGCCGGCGATTCCTTTCAATCTTGCATTTGCATATCGCGCCCAAGGCGATGTTGCCCGCGAGCTAAAAGCCCTGGACCGCGCGCTGACGCTCGATCCGTATTATTTGCCGGCGCTTTTCGCCAAAGGACAGGCAGCCGAACGCGCCGGCAAGATCCGGCAAGCGGCCAGAATCTACAAGGAGGCGCTTTCCATAGCCCCACCAGACGATCAATTGCAGCCGAATCTGCAAAAAGCGGGCGAGCGCGCGCGCGCTGTTGTCGCCGAGAATGCAGAAAAGCTTGAGCGGCATTTCGATGCGGCTTTGGAAGCAATACGCCAACAGCATGGCAAAGGAGGGCTCGGCCGTTTCGAGACATGCCGGGAGGCGCTGCTCGGCAAAAAGAAAATTTACACGCATCGGCCAACGATGCTGCATTATCCAGAATTGCCCGCTATCCAGTTTTACGATCGCGATCAGTTTTCCTGGATCCAGCAACTCGAAGCCGCAACGGACGACATTCGCACCGAATTGTTGGCTGTTTTGGAGAATGCACAAAGCGATGAGCCTGCTGAGAAATTCCGGCCCTACGTGCGGCATCCCGCGGGTGTGCCGCTCAACCAGTGGGAAGCGCTGAACCACTCGCCGCGCTGGGGTGCCTATTTCCTGTGGGATGATGGCAAGCGGATCGATTCACATTGCGCCAGGTGCCCGAAAACAGCTGCCGTCGCGGAATCCATGCCTTTCGCGAGAATTCCCGGCTATGCCCCGGCGGTCTTCTTTTCATTGCTCGCACCGCGTACGCGCATTCCGCCGCACACGGGTGTGACCAACATCCGGCTGATTGTTCATCTCCCGCTGATCGTACCGAAAGGCTGTGGTTTCCGGGTGGGGAATGACAGCCGCCCTGTGGAGCCCGGTAAGGCTTGGGTGTTTGACGACACGATCGAGCACGAAGCGTGGAATGACAGCGATCAAAATCGTTACATTCTGATCTTCGACATCTGGAATCCGATGCTCAGTCCCGTTGAACGCGAGCTGGCCTCTGCCTTACTCACGGCAATGGGCACGTACTATTCAGGGGAGTAGCCGAACTTTTCCACCCAGGGCTGAAGTATTGGCAGCACGGGCGCGAGGTGCTCGCGGTACCGCCGCCATTGGCCCAAACCTTCGCCGCTCAATCCGCGTCGCACCTGCGCCGAACTTGGCGTACCAATGTTCCGGTTCTTCGCAGAATCCGCGAAACGCTTGAGCAAAGGTGTCCAGTGCAGGCCGAGAAACTCGCAGACGTTTCGCATCTGCGGCTCGAAGTCGGCCACGACATCCTCATTGCGCACATCAAGCCAGGAGAGATCGAGTTTGCTGCGGCTCATCTCCCGCACCTGCATCATGCTGTCGTAGAGGCGCGCAGCGGATTGCAGATCGAGCAGCTCGTAGGTGAAGGCGTGAATTACGAACGAGCGGCGGAAGGCGCTGAACAAGACATCCCGCGGGTCGCGAATGGCGAAAAGAATTCTGGCCTGGGGAAACAATTGGGCGATCAGCGGCAGACGGAAGGTATGCATCGGCAGCTTGTCGACAACCACCTTGTCGCGGACATGTACGCCGAAGCCGCGGACGTAATTCCAGTAGGACTCGCGATACGGCTTGAGTTCCGCCTCGGTGGCATTGGACAGCCGGTCCAGCCCGCCGGGCGCCCGCAGGAAATCGCGGTCTGCCTGCACGATAGGGAAGCGTTCCTCCAGCGTGGTGACATCCGGATGCGCCGCCAGAATTTGGCCCAGCAGGGTAGTGCCGGAGCGCGGGAAACCCGCGAGGAAGACAAGCCCTGCCGCCTCCCCAGTCGCTTCAGAGCCAGATTGGCGGCGCGACACTCCATCCTTCGCTAGGTGCGAGACCAGGCGCGAAATGAGAGCCGGTGTGCTCTCGGTCGCTCTCGTCTTGAGCCGAGGTTCAAAGAAGGCACGGAATTCTTCGTTGGCCGCGCGATAGGTTTCGAAGGCTTCGTCGGACTTCTTCTGCGCGTCGAGCACATCACCCAATTGCTTCAGGGCGCTGGCGTGCTCAAGCGCATCCTTTGTGGGATCGGCGAGCACAAGTTGCAGCCGCGCCTCGGCATCGTCCAAGCGGCCGTCTGCAAGATCGGCCTTGGCTGCGGCGAAATTCGCGATGGCATTGCTTGCATCAAGTACGAGCGCGCGCATGGAAAACGTCCGGGCTTCGTTCCAGTCGGCGCGAGCCGCGGCAAGTCCCGCAAGCCGCGCCAACGGATCGGCAAAGGACGAGTCCAGTGCGGCTGCGCGCCGGTACGCCTCTTCAGCCAGCTTGTGTTCGCCCAAGCTCTCCAGCGCGAACCCTCGATTTTGATGCGCCAGCGGAAACTCTGGCCACAGGGCGATTGCCCGATTGAAAGCATCGACGGCGTCCGCGAAGCGCTCGTCCTTCACCAGGCATTCGCCAACTCCATTTTGAATGCGCGGATCGTCGGGTGCGAGGCGTTGCGCTTCTTCCAGATCGCGCAGGGCTTCCCCATACCGTTCGCAGTCCGACAGCCAGTGTGCTCGAAGGTGGAGAAGAAGCGGGTGGACCAATCCTCGTTCAAGACCGTCGCGAGCAAGTTCTGTTGCGCGGGGGAGTTGATCCGCTTGGACGGCGGACTGAATTTCCTGCAGCAGAAGGGGAAGGGCTTGCGGTGTGGAAATCTCAGGCTGCATATCCAAATCTCCTCACCCAGGGCGCGAGGACCGGCATTACGGGCGCTAGTTGATCGGCATAGGATTGCCAACGGCCCAATCCCGCCCGGCTCAACCCGGCTGCGATTTGCCTTGCGCCCGGTGTTGCTATGGCCCGTATCCGCGAGCGATGAGAAAAATCTCGCAGCGAACTGGTCCACTTGACGCCAAGAAAAGTGCAAATTTCAGCGCTCACTCTGTCGAAATCCGAAACAAGATCTTCATGCCGGACCTGATAAATCTGCATCGCAAAAGTTTTCCGATATAGCTCGGCCAAGCGCATGAAGCTCGAATAGAAGTTTGCGGCATCCTGCAACCGGAGAAGTTCAATCATATACGGGTTCATACGAAATCTGGCCCGCAGACAACTGAGCACTACATCCCGAGGATCGCGTATGGCGAACAGAATCTTCGCCTTAGGGAACAGCGCGGCGATCAGCGGAATTTTGACCGCATGAAGGGGATGCTTGTCGACAAAAATTTTCCCGCCTCGCGCGTGACCAAATTCACCTATCCGGCGCCAGTATGCCTCACGATAGTGCTCCAACCGGTCGGGTGCGAGTGTCGCCAGTGCCGCGTGCGAGTCCGGCCCGGCCATAAAGGCCCGAACGGATTCCTCGAAGGCGTCCTTTTCCTCCATCGTCACTACCATTGGGTGCGCCGACAATATCTGCTCGAGCAGAGTTGTCCCTGAACGCGGAAAGCCGACAAGAAACACGTGCGCTTCACCTGACGGACTATGGTCGTTCGGCATCGCGCGTATTCCGGATTTGCTGCTGTAATGTGCCGTCAGCCATTGGAGAGACGTGGCAGCGGTTGCAGCAAATTGCGGCCTAAGTACGCGGTAATACTCCTCATTGCCCTGCGCGTATGCGGCGAACGCCTGTCCGTACTCGCCCTTCTTTTCGTGGAGATCCCCAAGCAACCCCATCGTCATGTATCGGTCGAACGGCTGGAGGCCGGTGCGACCGAGGAGTCCGGTAAGCTGGGTTTCCGCTCCTGCAAGCTGGCCAGTCTCGATATCCGCTGTTATCAGAGACCGGAGAGCGGAAGGATGGCCGGGCTGCCGGGCCAGCGCTTCCTGGCTCAGTCGCACGGCCTCGCCGAAATCGCCCCGGCGGACTGCTAAAGATGCGAGCCGTGCGAACGGTTCGGCGCGCGGATCGATCGCCGCCGCCTGCTCGAAACAAGTCTTTGCAATATCGAGATTGCCCGCCGCTTCGTGGGCGGTGCCCTTGTTGAAGTGTGCCGACGCGAACTCTGGCGCGGAAGTTGCGGCAGCATCGAATGCGCCAATGGCGTCGAAATACCGGCCAGATTTCATAAACGCCAGGCCCAAGGCGTTGCTTACAGAGGCGTCCTCTGGCGCGATCTGATGGGCATGGAGCAAATCTGCAAGGGCCGCGGCGTTCTCGCCGCGCTGTTCGAAGCGCGCTGCCCTGAGGTTGAGGAAAAGCGGATGAATAGTTCCGCGGCCCAGGGCAGCGCAGGCAAGAGCGGTTGCGGTGGCAATGTCGCCCTGATTGAGATTCTGGACGACTTGGTTAAGGACGGCTGTCGCCGGCGAAACAGGTGGGGTGGCCGCTTCGGTCATTTGGGCAGCCTGTCCCACTTCACTCCGTGCACACCAACAAAAACAAGCGCCGGCCTTTTGGGCCGCCGCCAGAGAACCAAGGGATATTGGCTTAGTACTTGATGGTCGCACCGACGAACACGTAGCGCCCGAGCGCATCGTACACCTGCGGATAGGTGTTGCCGTTGCCGAACGGCGGAGACGAGACGCCCAGATAGTTGGTGTCGAGGATCGGCGGGTCCTTGTCGAAGACGTTGTTGATGCCCGCGTGGAGCTGAACGCCCTCGTGCACCGTCCAGTTGGTGGCGATATCGAAGTAGTCGAAGGCGCCGATCGAGGCGTCCGACTTGTCGTTGCACGGTCCGCCGCAAGGCGCGCTTAGCGTGGCGTCGTTGGTGTTCGCATCGAACGCGACGCTGCTCAGGTGGCGCCACTGGAGGGACAGGTCGAAGTCCCACGGCGAAGTCCACGTGACACGCAGCTTGTGACGCCATTCCGGAATCGGCGTACCACAGGTGAGGCCGAACAGGCCGACGCAATCGTACACATGCGCGCCGGGGTAGGGCTCGTTCTTGAACTCGTTTGTCCAAGTACCGAGGAAGTTTAGGTTCAACCCGCCGTAGTCGCCGACGCCCATGGATGCGAAATCGGTGCTGTAGTTTGCCTCGAAATCCATGCCTTTGGTCTGCTCAGCACCGGTGTTGATCGTCGTATCCTGAATGAAACCTGCGCCCACGCCCGAGCCGAACAGGATGCCGCCGGGACCGCGGTGAATCAGGCCGCAGAATTGCTGCGAACCGGTCACTGCGCACTGCTGAAGGATGGTGCCATACGGGATTGTGCTGATCGCGCCGGTCAGACGAATGTCGAACCAGTCGATCGTGGCGGTGAAGCCGTCCAGGAACGTGGGCGTGAGCACAAGGCCGAGTTCACGCGTGTTCGAGATTTCCGGCTTCAGATTCAGGTTGCCGCCGAACAAAGCGTTACACTGCGACGCGGGGCAGTCGATGATATTGCCGTACTGGGCTTCCGTGACGCCCGTGTTTTCGCACTGGGCCAAAGTGAAGTCCGGCTTTTCCCCTGCGCAGGGATCGGTGGCCGGGAACAGGCCCAAGCCCTGCGGCGTAAAGAGTTCGAGCACGTTGGGAGCGCGAACCGCACGCTGGAAACTGCCACGCAGACGGAAGTCTTCGATCGGCTGCCACTCCAGACCGTATTTGTAGGAATGGACTGCGCCAGCGCTGCTGTACGAGGAGTAGCGATAGCCGGCATTGGCCGTGAGGTCTTCCGCAAAAGGCATGTTCTGCACGATCGGGACCCGAACTTCTCCGAAGCCTTCGGCAACATCGAAGCCACCATGCACGCTCTGCGTCGGACCGCCCTGGCCCGCGAGATCGCCGGTCTGGAACTCGAGATCGACGCGGTTTTCCAAGCGCTCCTGCCGGAATTCGCCGCCCACCGAAAGCGCGACCGGGTTTTTCGCCCATGGAGACTGAACGCCCCAAGCGCCTAGATCGCCGGTCACGTTGCCCGTGACAACCCATTCCTGCGTGCCGCCTTCGCGGAAGCCCGGCACGTCAAGATAGTTGATCGCCGCGTTCGAAACGCCACCCGGCTGGAAGATGTTCCACGGCACGCAGAACGGGTCCGTACCGTCGAGCACCGACTTACAAACCGGGTTACCCGTCGTCGGATCGTTGACCACCTGCAGCGAGCGATTGATGCGGTTGATGGACATGTCGTTGGTATATTCTTCCGACAGGATGGTCGAACCATACTGACCGGAGAGGTCGTAACTCCAACCCGAGCCCAAATCGCCCTTTGCACCAAAGAGCAGGCGATAGGCCGCGTGCTCAAGATGGTCCATGCGGGGTCCGCCTTCCACGTTGCGCCGCCCGATCAGAGCCGTGGCTGTGTCGGTCGGCCCGTAGCCACCGTCGGTGCAAAGCTGCGTGAAAGGTGAATTCGGATCGTTCGGCGAGCCCAAGAATGGATTGTCGCAATTCACATTGGCCAGTGTGCCGTAGAACAGGCCCGACGGAGCGATCTGTGCGACCGTATGGTCGTCCATGAACATGGTCGATCCATAGAAGTCGAGCGCCTTATCCACTTCATAGTGGCCCTGCGCGCCAAAGGTGTAGCGCGTGTCCGGACGCTGAAGGTAATTATACGGCGCAAAGTTGAATCTGTCCGCCGTGTCGAACGGACGCGTTTCGCCATTCGTACCATCGACCGTGAAGCTCGGGCCAACCTCGAAGTCCTTCGTCACGAAGTTGAACCGACCGCCTGCGCCGTTACGTGCTGTGGTGCTCGAACCGCCGCAGATGAAGCTGCCGGAGAACGTCGTGGAGGTCGCGCAAGCCGAAAAATCACGGGCGTCTTCTGTCACGCCCTGAATGCTACGGAAGCCCGCATAGGCAGTGACGTTGCCTTTGCCGTTTGGCGAATTGGCGCCGATGATGATCGTGCCATCGACGTCTTCGCCATCGAACACGCTGCTGGGCGCTTGCGGAACCGTACCGGGCGTAACGCCGCCCAAGCCCTGCGCAACGATGCCACGCGCAAAGCTGTTGCTGTTGTCGTGCCAGTTGCCGCTGTACTGGCCGTCGAATTCGATGCCTTCGAAGTCGCGGCGCATGATGAAGTTCACCACGCCGGCCACGGCGTCGGAGCCGTACACCGCCGAGGCGCCACCGGTCACCACTTCAACGTGGTCGATGAGGGCTGCGGGGATCTGGTTCAAGTCGGCGCAAGGAAGCTCGTTATCGCCGGGCATCAGCCGCTTGCCGTCCACCAGCACGAGGGTGCGGGCGCAACCGAGGTTGCGGAGGTTGACGGTCGCGGTACCCACCGAGCCGTTCGATTCGTTTGAACCGAAATCGGCAAAGGCGGACGGCAGGTTGTTCAGAAGGTTTTCGACGTTTGTCGTACCTTCGAACTTCATTTCCTGCTGACCGACTGCGGTCACCGGGCTGGAACTGTAAAGGCCGGTCTGCGGAATGCGCGAACCGGTGACGACGACCGTTTCGGTCGTTTCCTGCGCTGCGGCCGGAACAGAAAGGCTAGCCACGGCGGCGGAGGCTGCTCCAAGGAGCAGGGCTGAACGCAAGCTTCGCTTGTCTAGGTTAGTCTGGAACACTGGAACCCCCTTGGTTCGATCTAAAGCACTGCCATTGCAACGGGTCGATGCCTGCCGAATGGCAGCTAAGCCCCCGCGCACCAACATCCCGGTCCGCGCGGTAATGCCCGTTTCGCGCGGAACCTAAGAGACAGCGACGCGATGGGTCAAAACAGATTTATGGCATTAAGAACGTTCAGTTGGCGGTTGTGACTTTTGTGCATCTATTTTGTGAGTATCCCCGCGTGAAATTGCTGATTCGCCATTGTTTTCGGCAATGGAACGCGCACGCGTGCGTGATCGCAAACACTCGCGGCGAGCGATTCGCGGTAAGAATTGGGGGAATCGAATCATGATGACTGCACTGCTTACGCACGCCGCCTGCTTTGGGCACGAACCGCCGCAGGGGCATCCGGAACGGCCGGCGCGACTTTCGGCGGTGCTCGATGCCCTTCGTGAGTTGGACGTTGTCGAGTGCGACGCGCCGCGAGCACCGGTCCAGGCGCTGCGCCAAGCGCATGCAGGCGAGTTGGTTGAATTGATTCTAAAACCTTGGAGCGATCCGGCGTCCGAGACGCCATACGCGCGGCTGGACGCAGACACCTTCATCTCCACCGGATCGGCGGAAGCCGCTCTGCGCGCCGCCGGCGCGGTAATTGCCGGCATCGACGGCGTGATGGACGGCAATTTTCAAAACGCCTTCTGTGCCGTGCGGCCGCCTGGCCACCATGCCGAGCGCAATCGCGCGATGGGCTTTTGCCTTTTCAACAACGTGGCGGTGGGCGTCTTCCATGCGAGGCGGGCGCATGGCTTAGAACGAATCGCGGTGATCGATTTCGACGTCCATCACGGCAACGGGACGCAGGATATCGTCTTCGACGATCCGGGCGTCTTTTACGCTTCGACTCACCAGATGCCACTCTATCCGGGAACAGGTTTCGCCCGTGAACGTGGGGTGGCGAACAACGTGCTGAATTGCCCGCTTCGGCCGGGGGGCGAAAGCGGCGACTTCCGGGCGATGTACAGGGATTCCGTACTGCCGGCGCTGGAGCAATTCGCCCCCGAATTCATCCTGATCTCCGCCGGGTTCGATGCCCATCGCGCCGACCCGCTGGCCAACCTGAACCTGGAGGCGGATGATTTTGCGTGGGTCAGCCATGAAATTTGTGCAATTGCGCACCGCACCTGCGGCGGCCGCGTTGTTTCAGCCCTGGAAGGCGGATATGACCTCGACGCGCTGGCGGCCTCAGCGGCCGCTCATGTGCAAGCGCTGATCGAGGCTCGAAATGTTGTCCGCTAGCCAGCCCAGCCAGATCCCGGCCGAGGAGATGAGTTTCGAGGGTGCCCTCCGGGAGTTGGAGGCCATCGTCAGCAAGCTGGAGCAGGGAGACGTCGACCTGGAAGATTCCATCCTCTTGTATGAGCGCGGCCAGGCGCTCAAAGTTCACTGCGAACAAAAGCTGAAATCCGCGGAAAGCCGGCTGGAACGGATTGTTCAGGGGCCCAAAGGGGCCGAAGCTGTGGAACCCTTGAAATTGGGCTGACCGGCCTCCGCCACTGCTATAAGGTAACGGCCGGAGCCGCCGGGGATCTTGATTTGTTATCTGAACAGCCCGAGTTAACCGGGGCGCCTATCGCCTCCCCATGCGTTTTGGATCAACCGAACACCAGCAGCCGAGCCGGAGCATGACAGGACCAAGCCAAACGCCGCTGCTGGACCGGGTGCCTGAGCCCTCTGCCCTGCGAAAGCTGGAGCGGGAGCAGTTGCGCCAGTTGGCCGATGAACTCCGCCAGGAGACGATTAACGCCGTCTCTGTCACCGGTGGGCATCTAGGGGCGGGGCTGGGCGTGGTCGAGCTGACCGTTGCCATCCATTACGTTTTTAATACTCCGGCCGACCGGCTGCTCTGGGACGTGGGTCATCAAGCCTACCCTCACAAAATCCTCACCGGACGCCGGGACCGCATCCGCACCCTTCGTCAGGGTGGCGGTCTGTCCGGCTTCACCAAGCGAGCGGAGAGCGAATACGATCCATTCGGTGCCGCGCATTCCTCCACCTCGATCTCCGCGGGCCTCGGCTTTGCCGTCGCACGCGACCTGAAAGGCGACAGCAACCAGGTGATCTGCGTGATCGGCGACGGGGCCATGAGCGCGGGCATGGCTTACGAGGCGATGAACAATGCGGGCGCGCGGCACGAGCGGCTGATCGTCATCCTCAACGACAACGATATGTCTATCGCCCCGCCTGTGGGAGCGATGAGCGCCTATCTCGCGCGGCTGCTTTCGAGCAAAGAGTACCGCGGCATTCGCAAGCTCGGTAAGCGCGCCGCCAGCATCCTGCCGCAGTTCATGAAAGAGCGGGCACGGCGGGCAGAACATTATGCCCGCGGCCTGGCCGTTGGCGGCACGCTGTTCGACGAGCTTGGGTTCTACTATGTGGGACCGATCGACGGTCACAATCTCGATCACTTAATTCCGGTGCTTGAGAATGTGCGCGACATGAAGAACGGCCCCGTTCTGATTCATGCCGTAACGAAAAAAGGCAACGGCTACGCGCCCGCAGAAGCGAGCGCCGACAAGTATCACGGCGTCGTCAAGTTCAACGTGCTGACTGGCGAGCAGAGCAAGTCTGCATCCAAAACGCCCAGCTACACGAAGGTCTATGCGGAAGCGCTGATTGCGGAAGCCGAGAAGGACGAGCGGATCGTCGCCATTACCGCAGCCATGCCGTCCGGCACCGGGCTCGATCTGTTCGAGAAGAAATTCCCGAACCGCTGCTTCGATGTGGGCATTGCCGAGCAGCACGGCGTCACCTTCGCGGCGGGATTGGCTGCGGAAGGCATGAAGCCGTTCGCCACGATCTACTCCACCTTCCTGCAGCGCGCCTATGACCAGGTGGTGCACGACGTGGCGATCCAGAAGCTACCGGTGCGCTTTGCCATGGACCGTGCGGGGCTGGTGGGTGCCGATGGGCCGACGCATGCTGGGTCATACGACGTGACGTATCTTTCGACCCTTCCCGGTTTCGTGGTGATGGCGGCGTCCGATGAAGTCGAGTTGATCAACATGGTGGCGACGGCAGCGGCTATCGATGACCGGCCTTCGGCGTTGCGCTATCCGCGCGGCGAAGGAATCGGATTGGAGCGCCCGAAAGCGGGCACGCCGCTGGAGATCGGCAAGGGTCGCATCGTCCGCGAAGGCACCAGCATCGCGCTGCTGAATTTCGGGGCGCGCATGCAGCAATGCCTGCTCGCCGCCGACAAGCTTGGTGCCCGTGGGCTTTCCACGACCGTGGCAGATGCGCGGTTCGCCAAGCCGCTTGACCATGATCTTATCCGACAGCTGGTGCGCGAGCACGAGGTGCTGATTACGGTGGAGGAAGGCGCGATTGGCGGATTCGCCGCGCATGTGATGCAGTTCCTCGCGCTCGAGGGCCTGCTTGATCGCGGATTGAAAATCCGCCCGCTCACCTTGCCGGATTTCTTCATCGATCAGGATTCGCCCGAGAAGATGTACGAAGTGGCGGGCCTGGATGCGAAATCCATTGTGGCTGCGGCGCTGAATGCATTGGGCCGGGAACGCGAAGCGGCGCTGAGCAACATCGCTTGACAGCAATTTGCCGGCACTTCGGCGCGTGCGGTGGATGCGCGCTGCAGGACCTTGCGCCCGGTGCCTATCTCGAAGTCAAGCGGAAGCTCATTCTTGATGCGCTGACGCGTGTTTGCATTTCTGATCCGCCGCTGCGGGAAATCGTTACCGTTCCGCCGCGCACACGCCGCCGCGCCACGCTGAAGCTACACAAGGAAAATGGCGAGGCGCGCGTCGGCTTTCATGCCGCGCGCACACATGACCTGGTCGCTATCGAAGAATGTCATGTCCTGACTCCCGGTCTCTTCAGGCGCGCGCAAGGCGTAAGGCGTATGCTGTCGCCGCTGCTGCGGGAAGGCGAAGACGCTGACCTCTACATGCTGGAAGCGAACAACGGCTTCGATCTGTCCATCGCCTGGCGCCGCCGGATCGTACCGGAAATTCCTGCTCAGATTGCGGCTATTGCCCCGAGCCTCAATCTCATTCGGGTCACGGCAGGAACGGAACTGGTGTACGAGAGCGCCCTACCCGAGATCCACTTTGGAGTCGTTACCGTAAGACCGCCGCCGAATGCCTTTCTCCAGGCTACCGGTGAAGGCGAGGCGGTGCTGCAGACCTGTGTGCGTGAGGCAGTTGGCAGGGCCCGGAACGTTGCTGATCTGTTTTGTGGTTGTGGGACCTTCTCGCTGCCGCTGGCGCGCAATGCGCGAGTGCATTCGGTCGATGCCGACGCGGCCATGCTGGCCGCCTTGGCCGATGCTGCACGCAAGGCCTCTGGCCTGAAGCCAGTCAGCACCGAAAGACGGGACCTCTCCGCCCAGCCGCTGACTGCGCCCGAACTCAACCGGTTCGATGCCGTGGTGCTCGATCCTCCGCGATCAGGGGCTTTGACGCAGGTGAAACAACTTTCATCCTCGGGCACCTGGTGCATTGCCTATGTTTCCTGTGATGCGGCAAGCTTCGCACGCGATGCGCGGGTTCTGATCGATGGCGGTTTCCGGCTGGATTGGCTCGTGGGTATCGACCAGTTTCTCTGGTCGGCGCATATCGAACTCGCCGCCGCCTTCTCCCGAAAATAACTGGCAACGCTACGGCCGCTGGCTGTTGTGGTTTTTTGCCGGCGGCGTGTTGGCCGCCATGCTCGCGTTGGGCAGTGCCTATGCTCGGGCGGCAAATTATTCCGACTGGGCGGTGATCGTCGTCGCTGGCGATTGGCATGCGCATGACGGGTCGCCTAGCGAGATTTTCGACAACGCGCGGCGCGATGTGTCTGCGGCGCTGGCGAAAATCGGCTTCGACCCGTCCAACATTGTGCAATTCTCGGTGCGGCCTCCTCGATATCCCGCAACGCATCCGTTCCACGCAGACAGTGGCAGCATTGCCGATACGCTGTGGAACTTATCCGACCGGACGCATGGCGGCTGCTTGCTCTATTTCAGCTCGCATGGCGCACCGTCGGGGCTTGTTCTTGGCGAAAACATCCTCACGCCGGTCAGGCTCGACAACATGGTGTCAAACGCCTGTGAGGATCGCCCCACCATCGTGGTGATTTCGGCCTGCTATTCCGGTGTGTTCCTGCGTCCCCTCGAAGGCCCGAACCGGATGATCCTGACGGCAGCCCGGGCGGACCGCACCTCTTTCGGTTGCGGGGCCACGAACAAGTACCCCTATTTCGACGAATGCTTCCTCTCGAGCATAGACAATTCCAGCGATTTCCGCGGCCTCGCGCTTCGCATACGGCAATGCGTGGCGAAAACGGAGCGGGCTACTGGCATGTCGCCGCCGTCCGAGCCGCAAATCTTTATGGGCAGCACCATTGCAGCGCGCCTGCCCGCATGGCGTTAAGAGTACATGCCAAGCACGCCAACCCGGGCGCTCACCTATGCGGCAGCACAGGCAGCCCGCGTCGCCTTCTACGGCGCGCACTATCTGGCGGCGCGTATGATCGCCCGCGAAATTTTTTCCCACATCGAAAAGCCATCTCACCCGTTGCCCTCGCTGGCATCGACGCTCGCGGCCATGCGCGATTTGTTCGTCCAGGATTGGAAAAATGTAGAAGCGGGCCTTTATCCGGCGCCTGTGAACATCGCCTCTGCGTTCCGTCTTGCTCTGGGAAGCGCGCGCTTTCTTGTCGATGCGCCGCGCGTGGTCGCACGCAACAAGCGCGATGCGCATGCTGAAGTCCGCGCGCTAGCGAAGGGGCTGCCGAGCTATTATCAGCAGAACTTCCATTTCCAGACGGACGGTTATCTGAGCGATCGTTCCGCCCGGTTATACGATTTCCAGGTTGAGGCATTGTTCGCCGGTACTGCGGACGCCATGCGCCGCCGCGTTTGGGTGCCGATCGCCAGGTTTCTCGATAGCACGCATGCCAGAAACCCGGTTCTCCTCGATATTGGCGCCGGGACTGGCGGCTTTCTTTCATTCGCCAAATCTGTGCGGCCCAGCCTTCGCGCGATCGCGCTCGATCTGTCGGAACCGTATCTCGCCCGCGCCAAGCGCACGCTGCAATCCTATGACGATGTTCAGTTCATCGCTGCGCCGGCAGAAGCGATGCCGCTGCGCGATAAGAGCGTCAATGCCGCGATCAGCATCTTTCTGTTTCACGAATTGCCGCCGAAGGTGCGTGTGGAGGCGGCGGGAGAAATTGCCCGCGTGTTGAAGCCGGGCGGCATCTTCGTGCTCGCGGAGACCGTGCAATATGGCGATGCGCCGGATTTCGACGGACTGCTCGATGTCTTTCCATCACTCGTCCATGAGCCTTACTACGACTCATACGTCAAAACCGATCTCGACGCGCTATTCGCCGCTGCAGGTCTTAAGCGCATCGCCACCGACATCGCCTACCTGACGAAAATCACCGTGTTCGAGAAGTCGCGCCGTCCGCGGGCATCCTAACGCGGTTCGGCGCGCGATGCTTATTTCGCAGCTTCGTTTCCCTGGATGATCGCCGAGCGGATCTGCTCAATGACATCGTTCATGCCGGAAGGCGAATGCGGCACCAGAATAACTTTGCTGCCGGAGGAAATGCCGATGTCCTTCATGGTATCGAAGTATTGTGTCAGCAGCACCAGATTGAGCACTTCGTGTTCGTTCACAGTCCCGATTTTATCGGTGAAGGCGGCGATGGACTCGCGCAGGCCGTCGATGATGGCACGGCGCTGTTTGGCAATACCTTCACCCTGAAGATGTTTCGATTCTGCCTCCGCCTCGGCGTTCTTCACTACAAGGATCTTGTTGGCTTCGCCCTTCGCAGCCGCGGCAACCTGTAAACGTTGTTGCGTCTGAATTTCATTCATTGCCGCCTTGACGTTGTCGGCAGGGTTCACGTCGGTTACGAGTGCGTTGGGAATCTCGAAGCCATACTGCCTCATCGAGACGTCGAGTTCGCTTTTGACCGCGGCGCCGACATCGTCCTTTTTCTCGAACACCTCGTCCAAATTCATTTTTGGAACTTTGGCGCGGACCACGTCCAGCACATACGATTTGATCTGCTCCACATGATCCTGAAGTTTGTAGTAGGAATCAGCTTCGCTTCCTTCGACCACGCGGTACTGCACCGCCACGAACAGCTTCACGAAAACATTGTCGAGGGTCTTCGTCTCCACCTCTACGATCAGTTGCTGCACGCGCAGGGACACGCGCTGCGCAATGTGCTCGATATAGGGAATCTTGAAGTTGAGGCCCGGCCGTGCTGTGCGAACGTATCTCCCGAACCGCTCGATTATGGCGCGGCTCTGCTGTTGCACAGTGTAAAAGCTGCCGAAGACCAGGCCGAGGACGAAAATCGCCGCGATCAGAAGAATAAAGATAACCAGCCCCTGCATTTTTCTGCCCTTCTAAGATGACCTGTCGCCCATTTGCGCGCGGTGGCGGAGCGCGTGATCGACCACGACACAGGCCATCATCGCTTCCCCGACGGGAACAGCGCGGATGCCGACACAAGGATCGTGGCGCCCTTTGGTGACAATCTCTGTCTCGCTTCCATGCACATCGATTGTTTTGCGCGGTGAGAGAATGGATGATGTCGGCTTTACGGCGAAGCGCACAACAATCGGTTGTCCGCTGGAGATGCCACCAAGAATTCCGCCGGCGCGATTGGAAAGAAATCGTGGCTTGTCATCGTTTCCCGCGCGCATTTCGTCGGCATTTTCTTCGCCGGAGAGCATCGCCGCCGCAAAACCATCGCCGATTTCCACGCCCTTCACTGCATTAATGCTCATCATCGCTGAAGCAAGCTCGGCGTCGAGCTTGCCGTAAACCGGTGCCCCAAGCCCTGCGGGAATCCCTTCGGCCACCACTTCAACCACGGCGCCGCAGGAAGAGCCGGCTTTGCGCACCTGCTCCAGATATTCCATCCACGGAGCGACAGCCTGTGGGTCCGGACAGAAGAACGGATTGCGTTGCACCTCATCCCAATCCCAGCGCGCGCGTTCAATGGTTTCCGTGCCCATCTGGATGAGCGCGCCACGGATCGCAACCACACTGTACATGTGCTGCAGCACCTTGCGCGCGATGGCGCCAGCCGCAACACGTGAGGCGGTTTCGCGGGCGCTCTGCCGCCCGCCGCCGCGGTAGTCGCGCACACCGTATTTGGCCCAGTACGTGTAGACGGCGTGACCTGGGCGAAATTTGTCGCGAATGTCCGAATAGTCCTTTGACTTTGCGTCGACAT
>Ga0157372_10002956_pt1 | contig 18324 bp, 15 predicted proteins | sample C55metaG_FD_115307 | JGI IMG/M metagenome (GOLD analysis project Ga0157372, IMG submission 115307) | Corn rhizosphere microbial communities from Kellogg Biological Station, Michigan, USA - C5-5 metaG | ecosystem: Host-associated > Plants > Roots > Rhizosphere > Soil | place: USA: Michigan... | reverse complement strand
TTCTCCCGCAAGGAGGCCTTCGGTTAGCTGGCGAATGGCTTCCGGCTGGTCGCCGGAGGGAGGAAAAGGTGCGTTCAGTTTGAAAGGCATACTGCGAATTTACGACTTTGCCGGCTCACCGGCCGGAGCGCCGTTTTGCCTTTTTAAGCGCCTTTTTAAACGGGTCCCAGGAGACTTTCAGTTTTCCATCCTCACCCCGCCTGGCGCGCAGGCGAACACTTGGCCCGGCCTTGCTATCGTTTCCCCGGCTGTCGGGGGGAATTCCGCCATTTTGATTCCTGGAGAGATTGCTGAGCGGCACCTGCAAACTCCAATCCGGCCCCGTCCTGAGGTCATAGAGACCTTCCGCGTACAACGTCAAGGCCGTGGAGCGGATCTCCATTCGCTGAAAGATCAGCGTAGTGGAGTCCAGGTCGAGATGATTCTTCAGCTCGGCAAATTTGATGGCCGATAAGTCCTTATTCTTCAGCACGGCCACCCGGATCTTTTCCATCGGGGCGAAGTCGATGAGCTGACCATCGCGGATGGTGAAATCCAGCGATCCCTTCAGGCTGTTGGGCACTATCTTAGCCTTATCGGTCATTGCCCCTGCAAGCCGGATATCGGCGGAGAGCTTTCCTTTCAGGTTGCTGGAGGTAATGGCGTCCTGGTGAAAATCATTGAAGGCCTTGAACAACGTCGGCAGATCGACCTGGTCAAGATGGGATTCCAGCGAGACGGGGTTATTGGCGCCGGAGCCCTTGCGGTCGAGCCGGGCTTTCAGCTCGATGGAGCCGTTGCCCTGTTCAAGAGTCAGGCGATTAAGCCTGATCTCATGATCGTCGAACACAAGGTCTGCTTTGGCATGCGCACCGGCGAAATTTTGGAATTTCAGGTCACCCGCATTGATGCCGATATGAATGGCTCCTTCCTTGAGGAGCCGGTCGATGCGTGCGAAGGATTCTCCAAAAGGACTCCTGTTGCCGCGGGCCGGCGCACCGCCGGAGGGGCGGCCGGCAAGGACGGCAAGGTCCGCCAGGTCGAGATGCGGCGTGGTCAGGTTGAGGTCCAGGCCCACGTTCTCCGTGTTCCGGTCCAAAAGGGCGACAAGGTTCTTCGCTATACCCTTTACGGCGATGGGAGTATTGCCGGCACGAATGCTCAGCTGTTCGATCAACAGGTCCTGGTCTTTGAGAAGCAGCCGTCCTTTTCCGTTCGTCAGCCGGAAAGAGTAGGGGAGATAGACCAGCGTAGCGGAGTCCAGGTCGATCCGGCCATTGACGGCGGTACCGGCCGTATCGTTCTCGGAAAGCGGACCCTTATAGTGCAAGTTCATATTCCCGGTGCCACCCGCGAACTGCAACGTCTGGCTTCCAGTGACATCGTTCAACTGCTCCAGCGGGAAATGGGAATGAAGATCGCAGGCAAGCCGGGGAAATTTCAGGTTGGTGATTGTGATCGTGTCGGCGCGCAGCGGCAGGTTTTGCAGCTGCCCGGAAAAGCCGAGGAAGCGGAGCACGGAGTTCTCGTCACCGCGTGGCTCGCCCCGTTGTGCTTCGTTAGTAAAGCTTCCTTTGAACGAGACGCCGGTAAACCGGCCTGCAGGAGTCAGTACGCCGCCGTTGTCAAGGTTGAGATGCACAACGATCTGCGGCGTTTTATCATCGGCGGCGCCCGCATCCAGCTGCGCCCGGATGGAAACGGGCTTGTCGATGTCGTAGACGTCGATCTTCTGCTGGATATTCGGTGTGAGCAGGGCCGTCGCCTGGTGGAAGGGAATGTCGTCCGTCGCAATCTTGAGGAAGAACGGATCGGGATGCACGGTCGGGAAGAACCGGCCACTGAAGACGAAGGGATGGCCGTCGATCGCCACCTTCGCATCGTTGAACTGGACGATCTTGCTGGCCGTGTTGTAATCGACGAGGAAATTACCGGAGAGTTTTTTCCCTTTTATAAAGCTGCCTTTTTCGATATTGAAGGCGAGGCTGTTGACGACGATGCCGGCATCGCGGACCTGCAGGTGAAGCTGCCGGTTGTCCTGCCCGATATGACAATAAAGCCGGCGGATGTCGAGATCGAAGAGCTTTTGTTTGTCCTGGCGTTCAAGGATCCAACGGATGTCGGTAAGGCCGATATCGGGCGCGTTCCCCGGCTTGCCGGTCGGGCCAGGCTTCTGAGGTTTTAACAGGTAAGTATTCGAGTAGCCCGTGCTATCTGTGTAGAAATAGATCTGCCCGTGATCGAGGTCGATTTCGCCGATCTGTACGCGGAAGGTCAGCAGGGTCCGGACCAGGTTGCAGGAGACATCGGCCCCGGCGACCTTCAGGAGGTCATGGTGGTGTTGCGCCCAGGCGCTGTCGCGGAGCAGGACGTCCGAGAAGCGGGCGGTGACATTCGGGAAATGCCGGAAGAAGGACAGGTCCAGGTTACCGATCCTTACCTGGCCGCCGATCCTTTCCTGCAGGGCCGACCTTGCTTTTTCCAGCAGGGTCGCCTTGTTCAGCAAGGCGTAGGCGATCAGGCCGATCCAAAGAAGGAATAGCAGGCCCACGAGGGCGCCTGCTATTCGAAGGAGGTATCGTAGCGTTTTATTCAAGATATTTTATTCATTGAAGAAGATCGCACTCAGGTAAGCGGCGAACTTCTTCAACACGGCGGCGTCGACGGCGATCTGTTGCTGGGCTTCCGTGAAATTGCGCTGTTCGATCGCTTCGCGGATGCCGGGCAGGGTCTTTACGCCGTAGCCGGTATAAAAGCCGGGGGCATAGATCGCGTGCCGGTACCAGGGGCGGCGGGGCAGCCCGTTATCAGACAGCAATTGTTGTTCCGCCCGGTATAGCGCTTCATTCACCCGTTGCAGGTCGGCTCCGTCCAGCTTCGCCTTTGCGAGCGTATCGCCGAGATGTTTTGTGGCGTGGTCCAGTTGGGTGAGCGCATTTTGCAGCGGCGAGAAATCCAGGTAAGGCACCTCGTCCTTGCCTTGGGGCAGGAGGAGATGACGGGCCGTATCGGTGGCGTAGCGGTAGTCGTGCTCTTTGACCAGCTGGTTGGTGAGTGCCGTGGTCTCGCGCAGCTGGTCAAGCTGGTTCATGAGGTCTGCGGCATAGCCGTTGATCGTCGTAGATAACGAGCGGAAATCGAAAGGAAGGAGGCCCGCGTCCGCCATCCGCAGCGTGCTGCGACCGGCCGTTTTGGCCAGTGTGACCCCGTACTGGAAGCTGGGGTCTTTGAAGCGGCGGTAGTCGTCATAGCTGTCGTAGATCGAATGGTATTCACCCCCGGCCGATTCCCCTCCATAGCCGAAATCGAGACAGGGAATACCCAGGTGCTGGATGAATGGGGAGTAATCCGATCCCGAGCCCATGGCGCCGATGCTGATCGTTTTTTTCTGGAAGAGATCTTTTTTCAGGCGGCCGGCTTCCGCGGCATTTACCAGGTCGCGGGCATGGCGGCGGTCGATGACGGAGATGCCCGTTTCGGGATCGATGACGTCCCGGGCCACCTCGTTGACAAAGGGTTCGAGGCCATGAGAGCCTTCCGCACCGAGGTATCCACGGCTGTTGCCGTCGGAGTTGATATAGACTACCGCTTTTTGCTGGAGTTCCGCCGCATGGGTCTCCACCCATTCGGTGGAGCCGATGAGGCTGGGTTCTTCGCCATCCCAGGCGCAGTAGACGATCGTGCGTTTTGGCTTCCAGCCGGTCTTGCGAAGCTCGGCGATGCCGCGGGCTTCTTCCAGCATAGCCGATTGGCCGCTGATGGGGTCACCCGCGCCGTTGACCCAGGCGTCGTGGTGATTACCGCGGATGACCCATTCGTCGGGCCAAACGCTGCCGGGCATTTTGGCGATGACATCCGTCACCGGTTTCATGTCCCAGTTAAAGGCCAGCTTGAGATGCACCTGTGTCTTGCCGGGCCCGACATGGTAGGTAAACGGCAGGGCGCCGCGCCAGTCTTCCGGGGCAACCGGACCGCCGAGGGCCCGCAAAAGGGGTTCGGCATCGTGATAGCTGATGGGGAGTACGGGTATTTTAAGGAGGACGGTGGCGTCCTTGCGGTCGAGGCGTTTTGCATCTTTCGTTGCGCCGACGCCCGGGGTGAGCGGATCGCCGGGATAGATCGGCATATCCATGATCGAGCCCCGCTGGACGCCATATTCGTTCTTGAACGCGCCTTTGGGATAGACGTCGCCATCATAGTAGCCATCGTCCCTGGGGTCGGAGTAGATCAGGCAGCCGATGGCTCCGTGCTCCTGTGCGACCTTGGGTTTTATCCCCCGCCAGGAGCGGCCGTATTTGGCGATGACGATCTTGCCTTTGACGGAGATACCCATTCTTTCCAGGCGTTCATAGTCGTCGGGGATGCCATAGTTGACAAACACCAGCTCGCTGGTGACGTCGCCGTCGGGGGACCAGCAGTTGTAGGTCGGGAGCTGTTCGCTGGTCTGACCGGAGGTGCGATCTTCTTTTAGCGCCGGCTCGGCCAGGGTTGCCTTGAAGGTCGTGGGGGCCGTCATTTCCAGCAGCCGCTCCTTTGGCGTAGGGAATAGGACGGTAAAGGTCTCCGTTTGGACGTCATAGCCCCAGCTTTTGAATTGGTTATAGATGTAGTCGACCACGGCTTTGTCGCCGGGCGAGCCGACATGATGGGGGCGGGAGGACATGATGCGGATGCCGCTGTCGACGTTGGCGGCGCGGAGATAGCCGTCGAAGGTGGCTTCCAGCTGTTGTTCCTGTTTGGCTTCGGTCTCGTTGAATCCCGAGAGGGAGCGGGACTGGGATTGGGCCAGAGTGGAGGCCAGCAGGAAGGCGCCGGCCAGTAGTTGCTTTCTCATGCGTGAAGTTTGCGGGGAATGGGTTCTGCCGAAAATTGCCCATTCCCCGCATACGGTTTAATGATGGGCCTTCGGCCGGCGGACCCGTGGTCCGCCCTGGTCTATTGTTATTGTTTTGGTGATAGATCCGAGTGGATGGATTGATCGGGTTTGTCAAGCCGTTTGGCGTATTGTGTATAGTCGGGGACGATGATCTCGTAGTCCGAGAACATGAGCGGCGAGGTCAGCAGGAAGTCGGCGGTGGCGCGGTCGCAGGCGAAGGGGATGTTCCAGGTCACGGCCAGGCGGAGGAGGGCTTTGATGTCGGGGTCATGGGGCAGGGCTTCCATCGGGTCCCAGAAGAAGATCAGGACGTCGATCTTGCCTTCGGCGATACGGGCGCCGATCTGTTGGTCGCCGCCGAGCGGGCCGCTGAGGAATTTGCTTACGGATTGGCCGAGGGCTGCTTCTACGAGGCCGCCGGTGGTTCCGGTGCCGAAGAGCTTGTGTTTGCTGAGGGCTGTTTTATTATAGACGGCCCATTCGATCAATTCGATCTTCTTGTTGTCGTGCGCTACGAGGGCGATGCGTTTCGAGCTGCTCATTTTCCTCACGGGGATTTGCATACTAAGCACGTTTTAAATGGTGCTTGGTGAAGATACCTTCTTTAAGAATACTATAACAACTTGCAGAAAATTTTGAGGACTGCGATTCGTTTTGTTTGTCAGGCATGGAATTTGTTACCCTCTCCGCCCTCGGTTGTTGATCAACTACTGACCCATCGGCAATGAAAAAAGGAACGTGTCTAACGCTACTGGCTCTTGTCATTTGCTGCGCTTCCCAGGCGCAACATGGGCCGGTCATAAACTTCAACGCCGTGCTGAAAGAATCCAACCGGAGTGTTTCGTTACAATGGGATGCGGACAGTGCATTGGAAGGGGATTATTTTATCGTCGAGCGGGGGCAGGATGAAGGGCACTATGAAACGATCGGTGCGCTGCGGTCTATGGGGGTCCGGGGGCATTACGAGCTGACGGACCAGGCGCCGCCCAACGGCCTTAATTATTACCGGATCAAGTATACCGGCAAGAAGGATACGGCGGTGTATTCGCGGACTGTGGAGCTCAGTCTTTCCGGTGATGTGGACTTTAAGTTCTATCCCAATCCCGTCGACAAGGTGTTTATCGTGCGTACGGAGCACAGCCTGGATCTGCAGATTATTGATCCTTCCGGCAATACGCGGGTAAGTAAACGGTTACAACCTGGACTGCAAGTCATTAGCGTTGGTTTCCTGGAGCGTGGGGTTTATGTCATCCGAGTAACTGATAAAGAAAGCAATAGAGTGCTTTCCCAGCAGCTGGTGAAGAATTAAAAAGACCTTAAAAAAAATATTACCTGAAAATGGTATTGCAGATTTGATTTTATTCCTATACCTTTATCTTGGTTTTTCATAGGATATTGGATTTTAAAACGGGGTTGAATTTCTATTCAGACCCCTTTTTTATTTTTGAGCCCACCTGATTGATCTTCAGCACATTACTATAAATAAGAAGGCCCCGATGGAAATCGGGGCCCGGTAGTTACTAACCAATTTGAATTACATACTTTAGACTATGCGCTTTGCATTTCCTTCACTTTTTCCCGGATCTTATTTTCGATCTCGGTGGCCAGTTCGGGATTATCATGCAGTAATTGTTTCACCGTGTCGCGTCCCTGGCCGAGCTTGTCGCTGCCGTAGCTGAACCAGCTACCGCTCTTGTTTACGATGCCGAGTTCGACGCCCATGTCGATGATCTCGCCCATCTTCGAGACGCCTTCGCCGAAGACGATGTCGAATTCCGCGGCGCGGAAGGGCGGGGCCACCTTGTTCTTCACCACTTTTACTTTCACCCGGTTGCCCACGGCTTCTTCGCCGTCCTTTATCTGCGCCATGCGGCGGATATCGAGGCGAACGGCGGCGTAGAATTTAAGGGCGTTACCGCCGGTCGTCGTTTCGGGGTTGCCGAACATGACGCCGATCTTTTCCCGGAGCTGGTTGATGAAGATACAGATGGTGTTGGTCTTGGAGATCGTGGCTGTGAGCTTGCGGAGCGCCTGTGACATAAGGCGTGCCTGGAGACCCATTTTGCTGTCGCCCATCTCGCCTTCCAACTCACCCTTAGGGACAAGCGCTGCAACGGAGTCGATGACTACGACGTCGAGTGCGCCGGAGAGGATGAGGCGGTCGGCGATCTCGAGTGCCTGCTCGCCATAGTCGGGCTGAGAGATCAGCAGGTTGTCGATGTCGACGCCCAGTTTCTGAGCGTAGCCGCTGTCGAAGGCGTGTTCGGCGTCGATGATCGCGCACATGCCGCCTTTTTTCTGGGCTTCTGCGATGATATGGGTAGCGATGGTCGTTTTACCGGAAGATTCGGGGCCATAGATCTCAACGACCCTGCCTTTTGGCAGACCGCCAACGCCCAGCGCCATATCCAGTCCGATGGATCCGGTGGATATGACCTCCATGGGTTCCTGACTTTTCTCGTTCATCATCATCACGCTTCCCTTCCCGAAATCCTTGTCTATTTTGTCCATCGTCAACTTTAAAGCCTTGAGCTTTTCTGCGTTTGACATAATCGTTGTTTTTTAGTTCCCCCAAATTTATTGATTCAGCAAAGCTAAGGTAAATTAGTTATACACACTAATATAATTAGTATTTTTTCACTAATTTTTTTGGGCGCTCCATGGGAAAATGAAATTTTTATGGGCAACCCATTGTTCGTAAACTGCATTTAAGGAATAAACCGGCCGGATGAATATACCCGAACAGATCCAGGATGCCCGTTGCGGAAGCGCGGCAGCGCAAAAGGCGCTGTTTGATCATTTGGCCGACCCGATGATGGCGCTTTGTTGCCGGTATCTGAAAAGCCGGGAAGATGCGGAGGAGGTGTTGCTCGACGGGTTTTATAAGTTTTTTTTCCATCTGAAGGAATTCCGCTACCAGGGCGAGGCCGCGTTGTATGCCTGGCTCAAGAAGATCATGGTCAATGAATGCCTGATGTTCCTCCGGCGGCGCCATGCTTTCTCGGTCGTGTCGGATAAGACGGTGGAGGACCTGCCGTTGAATGTCGAGCCGCTGGCCGGGCTTTCGGCGGCGGAGATCTTCGAACTCATCGTCCAGCTTCCGGTAGGGTACCGGACGGTGTTCAACCTCCATGTCATCGAGGGAATGGAGCACCGGGAGATCGCCCGGCTGCTGGGTATTACGGAGGGGACTTCGAAGTCCCAGCTGAGCAAGGCCCGGCTGCTGTTACAGAAATTGTTATTACAAAAGGGGATAAACTATGTCAAGAGAAACACCCGATGAGCCGCTTGGCGCCGCCGAGCAGCATTGGCGAAAGCATTGGCAAAAGACCCTGAGGGAGCCGGACGCCCTTCCCGGCCAGGGTCTTGCCGACAAGGATGCGGCGTGGGACAAGCTATTCGCCCGGCTGAATGCGAGGTCACGCCGAAGTCTGCGGTTGCCCGGCGGCCTTGTCTCCGGCTTCCGGATCACCGGCGGGGGCCTCGGCCCTTTCTCTGCGTACCGGATAGCGGTCGCCTGTATCCTGGTCACCCTGATCCCGGTCTCGCGACTTTTCCATGATCGGCCCGGGGCGGTTCGGCCGGCGGCAGCCACCGAATTCCGGGTGACCCCGCCCCTCCGCTCGCCCGCCACCCTGACGGTGACAACTTCGGTCGCCCCGGCCACCGCTGCCTCCGGCGGCCCAAAGGGCCGCAAAAGAAACCCGGTTACCGACCGGGCCGGATCAATAGGGGTTAAGGCCTTTCCGACAGCTCCCGTGGCCGCGCCGCCCGCTCCAATTGCGCCGCCCGCAGCGATCCCGGCCCCGCCGGCCAACATCCTGGCGGAAAGCATGCCGCCCGCCCCGGTCGCGCCGCCGAAGCCGGCGGCAAAGAAACAATGGAAGGTCGTCGACATCAACGAGCTTGAACCCCGCTACACGCGGCCACCCATGGTCGCCGACCGGCGGCCCGGGCTGCTCCGGCTTGGCATTGGCCTTGGCGATCCCGGGTTCCCGGAAAGCTCACAGGCAAGGGAGGACCGCCGGCTGAAAATAGATCTTAGCACCCAAAATCACTAGTATGACCCTAAAAATGGTCGCGTTACCCGGCCTGCTGCTGGGCCTGGCCACATCGCTCTGTGCCCAACGAAACCGGACCGCCGCCACACCGGACGACGGTTTCTTCGATCTGCCGCATTACTCCATCGAAAAGGCGGTTCACATCGACCTGGGCAAAGGCAACTATCTCGAACTGGAACTGCCGGCCGACGACCAGCTGAGCCGGTTCAAGAACTTCGACTCCCTCCTGCTCGTTTTCCTGATCGACATGAAACCGTTCAAGGATTCGCTGGCCGATCCGCTATCGGGAAAGCGGATCGACTATCGCATCGATACGGCCGGCCGCAAAATGGTGCGCATCCGTGAGACGCGGTCGCCGGGAACCACCTTCCTGCTTGGCGAGAACGACCCGAGCCTGCTCCGTTTGCGCCAGGATACAGTGTACATCCTGCTGGCAGAGAAAGAGGATCGCTTCAGCCGGCTAACCATCGTCATTAACCGCTACGGCGACCTCGAGAGCTGGATCGCCACAGGCATCAATGCAAAGATGGAGGGGTTGGAGACAGGCAAAGAAAACCGGTGGGCAGGAGATGTGAATCCCCGGCATGGGCGCACGGCCTATCTCGCAAAAGACCCTTCTATTACGATGAAGAAGGACAGTATCTATCATAAGGCCGGCATCAATGATTACCTGGAGATCACCTCTATTGTCTCCTTACAGAACTACAAGAACTATCTGACCCCTTCGGTCGATCTCGGCTTCGCGATCGGCCACCGTAAGAAGGATTTCGTACATGAGTTCGGGCTCTATTGGGAGCCCCTGTTCCTCTTTGGGTCCGACACTCACGGGCGGCTCCAAACCTACCGGAACGACCTTCTCGTCTTCCATTATGCCTTCGATGTTGCGGGCACCCTCAAGGATCCCCTGGCTCCCGTAGGCCTCAACACCAACATCTCCCTTGGCTATTTTATCCGTCGAAGCGGCGATTTCTTCGAAAAAGACAGCTGGCGGCTCACCGCCTGCGAGGTCAAACTCCTTCGAAACCGCATCCTTCTCCAGCCCGCCCTCTATTTTAATAACATCTTTAAGAATGTAACGCCGGGGCTTAGAGTATGCTATAAAGCCTTCTAACGTTAAGCCATCGGCTCCTGGAAGCCCGTAAAATCACGGTTTTTTGTCTCATTGCGCGGTCTGGTTTGAAATATTGGGGATCGCTGCCGATGAATTTGGCATCAAATTCGCCTATTTTTTGCCACAACAGATTATCTTATATTAGTTTGTTGGGTTATCTTTGCCACCGTTATTCTGTTCTGATGGCAGCCTCTAACACGCACAGCATGCACAGAAGGAATAATTATTTTTCAAAAAAATGATATTACTATGAAGCTTAAACAAACTTTGCTCTACACTGCCCTTTCTGTGTTCCTTTTCTCTTGCGTTAGCCAGAAGAAATTCAAAGCAGCGCAGGCAAAGATCGACTCCTTAACCGCTGCCAACGCCAAATTAGCCGGGGACCTCAAAGCATGTAACGATTTAACCGCCGACGACGCCAACAAGCGTACCGCCCTCCAGAACCAGATCGACGCCCTCAACAAGCAGATCGACTTCCTGAAGCAGAATCATGACGTTACCCTTAAACAGCTGCAAGATCTGTCTGTCATCTCCAACTCCCAGGCAGAAAGCATCAAAAAATCTTTGGACAATATCGGAGCGAAGGATACTTATATCCAGAACCTCCAGGCCGAGCTGGCGCATAAGGATTCCCTTAACATGGCCCTCGTGATGAACCTGAAAGGCGCCATCGGTAACATGGACGACAAGGATATCAACATCAAGGTCGACAAGGGTGTCATCTATATCGACATCTCCGACAAGCTGCTGTTCAAGAGCGGTAGCTACGATGTTACCGAGCAGGCCAAAGGCGTACTCGGCAAGGTTGCCCAGGTGCTGAAGGCTCAGCCCGATATCGAGTTCATGGTCGAAGGCCATACCGACAACAAGAAATATGTTCGTCCTCCCTACATGAAGGACAACTGGGATCTTAGCGTGAAACGCGCTACCTCCGTTGTCCGCATCCTGCAAACCCAATATGGCCTTGATCCGGCTCATATCACGGCAGCAGGTCGTGGCGAATATGTTCCCGTTGCGGGCAACGATACCGAAGAAGGCCGTGCAGCCAACCGCCGCACCCGTATCGTGATCCTGCCGCAGCTGGATCAGTTCTTCAAGCTCCTCGAGAAGAAATAATGACTCTCATAAAATATAAAAGCGGCCGTCTACAAGACGGCCGCTTTTTTTTCGTTTTGGCTATATGAAAGGGTTAAGGTGCGTTCTGGCAGTGCTCCTCTGCGTTCTTTCGAGTCTGCCCGGACTCGGTCAGCAACCTGTCGCCCAAAAAGGAGTGATCGATCTCCGCAATGTCGATCTTTTTGACAAACATGTGAAGATCAATGGAGAATGGGCATTTTACCCGGGCCGTATCCTGTCTCCCGACAGCCTTTCCACCGCCACGCCCAATTATATTCCTTTCCCCCTTCTATGGAAAGAGGTAAAGATCGACGGCAAACCGCTGCCTTCACAAGGCTGCGGCACCTACCTGCTTACCGTCCTTCTTCCAAAGAAACGGCCCCGGATCGGGATGGAGATCCACCATGTCTACAGCGCCTACCGGCTATACATCAACCAGGTCGTGCAGGCACAAAACGGCCAGCCGGCCGCTACAAGGGAAGCGGCCTCCCCTTTTTGGACGAGCCGAACCATCGCGATCCCCTCGGGAGAGCCCGATACCCTGGTGCTGGTGATGCAGGTTTCCAACTTCTGGCATGCCCGCGGTGGGCCCTTCAAGGATATCCTTCTCGGCGACAAGGACGAGCTCTTCCTGAAAAAGAACCAGGATTTTGCCTATGACTTCACTTTGGCGGGCTGTATGCTGATGGGTGGTCTTTTCTTCCTCGGCCTTTACGCGTTTGGCCGTAAGGATAGGACCATTCTCTACTTTGCCCTGTTCTGCATTGTCTTCAGCTACCGGATGGTGGGCACCGGCAACTATGCTCTCCATTCGCTGTTCAACGACCTTAACTGGTTCGTCACGATACGCATCGAATACCTGACCCTATCTGTCGGCATCGCCCTGTTCACCGTATACACCCGGAACCTCTATCCCGAGGATTCGCATCGTCTTGTGATGAGATCGATGATCGGGTTCTGTCTGCTGTATACAGGCGTGATACTTGTGACGCCGCCGCTGTTCTTCACCCGCTGTCTGATCTTCTTCCTCGGCATCATGTTCGTTTGCATCGCCTATGCGGAATACGTTTATCTCCGGGCGGCCCGCAACCGGCGAAGCGGTTCCGTATTCGCGTTGCTGAGTACGGCCATCATGTTGCTGATCTTCCTGCTCGGCAACCTCCACTATTTTGGGTTCATCCCCGATCTGCGGCCCGTTCTCTTTATCTGCTATATATCCTTTTTCTTTCTCCAGTCCCTGGCGTTGTCCCATCGGTTCGCCGATAGCTTCCGCCAGGCCACGTTCCAGGCGCAACAGGGGTTGCGGGCAAAATCGGAATTCCTTTCCACCATGTCCCATGAGATCCGGACCCCGCTGAATGCCGTCATCGGGATGACCCACCTGCTGTTGCGGAACAAGCCTCGGCCGGACCAGGAAGAAGACCTCGGCGTTTTGCTGTTCTCTGCCAACAATCTGCTCGGCATCGTCAACAATATCCTTGACTATACCAAGATCGAGGAGGGGAAGATCAATATCGAACAGGTCCCCTTCGACCTGCCCGGTGTCGCCGGCAATATCGTAGCGGGTCTGCAAAATACCGCCGGCGAGAAAGGCATAGCCCTGCTGCTGGACGTCGATCCCCGGCTCGACAGCCTGCTGGTTGGCGACCCGACCCGGACCAGCCAGGTGATCAACAATCTTGTACACAACGCGATAAAGTTCACGAAGGAAGGGTCGGTACGGGTGTCCCTCACCGTGGAGGAGAAAGCGAAGGACGCGATGACCGTTACGGTCAGGGTGGAGGACACCGGTATCGGCATCCCGCCGGAGAAGCTGCAGATCATCTTCGACCGGTTTACACAAGCGGATTCCTCCACATCGCGCAGCTATGGCGGCACCGGCCTCGGGCTGGCCATTTCCAAACGCATCCTCGAGCTGCAGGATGTCGATCTACGGGTACAGAGCGAACCGGGAAAAGGTTCCTGTTTTTATTATACCCAGACTTTCCCACTCAGTAACCAACCCGCCTCAGAGCCGGGGAAAACCGCTGCGGCTACCGGCAAGGAGCCCCTGTTGCGCGATCTTTCCCTGTTGCTGGTGGAAGACAATCCCCTCAATGTCCTCGTGGCTCAGACCATGTTGGAGAACAACGGCGCCCGCGTAGACGTCGCCACAAACGGCGTAGAAGCGCTCGAACGGTTGGATCCCAACCGGCACCGCCTGATCCTGATGGATCTTCATATGCCCGTGATGGATGGTTATGAGGCGACGGCGCTGCTCCGTGAACGGGGGGAGACCCTGCCCATCATCGCGCTGACCGCCAGCATGCCGAAGGAAGTGGAAAGCGAGGCCTTTGCCGCCGGACTCAATGGCGTTATCGTAAAACCATTCAGCCCCGATGAACTTTACCGGGTTATTCTTCAACACGTAAGGATCTAAAGAGGGCTGATCCGGCAAGTGTGGCAACGACTAGCGCCGGTAGCGGGCTTCTTCCAGGTCCAGTTCGGTCTCCTTGTTTCGAAGGATCTCCTCGGAGAACTGGTCGTCCCGCCGCATCCTTGCCAGCTCCTGCCGCTGGACGTCCACCAATTCGATCAGCAGCCTTCGGTATTGAGGAAGGAAGTTGGCCGCCTTTTCACCAGATTCTTCCATCTTCAACCGGCTGCTGGTGATCGCCGCCATGCGTTCATACCGGTTTTTCAACCGGGTAAAGGCCTCGATCGATTCGGATTCCCTGGGATAGTGGACATTGATATGATCGACCACCACGTTGGCCATACGCAGCCGCATCTCCAGCCGTTCCTCCTCCTTGTTCTCCTTTGTTTCCACCTTCAGCCACCGGATGATCAGCGGCAGGGTCAACCCCTGCACGACCAGCGTCGACAGGATGACACAGAAGGTAATGAAGAGGATCATGTTCCGATGTGGAAACATCTCGTCGCCGGACAGGGTCACGGGGATCGCCAGGGCCGAAGCCAGCGAGACGACGCCGCGCATCCCGGCCCAGCCGATGACGAAGATCGGCCGCCAGCCCGGGTTTGGCTCCTTTCTTCGGATGCGTTTGCTGAGCATGCGGGGACAAAAGGCGCCCGGGTAGACCCATAGCAGCCGCACGATGATGGTCACGATGCTGATCAGTACGCCATACCCGATCGCGGCCGGCAGGCTGTATTCCCCGAGTCCCCGGACGATACCGGGGAGCTGAAGCCCGATAAGAATGAACACCACCCCGTTGAGCAGGAAGACCAGGACATTCCAAACGCTTTGCGTCTGCAACCGGGCCTCGTAGGTGAAGATATCCGGGCTCCGGTAGCTGAGAAAAAGTCCGCCGCTGACGACGGCCAGCACGCCCGAGCCGTGAAAATGTTCCGCGGTGATATACATCAGGAAAGGACAGATCAGCGAGATGGCCGTGTCGATGCTGGAGGTGGTAGGAAGCCAGCGATGGATGGCATAGGCGATGTTCCCGATGACCAGCCCCACCACGATCCCCAGGACCACTACCGATCCGAATTCCACACCGGCCCGCCAGAAGACGAACTTACCCGTCACGATCGCGGCCATGGCAAAACGGAACACGATGAGGCTGGAGGCGTCATTGACCAGGCTTTCCCCTTCCAGCACATCGGCTATCCGTTTGGGGACCTTCAGATTCTGCAGCACGCTGGTGGCGGCGACGGCGTCCGGCGGGGAAATGATACCCCCCAGCAGGAATCCCAGGGCAAGGGAGAAGTTGGGGATCAGCCAGTGACTGAAATAGGCGACGGCAAAGGCGGTGCAAAAGACCAGGCCGAATCCGAGCAGTCCGATGGGCCGCCGGAGCTTCCAGAAGTCATGCCAGGAGGTGTACCAGGCGGCAGAATACAGCAGTGGCGGGAGGAAGATCACAAAGACCAGGTCGGGATCCAGCGTGATCTGCGGAATACCCGGGATGAGGCTGATCCCCAGTCCGGCGATGACCAGGAAGATGGGATAGGAGATGCGTAGCTTCTGGCTGAGCATCGCCAGCATGGAAACGACCAACAGGAGGGAGAGGATGATTAAGAGGCTGTCCTTGACCATAGCCGAAGATACGGCATAATTTTTCCATAGGTATCCAAAACACCCAGTTATGAGACTCCTTGCATTTGCCGTTGGCCTGGCTTTTTTGGCCTGTCAGTCCCCCCACAGCGAACCCGCGGCGCAAAAGGGCGACTCCGTTCTTCCCGCCGCCGTCAAAAAGACCGCTCCCGACACGACCACCCTCGGCGGCAGCTGGTATCTTCAGCCCGTGCTGCCGGCGGATACTGCGTCCGGCAAGACGCCGACCCTGCAGCTGGACCTCGCCAAATCCCGCTTCACGGGCAATACGGGCTGTAATTCCATGCGGGGGCAGTTTTGGACGGGCAAGACGGACAGCAGTCTTTCGTTTGGCGACAAGATCGTGACGACCCGGATGGCATGTACCGGCTACAACGAAGCGGCCTTTCTGAAGAGTCTGAAGAATGTGACCCACTACCGGCTGAACAATGGGATGCTTATCCTGCTTTCGGACGAGAGGACTGAGCTCTCTCATTGGATGCGGAAGCCGGCGAGTGGCCCAAAGGCGCTCAAGGCGTAAATCGGGCCAGTGCTGACCAGGATCGGGCCACGGCCCGAAGCTAAAAATCCACAGGAAATGAACAAATCTGGCTGGAAACGGTTTGATAACGCAACGTTCACAATCCGGTAACAGGATCGCAGGAACTTACATCAACACAAAAAGATTGTATGGCAAACACTTTGATCGATCTGACGAGGGAGCTGCTCAACAGCGGGGTCTTCAACCATCTTCCCGACAACGAGATCGCCCGGCTTCACTGGATGATCCTGCAGGGCCAGAGGGATGAAGAGGTTCCGCTGCATCCCCTTTTCAGCTATTGGTACCGGGGAGACTATTACTCCTCGAACGCTTCCGTTCGCCTGTTGCAGCAGTGCAATGAGTTCCTGCAGCGGATGGGTCAGCCGATGATCGACGTCTATGGCGAAGAGTTCTACGAAGCCTGACATCGGTCACGCGTCTTACGAGCGGTAGTAGTCTTCGGGGTCGCTAAGGACCTTTTTCCACTGCCGCTGATGGCTTTCCTGCCATTTTTTATCCGGATGTACCTTCCAATCCACACTCTTCAGCTGCTCCCGCACAAATTCCCGCTGCTCGGGATGGACAAATAAAGGATGCAGGTAATACCACTTCGGGTCGCGGCTCAGCATCTTCCAAAACGCTTCAAAGTTGACATACCAGGTATCGAAGACCGTTACCTCGGCCGTCTTTGGATCGATCGTACTATGGTTGTATAAAAAAGCCACCCCGTCCGGCTGATCTATGCGGTAAAGGCTGCCGCCGCTGTTCTCGCTGCTGATATCGAAATAGAGTTCTTTTGCCATCGGGGAAAAAGTAGTATTTTGTGAAGTAAAATTTCTGTTATCTTATAAAAAACATTATTAATATGGCACTCATTCCCAACAATAAGAAAAAGAAAGACGGCAAACAACTCGCCGGTCCCAAGAGCAATATCCCCGGCTTTCCGGCTCCCAAAGGAAAGGCCAACAGCAAGGGCGTGAAGAGCAATACCCGGTTGACGGGCGGTTCGCAGCGCGGCTCCTAAGCCGGCCGGAACCCCTTTTCCAGCTGTTCTTTTTCTTGCTTCTCCAGCTCCGCCAGCGCGGCGGGTTCATCGGCAAAGGTCTTTAGCCTTGTTTGGCCGCGGGTTCCTGTTCGACCCCAGCGGACGATCAGCTTATTCCCATCGGTAGCCGCCTCCCAGAAGGCGCCATTATTTCCGTCTCCCTGTACCAACCTGCGGAAGGCCAGGTGGTCGTAGGGACCGGCCGGCGCCGCCGGCTCGCCGAAGACGTCAAAGGCGTCTTCGGAGGACACAACCGCACCCTGTTCCCCCAACGCTTTTACGATCTGTTCCATCACCTTTTGGGGTTGATGCAGCCAATCCTTGGCATACACCGGCACCACCTTCCAGCCGAAACTCCGGAGGGTCGCGGGCCGCTGATAATATTGTTCGATCAGATCCTCGTTTTGGTAGTGACCTTCATCATCGATCAGGATCGCGAGGGAATAGGCCGGATCTTCGGGGCGGCGCCGCACGGCGAGACTGCATTTAAAATCCGACTGGCCGATCGGTCCGTCAACGGTATAACCCAGCGCGACGAGCTGTGCTTTCAGCTGACTGCGGATCATCGTCGGCGTGATCCGGTCACCGCCGCCGCCCTGACCGCGCACCAGCCCATCGAGGATCGTCCGCGCCATCGTCATCTTACCTTCGCTGATCCCTTCGGCATATTGCAGCCAGCGGCGGAGATAACCGGCGCCGTCATTGTAATCATTGGTGATCTGCTCATAGCGAATGCTGCTCACCAGCGCCATATGCTTGCGGGCGCGGCTGAACAGCACGTTCAACCGTTTTTCGCCGCCTTTTTTATTGATCGGCCCGAAATTCATCAGCATCCGCCCCCGGCTGTCGGGGCCATAGCAAACGCTCATGATGATGATGTCGCGTTCATCGCCCTGGATGTTCTCGAGATTTTTGATGATCAGCCCCGCATACTGGTCGTTCTCGGTCCGGTTGTACGCCTCTTCCAGCAGCCCTTCGAATTCCGCGTCTTCCGCCGCCAGCCGGTCGAGAGCCGCTTCGATGGCATGCTGCTGTTGCTGGCTGAAGGCGACGATGCCGATGCTTTCGCGGGTCCTGCGTCGCAACAGCTCGCGGATCAGCGCGGCGATATAAACGGCCTCCGCGGGGTTGCTGCGTCGTTCGTAGACGCTGTCCGTTAACAGGTGGAAGCTGATGCTGCGGTCAAAGAGACTGTTCACCTGGGTGGCGGCATCGGCCGGTCCGCTGACACGGATCGCGGGTTTTTCGGCATGGTGGATCGTCCGGTCGGGGATGGTCAGCAACTCGCCTTCATAGAAGGCATGATTACTGAAGCTGATCAGCGTCTCATAGTGGCTGCGGTAGTGCCAGCTCAGCAGCGTGCTTTCCAGCTTGCGGGCGCCCTGGGCCAGCAGGCTGTCGGCGTCCTCCGCCAGTCCCTCTTCTTCCCCGTCCATGCTTTTGTCGAGATCGTCCGGGTCGGCATTTCTCGACCCCGAGTGGAAGAAATCCGTGGGCGGCATCTGCTTTTCATCCCCCACGATGATCGTCTGCCGTGCACGGTACAGAGCCGGCAC
>Ga0157372_10002953_pt1 | contig 18326 bp, 21 predicted proteins | sample C55metaG_FD_115307 | JGI IMG/M metagenome (GOLD analysis project Ga0157372, IMG submission 115307) | Corn rhizosphere microbial communities from Kellogg Biological Station, Michigan, USA - C5-5 metaG | ecosystem: Host-associated > Plants > Roots > Rhizosphere > Soil | place: USA: Michigan... | reverse complement strand
CCGCCTGCAGCCCGGTCATGCGCGGCATGGCCACGTCGAGCACGACGAGGTCGGCATCCGTGTCCAGGGCGAGCTTGACGGCCTCGGCGCCGTCGTCGGCCTCCCCCACCACCGCCATGTCGGGCTCGGCCTCGAGCACCATGCGCAGCCCGCGGCGGACCATGGCGTGGTCGTCGGCCAGCACGATCCGCGTGCGCAGCGGGACGGTCATCCGAGCCCCTCGGGCTTGGGGACGTCGAAGCGCACCTCGGTGCCCTTGCCCGCGGCCGAGGTCACCGTGACCCTGCCGCCGACGAGCATCGCCCGCTCGCGCATGCCGCTGAGGCCGGCGCCGGCGTGCCCGTGGGGATCGAGCCCGCGCCCGTCGTCGCGGACCACCAGTCGCAGCCCGCCGTCCACGCCCTGCAGCGTGACCAGGGCCTGGCTGGCGTGCGCGTGGCGGACGATGTTGGTCAGGCTCTCCTGGGCGACGCGGTAGACCGCGAGCTCGACCTCGTCGCTGGGCTCGATCCCCGCGAGGTCGATCTGCGGCACGACCCGCAGCCGCGCGTGCGACGCGGTCGCGATGCAGAGCGAGCGCATCGCGCTCTGCAGGCCCAGGTGGTCGAGCGTCTCCGGCCGCAGCTCGCGGGCGATCCGGCGCACGTCCTCCAGGCTGCGCCGCACCGCCTCGCGGGCCTGCGGCTCCTCGTCGAGCTCGAGCATGACGCCGGTCAGGACCTGACCGACCTCGTCGTGGAGCTCGCGGGCGATGCGCAGGCGCTCCTGCTCCTGGGCGGCCAGCGCCGTGCGCGCGCTCTCCCGGCGCTCGTACTCGAGCCGGTCGAGCATCTCGTTGAACGCGGTCGCGAGTGCGTCGACCTCGGCGTCCGTGCCCGGGACGCTCAGGCGCCGTCCGGGCTCGAGCGGGTCGACCGAGCGCATGGTCTCGGCCAGCCGCCGCACGGGCGCGACGACGCGGTGCAGCAGCGCGACGCTCACGACCAGCGACACCAGGAAGCCGACGACGAGGATCACCGCCTGGCTCGAGGTGACCGGCGCGTTGATCTCGATCGGCGAGAACAGGAGGAGCAGCGTGACGACGGTGAGCACCGCCGCATTCGCGAGCACCACGCGCGTGAACAGCGAAAGCCGGCCGGGTCGCCAACGGGAGCGCATTTCCGCCCTGCAAGCATGCCGTATAGGTGGCTCCCCCGGGCCAAGATCGGTGCCAGCGCCCATGGTCGATCGGCCCGCCGGCGTCGATGCTCTCGGCGTGATCCCCTCGAAGGAGCCCACCATGTCCAACCACCTGCTGCTCCGCCTGCGCACCCGCTGGCACCGCGACGCCCTCGACGACAAGCTCGCCTTCGGCGCTGACCCCACCACGAGCCCCGAGCTCGCCCTGCGGGCCGCGCAGCTGCGCTCGCGCGCCGGGCGCGACGAGATCGCCGCCGGGCTCGAGCGCGTCCTGCACGAGGTCAGCGACCGCTGGCCGCCGGCCGTGTCCCACATCGTGCCGCTGCGGTACGAGGCCATCCGCGGCCACGCCGGCGACGTGTACCGGCTCGCCCGCCGGTTGCGCGACGACGACGGCGTCGACGTCCGCGGCACCGCCATGGCCGCGCGCCTGCTCAGCGACGGGGCCGGGCCGCTCTACCGCGGCGGCAACGGCGACCTGGCGTTCGCCGCCCGTGCCGCGCGCCTGGCGCTCGACCCGACCCCGTCGGCCAGCTGGGATGTGGCTGCCGCCGCCTAGACCCCCAGCTCCTCGGAGGCCATGCGTGCGCCTTCGAGGCGTGCGCTGATCTTCTGCATCGCGACGTCGCGGGCGAAGTCCGGCGAGCCATGCTTGGGCTTCAGATCGCGGCTGAACGGTGAGAAGCCGCAGTCGTCGGTGGCGCCGAGGCGTTCGACAGGGATGTGCTTGGCCGCAGTGACGAGGTCGTTCTTGACCTGCTCGGCCGTCTCGACCTCGGGCGTGAGGGGGTTGATGACGCCCATGAAGCAGACCTGGGGCACGCCGTCGGCGTCGTCGCGGCTGTATTGGCCGACGAGGCGGTAGACCTCTTCCTTGTCGTCCTCGCTGGCGCACTGGATGAGGAAGTAGCCCGCGTTGAGCTGGAACATCTTGCTGAGCAGCTTCTCGTAGGGCACTTCCTTTGAGTGCACCGAGTCCATGTCGCCGCCCGGGCAGGTGTGCACGCCGATGTTGCGCCGCTCCTCTGCGCTGAAGCGCGCGAAGACGCGGTTGTTGAGGTCGATGAACTCCTGCAGCATGTCCTTGCCCGTCCACGGGTTGCGCGAGTCGTTCTTGTTCGCCAAACGCCCCTCGGTGAAGTCGACCGAGACGCGCACCGCGCCCGCGTCAAAGCACTGGCGGATGTCCTTTTCGACCTCGTCGACGACATCGTCGAGGAACGCGTCGCGCGGATACCCGTCGACCTCGCCGTCCAGCGGATAGAGCAGCATCATCATCGACGCCGCGATCACCGCCTGCTTGACGTCATGCGTGGCGATCGCCCGGTTCTTCTTGACGAATTCCGAGGCGTAGGTCTTGTAGCGGAACGGGCCGCCGGTGATCCGCGGCAGCTGGCGGTGATGGCCGTCGTCGAAGATGGCGAAGAACTGGCCGTCGCCGGCCAGGTGGTCGGCCAGACCGGTGCCGGCCAGCGTGTCGGTGATCGAATAGGTGGCAAAGCTCGACTCGCGCTGCTCCCCGTCGGTCACCACGGGCTCACCCGTGGCCTCCAACCGCTTGATCGAATCCTCGGCCGCCTTGTCCTGCTCGGCCTGCAGGTCCGCGAACTGGATCCTCCCCTGGTCGTAGTCCTCGTAGGCGTTCTGCAGCTTCTCCGGCCGCGGTAGCGATCCGACGAGCTCGGTGGGAATCGGCATGGTTCTCCTCTTGTGTGGGGTCGAGACTGATCGTTCTCCCGCTCACCCGGAGCGGGTCCGGCGGCGCAGGCGCCCCGAGGCCGCGAGGTGGCCCAGGGCCTCCACTCCGACGCAGGCAAGGCCATGCGGCCGGCCCGCCTCGAGCAGGCGCCGCCAGACGACGGCGGCGTCGCCGGCCGCGGTCAGCACCTCATAGCGGTCGGGGGCCTCGAGCACCACGACCCCGTCGGCCAGGTGCCCGGCGTCCAGCAGCCGCCAGGCGCGGGGACCGATCAGCTGGATCGCGGCGACCGCACTGGACACGTCCAGGCGCGAGACGTCCTCCGCGTGGGCCAGCACCCGCAGACAAGCCGGCTCGTCCACGCGCTCGCAGCGCACCAGGGCCCGCACGTCGCTGACGCGGGCCGACCAGGCCGTGGTGCCGAGGCCATCGAGGCACTCCTCCACGTCCGTGGGCTCGCCGCGTAGCTCCAATGTCACCCGGTCCCAGCGGTCGGCCATACCGACCGTGCGCAGGCACACCGTTGCCTCGCTCGCCGGGGACCCGAAGTGCGCCGCCACCCGGCGGCCGCAGCAGTCCACCATCGTCGCTCCGCTGGCCTGCAGCACCGCGTCCAGGGGACTCGGGTGCGCTGTCGTTGAAAGACTGATCGGTCTCCCTCGACTCCGACCGTAACACACCCGGTCGAGCCGGCGGCCGCTGGTACGCTCAGCCGCGATGGCAGCGACCGACACGGAGGGCGACTCCGCGGCGCCCGGCGCACGCGAACGCATCCTCGACGCCTCCTACGACCTGTTCTCGCGGCAGGGCGTCCAGGCGGTGGGCATCGACGCCATCATCACCCGCTCGGGCGTGGCCCGGCAGACCCTCTACCGGCACTTCGACTCCAAGCAGGACCTCGTGCTCGCCTTCCTCGAGCGGCGTGAGGAGCTGTGGACCAAGGGCTGGCTGCAGGCCGAGGTGCAGCGCCGGGCCTCCGACCCGCGCGAGCGCCTGCTGGCGATCTTCGACGTCTTCGGCGAGTGGTTCCAACTGGACGACTACGAGGGCTGCTCGTTCATCAACGTCATCCTCGAGATGCCCGACCGCGCCGACCCCATCCACCGCGCCGGCACCGCCTATCTGGCCGGCATCCGCAACTTCCTCGAGGGGCTGGCCCGCGCGGCCGGCATCGCCGACGCCGAGGCGTTCGCGCGCAAGTGGCACATCCTCATGAAGGGCTCGATCATCGCCGCCGCCGAAGGCGACCGCGCCGCGGCCGTCCGCGCCCAGGAGATGGGCCGGGCCGTGCTGGCCGAGCAGGCTTGAGCCCCGGCAGCACCTCCGCGCGCCTGCTGATCTCGTGCGCCGACCGCCCCGGGATCGTCGCCGCCGTCGCCGGCTTCCTGCGCGACGCCGGCGCCAACATCGTCCACTCCGACCAGCACTCGACCGATCCCGAGGGCGGGCGCTTCTTCATGCGCATGGAGTTCGTGCTGCCGCTGGCCGAGGGCGAGCGGGGCGCATTCGAGCGGGCGTTCGCCCGCGACGTGGGCGACCCGCTGGGGCTGGACTGGCGCGTCTGGTACGTCGCCGATCGCAAGCGCATGGGCATCCTCGTCTCGCGCACCGACCACTGCCTGCTCGACCTGCTCTGGCGCTGGCGCCGCGGCGAGTTCGAGGCCGACGTCGTCGCCGTGGCCTCCAACCACCCCGACCTGCGCGCCGACGTCGATGCCTTCGCCCTCCCCTACCACCACGTCCCGGTCGACCGGGCCGACAAGGCACCAGCCGAGGCGCGGCTGCTCGAGCTGCTCGGCGGCAACGTCGACGTCGTGGTGCTGGCCCGCTACATGCAGATCCTCTCCGGACACTTCCTCGACCGTCTCGGCGTGCCGGTGATCAACATCCACCACTCGTTCCTGCCCGCGTTCGCCGGCGCCGGCGCCTACGAGAAGGCCAAGGACCGCGGCGTCAAGCTCATCGGCGCCACCGCCCACTACGTGACCGAGGAGCTCGACGCCGGGCCGATCATCGAGCAGGACGTGATCCGCGTCTCGCACCGCGACACTCCGGCGCGCCTGGCGCGGCTAGGCAGCGACATCGAGCGCACCGTGCTCGCACGCGCCGTGGGCTGGCACTGCGAGGACCGCGTGCTCGTCCACGACAGAACCACGGTGGTGTTCTGAGCGTCGGGCTACGCCCGACCACCCTCCAACTCAGTCGTCGAAGAACGCGAGGATCCGGCAGATGCTGGCCTCGCCGCCCACGAACTTCCACGGGAAGGCGCCGATCACGCAGCGCGTCGTGCCCACCGACGCCAGGTCGCCGCCGACGTTCTCGGCATGGACGATCCCGTGCGGGAACGGGACGCGGTGCATGACGAACAGGTCCTTGTCGGGCCAGCGCTCCTCCAGCCGCGTGCCGATGCGGTCCTCGTACTCCTCGCGGATGTCGGGGCGCATGGTCTTGATCGTCGTGTTCATCGGGTGGTCGGCCGACCCGGTGTCGGAGCCGGTCCAGGACAGGTCCATCTCCACGATCCACTCGGCCAGCTCGCGGCCGCCGCCCGGGTGACGGCACATGTACTCCGTGAGGTCCTCGTCGCCACCGCCGAGGTAGTGCGCGGCAAAGCCCGTGTGGTAGATGACGATGTCGCCGCGCTTGACCTCGATCTTGTCGGTGATGTGGTGCGGCTTGATCTCGTCGAAGGCGCCGACGGAGTCGGAGATGTCGACCACGACACCGTCGTGGATGAGGGTGTCGAGCCCGATCGAGGCCATGTCGGCCCCGCCCGGCGTGAGATGCAGCGGGGCGTCCAGGTGCGTGCCGACGTGCAGCGAGGTCTCGACGCGCTGCGAGACCACGCGGTTGGTCTGCAGGGTCTGGGTGTAGTACTGCTTCATGCCCGGATAGCCGACCCAGCCGGGCGTGTGGAAGCTCAGCGGGTGGCTGAGGTCGACGATGCGGTGCCACCGGTTCCCGTTCAGCTGGATGTCCACCCCGATCGCCTCAGCGTCGACGCTCATTCGGTTCTCCCTTCGCTCTGGTCGTCGTCCAAGACCCCGGCCTTGCGCAGCCCGCCCAGGTCGGCCGGGCACGGGCCGCCGACGCTCTCGACGAGCACGCCGTGGTCGCCGACGACTTGGTGCCGGAGCCCGGCAGGGATGTGCACCACCTGCCCCTCGCGCACCACGTGGGTCTCGTCGTGGGTCAGGTCGCGCACGGTAGCGGCGCCGCTGAGCACGAAGATCGTGTCCTCGGACTCGGGGTGGGCGTGGGGGATGTTCTCCTCCCCCGGCTTCATGCGCACGTAGTTCATGTTCGCGGTGTAGGCGCCCATGCCCGGCCATACCACCAGCCGCGCATCCTCGGCGACCATGGGCAGGGTGACGTGGTCGTCGTCGACGTGGAGCACGCGGACCGCCATCAGCTCAGGCCCTCGTACAGCGCCGGGTCGGCGGGTGAGGGGCCGCCGATCAGCTCCATGCCCTCGTCGCCGGCCTGCGCCGAGTAGGCGGTGCCGTCGTCGACGTGGAACATCGACCCCTGGCGCAGCGGCTGGCGCTCGCCGTCGGCGGCGTCGACCACCCAGCCGCCACCGGCGATGACGTAGTAGGCGGCCTCGCCGGGGTGGCGCTGCTCGACCATGCGCGCGCCCGGCTTCAGCCACACGCGGTGCAGAGAGCGCGCCTGCGCGCCCACGCCGGGCCAGACGATCGCCCGGGCCTCACCCTCGCCCTCCACGAGGTCCAGCTCGGGACCCTCCGCGCCGTCCAGGATGGAGACCTTGTCGGCGAGTTTGGTCATTGGTCGATCGTAATACATAGTCGCCCTCTGACCGCTATAGGAACTTCGACTCGGCCCGCGTGCGGGGCTGTCTTACGATCGCTGCGGACCTGTCCTACCAAGGAGGCCGAGTGGCCGATCACACGCTTACACCGACCGGGAAGAACCTGGACCTGTCGTTTCTCGGAAAGCCGCACGAGCACGACCCCCGGCGCGTGTACAGCACGACGGCGACCGACTGGCAGGGTCGCGTCGACTTCGACCGGCTGCGCAAGGACCGCCTCGCGCGCGCTCGCCAGAAGATGGAGGAGCACGACCTCGGCGCGCTCGTGTGTTTTGTGGGCGAGAACGTCCGTTACATCACCGGTGTCTTCCAGGGCAACTGGAAGAACAACATCTTCATCCGCTACTGCGTGCTCCCGCGCGACGGCGACCCGGTGCTGTTCGAGACCGCGGGCTCCGATCTCGAGTGCGCGAAGATCGATGCGCCCTGGCTCGAGGGCAACATCCGCCCCGCCATCACCTGGAAGTGGGCCGAGACGGCCGAGACGATGATGGCCGAGAAGATGGCGCGTTCGGTCATGGACGTGCTCACGGAAAACGGGGTCGACAAGGAGCGCATCGGCCTCGACGTCTACGACCCCGGCGCGGCCGAGGCCCTCGGCGCGCTGGGCATCAACATTGTCAGCGCCTGGCCCGCCATGTCGGGAGCACGCGTGGTCAAGACCCCGGACGAGCTGGAGTGCCTGAAGATCTCCAGCGCCATCGGCGACACGTCGTTCTGGCGCATCGAGCACGAGTGGCTCAAGCCCGGCGTCCGCGAGAGCTACATCACGGCGAAGGTCAACGAGTACCTGTACGAGCAGGGCTTCGACTTCGTCTACGACATCATCGTCGCGTCCGGCGGCAACACCAGCCCGTACCGGCGCTGGCACACCGACAAGGTCATCCGCGAGGGCGACCTTGTGATCATCGACCAGAACGCGGTCGGCCCCGGTGGCTACTTCGTCGACTTCGTGCGCTGCTTCAAGGTCGGCGGGCGGTGGACGGAGAAGGAGAAGGACCTGTACAAGGAGTGCTACGAGTCGATGTACGCCGCCATCGACAAGATGAAGGCCGGCAACACGACCGCGGACGTGGCCCGCGAGCTCCCCGAGTACGCCGACGACGAGTTCGGCACCGTCACCCTCCAGCAGTTTGCGCACTCGATCGGCCTCTCGCTCTACGAGGGCATGTGGATCTCGCGCGCGTACTCGCTCGACTATCCGGTCGAGCTCCAGGAGAACATGTACTTCGCGGCCGAGACCTTCGCCGGCCACCCGGGCTTGGAGCAGACGGTGCGCCTGGAGGAGAACCTGCTCGTGACCAAGGACGGGCCGGTCATCTTCACGAAGCACCCCTTCGCGGACGAGGCGCTCGCCTAGCCGTGCCGGTGCCGGAAGGGGAGCCGGCGGCGCGCTACGCCGATCTCGACGGCCGCGTCGCCCTGGTCACCGGCGGGTCGCGCGGCATCGGCGCGGCGACGTGCCGTCTGCTGGCGCAGAACGGCGTGCGGGTCGCGGTCAACGGGCGCGACCCCGGCGCCGTCGATGCGCTGGTGGACGAGCTCGGGGGCGGCGCGCTTGCCGCCCCCGGCGACGCGACGTCGTGGGACCACGTCGAGGGGATCCGCGACCACGTCCTGGGCGCGCTCGGCCCGGTGGACATCCTCATGCCCTTCGCCGGCGGCTTCGATCACTACACGTCGGTGCAGGACATCACCGAGGCCGAGTGGCACCACGTCATCGACGCCAACCTCACCTCGACCTTCCTGGCGGTCAAGGCGTTCATCCCGGGCATGATCGAGCGGCGCCACGGCACCGTGGTGACCATGGCCTCCAACGCCGCCCGGCTGCTGGACGCGACCCTGGTCTCCTCCTACGCCGCGGCCAAGGCCGGGATCGTGCAGTTCACCCGCCACGTGGCGCGCGAGGTCGGGCCGAGCGGCGTGCGCTGCAACTGCATCGCCCCCGCGACCACGCTGACCGAGCGCATCGTGCGCAACCTCGACGAGGAGCAGCGCGAGGCGCTGGCCAAGCTGTCGCCGCTCGAGCGCCTGGGCGCGCCCGAGGACTCGGCCCACGCCGCCGTGTTCCTGGCCTCGGACGCGGCGGGCTGGCTGACCGGGGTCACGCTCGACGTCGCCGGCGGCCGCGTGATGGCCTAGGCACGTCAAGGGGGGGTCAAGTCTTTCCGTGCCACACTGGATTGTGGTGCGGCAAGGAAAGACTTGACCCCTAGGCCAGCAGGCGCTCGTCGAATGCAGTGCGGGTCAGCGGGCGGCCGCCGTCCGCGGTCACCGCGATCGTGTCCTCGAGCCGCACGCCGGCGCCGCCGCGCACGCCGGGCACCCAGATGAGCGGCTCGAGCGCGAGCGTCATGCCCTCCTCGAGCGTCGCCTCCTCGGCGCCCGGCTGCTGCTCGCCCACGTAGGGCGGCTCGTTGGCGCCCATGCCGATGCCGTGGCCAATGAACAGGCTGAGGAAGCGGTCGGCCAGCCGGTGCTCGCGCGCCGCGCCGGTCACCGCGGCGGCGACGTCGGTGGTGGTCGCGCCGACGCGCACGGCGGCGGTGCCGGCCTGCAGGGCGGCGTGGACAGCGCGGTAGACGCGCCGCTGCTCGGCCGACGGCGCGCCGCACACCGTGGTGCGGCCGAGGTCGGAGTAGTAGCCGTTCCACATCGACCCGATGTCGATGAAGACGAGGTCGCCCTCGCGGACGAGCTTGTCCGTCGCCATGCGGTTGGGCGGCGCCATGCGCTCGCCCGAGGCCACGAACGGCGTGGCCAGGTGGGCGGTCTCGCCGCCCAGGCGGTGCAGCGCGCGCAGCGCCTCGCCGGCGATCTCGAGCTCGCGCGCGCCCGGACGCACCGCGTCCAGCGCGGCCGCGGTCACGCCCTCGGCGATCGCCGCCGCCTCCTCCATGACCGCCAGCTCGCCGGCCGACTTGCGCACCCGGCAGGTCTGCATGAGCGGGTCGCCGTCGTGCAGCGTGACGGCGGGTAGGGCCTCGCGCAGCTCGGCCACCTGCGCGTAGGCGCACTCGTCGATGCCCACCGCGTCGGCGCCGGCCTCGCGCACCAGCGGCGCGAGCGTGCCCTGCACGGCCTCGCGCACCAGCCCGGCCGCCTCCATGATCGGGATCGCGCGGGCGTCCTCGATCCAGGGCATGACCGCGCGCACGCGGTCGACCTCGCCGCCCGAGCACAGCAGCACCGGCGCGCGCCCGTCGGCCAGGAACACGCCGTTGAGCAGGGCCGACTTGCCGGAGATGATCTGCGCGCGCAGGCCGGTGAGGTAGCGGACGTTCTCGTCCCGCCACAGGAGCAGCGCGTCCAGCGGCGAGGCGCGCAGCGCGGCCTGCACACGAGCCAGGCGCTCGGCGCGCAGCGCAACGAGGTCGACCCGGAGCTCGAAGTCGGCGCGGCCGCCGCCCCGGGCGAACGGACCGCTCACCCGCGCAGCGCGGAGGGGTTGACCAGGTACGTCGGGCGCTCGCCGGCCAGCATCGCGCGCAGCTGCTCGGCCGCCTTGCGCTGCAGCTCGACCAGCGACGCCTCCGAGTAGAAGGCGGTGTGCGGCGTGAGCACGACCTGGTCGAGCGCGAGCAGTGGGCTGTCCTCCGGCGCCGGCTCCTGCTCGAGCACGTCGAGCCCGGCGCCCGCGATGGTGCCGTCGCGCAGGGCGGCCACGAGCGCGTCGGTGTCGACGAGGCCGCCGCGGGCGGTGTTGAGCAGCACGGCGTCGGTGGGCATGGCCGCAAGCACCTCCTCGTCGATCAGGTGCGTCGTCTCGGGGGTCAGCGGCGCGTGGACCGAGAGCACGTCGGACTCCGCCGCCAGGTCGCCGAGCGATCGCCGCCGCACCACGCCGTCGGGCCAGTCGCCGTCGGGGACGTAGGGGTCGAACGCGGCCACGCGCAGGCCCAGCGCTGCGGCGGCGCCGGCCACCGCGCGCGGGATCTTGCCCATGCCCACGAGGCCGAGCTGCAGCTCGTTCAGGCGCCGGATCGGGCCGGCCGAGAACGGGCCCCACGTCCCCTCGCGTACCCGGCGGTCGAGCTGGGCCACCCGGCGCTGGGTGGCCAGCAGCAGGGCGACGGTGTGGGCGGCGACCTCCTCGGTGCAGTAGTCGGGCACGTTGGTGACCGGGATGCCGCGCTCGCTGGCCCGGTCGAGGTCGATGGTGTCGACCCCGATGCCGAAGCGGGCGATGCCGCGGCACCGCTCCAGCGCGTCGAGCGTCCCGGCCGGCACGGGCGCATAGGTGTTGAGCACGCCGTCGGCGTCGGCGCAGGCCCGCGCCACCTCCTCGGCCGTGCTGCAGTCGTGCTCGACCACCTCGTGGCCGGCGGGCTCGAGCACCGCACGCGCCGCTTCCAGGTGCGGGAACGGGTGGTCGGTGACGGCGACCAGCGCCATCAGCCCTGCGGGCCGCCCACGGGGTTGCGCAGCACGCCGATCCCCTCGACCTCGACCTCGACGACGTCGCCCGCGTCCAGGAACACCGGCGGCTCACGGAAGCCGCCGACGCCCCACGGCGTGCCGGTGAGCACGAGGTCGCCGGGCTCGAGGGTCGTGAACGCGGAGAGGAAGCTGAGGATCTCGGCCGTGCCGAAGACCATCAAGCTCGTCGACGAGTCCTGCATCGTCGTGCCGTTGACGCGGCTGGCCACGGCCTTGGCGTCGGGGTCGTAGCCGTCGGCGGTCACGATCACCGGCCCGATCGGGCAGAAGGTGTCGATGCTCTTGCCCCGGATCCACTGCCCGTCCGAGAACTGCAGGTCGCGGGCGCTGACGTCGTTGGCGGCCGTGTAGCCGAAGGCGTGGTCGAGCGCGTCGTCCACCGACACGCCGGACATGCGCCGGCCGATGACCACGGCCAGCTCGGCCTCCCAGTCCACCGAGGTGGTCAGGCCGGCGGGCCAGCGGATCTCCTCGTCGGGGCCGAGCAGCGACGAGGTCAACTTGGCGAAGATCAGCGGGCGCTCGGGCCGGTCGAGGCCGGTCTCGCGGATGTGGTCCTCGTAGTTGAGGCCCACGCAGGCGATGTTGCCGGGGGCGAGCAGCGGCCGCGCGAGCATGCCGGGCTGCAGCGGCTGCGCCTCCGCCAGCGCCTGCGTGGCGGCGTCGGCGACGTCGACCCCGCTGGCGATGAGCTCGTCCACCGTGGCGATGCCGACCCGGTCGGCCAGCGGCGCCACCCGCCCGTCCTGCACCACCGCAAGCGGCGCCTCCCGGCCGGCCAGGTGCGCCAGCTGCATCAGGTGCGGGCGCGCAGGTGGTAGAGCGTGGCGCGCTGGCCCTCGTCGGTCTGCGGCACGGCGTCGGCGAGCTTGGGGATCTCGCCGAAGACGTCGGGGTCCAGGGTGTTCACGTCGGGCCAGTCGAGCTCGACCAGGTTGCCGCCCGGGTCGCGCAGGTAGAGCTGCACCGTCCCGTCCGGCAGCTCCCAGATCGGCGAGTAGAACGCCTCACGGTCGAGCATGTCGAGTTCCTTGGCGCGCTTGTAGGCGCCCTCGAAGTCGTCGATGTTGAGCCCGATGTGATGGAACGGCGGCGCGTCGGTGTTCTCGCGCTGGAACACGTGCAGCTGCACGTCGCCGAGGCGCAGGTAGCGGGTGGGGAACGCGAAGGTGTAGGTGTCGATCGGCTCCAAGCCGAGGACCTCCACGTAGAACCGCACCGACGTCTCGACGTCGACCGACGAGATGCTCACGTGGTTGAGCCCGGTGACCCGCACGGCCCGGGAGGTTGCCGCACCGGACCGCCCGTGTCCAAGAGTGCTTCGCTTCGGCGCTCATAGCTGCTGGCTATTGTCTCTCTGCTTCGAGTAGGAGAGCCCAATTGGGAACGTTCCGGCAGATGGCCTACTGGCTCGCGATCGTGGAGGAGGGATCGTTCACGCGCGCGGCCGCCCGCATGCACGTCTCGCAGCCTTCGCTGTCGCAGCAGGTGCGCGCGCTCGAGGAGGAGCTCGGCGGCGAGCTGCTCGAGCGCCTGCCGCGCTCGGTGCGGCTGACCAGCGCCGGCAAGGCCTTCCTCCCGCACGCGCGGGCGGCCGTGCACTCGGCCGACCGCGCTGTCCGCTCGGCGCGCGAGGCGCTACAGCTGAAGACCGGCGAGCTCGAGATCAGCACCGTGCGCTCGATCGCCGTCGGCCTGCTGCCCGACGTCATCCAGTCCTGGCGCGAGCACTATCCGGGCACCTATGTCCGCCTGCACGAGTTCACGCACCGCCGGCTGGCCGAGGACGCCGTGCGTGAGGGGGTCAGCGACTTCGGGATCGGCCCGCCGCCGATCAAGTGGGCCGGGCCGGTCTGCCGCTTGGGCTGGGAGGAGTTCAAGATCGTGCTCCCGCACGACGACCCGCTGGCCGATCGCGACATGATCAGCCTGGCCGACCTGGCCGACCGCGAGTGGGTCATGTTCGACGCCGACAATGGGCTCTACGACCTCGTGGTGGCCGCGTGCGCGACCGGGTCCACGCCCCCGTTCATGCCCCGGCCGGCCGTGCTCACCTCCCAGGTCGAGGCCGCCGCGCGGCTGGCCTCGGCCGGCGTCGGGCCCGCGCTGGTGCCCGAGAACGCGGTCCCGTCGGACCTCCACGCGGCCGTCGTGCGCGCCGATCCGCCCATCGGCCGCGAGCTCACGGTCTACGCCCGCGCCGACTGGACGCCGCTCGGCAAGGCCTTCCTCGAGCTCATGCGCGCGCGCCCCTGGCACCACCCTCCGCTGGACGCCACCGTCATCGCCTAGATATTGGTCTCCCGTGGAGACCGCCGCCCTTGGCGCGATCCCCGCGGGACTGCAGGATGGATCGGCCAATGCCGCCGCTTCGGGTCATCGTCATGGGCGGCTCGCTTGCGGGTCTTGCCTCCGCGGTGTTCCTGCGCCGCGCCGACGTCGACGTGGAGGTCTTCGAGCGCTCCCAGCGCCCCCTGGTCGGGCGCGGCGCGGGCATCGTCCTGCACCCCGCCGTGTTCCGCGTGCTCGACCGCGACCCGCAGGAGATCAGCGCCCGCGCCGACGTCCTCCGCTACCTCGACCGCGACGGCGCCATCGCCAGCGAGCAGCCCTGCTCCTACCGCTTCATCTCCTACGCCGCGCTGCACCGGGCGATGCTCGAGTGCCTGGCGCCCGACACCTATCACCTGGGCGCGGAGGTGACGGACTTCGCACAGGACGCCGGCGGGGTGACGGTGGAGGTCGCCGGGCACGAGGCGCAGCGCGGCGACGCGCTGGTCTGTGCCGACGGCATCCACTCCATCGCCCGGCGCCGGCTCGTCCCCGACGTCCAGCCGGTCTACGCCGGCTACGTGGGGTGGCGCGGCACCGTGGTCGAGAGCCGCCTGTCCGAGGAGGCGTTCGCGACCTTCGCCGACGCGATCACCTACTGCGTCCTGCCCAACAGCCACATCCTCGTCTATCCGATCCCGAGCCTGGCCGGTTCGCTCGAGCCCGGCGAGCGCCTGATCAACTGGGTCTGGTATCGCAACGCCTCACCGCGCGAGCTCGACCGGCTGCTGGTCGACCGCGCAGGCGTCCGCCACGCGGTCTCGGTGGGCAGCGGCGACGTGCGCGAGGACGTGCTCGAGGGCCTGCTGGCCGACGCCGCGCTGCGGCTGCCGCCGCAGCTCGCCGAGCTCGTGGCCAAGAGCCCCGAGCCCTTCGTGCAGGTGGTGTTCGACATCGCCGTACCCCACATGGCCTTCGAGCGCATCGCGCTGATCGGCGACGCCGCTTTCGCGCTGCGCCCGCACGTGGCCGTGGGCACGGCCAAGGCCGCGGAGGACGCGTGGACCCTGGCCGCTGCGCTGGCCGACGCCGACGGCGACGTCTCCCACGCCCTGCGCGCGTGGGAGACGGATCAGATCCGCCTGGCCCTGTCCGCCATGGAGCGCGCTCGCGATGCGGGGGCGCGCTCGCAGTTCGACAACAGCTGGCGGGTCGGCGACCCGCTCCCGTTCGGCCTCTACGAGGCCGGCGACAGCCTGCTCGCGCGGAGCGGGTGAGACCGAGAACCCCGGATGAGGAGAGCAACGCCATGAGCAGTGCGACCGAGAAGGGCACGTCGAGTGAGGTCCGCGACGGCATGCAGATCGATTGGGACGTGCCGATCGAGGTCGACGACGGGCTGGTGCTGCGCGCCGACGTCTATCGCCCGGTGGGCGACGGCCGGTACCCGGTGATCCTGACCTACGGGCCCTACGCCAAGGGCCTCCCGTTCCAGGAGGGTTACCCCAGCGCGTGGGAGCGGATGGTCGAGCAGCACCCGGATGTCGCGGCGGGTTCGACGAACAAGTACCAGAACTGGGAGGTCGTCGATCCGGAGAAGTGGGTGCCGGACGGCTACGCCTGCGTGCGTGTCGACTCGCGCGGGTGCGGCCGTACGCCGGGCGTCATCGACCACTTCGCGCCGCGCGAGACCAAGGACTTCGCCGCGTGCATCGAGTGGGCGGGCGTGCAGCCGTGGAGCAACGGCAAGGTCGGCCTCAACGGCATCTCCTACTACGGGATGAACCAGTGGGAGGTCGCGGGCGAGCGGCCCTAGCACCTGGCCGCGATGTGCGTGTGGGAGGGGGCGTCGGACTGGTATCGCGACTCCACCCACCACGGCGGGATCCTCTCCACGTTCTGGACCAACTGGTACGACATGCAGGTCAAGACCGTCCAGTACGGCCTCGGCGAGCGCGGCCCGGTCAACCCCAACACCGGGGTGCTGGTGTGCGGCGACGAGACGCTGGACGAGGCCGAGCTGGCGCGCAACCGGTCGGAGTTCGGGGCCGAGATCCTCGCCCACCCGCTCGAGGACGACTACCACCGGGAGCGCTCAGGCGGCTGGGACGCCCTGACCGTGCCGCTGCTGTCCGCCGGCAACTGGGGCGGCCAGGGACTGCACCTGCGCGGCAACGTCGAGGGCTTCGTGCGCGCGCCGACGCAGGACAAGTGGCTCGAGATGCACGGCATCGAGCACTGGACGCACTTCTACACCGACTACGGCGTGGCCATCCAGAAGCGCTTCTTCGGCCACTTCCTCAAGGGCGAGGACACCGGGTGGCAGGACCAGCCCCGCGTGTTGCTGCAGGTCCGCCACGCCGACGGCACCTTCACCGAGCGCGCCGAGAGCCAGTGGCCGCTCCAGGGCACCCGGTGGACGCGCATGTACCTCGACCTCGACAACGGCACCCTCGACGGGAACGAGCCCACGGGCGATGCGGTAAAGAGCTTCGAGGCGCTCGGCGACGGCCTGACCTTCACCACCCCGCCGCTGGAGACCGAGACCGAGCTGACCGGGCCGTCGGCGCTCAAGCTCTGGGTGTCCTCCTCGACCACCGACGCCGACATCTTCGCCATCGTCCGCGTCTTCGACCCCGAGGGCAACGAGATCACCTTCCAGGGCGCCATCGACCCCCACACCCCCGTCGCCCAGGGCTGGCTGCGGGCCTCGCACCGCAAGCTCGACCCCGAGCGCAGCGAGGAGTACCGGCCCTGGCACACCCACGACGAAAAGCAGGACCTGCAACCGGGCGAGCCGGTGCAACTCGACGTCGAGATCCTCCCCACCTCGATCGTCATCCCCGCCGGCTACCGCATCGCCCTGACCATCCAGGGCCGCGACTACGAGTACGCCAAGCACACCGGAGCCCGCCTCTCGAACTTCAAGAACGAGCTCCTGGGCTGCGGGCCCTTCCTCCACAACGACCCCGACGACCGCCCCGCCGCCATCTACGGCGGAACCACCACCGTCCACGCCGACGAGGGCCGGCGGCCCTGGGTGCTGCTGCCGGTCGTACCGCCGCGATGACCAGCGTCGCCCTGCTGGGCACGGGGGTCATGGGCTCGGCCATGGCGCGCTGCGCTGCCGCCGCCGGCCTCGAGGTCGGGGCCTGGAGCGTGCCGCTGGGCGACGCCGAGCGGCTCGCGCCCGACGGAATCGCCGTGCACCCGACCGCCGCGGCGGCCGCGGCGGGCGCCGACCTCGTGGTCACCATGGTCCCGAACGCCGGCGCGGTGGAGACGTTCGCCGAGGGCCCCGACGGGTTCCTGGACGCGATGGCGCCCGACGCCATCTGGGTGCAGTGCAGCACCGTCGGCGTCGAGGGGGGCGACGGCCTCATCGCGCTGGCCGAGCGCCACAGCGTGACCATCGTCGACGCGCCGGTGCTCGGCTCCCGCGTGCCCGCCGAGCGGGGCAGGCTGATCGTGCTCGCCTCGGGCCCGGAGGACGCGCTGGCGCGGTGCGCGCCGTTCTTCGCCGCGGTCGCCGAGCAGGTGGTCGCGCTCGGGCCGGCGGGCAAGGGCAGTCGCATGAAGATGGTCACGAACACGTGGATCATGGCCGCCGTCGCCAGCGTGGCCGAGACGATGGCGCTGGCCGAGGCCCTCGACGTCGACGGCGCCCTGTTCCTCGAGGCGATCGCCGGCACGCCGATGGACATGGGCTACGCCCAGAGCAAGGGCGGGATGATCGTCGCGCGCGAGTACCCGGTGCAGATGAGCCTGGAGAACGGGGCCAAGGACGCGCGCCTGGCCGCTGCGGCCGCGCGCGAGCTCGGCCTGCCCGCCCGGGTGATCACCGCCGCCGCCGCGCTCATGCAGGACGCGGCCGATGCCGGCCACGGCGGCGTGGACATGGCGGCCGCGTTCCACGGCGCCGTCGCACAGGCGAAGACCGAGACGGGAGGACGCGCATGACGGTGCCGGGACCCGGCGACTACAGGGACGAGACCGAGGTGGAGCTGCTGGGGCGCCGCGTGCGCCTGCTCGAGCTCTCGCGCGAGGTGAGCACGACGATGCCGGTGTACCCCGGCCACGTCGGGGTCGCGTTCTGGGACCACCTCACGCACGAGCAGGTGCGCCGCACGCGGCTGCCCCCCGATTCGCCCTTCCGGGGCTACGTCGTGCGCGGGATCGTGGCCTCCGAGCACGTCTCGACCCACGTCGACGCGATCTGGCACTTCAACCCCGACCGCCCGGATCTCACGATCGACAAGCTGCCGTGGGAGCACCTGATCACGCCGGCGGCGTGGATCGACGTGTCCGACGTGCCCCCGCGCGAGCACATCCGCCTGGACCGCGTGCGCCGGGCGCTCGACGACGTGGAGGTCACCCTGCGCCCGGGCATGACGCTCCTCTACTACACCGGCGTGGGGCAGCTGTGGGACGAGCCGTTCCGGTTCCTGTCCGAGTTCCCGGGGCTGGACCGCGAGGCCAGCGAGTGGCTGCTCGACCAGGGTCTGGTCAACGTCGCCACCGACGCGGTGAGCACGGACACGCTCGCCGACCTCAGCTACCCCAACCACATGGTGCACGCCGAGCGCGAGGTGGTGCACACCGAGAACGTGGCCAACATCGAGCGCATCCCGCGCCACGACAACTTCTCGGTCGGGTTCTTCCCGCTGCGGCTGGTCGGCGGCACGGGCTCGCCGGCGCGCGCGGTCGCGCTGTGGGAGGTCGATTCGTGACACCGGTCGACGGCGTCGCCGGCGTCCACGCGCTGGTCACCGGCGCGGGCCGCGGCGGGGGCATCGTCAACGTCTCTTCGCAGATCAGCGCCGTCGGCTATCCGGGGCGGGCGGCGTACTGCGCGAGCAAGCACGCGGTCAACGGGCTGACCAAGGATGGCCTGGTGAGCAAGAT
>Ga0157372_10002951_pt1 | contig 18341 bp, 18 predicted proteins | sample C55metaG_FD_115307 | JGI IMG/M metagenome (GOLD analysis project Ga0157372, IMG submission 115307) | Corn rhizosphere microbial communities from Kellogg Biological Station, Michigan, USA - C5-5 metaG | ecosystem: Host-associated > Plants > Roots > Rhizosphere > Soil | place: USA: Michigan... | reverse complement strand
GCCAGCGCCGCAGGCATCTGCGTGCGGAAATCAAAACGGTAATCGGGACCGCCCGCTTCAAGCAGCAGCACGTTGACGTCGCTATCTTCGGTCAGTCTTGTTGCCAATACGTTCCCTGCGGATCCGGCTCCGATGATGATGTAATCAAATTCCATTAGTCGCTCCTCAGGTTAAAATTCACTCAAAATACAGACTGGAAACGGGTCATTTCGAGCTGCACAGACTTCACCTGGGTGTAGTTTTGCAGCGTCATCAGGCCGTTTTCACGCCCGACACCGGAGTGCTTGTAGCCACCCACCGGCATTTCGGCAGCGGATTCGCCCCAGGTGTTGATCCAGCAGATCCCCGCTTCAATCTGATGAATGACGCGGTGCGCGCGGTTGAGATCCTGCGTCACTACGCCAGCGGCCAGACCGAAGTCGGTGGCGTTGGCGCGGCGCACCACTTCCTCTTCGCTTTCATAGGTGAGGATCGCCATCACCGGCCCGAAGATCTCTTCGCGCACAATGGTCATCTCGTCGCGGCAGTCGGTAAAGACCGTTGGCGCAACCCAGGCACCCTTATCGAACTCGCCGCCAGTCAGACGTTTGCCGCCGCAGAGCAGGCGTGCGCCTTCACTGATGCCGGATTCGATATAGCGCATCACATTGTCGCGGTGCGGGAAGCTCACCAGCGGCCCGAAGTTGATAGCCGGATCGTTCGGATCGCCCGCTTTAATCCGCGCCACGCGATCGGCGATCTTCACTTCAAACTCTGCCTGCCATTTCGCCGGAACAAACACGCGCGTGCCGTTGGTGCAGACCTGGCCGGAGCTATAGAAGTTGGCCATCATCGCGATATCGGCAGCGAGATCGAGATCCGCATCTTCAAAGATGATCAGCGGCGATTTACCGCCCAGCTCCATGGTGACCTCTTTCAGGGTCGAACCGGCGGCGTTTGCCATCACTTTTTTACCGCTGGCCACACCACCGGTGAAGGAGACTTTGTCGATGCCCGGATGCTCGGTCAGCAGCTGGCCGGTGACCGCGCCACTGCCCGGCAGAACGTTAAAGACACCGTCCGGCAGGCCCGCTTCGGTGTAGATTTCCGCCAGTTTCAGCGCGGTAAGCGGTGTGACTTCGCTCGGTTTGAAGATCATTGCGTTGCCCGCAGCCAGCGCTGGTGCGGATTTCCACAGCGCGATCTGGATCGGGTAGTTCCATGCGCCAATACCAGCGACCACGCCAAGCGGCTCACGGCGGGTATAGACAAAGGAGGTGTCGCGCAGCGGGATCTGCTGCCCTTCCAGCGACGGGATCAGCCCGGCGTAGTACTCCAGCACATCGGCACCGGTGACGATATCAACCGCCTGGGTTTCGCTCAGCGGCTTACCGGTGTCGAGGGTTTCCAGCGCGGCCAGCTCGTCATTGCGCTCGCGCAGAATATCGACCGCGCGACGCAGGATGCGTGAACGCTCCATCGCCGTCATCGCGGCCCAGATTTTCTGGCCTTTACGCGCGCTTTCTACCGCGCGATCGACATCGGCCTGCGCCGCTTCGTGCACTTCGGCTAATACTTCGCCATTGGCCGGGTTGATGGTCTGGAATGTTTTTCCAGCCGCGGCCGGAACGTATTGACCATCAATATAGAGCTGCTGTTCTGCGAATCGGGACATGATTCCTCCTTCCTCAGGGATTCTTTGCGCCAGCCAACTGCTGGCGGATGAATTGGGTGGTGAGCGTTCGGGCAACGTCCGGGTTGAACGGTTTGCCGCTCAGGGCTGCGCGCAGCCACAGGCCATCAATTAATGACGCCAGGCCGTGCGCTGCCAGCCGGGCCTGCTCGCGCGGCAATTCGCGGCGAAACTCCGCCGTCAGGCTGGAGAAGAGGCGTCGGCTGCTGACGCGCTCAAGGCGGCCCAGCTGCGGTTGATGCATGCTGCTGGCCCAGAAGTCGAGCCAGGCTTTCATCGCCGCGCTATGCACCTGGGTCTCATCGAAGTTACCGTCGACAATCGCCAGTAAACGCGCTTCGGTCGTGGCCTGGGCTAACGGTTTCAACCGTACCGCCACCGCGTCACGCAACTGGCGCGTGATGTCGCGCATGGTGGCTTCCAGCAGGCCGTTTTTGTCCTTGAAGTAGTGGCTGATGATGCCGGTCGATACCCCGGCCCGGCGCGCAATCTGCGCAATGGTGGCGTCGTTAATCCCGACGTCGTTGATCGTATCCAGGGTCGCATCAATCAGTTGCCGACGGCGTATCGGCTGCATTCCCACCTTTGGCATGACTCCCTCTTCCACCGCAAAGTAAGGGCTCTATTTAATCTTTTTTTGATTGCACGTTCAATATAAAAAAAGAATTTGTTAAGGTAATGTACCTGCGCTGTTACAAAAACGAAGCGGCAGTGTGTAAGCTGTAGCAGGCTCAATCCGTAACAAAAATGAGGGAAAAACAACAAGAAAAGAGGCAGCACGTTGCAAGTAATCTTTTGATTTATTTACAGGAAATTAACCAGAGGTAACCGATGATTAATCCACCTGCCAGTGAAAAAGACAGAATCAATCCTGTGGTGTTCTACACCTCCGCCGGACTGATTCTGACATTTTCACTTGTCACCATTCTCTATAGCGATCTCGCCGCGGCGTGGATCCAGACCACCGTGAACTGGGTGTCGTCCACCTTTGGCTGGTACTACATGCTGGCCGCCACGCTCTATATCGTCTTTGTCATCTATATGGCCTGTTCGCGCTACGGGGCGATCAAGCTCGGGCCAGAGCAGTCCAAACCGGAGTTCAGCCTGTTAAGCTGGTCGGCGATGCTGTTTGCCGCCGGGATCGGCATCGATCTGATGTTCTTCTCCGTCGCTGAACCGGTGACGCAGTATATGCAGCCGCCGGAAGGCGCCGGGCAGACGATGGAAGCCGCGCGCCAGGCGATGGTCTGGACGCTGTTCCACTACGGCTTAACCGGCTGGTCGATGTACGCCCTGATGGGGATTGCGCTCGGCTACTTCAGCTACCGCTACAACCTGCCGCTCACCATCCGCTCGGCGCTCTACCCGATTTTTGGTAAACGCATTAATGGCCCGATTGGCCACACGGTGGATATCGCAGCGGTGATCGGCACCATTTTCGGTATCGCCACCACCCTCGGTATTGGCGTGGTGCAGCTTAACTACGGCCTGAAAGTGCTGTTTGATGTGCCGGAAGGGTTAACCGCGCAAATGGCGCTGATTGTGCTGTCAGTGGTTATTGCCACCATTTCGGTCACCTCCGGCGTCGATAAAGGCATCCGTATTCTTTCTGAGCTGAATGTTGCGCTGGTGCTCGGGCTGATCCTGTTTGTACTGTTTATGGGCAAAACGGATTTCCTGCTCAACGCGCTGGTGCTGAATGTGGGCGATTACATCAACCGCTTTATGGGCATGACGCTGAATACCTTTGCCTTTGACCGCCCGACGCAGTGGATGAACAGCTGGACGCTCTTCTTCTGGGCCTGGTGGGTGGCGTGGTCGCCGTTTGTCGGCCTGTTCCTTGCGCGTATCTCCCGCGGTCGTACCATCCGCGAGTTCGTGCTCGGTACGCTGATCATTCCGTTTACCTTTACCCTGCTGTGGCTGTCGGTGTTTGGTAACGCCGCACTGTATGAGATCATTCACGGCGATGCCGGTTTTGCCCAGGAAGTGATGGCGCACGCCGAACGCGGCTTCTACAGCCTGCTGGCGCAGTACCCGGCGTTTAAACTGAGCGCCTCGGTTGCCACCATTACCGGCCTGCTCTTTTATGTCACTTCTGCGGACTCCGGCTCGCTGGTGTTGGGTAACTTCACCTCGAAGCTGAAAGATATCAACAGCGATGCGCCGAACTGGCTGCGTATCTTCTGGTCGGTGGCGATTGGCGTGCTGACGATGGGGATGCTGATGACCAATGGCATTTCCGCCCTGCAAAACACCACGGTGATCATGGGTCTGCCATTCAGCTTTGTGATCTTCTTTGTGATGGCGGGGCTTTATAAGTCGCTGAAAGTGGAAGATCACCGCCGCGCCAGCGCCAGCCGCGAAACCGCGCCCTATATTCCGGCGAGCAACGATCGTCTGAGCTGGAAAAAGCGTCTCTCGCGCCTGATGAACTACCCGGGCACGCGTTACACCCAGCAGATGATGGAGACGGTGATCTACCCGGCGATGCAGGATGTAGCGAAGGAGCTGGAGCTGCGCGGCGCTCGCGTCACGCTGGAGAGTGTCCCTGCGGAAGAGGATAAACCGCTCGGCCATCTCGATTTGCGTGTGCACCTCGGCGAGGAGCAGAACTTTGTTTACCAGGTCTGGCCGCAGCAGTACTCCGTTCCCGGCTTTACCTACCGCGCGCGCAGCGGTAAGTCGCACTACTTCCGTCTGGAGACCTTCCTGTTAGAGGGCAGCCAGGGGAATGACCTGATGGATTACAACAAAGAGCAGGTGATTATCGATATTCTCGATCAATATGAACGCCACCTGAACTTTATCCATCTGCACCGCGAAGCGCCCGGCGCAAATATTGTTTATCCACAAACGTAATGTCATAAGGCCACGCAAGTGGCCTTATTTTTTCAGGCAGATGAATTTATACCAACGAATTAATAATCCCCTGATGGTAATACTCACGCTGGAATATAGTTATGAAGATAAAATGATTACCTCAAAACGAGGTTTTTTTTGGGTTACTGACCGAGAGAAATTCGTTCCTGGCACGCCAATCAAAATCAGAATCAACCCTGAAAACCCCTCTGATTTTTATTATTTGGAATATGAAACTCGTTGTTCGTTAATGTATATATGTAAACAACTCAGGTTTGTATGAAAGAAATAAATCATATACTATACGTGAAGCTTTTTCCGATAAACTAAACTTCAAAAGGTTATATGGACAATTACCTCAAGGCGATCCCCATAATTCTTGTAACGGCAGTGGTTATTGCAATCGTTTACTCGATTATAAGAAGCATATTCGATGGGTTTACTAAAAAGAAAATACTTAGCAACCCTTGTTATGTCGATGCAACCATTACGCAGATTATACCGCGCACACCATCGAACCTCGGCATAGTTAGCATTTATGTTGATTACCAATTTACCGCAGAAAATGGGGAGACATATGAGAATAAGAATGTACTCATAAATATCAAAACCATGGATCTTTATAATTACAAGCAGGGTTCAACCATTCCTGTGGTCTATCTTAAAAGTGATCCCACTAAGAACATACTCAATATGCGCGATGCAATGCTGGATTATAAAAGGCGATAGCCATTATCTCTTAAAAGATAAGCATCTATAATACTGAAGAAACATATCTATCATGATGAGCGCCAGGGCGTTAATAATCACCTTACGGCAGCCGTAACGGTGAAATATATTTTCAAAGGAGAGGAAGTTATCGCCAAACGTGGTATTGCTTTCCCGTTCATTGAAAAGGATCCGTTTTTTCCTGGTGCCGAAGTCAATATCCGTGTCGACAATGAGACGGGAAAACACTTCTATTTTAGCGATTACAAAACCTATTAACTCGGTGGTGTTGCGGGGCAACTGCCCTCCTGTTTGCTACGCACTTTCACCAGCACCTGATGCAACTGCCCGATGGAGAGATCGCGCACCACGGGCTCTGGTTCGCCGCGCAACCAGCGAAAAAAATAGCAGATGCCGAGTAGATCGAGACCTTCGCTTGTAAAGAGGTACTCGTTCTCCTTTAGCGAGAAAAGCGAGCGAAAATCTTCTTCATCCGTTGCAAAACGGACAGCAAAAAACTTCTCTGCTTCTTCAAGAAGCTCAACGCCGTCATCACCGCAAATCCCCAGATCATCTTCCAGCAGCGTGCTTTCATCGATCGCTTTGCGCGTACATCCCGAAAACTCACGCACAAAAGCAATCACCTCTTCTACGCTCGGGCTCACTGTTGCACTCCTCTCGCCCGGCTTTATGGCGCCGGGCTTAATGACTACTGACCTTCAAAGCCGTAATACTGCACCGGATAGCGCTGGCCGTTGATCTCCAGATCGCGCCAGGGTTTGCTGACGGTTTTCGGCATGCTTTCGCGCAGCGCTTTTTCGGCGTTTTGCGACAGCGTGACGCTGCCCGCCTGACGCCACTCATTGCCCTGATGGGTATAGACCGAGATCCCGGCGTCGTTGCGGTTATAGAGCAGCACTTCCGGCGTGCCGTCGTTGTTGAGATCCTGCATCCAGATCAGGCAGGCGCTGCTATCCACCATGCAGGTGCTCAGCGTGTGATCAACATACTGCGTTTGTGCCTGCCACCAGCTCTCCGGCGGTGCTTCGCTGCCCGCGCGCAGCGGGATGCTTTTCTGCAACGCGTTGATGTCTTTCTTCGTGCCTTCGTGATAGCCGCCGAGGATTTGCATCAGCATCGCTTGCTGCTGAACCGGATCTTTGAGCCACTGCGGATGCGCCTTCAGCATCTGCAACGCTTCTTTGCCACGACGCCCGGCGTTGCTTAACGTATAGAGATCGCCCTCATCCGCTTTTGCTTTTCCGTCGGCGTATCGCGCCAGCTGATTGTTAACGGTGATACGCAGCGGATCGACAACCGGCGTATGCAGCAAGAACCAGCTGCAGGCTGTTAGTGCCAGCATAAGAACGGTAAAACGGTTCATGTTAGCCGCGCCCTGCGTCCAGGCCCGGCGCTGATAACTCACCAGCAGCAGAGACCCGATCAACGCGAGAAGCGTAAGAGCCACGCCGTAAACGCGATCCACCGTCCAGCCATATTCGGCGATGCGCAGCCACAGCGCCCAACCCGCCAGCGCGGCGAGCAGCGGTGTGATCCACTGCGCCACCAGCACCAGACGCGCAACCATCCGTGACCAGCGTGAAGCAGCTGGCGCTTTTTCGCCAACCATGGCGCTGAACGCCAGCATCAGCAGCGTCATGGTCAGCAGCAGTGTTGCGGCAGAGACAGAGGCCGGGATAATCGCCAGCCCGGTAAAGGGCAGGCAGGCCAGAAACATCAGAGAGATGACCGCGTGCAGCGGCAGCAGGACGCTGACCGCGAGCGTCAGCAAATTACGGAACAGCCCGGCAGCGCCCGGCAGGCGTCGGCAAAAAACGATGCCAGCGGCGACGGCAGCACCCGTCGCCGTCGCCGGGAAAAAAGGGTTATCAAAAAAGAGGTGCTCGAACAGCGTAATGCCAATCATGCTGAAGAGTTTGCTCCACAGCAGCAGCACCAGCCAGAACAGCCCGGTCATCACCGCGGTCACGCCCAGGGTAAAGGTGTTGTTCCATAGCGCGCCGGTGATAAAGGCATGTTTATCGGCTTTCTGCCCGGGCGGCGTGCAGAAAGCCGCCAGAAACGGCATCACCAGAGTAAGCAGAAATGTCGATGCACCGAAGTTTGTGCCATGAAAATCATTGTTCGCCAGCCCGGGAAAGTTCCAGCGCAGCCAGCCGGTCATCAGCGCGATAAACGGCAGTATAAGCAGCGCGCATAGCCACGGCTTAAGGTCTTTGACGCGATAAAGCGTGAAGGCGAGCACGCTGGCAAATGCAATGGCAAGCGGCGACAGATAAATTGAGTAGTTATCATGCAGCTTAAGCGCGTCCGGCAACGCCCATAGCAGCCCGGCGAGCGTGCCAATGGCGATAATCACCCACCTGGTCTTTGCCGGAAAATCCTCTTTTTGCAACATCGCGGTTCCTTTGCTGTTTGGCTATGTGAAACGTAGTTATACGCTTATTTTTTCGTCAAAAACCACTACAGGTTTTTGCTGGCTTTTTCTTGCTCTGCTTTGTACGGCGCACGATCAGGCATTGTCCATGCTGAGATGGGGAGCGCAATCACTTGTTTGGGTGGGGACCTTAATCGCATACCACTCATTAACTCGAAGTAGCAGGGAAGCATCTGGCCTACTGGGCGTAACTCAGCCATTAATAGGTGTTAAAAATAGGAGCCAATATCAGAAAATTATTATTAGATTTCTTGATCTACCTCCAAAGATATTCGCAATTACAACATGTTAGATTGACGGGCTATTAAGTCCCAAAAGCACTATACACATGGATTGTGAGGTTAGAAGAATGAGCCGACGTGAAGATATTCTGGACCCTTCCAGATTTTGGTCTGAATCAGCAATAAAAAGCGGTCTTTTATATTCAGATGTCTTGGGATGGCTCGATATGGGGCATGCTCGTGGTGATGATATCCAAGAGTTATTAGCGCGTTTTTCTGCGGGAGAAGCCAGCGGTAAGGAGTATTACGAAATCAAATATGAACAAAAGATGGCAATAAGCCGGTTCAATACTGGCCGCTTCAGTATCTGGCGGATAAAGCGGGGAAGAAGTATAGAACAGCGAAGAAGTATCATTCTTGCCATGATGATGAACACCGCAGTGGCGTTCGAAAACTGGCAGTCCATGCCATGGTTCAGTTGGTTCACCGATAGCGGCTTCAGTAGTGAAGATTTGGTCTCGGATCTGTTCGGTTTCTATAGAGTTAATTTTCCCCGCATTTACTGGCGAGATTTGCGTATTGCCAGCAAAGAATCAGCACTACGCCGATGGGACTACTATGGCCCTGTCGGTGACTACAAAAACACTGGATTTTTACCGTTGCTCTTCCCTGATCCCATCGATAAACAGCTATGCTATCGCGCACCTTACAAGGCTCAGCTTCCGAGGTTTATGATGCAGGTTACGCCTTATAAATTGAGACCGGGTGATGACACTGTGTATCGCACTAGTAAAAGAGCAGGTATCTCAGTTGCAATGGAGTAACTACAAGTGAAAAAACTAAAAAGAGCGCCACTGCTTATTCTGCTGGTCATCATTGGCTTTGTGCTGATTGATTGCAGCATGCAGAAAGTTGCTGAGCGCCACGAAGGTTATACCGAGGCAAACCTGTGGGCCTATTATCTTTACACCGATAGCGACATCCGCCATGCGCCGAGAGCCTCTGAGAAATATCACTTCACCTTTACCGCCGAGGATGGCACTCAGCCAAGGGACAGCAGCATTGTTTACGGTCCGGGCACTGACATAACCGTCATCAGAAATTATTTAACCTCACTGGGATACGCCAGCGTAAAGCGCGAAGGCCTGCTGGAAAGTTGGCAGCGCGAGGGGGGAAACACGCCCTACTTTGTTATTACCCGGGATCCGCAAACACGGACGCTGACGCTGACTCGCTCTAGTTTTTAAATATGCTTTCTCTTACCGCGCCATTTACTCCGAGCACCTACCGATAAGTTAAGGTAAAGGTCGCTGTTGCACTGGCGACACCTGCGCTGACGCGAGGGGCAGTCTGGTAATAGCGAGCTTTAAGCTGGACGGTCTCGGTGCCGCCGCCGGGCGAGGTGTAGTAAATCCCGCGCTGCCCAAAGCGCACCGCCCGATCGTCGGGCGCAAAATAGAGCTGCACACCAACGCCCGTTGCCGCGATATCGCCGGGCGCGCTGTCCAGCTTCATCACGCCCGGCACGTTTGAGGGATGCTGTTCCGCATCGACCTGGACGTAGATACGGGCGTCTTTATCGCACTCCAGCTCAATCCAGAAATCTTTCCATTCGGTATAGGCGCCGGGGCCATAAAAGAGCGATTTTTCATGGTCGCCCAGCAGCACATAGAGCTCCGGTGTCAGGATCGTGCAGGCCGTGGTAGTAACCGTGTTGGTGCCGCCCAGCGTAACATTGGCAAAATAGAAGCGGCTGGCGATTGAGGCGCGAGCCAGCACGCCCGGGGTCAAGGTTCCTGGCGTTATCGCGCCGGTTTTGATTAATTCCGCTTTCATACCGGCACCGATATAAACACTGGTATTCGGCGGCACGCGCTGATCGTAAGGCAGCTGTTTTCGGGATCCGATATTGGTTAAGCGAATCCCTACGCCGGGCAAATTCGTTGCATAAATTCTGTTTCCGATGGCGCTCTGAGTACGCCACTGGCTCATCTCCCAGCGGTAAATCCAGCTCTCAGTACATCCGGCGATGTTGTTCCCGCCGTTATAGGCACTCGTAACTGCCGTCGCAATCACGATACCGACAGGCGTATCACGTTGTACCGAGACGTTGCCGAAGCTGATGGCATTCCCGATCTCACCCGCCAGATTGCTGGCAAAACCGCAGGCGGCCTTCGCGCCGCCGGAGAGGGACCAGAGCACCAGCAGGCCGAAGAGTGATGTTACAAATCGCGTCATGCCAGGCACTCCTCTTCTGTTTCAATTACCGGGCTGTTGCCGACGTTGTCCGGCAGCCGAAAATGGACTTCACACTGCTGATCCGCATTCCATTTCACTTTGAGTTTTCCCTCCTCCGGCACGCCCGCGAGATAGACCACGCCGTCATCGCCGACGATGCCGCTACTCCCCTCTTTAAGCGTTGCCTGAGCGCCGAACGGCACCGGCAGTCCCTGATAAGAGAGCTTCATCAGCACGCGCCACCCGACCCGGGTGTTGAAGTTCGCCATCACCACGGCGCCGTTTGTCGGGGTGACGGTTTGCACTGCGCTATCGATATCCACCTCATCGCCAAGGGTCGTGGTATCGAGCACCAGGCGGTTTTTCCGGTACGGCGTGACATAGGGCACCACCGCATAACCACGCCGATCGGTGTAGAGACCGGTGTTGTTCTGCACTTTCGCATCACGAGCGCCCGGCGCTTTCAGCACGGCCAGCGCCTGGCCCAGCGGTTGGGAGAGTGTTATGCCATGCGGATGGGCAACCACGCCGCCTTTCAGGCCGTAGTTAATCTGTTGATAATGCGCGTCATAGTTGTAGCCGCCGCTTATCTCCCCCTGCCCGCCTTTGTAACCGGCGCTGAGACTCCCCGCGCTGCCCGCGCCGTGATACGTGTGGCTCTGCTGGATGCTGTAGCTCAGGTTGTTGTCGGCAAGGGTCGTACCGCTGAGTCCCACCTGCTGGCGGGTGTTGCCGTGCCGGGCGCTGTTCAGGCTGTAGCTCGCCCACGCATTGGGCAGAAAACGGCTGAGCGGCACCTGAACGCTGAAGGCCAGTTGTTGTTCTGCGGGCTGGGCGCGAGCCGGATAGGTGTTATAGCTGTAGGCGAGGTTGTAACTGATGCCACTGAAATTGCCGCTCCAGCCGGTGCTAAGCGTGCGTTCGTAGCCCTCCTCCTGCCAGAAATCTTGCTGATAGCCAGAGAGATAAAGCGAGCCGTAATCCCCCACGCTCTGGCTGAGATCGAGCTGAAGCTTTTGCCGCTTATTGTTGCCCTCGACGCGCCGATCGCTCGCCTCCTGAAAGGTGTAAAACCCGGCGGTGGAGTAGCGGTACGCCGCAAGGGTAAAGCGGGTATCGGTGGCCTGAAAATCCTTTGCATATTGCAGCCGGTAGGAGTGGCCGTGGTGAGCATCGTTGCGGTTCAGCATGCTCTGGGCGACCGACATATCGGCAGACAACGAGCCGAGATCGCCAAGCCCAAAACCGAGCCCCGCCGCCCCGGCGTGGTAATTTTGCGCTGCGATCGCACCGCCAAAAAGGGTAACGGCGCGCGGCAGACCGTAGATAGCCGTCGCCTGACCAAAAGTGGGCTCATCGCTGGTTCGGTTACCGCTGCGATACTTCCCGGCGGTAAGGGCATATTTCAGGCGACCTTCGCGCTGCATAATCGGCACTGCCGAGAAGGGCTGGGTAAAAGTGCGTTCGCTGCCGTCCGCCTCTTTGATGGTGACGGTGAGATCGCCGCTGCCGGAGGTGGGATAGAGATCGCGGATAACAAACGCCCCGGGCGCGACGTAGCTCTGGTAAATGATGTAATCATTCTGCCTGATGGTCACCTGCGCACTGGAGTGGGCGATGCCGCGGATCACCGGGGCAAAGCCGCGCAGGCTGTCCGGCAGCATGTTGTCGTCAGAGGCGAACTGCGCACCGCGAAACTGCACGCTGTCAAAAATCTCCGACGATGTGTAGCTATCGCCGAGGGTCAGTTGCCCCTTCAGCCCTTTGATGTTGCGTTGCAGATAGGTGTTAATCGACGCCCAGCGGCTGCCGTGGCCGCTGGCGTAATGCCCGGTCGAGTCGTTACGTAGCCGCCACGCCCCGAGGTTCACCCCGCTTTGCAGGCTGGCGTAGTAGCTGTCGCGCGAGCCCTTGCCCACGTCAAGCCAGCGATGGCTGCCGCTGAGGTTGTAGTTCAGCAGCGCGGCAGTGACTCCCTCGTCCCACTCGGCGGGATCGACATCGCCTCTGGCGCGCGCATCCATCGCCGCCTGCGGCAAACTGACGTTTAGCCTTAACTGGCTGAACCGCAGTTCGGCGGCGGCCATCGGGATGTAATGGCACATATCCTCAAGCGGTGCCTCCGGCGACAATGCCGCCAGCCCGGGAAAGGCGTCGATTTTCACTCCCCAGCTTCGCAACATCGCGGGCGTGATCTGCGCATGCAGATGCTTGTCCGCACCCGCGATAAAAGCAATATCCTGCGCCTCCCCCTGCTTTTCGCAATTCACATAGACAGTCACGCGGTAGGTGCCCGGCAACTGACCGTCCGGCTCAGCAAAGAAGGCGAGATCGGCCACCGGCTGGCCTGGGTTATCAAGCTCCAGCGCATGAAGATTAAACATCTCGCGCGCATCAGCATGGCGCAGGTAGCCGGGCAGCAGCAGCACTATCGGCACCAGCGCCGGTAACAACGCCCGCTGACGCGAAGTCGGGGTTTTCATCACCTTCCCCTCAGAGCGGCCGATGTTCAACCCGGCTGACGCCGCCGTAATCGCTGATCGCCTGCCAGCTGACGCGCGATACCGCCGCCGAGGGCAGCGTAAAGCTGGCGTTGCCCAGGGGCGGCACCATATCGGCGTCCTTAACCTCGTTGCCGTCCACTTTCAGGGTGAAGAGCGTGACGTAATAGGGCGTGGGATTGGTGACGGTCAGGCGATTACCGCGGTGGGTGAACCGCAGATTTTGATAAGCGCTTCCCGGCTCGCCCGGTAGCCCGCCGGGGCGGTAGAAAAGCTTGATGCGCGATTTGATCACCACCTGCAACATGTTGGTGCGCGCAACGCTGTCATCCATGGCGGGGATCGATTTAACATTCAGCCAGAACACCGATTCGCGATCCTGCGCCAGCCCGCTACCGGTGCGGATGATGCGCAGCAGGTTCTCTTCATCCGCGTTGATGCGAAACAGCGGCGGCGTGACGATAAAGGGCGCTTTGCGACCCTGCTCACCGCTATCAACCCAGCTCTGCACCAGATAGACATTCGATTTATCCGGGTTGCGGACGGAGAGCGAAGCCTCTTTTTTATCACCGTTATAAATAACGCGCGTCCCACCAATCACGATCCCGGCCTCTGCGGGCCCGCAAATCAGAGCCAGCAGCAACGCCAGCACAACATGCAGATGCCTGTTCATCTTCTTCTCTCCGGAGACAACATCCTTGTTATGCGGAGATACACCGTTAATGTGTATCTCCGCGTCAGTCGGGCATTAGCGGTAGTTCAGGGTGAACTGCGAGGTGGCGTTAGCCGTACCGGTGGTGACCGTCGTGCCGGTCGAGACATAGCGGGCGGTGAAGTCCAGCGTGTTGCTGCCTTCATCGAGGGTGTAATCGCCCGAGGCCGAGTAGAGCGGAATGGCAGAGCCATTTTTATCCGCAATTTCGATCCCGACGCCGCTCGCAACATTACTTCCGCTGTCCAGCGACAGCAGGCGTTGATTAACGGCATGCGCAGTGCCGTCGAATTTCACTTTCAGCGCGGTGACGGTGTCGGGGCAATCATTGAGCGTAATGCTGAAGTGTGTCGGGGCAGCTTTCAACCCGGCAGCGCCGTTGAGCGTCGTCACGGAGACTTTGCCTAAATCAACGTTCATGCTTTGCGAACCGCTGTCGACCGCGCAGGTCTGGTCGGTGATGCTGCCAGTGAAGTAGATGGTGCCGTCTGCGGCCTGCGCCGTTCCGGCAAGCCCCATCCAGACGATAAAAGCCGTGTTTGCTAACCGCATTTTCATTTTCTTCTCCTTGATAAAAATGACGCAGAGCCATGCCCTGCTCTACAACGGCGGCGAAAAAATCTGCTTCAGACTTTCCCGTTAGTGCCAGAGTGGTGAGTTCAGCGGAAGATTTCTAAAAACAGAGAAAGGCAGCATAAAACGTCAGGGAAAGCGTTTTTTGGCAAGATAAGAGAGATAAAATAACGGGACGTTGAGAAGATAACACTGGCAACGTGAACAGCTGGATCACGTTGCCAGTAAACGTTAAGGCATTATTACGACGTGCTTGCAAAAAATAACGATTTAAAAACAGCAAGATAACGTCTTGCCTGAAGAGGCATCAGAAAAATTTTGACTCTACCCTAAATTTTTCTGATACTACTTTGCGTTTTGGCACTAAATGGTTGATTTTGCGAAACATCTCCCCAGACATTGAGAAACCGCTGCGTGTTGGTAGCCGTGTAGATCACCGTATGCCGGATGTTCCGGTGCCCGAGATAATCCTGTATCAGACGCGTATCACGCCCCAAATCCGCCAGTGCGTAGCCGCACCCGTGCCGCAACATGTGCGGATGAGCGGAGATGCTGATTCCCCCCAGTTCGCCATAGCGTTTAAGCAGTAACCTCACCTGATGACGCGAGAGCGGCCCGCCTTTTTGCGAGAGGAAGAGCCAGTCGCTGTCCGCATCCCGCCAGCGGCGACGCTCGTTCAGCCAGCGCGTCAGCGCAGGCAGTTCGGTGTCGAACAGCGGATGCTGCGTGGAGAGGCTGTTTTTGAGCCGCCGGACGTAAACCGACCGCCCTACCAGATCGATATCCGACAAGCGCATATCGCACAGTTCGCTGACGCGCAGCCCGTGTAAAAAACACATCTGGATGAGGCAGTAATCCCGCGCAAAATGCAGCCCCCGGTCTGTTGCCAGCAATATTTGCCTCACCTCGTGGCGAGTCAGGTGTTTTCTCTTAACTGACATTGTCTTACTCCTTACTTAAAAAAGGGGAATAAAATCAGGCCAGTACCGTGAATGTAGCCCGGCCTGAATCCAGCGACAGGATAGCATTTTGGAAAGGGGGAGTTGGGGAGGAATTTTTAAGGGGGGGTTATTTGGCTGGGGGATAATTCTTCACAATGGGAGGACATCAGAAATGTCCCCCGCATTATTTATACTTTTTAGCAGAAGAAGTATTTAAATTAGGGCTTCTCAACCACCGATACAATGACGGTTTCCGGCTTCGATACGACACCAACCGAGACAGAGGTTTTGGGGTCAGCGCCTTGCCAGCACTCCCCTTCAATATCGCAGACGCCAAGACGCTTATATCCATTTTCTTCAAGATAGGTCTTTATTCTGCTCGCATCTGTTGTACCCGAAAATGTCACATCGTAAATAAGCAGATCCGGGCCAGTGACATTGGAATACCCGAACCGATAATTTTCAGACACGCGCGGTATTTTCTTTAACAGTTCTGGGGTGAAAAATTCGTACCTCCGTTTATCCTGCTCCGTATAGTTAGCGCTTTCAGCAAAATCCATTTTGACGTAGGGCCATGCGTAAACCAGGCCTGCGGCGATGATGACAATCGTTGCGAGTAAAATTTTCGTAGAGGTTTTCATATTATCGGTGCGCCCTTTCCTGATTGCATAAAGCTTCCATTAACGGTTGATATACCTACGTTTCCTGAGTTCCAGCCAGTATAAGGCCGAATGGTTTGCATGAAAGCAGGTAAATGGCCGTGACGCGGTCTGGCATTGGGGAAGCGTTCAGGGCGCGAGTAACAGACCTTCTGGTTGAAATGACCGCCCTCTGACAATGAACCGCTCCCGGTTTTTTTTGCCGGGAGCGGTTTTCCATTCAGGCGACTTTCTGTTTACCGGAAATCACGCCTATAAACTCCTGCACCTGCTTCTGTTTGCGCACCGAAAGCTTGCAGGCCCGGCGCAGCGACTGCATTAGTTCGCTCTCTTGAGGAGCGGGTTGCCGGGCGGTGAGCACAATACAGCCATCCATTACTTTCACATCGACTCCCGTGCCGCTGGTAAAACCGGCGGCTTCCAGCCACTGCCCTTTCATAATGATGGCGGGAATACGGCTGTAATCCGGATAGCGGCTCGCATAAGTTACGGTCAATTGACGGTTATTTGCCGGGGAGACTTCTGGTTCAAAGGTTGTGCAATAGAATGCGTGTCAGTCATGATTACTATTCTCCTTTAATAGTGATTGTGATGAGCGGTGCGGGTGTGTTGCAGCACATCCGCATCGCGCTAAAAACCTGTACATATCACCAATAAACAGAAATAAAGTCCAGATAAAAACAGGATAAAATAAGAAGCTTCCGAAGCGTTTTAAATATTAAGAAGTGAGATTTACTTTCAAGAAATAATAAAAAGCGCACCAGAAAGGTGCACCAGAAAATAATGATCAGAATTTTTTACGCGAGGCTTTTTTACCCCCGCAGGCTGCGCGTTCAGCTTTGATTTTCTCCAGCAACGCGGCGGCGCTGTTTTCTCCGCTGATTAAATCCGGGTTTTCGGCCCGCCACTGAGCGGTAAGTTCACCACGGAACGCTTTTGCCAGAATGGATTGCGTCAGGTTGTTGACGCGGGCCAGGGCGTTGTTGGCCTGTTTTTCTATGGTGTCGGCGTAGGCGAAGAGTTGCTCGACGCGGCGAACGATTTCGTGTTGTTCTTCTATAGGTGGAAGAGGATATGTTAATGACTCAACATCAGCCACACGCAAATGTTTTACTCCAGTCCCAATAGCCTGAGATATCATTCTGGTTTGGAAACTACTGGATAATATGTTTAATAATACATATTTGTTGAGAATATACTGTGGTATGGGCCTAAGTAGCATCATTCTTTGTCCCATGCATATTATGGTATTTTCGGGAACAATACCGGCTTCACCCATTGGGGCTTCTCGTGTAAATATAATATCTCCACTTCTCGGAGGGCATCTTTTAGACCAGTAAAGATATGTGTCATTGTCAATATATTTTGTATTATCTAATGATATAACACCATTGCGAATATCTGGAGTTCTTATCAAGTGAATGCCCTGATTAACATATGGGGCTGTTTTGTTATGGCAATCAACAACTTTTTCCATTGACTGAAGAAATGTTGTCCAAACCCATCCTTTTGGTAAATTTATTTTGGGCACTTTAAAGCAGTGTTTTTCAATTTTTGCTATTTGACGCCTAGATTCAGTCGATGTGGATGAACCTTCAGTGGAAAGTAATGCTTTTCTATACTTTTTAATTTCAGTAATGATTTCTTCTGCTGAGGTTAGTTCACCTATGCAATCTCTCCAGCATTCTGTAAGTTTCCCATTAACAGCCCGTTCCAGAACCGCCTGACGAAAACGTTTCAGGATTTGTGGGATTTGCTCAAGACGTGCTTTGGTGCTGTCTACCTGCGCCAGCAGCGTATCGAGTTTTTCAGCGATGATTTTTTGTTCAGCAAACGGTACAAGAACAAATGGTAATGTTTTCGCAGAACTACCAGAAATTTCTTTAAAAGTTGTTCCTGTGCCCATTTCCTCTGCAATATGTCTGATGTTGAGGAGAAAGTAATATGCATAATCAGGCAAAACGTCTGAAGGAAAAGCAAAACTTTTGAAACCCTGGTTAGTCGCAATCTCATTTGCAGCAATAGCAACATATCCAATCGGTGCCCGGCTACTAAAAAGTATAGTGCCTTTGGGCATTAGTTTTGCTGAACAAGAGAAATAGCCTAGTGTAGTTAAATCTCTGGCACCATGTGCGATATATTTCTCTTTATAACCGCTCAAATCGGCAGGAGTAAGCCAAGCGACTCCCTCACCCGAAGGTGCAAAATTTTCAGCGACTCCCGATTTTGGTGTCCCACCAGAGATGACATCAGCAATGTCGCCTATTTCAATCTGTTCCCACTCCTCCGGCAATTTCCCCGCATTCATTCCTTCACCCCACCAAACGCTTCTTCCAGCAACTGACGCTGCGCATCCGCCTCATCGCCCGCCCCCAGTTCACGCATCAGCGCATCCAGTTCACCCATTGCCTGTACCAGTTCGCCCATCGCTTCTGCTGCTAACACATCCGGTTCCGGCAGGCTGTCGGCGTCGATGCTGTCTTTATCTTTCAGCCAGGAGATATCCAGCGAATCGGATTTCGCAGTGCGGATCCACTCGCGGCTGAATTTGCGCCAGCGGCTGGTGGCGAGATGCTGGTCGGTGTTTTTATTCTCTTCGCTGTCGGCAACTTCTGTCTCTTCAGCGTTAAAACTCCATTCCCCTTCAGTGCGCGGGCTTAAGCCGTGTGGATCTTCGCCATACACGCGCTCAAACGGCTGCAGATGTTCGTCAGTAAACGGCGTGCGCTTGCCGAAGCTCGGCATATTGGTGCGCAGGTCGTACACCCACACGTCATCGGTACAGTTCTTATCCTG
>Ga0157372_10002949_pt1 | contig 18344 bp, 7 predicted proteins | sample C55metaG_FD_115307 | JGI IMG/M metagenome (GOLD analysis project Ga0157372, IMG submission 115307) | Corn rhizosphere microbial communities from Kellogg Biological Station, Michigan, USA - C5-5 metaG | ecosystem: Host-associated > Plants > Roots > Rhizosphere > Soil | place: USA: Michigan... | reverse complement strand
ACTCTACAGGAGCATTTGCGTCACCAGCGAACATCTCTTTGGATGGTATTATAGGCAGAACTTCTTTTTTATGCATAGAATTCATTTATTTGACTGAAGGCTTTTCTTGTATTATCACGACGATGTCGCATTAGTGCAAATAATATGCAAATGTCTGTTTAACGAGGTATTCGTCAGTTTACAACCGGACTGCTGTCGCGTTGGCATGGCTCATGACAAAAAGAGACTTCTTTATAATTTCGCTTGATCGAGCCGCTGATTCGGATCAAGTCTTTTGGGGCGTACTTATTAAGATCAAACTATTTTCCTTAGATCTTGCCAGTGTTTATGAGCAATAGTACTCGAAACTCCAGGATAATAAAAGCGTCTGCAAGTTGATTTGTTCTGCCTATACCCGGCACTCCCTGGCTCGCAGAAAACGGCCCCTTGAAACTCAATCCTTCATACCCCCCTGGTCTGAGGCCTTTTTTTGTTTAGTTACCGGTAAAAAAAATCCCCTCTTGAATAGAGGGGAATATCTGCAGGTTTCATTTTTTCGCTAGTTAGTTTTTCAAGCGGGTACTTCCTGCGGATTCTTCAATGGTATTGGACTGTATGCGTCGCAACAAAGATTGAAAACTGTGCGCTTTAATGCAATAAGAATTTATACCTAAAACAAGTACAAATCACAATCGGTATCCGGGTATCAGTTTATTTGCGGATAGTCAACATCTTATTTTGTGCTGGCTTCAGTGGGAATTCTTATTTCAAGAAAAGTGGATTCCCACATAGGTCGGCTAAAGACCGGGCGCATCACCTCTTCATTCTCCTTTGCCTCTTAAACCAAAAAATAATTCAGTTCGACAGGGTGAACATGGTGCAGACGGTTGTACATTGGTCCCGGTTTTAAAAAACCATTAAATTCCATCAGGGCTGGATTTTTATCCGGCCTTCTTATTTAACCAAAGTGCATTGAACTCTTTGAATCAGCGGAAATTTTACCTCTAGGCCGCACGAGAAAACGTCAGGGCAAACCGCCGTTAACCGATTTAAGTCTTGCGCGTGGACCAAATGATGCCGAAGACCAGGTATTTACTGATGTCGTTAGGTCATTTGGACGCTGGCTAACGCAGTGTACCAATTATTTGCTTTACCGAGTCTTTGCTTTCAACTTGCGGGGCGCGTACGCGGAAAATCAACTAATCCCACCTGTCTTTCACTGGGGACCGACGCCCAGGGTAACAACATCGGGATCATTCGTTAGCCTTTGTTTGCCGGAACCAGCCTCACATTGTCGATCATAGCCTGGTTAACAGCACCATTCATATTTTCATTTGAAGCTTCGTACACAATCGTTATTTTATGCTTCCCTTTTGACAGCATCACTTTTATTGAATTGCTATATCCCCAGTTCGACCATTCGTCCTTACCTCTTTGGGGAAACAAACAGGTTCCAACCACCGTATCGTCAAGTTTTAAAGTACGAACGGCACATTTGTTTTCCGTGTTGGTCGGGCCGTTTCCATTGGCATACCGGAAGTCAATGTAGTACTCTCCGTCCGATTGAATATTTATTGGAATGGAGAGAGAGGTGTTTTTTGAGTCATTGATTTCTGTGAACCCTCTTCCTGAATACCCTTCATAAGGGTAGTTGGCGGCATTTGAAAAATCTTCCATTTCATAAGTGCGAATCGAATTTATGTCTGAAACAACAATCGGTTCACTTGCAAAGGATTCTATTCGATTTTGGTCAACTGCTATCACCTGATACTCGGTATAGACCCCGACGCGGACAGAATAGGAAGTCTCATTCAATGAGTCGACAGGCCTGCCGTTTCTTAGGATCCTGTAACGTTTGGCACCGCCTATCGGCTGCCATTCCAATTTCCCTTCCTTATAAACGACGTCTGGCATAGGCAATGTCGTGTAGTCAGCAACCAAATTCACTTGCTGTTTAGCTAGCTTGTTATTAGCCAACAGAATTTTGACGGTGTGCTTGCCTTTCAGATCACAGGGAATCTTCGGTTCGTTGAGCAGGTGGCCATCAAGTTCAAAACCCGCAATTTGATTTCCATAGCCTTGCATTTCGATGTTCAAAACAGCCTCGCGGTATTTAAAATTGCGAAGCGATCTCTTCCCCCTGAGAGCTTCAGGGACAAATGGTTCAAAAACCAGGCTGTTTTCATTGAAATGGATCCCAAAAAGTACGTTATCAACGATACTGATACTACCGGAAAGACTCCAAAGCATATTACTTGAATTGATCTGGGTACCCAAAAAGTCGCCATTCGATGCCACGAAATTTTCTTTGTTCGTAACGAACAAGGCAGCAGGCCTGTAAATAGCGGCAATGCTTTGCATCACGGCCTTCTCGTTACCGGTTTTGGCAGCAGCCCATAACCAATAGGCTTGCACAAACGGCCAGACAGCATTGTTATGATAAGGCGGAATACCAGGGATTTGCGGATAGATACAGGTAATGCCAAAACTGGAAACGGGGGTATTGCTCAGAATTTGCTTTTGGCGTTCTGTCCCGGCAATATCAAAAATCACTGATAGCGCCTCTCCCAAAGCTTCAGACCGTGGTGAAACTATCTTATAATTCCGGCCATATAAAAATTGTCCGTAGTATTTCTGCTTTGGCAACCATAGGTATTTGTTGATCCCTTCTTTAATTTTTTTCGCCACTAACATGTGTTTAGCAGCAACAGAACTTTCATTGAGCAGAGAAGCCATTTTACTTAACACGAGATTTGCCTGGTAGTGAACTGCATTGGTTCCCAAACATTCGGATTCGGCAATATCAACCGGCTGCATCCATTTTGGATAAGTTTGTTCACGCCAGTCCAGAAATGACGATTCACCTTTCACTAAGCCTGTTTCCTTGTCATAACAAGTATTTGAGTCGGCCTCAATTGAATTTTTAATGATGATATAGGCCTCTTGTAACCAGTCTTTGTCTCCTGTTACTTTAAATAGCTCCCAGGCGGCTACGGCCCATATCATACGGTCTGTGCTTACCGGCCATGCGCCGCCAGTGCCGGTGTCCTGGATAATTTTTTTCTTCTTATTGACTTTCCTCAGCAAACTGTATTTCGCAACCTGCGGTTGCAGATGCGCCATGGATAGAATAATACTGTAACTAATATCTCTTGTCCAGACTCCCGCCCACTCCTTTCCCGTACGAAAGGTGCTGTCTGGTTCGACGGCTTTGATCATTTCCTCCAGCGCAAGGTTATACACTGCGTCAGAAATTTTATAGTCGGAGCTGTAAGAAGGGAAAGCTGAGACGTCCCTGGAAAGCTTCCATTGCCCATCTGTTGCATTTACCTCCTCCGTATCATTCATTTTCAGAGTTGCTTCGTAAATGCCGTCACTATCATCGTCATGCAGCTGCAGTTTCGGATGGTTAACAAGGTTGTCAAAGTCCCATGTCAGTGGTTCGGAGCTACCGGCAACATATAATCCCTTAAAGTCGCTTTGATAGATCTTCTCACCATTGAATGTAGTATAGTATCCTTTATTTTTCAGCTCGTCGAGTACATCCTTCATATCAACCCGGATCTTCAATTTTGTATTCGCAGGCAGATAACTATTGGTAGTTTTTGCCTCGTTCAGTTGTTTTCCGAATTCAATAACCGGGGTCTCGCAAAAACCATTTACCGGGTGGCAAACAAAATGATGATCGATACCCGATTTCATTTCATTGTCCTTACCGTTAATGCTAAACTTAAATGTGATGTCGGCGTTTTTGAACTCGTTTGCGGGACTTTTATAGTTTGACACAATCTCCCTGGCTGAGACAGCTCTGCCGACGTACTTACCCTGGACGACGCTATCCCTGTAAATAACATATTTTCCCGCATCATACACTATTGGCTTTTGCGCTTCACAGCGGAAAGTTGTGAGAACGAGCAATACAAAGGCCAACTTCATAAAAAAAGTTTGCATTTACTTAATCTTAATGTAAAGAATTACCTGATTAGCGTTATCTCATTCGAGGTACCGGTATCAGGGATCAAAATTGAACATACATGTTTCGCTGGGTTCCAACTCCAAACAGCATCCATCGTTTGGAAATCTACAGATGCTTCTAACCTCTCCACAGGCACTAAACTGGCTTTCTTTGAATTACACCTAACCAGTTTTGGTATAGAATCAACATGCATTTGAAAAACATAATTCCTTTTGCCAGGTTGCAAATAACCTTTCGCCTGTTTTTTAATCCTGATCTCATAATGATTCCTCCCGGTCAGGCACACAACATTTGTTTTCTGAAATATATCTTTCTGATAGTTCAACGATTCTCCATCATCCTCATACAATTGAAACGAAGCCGCCTGGCTTTGTGGTGCCGGAAATATTTCGAACAATATCGGGAAGACTTTCTTTTCGTGGATGTATTGCATCACAGGCATCATTGGAATAATCGAGCCTTTTTTTACAAATACAGGGACTACATCTAGAGGAGCGCTATAAGTGATTGTTTGACCACCACGATAAGAAGTGGAGCCGTCGTTAAAGTCTATCCAGTCGCCTGCAGGCAGGTAAACCTGTTTTGTAATCGCATTTTTTTCTACGACAGGCGCGACTAACAATTCTCTCCCGAAAAGAAATTCGCCGTTCTGATCAGAACTATTTTTGTCGCCCGGAAATTCCAAAAACAGTGGGCGCATCAGAGGCAATCCCTTGTCATGGGCCTCTCTTGCGTAGGTATAGATGTAGGGGAATAATCTGTATTTCAATTCAATGGAATTTTTACAGATTTTTTCCGCCTCTTCACCAAATAACCAGGGCTCGGCAGCGTTGCCTCCTTCGTGGTGGGCTCTGCTTAAAGGATTGAATAGCCCAAACTGTAACCAACGAACATAGAGCTCGGTCATTGCCGGATAATCCTTTATATCGCCACAATATCCCGATATGTCTGTTGCCCAGAATGGAATCAGGCCCATACCGGCAGAGAGGCTCAAGGGAATTTGATTGGCGAGCTGATTCCATCCATCCAAAACATTATTTCCGTTACCGGAATCACCGGACCATCCGAAAGTGTAGCGTTGCATTCCCGCAAACGCTGATCTTGTCATCTGAAAAATTCGTTTGTTCGGATTTCGCTTTTCAAACTGTTCCTTTACCACCTTATCCCATGTCAAGCCATAAACATTGTGGATCTCGTCATGCATACCGAGAAAATGTTTCATGTTCAGCCGGTCGACGGCGTCTTCGTTGCTCCACGCAGGCTCTCCCATATCCGTCCAGAAACCCTTTACTCCGTCGTCCAGGGGTTTCTGCTGAAAATGTCCCCACCAATCGCCGACGCCTGGCTTTGTAAAATCGACCACCCCGCAATTGCCACCCCATGGCCAGGGCATATCGTAGGTTTTGTTTGTTCTTATATCCTTAGTGAAATACTGCAATGAATCAGCTTGTTTCCATTGAGACTTATTTGCCTGCGAAATCACCGGATCTTGCGACACAATGACTTTAAAACCGATCGAATCCAGACTCCGAAGCATCGACTTTGGATTAGAATATCGCTGAGGGTTCCAGTCAAAACTTTGAAGACCGTTTACCCAGCCAATGTCCTGGTAAATGATATCGCATGGAATTTTTCTTTTCCGAAATTCAGCTGCTATTGACCTTGCCAAAGTTTCGTTTGTATAATTTCCCCGGCACTGCGAGAACCCTAAAGCCCATTTTGGTGGGATAATTGGTTTGCCGGTGAGCAGGGTGTACTGCTGAATTATATTTTTATAGTCAGCCCCATAGATAAAATAATAAACAAATTCACCACCGGGTGTTTCAAACGAATAAAACTCGGGAGATTCTGTTCCAAATTTAAATTCAGACTTGTAGGTGTTATCAAAGAAGATTCCATATTGATAACTGCTCATGAAGAACGGAATACTTTTGTAAAGAGGATCTTCATTCACACCATAACAAGCCTTATCGCTGTTCCACATTTTGTAACTATGCCCTACTCTGTTCAGCGGGCCAGATTTTTCGCCGAGGCCGAAAATTGCTTCATTGGGGCGTAAGCTTTTATAAGCAGCTTTTCGCCCGGAATCGCTTACATGGCCGAGGTCTTTATAATCGGAAAAGATCAATTTTTCGTCCCTGTTAAGAACAGAAAGCTGTAATGGATTTTTATTAACGCGAACTTTGAGTTGCGGCGTAAGTATTTCGTAAGTGAGCTGCTGGTCTTTAAAATTCAGTTTTGTGACGTCTGATATGTGTTCATTAATAACGGCGAACGATTCATTGTCCCTTTTAAATACGCCATCTGTTGAATACCAGATTTTCAATACTGCATCGCTACAAAACTTGATGGACAGAGCAGCTTTGTTAGAACAGTGAAAGATCACGGTGTTGCCCTCTATGGAATAGGAGTTACAGGTTCCCGGCTTCTGCCAGTTCTGCGCCATTGAAACCAACGAAATAGCGAGAAAAACGGCACAAAGAGATTTTTTCATTGTGTTTTAAGATTGTGTCTACTGATATTCTACAACCACCATATCCCAATATTTCAAAGAAGGAACAGAAAATGACACGGTATTTCCTGTTTGTGTATAATTTAATTGCCTGGCTACGCCGCTCTCATCCGGCGAGGCGTACCAAATTTTATTCACGGTTCCGGAAGTTGTAAAGTCAATTTTCGCGTCTACTATAGTATTAGCGGCAGCCTGTGTTCCGTTGGCATCTTTCCAGTTCATAGACGTAGCATTTGTAAAATTGAGTAAGTGTAACACTTGTTTGCCTGTGAAGTTTTTTCCGACGACTGAAACCTGGCCTGCCTGGGGAGGCCATGTATTCAATATAATTTTAGTATTGGAACAACTTACAACAGGCGAATTAAAACTACCACCATCTCTAAGTATGTTCTCGTATGCCACTAAAAAATCATAGTAAGATGTGATTGCCGTTTTTAGTTCCGGTTTCATTTGAAGATTGTCGTTGGGGAAATATTCCTTCCCCAGCATATGTTCACCTAGTTCCAGGTGCGCGCCGCCAAAGGCGAAAATCACGGCATCCGTTAACAATACCCCTGGGGTATTGAAATAGCCAGTGCTATTGGCGAGGTCATAATCCATATAGGCGGCTAGTATGGTCTTTTTGACGTTAGAAGTCAGTGCATCGTTGTACTGAATGATACTTGCAAGATCTTTATAGCCATCGTTTGGACTCCAGACTTCTGTATATAGAAAATCAACCGGAGCCTGTGAAATTCCTTGCTGCCCATATTGGTTTACGGCGTTCATGACAAGACTTTTCGAAGGGGAAGCATCTTTCATTGCCTGTAAAAATGGCTTGAAAGTGTTGGCAAGGTTTAAAGCATTGCCGGCAGCGGTATAAACGATGCCTCGATCGCCCAACTGGTCGACCTGGTAACCATCAAATTTTAAAACCGCATAGGCGTCGTTATTCTTCGCGGAAATATATTGCTGCCAACCTGAATTGGATGGATCAAGCAAATAGATACTGCTCCTGAAAGGGCTGCCCAATGGGAAATAATCCCTGTTGGTTTGACTCGCATCTTTATAAATATACCATTGCGAAGGGACGCCGTCTGAAGCCGCGTCGCTCAAAGCACCGTAGGCAAGATTGTAAAACATAGATTTCATTCCGAATCCATGGGCTGCATCGACATATCCCTTAACGGTTGATAAATAGGTATCCCTGTTCGCAATATCTTTCCATTGCGCAGCCGGGGATGCAATTGTTCCTGCGAGTGGCAGATGATGTTTATACTGCCAGTCATAAAACTGCACCACATTGATATGATATCGATTCAAATTGCTGACCACCAATTGCATTTCACCATTGGTCAGGGGTCCATAGCTTGATAAAAAGCCGTTACGTGGAAATCTCGAATAATCGGAAGAAACATCTACCCCAATACTGGCCTGTATTTTCTCTTGCCCGTTTTCGATGGTGTAGACGTCAACCATATAACCAGTAAAATCAGTTGAAGGTGTTGTCCACTGCCAGGATTTGGATATGAATGGTGTTTCTGCTATTGTCTCGAATAGTCTTCTATACCTGATTTTTGCAGCTGCAGGCACCGTCTTGTTCAAAGTAAACGTTACTATTTGTCCTGGATTATAGATTGCCTTATCTGTTGTAAAATCGGCCACTGAAGAATTCCCGTAAGTAATAGGGTTATTTACTGGCTTAGTTTTTTTACATCCAACAAAAATGACTAGTGTTAGCAGGCAACCGACCAGTTTTGTCGAAACCTTTGACTGATAGATAAACATTTTTCTTTTCTTGAACCGATTATTGTTTTACGATAGATATGGTTTCTCTTAACTGATCAATCGTAATCTTATAGTTACCTGCTTCTGTCAGTTTCCATTTGTTATCAGGATTACCCCCGCCGATGAATTTCATCTGTGTGCTACCAACACCGGATTGATTGATTACCGGCATAAAGTAATCGCAGCCCCAGTTACCGGTTGCAAGCGGAAATTTGAATTCGCCGACATTCATTGGACCATTGTATACAAACTTGTAGGGGTCGCCAGCTACGGGTGTCATTGGCTGAGGATTGTCAATATTCCATCCGACAGGTGTTGCATCGCCGACCATCCATATTTGTGTATAAGGTGTGAAGGGTTTGATACTAATGGTATTGTTTTGTGTATTCAAACTGATTTTATAGGGACCCGGATTCGTGATCTGCCATTTGTTATCAGGACTTCCTCCTGAAACAAGTTGAACAGACGTTTCCGTTAGTGCCGGGTGATTTGTCATAGGCATATAGTAATCTGCACCCCAATTGCCGGTAGCCACCGGAAACTTAAATTCACCGGCATTCAGTACCTCGTTATAAGTAAAAACCCAAAGGTTTGAAGAATCGACACGCATCTGATTTGGGCTATTTATATTCCAGCCATTTGGCGTCGCATCTCCAACGATCCAGAGCTTTGTATATGGAGGGGTTACTGACACAGTAACCGAAACCGTCAGATTGAGCAGATCCACGGAAACAGTGAAGGTACCTGCTGCGCTAACCGTAAATTTATCGTCGGGATCGGAGTTGCTGGTGCGATAAAATAAGGAAGTGTTGCTTGTTCCTTTATTGTAGGATGGTAAGAACTGGTTGAGAGTCGTAATAAACTTGAAGTCGCCGGGTTTCAAATTACCCGTCCACACGAATTTGCCCGGCTGACCGACTACAGGAGTCATAACGGTCGGTGAGCCAGCGCTCCAACCATTGGGAGTTGCATCGCCAATCAAATAGAGTGTTGAAGTAACTGGTTGATATGGTGTTACTTTAAATGAGATTGTGTTTGAGGTCTCGCCTGGTGCAAGATTATCGGCCACCGTAGATACGACCCTCGCTTCGAAAGCAGCCTGTGTGCCTGGCGTTAGGTTCCAATGTGAAAGCAGGCTGTCATTAAGCGCTTTTACCGTATATTTTTGCGACAACACCGCGTTGCCCAAGCTAATATTCATCGGGTTTCCAAAATTTGAGCCTAGTTTATCGATCTGCAGCTTGTACGATATCGCTGCATTCGTTCCTTTGTTTGTTCCACTGGTCCACGAAAACGTTAGCGCATCTGAGGCATCGTTGCTTTGTTTTAAGGCTAATGATGTTTTGTCGACTGATAGAGCTAATGGAGTATCTCCCTTGTTGAATTCACCATCGTTGGGTTTCTTACACGAGGTAATGACTATAATCGCACTCAACAGGAGCAGAGACGTATAAAGCCAACTTCTTTTACTATTTTTCATTTCAGTTTGTTTGGCAGTTAGAGATTAGTAGCCTGGGTTTTGAGAAAGATTGGGATTTGCCTGGATCTCTTTAATCGGAATTGGCAATAATAAATGTTTAGATGTTGCATTTACTTTACCAATTGAATGAAGGAAATCAAGAGCATACTGGCCGTTATTGATCCTGGTGATATCAAACCACCAATGTCCTTCGAAAGCAAGTTCCATTCTTCTTTCATGTAAAATCTTATCTCTGAGAGTAGATTGGGAAAGACCGGTTAGATCAGGCAGGCCAGCTCTGGCTCTCACTTTGTTAATCGTCGCATTGGCATTGGTGGAAGGAGTTTGTGCCTCGGAGGTTTTTCCTAATTCATTCAATGCTTCCGCCCACATTAGCAAAACGTCGGCATACCGCAATACGGGAAAGTTGGCCGGGTTAGTATCGTAGTCAGGGGAAATTGATTTTGGCACCAGGAACTTTCTCACGTTATATCCTGTATTCGAATAAGAACTCTTGTAGTCTTTTCCATCGAACTGTGGACCACCCTGGTAAAGAATCGTCTTGTCTTTCCGTTTGTCGCCTGCTTCATAGCTGGTTACAAACTCTTGCGTCGGCTGATCCCATCCATAGCCGCCTCCAACAAAATCGGAATTGCGGGGACCCGTAAAGGTGCTCACCCATGAAGCCTGATTTTCATTGGCCCAAAAGCTATAGCTTGTTTTTCCTATAAATTGTACTTCGAACAAAGATTCGGGAGAATTTTTCGTAAGGGGATTGAAATTATCGCTGTAATCTGTGTTTAAAGAATAGCCCATGGTGCTTAATTGTTGACACAGGTCAGCTACTTTTTGATAATTTCCAAGAGTAAGATAAACTTTAGCCAGCATGCCCATTGCTGCACCCTTTGTTGCTCTTCCAATATCAGCACTTGCTAACTCCTGTTTCCTTGGAAGGAGATTAATAGCCTCAGTGAAATCCTGGACGATCTGGTCATAAACCTGGGCTTTGGGAGTTCTCGACGGCTGGAGATCATCGCCTGCATATTGTGGTTTGGTAAGCAAAGGCACGTCGCCAAATAGCCGAACCAGGATGAAATAATAGTGGGCGCGCAAAAACCTGGCTTCACCCAAAATGCGGTTCTTTAGTGCCTGGTCGATGTTCATACCGGGTACATTTTCGACAACAAGATTGCAACGTAGAATACCAGGGGCCGGGCCTCTCCAAATATCTAAAGCCGCGGCATTGTCCGTCGCTGTAACGAAGTTGGATATATCCTGGGTTTCAATACCATCTGTACCACCGCCGGCGCCAACGATGCTATTACCCGCCCAAATATCCGTTGTCCACAAGCGGAGATTGTACAACTTTGGCCATTGCAAGGGCTGGTAGGCTCCGTTGATGGCATTGATTGCGTCATCCTTTGTTTTCCAGAAATTAGAAGTATTGATAGAATCCAGCGGGGCTTTATCCAGATATTTTTTACAGCTCGTAAAAAATACCAGCGTGAGAAACAGTATAGTATATTTTAAAAGTTTCATTGCAAACATTTTTTTCGTTAGAAGTTTAGATTAAGGCCTGCGCTGATAGTCCTGGTGACGGGATAAACGCTCAGATCAACTCCATTTACACCAACTTCAGGATCGAACCCTGTGTAGTTTGTGAACGTGAACAGATTTTGACCGGAGAGATAGATTCGTGCAGAAGATAGCTTTGCTTTTGCAGAAAGGGCTTTGGGAAGGGTATAACCGATGGTTACGTTTTTGATTCTTAGGTACGAGCCGTCCTCAATAAACCTGTCGGATACCCTTGTGTTTTTATTAGGATCATTAAATATCGCTCTTGGCATTGTGGTGCTTGTACCCTTGCCTGTCCATCGGTTTAACACGGCAGTGGTTTGATTTTGCGCAACAGCCATACCCTCCTGCCATATCCTATTGGCGTTATAGATTTTATTGTCAGATACACCCTGAACAAACACGCTAAGGTCAATTCCCTTGTATGTAAAAGTGTTGTTCATTGCGAAGATATAAGAAGGATTAGGGTCGCCCGAATAGGTCCTGTCATTATCATCAATCTTTCCATCATTGTTTAAATCCAGGAAACGAATATCCCCTGCAGAAGTCCGGTTGTTTGGATCAGACCCGGGAACCTGTACGGCATATTTGTCTACTTCGGCTTGTGTTTGAAAAATCCCGTTCGTTACGAAACCATAAAAGGAATTCACCGGATGCCCGGGGCTCTGTATCTGCAGATTTTGGTTTAAACCGATGCTACCTGAATACAATGGCGTCCCACTATTGAGACTTACAACTTTGTTTCTATTGTAGGAGATATTGAAGTTTGTATTCCATTCCAAATTGCCTTTTAGGTTCTCTGAATTGATGGCAAATTCAATTCCTTTATTTTCAACCTTGCCTGCATTGATGCTTGGAACCACGATATCGGAATAGCCTGTGGAAATGGGCACCGACATTGGAACCAGCATTCCATCTGTATTTTTTAAATAGGCATCGACAGCAACGTTGACACGATTATTTAATACGGTTGCGTCCAAACCAATATTTGCCTGTTTCACCTGTTCCCATTTTACGTTGGGATTCGGGATAGCCAAAGGAACAATTGCATTTACAGGAGTGCCGTTAAAACTGTATTGCACCGTCTGGAGTACAGAAGCAAAGGAATAATTACCGATATTTTGATTACCAGTAACGCCGTAGCCTGCGCGGAATTTTAAATCATTGATGAAGTCAATATTGAAGAACTTTTCTTTGGACACTCTCCAGGCTAGTGACGCAGAAGGAAATGTTCCATACCTGTTGTTTTCGCCGAACCTGGAGGATCCATCACGCCTCACTGTTGCGGTCAATAGGTATTTGTCCTTATAGGAATAGTTACCACGCCCAAAGAACGACAATAAGGCCCATTCACTGGCATTGCCACCAATTGTCGGTGTCAGTGTCCCATTATTTAGTTGTTGGGTTGCATCACTGGCAAAGCCTTGAATAGACCCGCTCATGTACTCATACCTGTTGTTTTGAGCGCTTGAACCGGCAAGAAGGGTCAGATGATGATCGCCTCCGAAATACCGGTCATAAGTCAACAGGTTGTCCCATAACCACGTAATCGATCTATTACTACCCTGGGAAAGATAAGAGTTTGGCTGAGGAATGGGTTGCCAATTGTATTTAGGTGACCAGGTCCTGTTATCCCAAAAGGAAGCCTGGACCCCACCTGTTGATTTAAACTTAAGATTTTTGAATAACGTCAATTCTCCATAGAGGCTACCGAGAATGTTATATCCTTTGGTGGAGTTTTTGTTGATAGTGGCCGTACCGATCGGATTTCTGACGTCGCCATACCACATTGAACTGCCTACAGGGCCGGTATAACTTCCATCAGGATTGTAAATAGGTTGTGTGGGAAGCGCAGCCATTGTATTCCTTATGTCATAGGAACCGTTTTCTTTGATATCATGATTGAGTGTAAGCGCGTTGCCAAACTTCAGTCCATTGAATACTTTCGATTCGGTGTTCAACTGTACAGTGTACCTGCGGTAGGAAGTATTGATCACGATTCCCTGCTGATCAAATACGGACCCGGACACATAATAGCTTGAGTTGGCGGACCCGCCCGAGTAGGCCAATGAATAATTTTGCATAGGAGCCGTTTGAAACAATGCTCCCAGCCAATCGGTACCGGCGCCTAAACTTGTTGGATCGGCGTATGCGGGATTTTGCGCCTGACCATTATTTAACATCATTTCATTGTGGAGAGAAGCAAATTGTGTTGCAGTCAGCATTGTAGGAATGCTTGCAGCTTGTTGTTGTCCGACGAAGGTTGAGAACTCCAGGTGGTTTTTAGTTGATGACCCTTTCTTTGTCGTAATGACCACTACCCCATTAGCACCCCTTGATCCATATATCGCGGTCGCAGATGCATCTTTCAAAACATCAATAGAAGCGATATCGTCCTGGCTAATTGCATTGAGTGGAATATCTGTGGGAATACCGTCGATTACGATTAAAGGGTCACTATTATTAATGGTTCCGGTTCCCCTGATCCTTATCGTCACATTACTACCGGGAGATCCGGAAGAAACAATTTGCATACCCGTCGCCCTGCCCTGTAAGGCTTCGCCGATATTGGGCACCGGAAGCGATTTCAATTCTTTGGCATTTACCGATGAAACTGAACCGGTCACATCCGCCTTTTTCTGGGTGCCGTAACCGATAACAACAACTTCCTGCATCGCTTTATTGACAGGGATTAATTGCACCTGCATTTTTTCACCAGGACTTATTACCTGTTCAAGACTTGAATAACCAATGGAGGTGAAGACCAGTATTGAATTTGGAGAGGCGATAATGGTAAACTCTCCGTTTTCGTTTGATGATGTTGCTGTATTTGTTCCTTTTACTGAAACAGTAACACCACGAAGTGGTTTACTGTCGTCTTTTGATACAATTTGTCCGGTTATTCTTGCCGATTGCGAAAAGCAAAACAGAGGCATTAAAAACAAGACAAAAATGGAGACACAACTTGCCCGACTAATTAGTTTTGTAAGCATAGACAACCGTTTTGGTGCAGTCAATTGAAAAAATTGAGATTTCGATTCGAAGGAAAAGCTATTTATTAAGTAGGGTTTATCTGGGTGTCTCAATGATTTATCAAAACGTATCAACTTTTATTGAAGGCGCATGAAAACCGATTGCCGCGAGGCTTTTTTGGTATTTTCTTAGTATTCTTGAGGACATTAGCGACGATTCGCCGGACTTTACTCGTTGAAAAATACTATTACCATAATTTGTTTGCTTCTCTGTTTTCAATCGCAATTGATCGCACAATCCTATTATTTCAGGAACTATGGTGAAAACAATGGTTTAGCAAGTAACACGATTACATGCATCCTTCAGGATAAAAAGGGATTCATGTGGTTTGGAACCAGGAACGGACTTAGCCGCTTTGATGGCCACGCATTCCGCACTTTTAGAAACAACATTGCCGACCCTTCGAGCATCGGGAGCAATTCTATCCTGTCATTGTATGAAGACGCCAACGAGAAACTATGGATCGGTACCTACAAAGGAATATCCATATACGATCCAATCACCGAAAAATTTACCCTGTTTAATTTGCTTTCGCAAAACGAAATAAGGGTAATCAAAGGCGACTACCGCGGTAACATCTGGATCGTTGCTAACAACGTTACATACAAATACGATACGGGTGATAAGACACTTACACCATTTCATTTTGTCAACTCACAGACCTCCAGTCTTTCCATTTCGACAACGGGGATCGTGTGGATAGCGACCAGTACTGGCGTCATTAAACAATACAACGATTTACAAAAAAGCTTTACTGATTACAATATTGCTTCTTCGTTAAAAAATCCAATTAATGCCATCCAGGATATATATCCAATTTCCGACACATCACTATTAGTCGGAACCATGTACAATGCTTTGCTTGTAAACACAAAGCGAAAACAAATAAGAGATCTTTCAAGAGAATGTGCAATAACAAAAGATATTCAAATCCATAAAATCATCCAGCAATCGCCGCAGGAATTCTGGCTGGGAACAGAAACGGGACTATACATAATGGATATTGGAGCCAAAAAGGTTACGCTGCTTCAAAAAGAGCGGGACAATCCCTATTCGTTGACAGACAATGTTCTTTATACTTTATACAGAGATAGAGAGGGAAGCACCTGGTTAGGGACATTCTTTGGGGGAATTAATTATTACTCCATCGAATACAACCAGTTTCAAAGATATTTTCCACACAAGGGCACAAACAATCTAAGCGGAAACTTAGTCCATGAAATATGTAGTGACCGGCACGGAAATATCTGGGTTGGCACGGAGGATGCTGGCCTGAATAAGCTCAATTTACGAACGGGACTAGTTAAACAATTTACACCTGATGGGAAAGGAAGTATTTCATACCGAAACATCCATGGCCTCTTAGCATGCGACGATGAGCTTTGGATTGGAACTTACGAGCACGGTCTTGACGTCATGGACTTAAGAACCGAAAAAGTCGTAAGACACTATGACGCTAATACCGGGCCGGGTTCATTAAAGGGGAACTTTATTGTATCCCTGTACAAAACAAAGAGCAATGAAATTCTTGTCGGGACATGGAACGGTCTAATGAGGTACAATAGACAGACTGATAAGTTTATCGCGGATAGCTTCTTTACAATGCAAATTCAAGCCATCTATGAAGACAACGACGAAACCCTTTGGGTAGCCTCATATGGTGGTGGCGTTTATTTTCAAAACAAAAAAACACACGAGCAAGGAAAATTTACTTTTGACCCAAAGAATGAAAACAGCCTTTCTAATAATTATGTCAATAGTCTTTACGAGGACAGCAACGGTAATTTATGGTTTTGTACTGAGGGCGGATTAACCAAATACAACAAACGGAAGAAACAATTTACACGATATTCGATCAATGAGGGGCTGCCGGACAATCAACTTTTTCGAATCCTTGAAGATGACAAAAAAAACTTTTGGCTTTCCACGGCAAAGGGCTTGGTAACTTTTGATCCTACATTTAAAAATCGTAAAGTATATACAACGGCGAATGGATTAATCAGCAACCAATTCAACTATAATTCGTCTTTCAAAGCAGCTAATGGAACTTTATTTTTTGGAACCGTAAAGGGTATGGTCAGTTTCGATCCCAATGAATTTATAAAGAACTTTTACGTCCCTCCCGTTTACATCACAGGAATTCAATTTAACAACCAGGAAATTGCAGTTGACAAAAATCATTCGATACTAAAGGAATCGATAACGTATGCCAACAACATATCGGTGCCTCATGATAGTTCTTCCTTAAGCTTCGATGTGGCTGCACTTAGTTATGTGACTCCAGAGCTGAATACTTACCAATATAAAATGGATGGGTATGACAAAGAATGGACGACAGTTCTCAACAACAGACGGATTTACTATACCAAACTACCTCCTGGCAATTATATCTTCCGTTTGAAAGGCTCAAACGCGGGCGTAGTATGGAATGAGCATGAAGTTAACCTGCACATACATGTCTCTCCCCCGTTTTGGGCAAGCATCTGGGCATACCTTATCTATAGTGTGATTTTTGCGGCTATTATTTTAACGATTGTCAGATACTATCATGTGGCACAACAAGAAAAGACCAGAAGAGTTTTTGAAACGTTTGAAAGAGAAAAAGAACGAGAAGTCTACAAATCAAAGATTGATTTTTTTACAAACATCGCTCATGAAATCAGAACACCATTGACATTAATTAAATTACCGTTCGAGAAATTACTATCAAAGATCGATGGACCTGAAACAAATGAGAATCTTCATATCATGAAAAAAAATATTAACCGGCTCGTTGATTTAACAAATCAACTTTTGGATTTTCGAAAAGCGGAGGAAAATAGCCTTAGTTTGAACTTCAGCAAAACTGACGTCAACGAAGCTACGAACGAAGCTTACAATGCGTTCAAGCCGGTAGCTGAACAGAAAAATCTCACCTATAAGATTGAATTGCCCAGGATGTCATTACAAGCCTACGTGGACTCTGAAGCGTTTCAGAAAATTCTAAGTAACCTGTTGAGCAATGCTGTTAAATATGCCGACAGAACAGTGTCTATACGTCTGTTACCATTCAGCAGTGACGATAATTTTTTTAGTATCGAAGTGGTAAATGATGGGCGCCTAATTCCTGCTGAGTTGAAGGATAAAATATTTGAACCTTTCTATAGAATCAAGGAAACTGAAAAACAGGAAGGAACCGGAATTGGTCTTGCCTTGTCAAGATCATTGGCAGAACTACACAACGGCACTTTAGAATTCAAGCCGAATAACGAACTAAACCGGTTCTTATTAACAATCCCGATTCACCAGGAAAAAGAGATCAATTTCATTAAAGCAGAGGAAGATTTGCCGGACGAGACCGAAAAAAATGGGATCCAAACAGAATCAGCCGAAGAAAAACCGTTGCTTTTGATTGTAGAAGATAATAAAGAAATAGTTGATTTTCTCAGCAAAGAATTAAAGAATCAATACCGAATTTTGAAAGCATTCAACGGGCAAGAGGCGCTTGACATCTTGCACACGGACAACGTTCAACTAATAATTAGCGATATAATGATGCCAGTAATGAACGGAATTGACTTTTGTAAAAGTGTAAAAAACGATCTTCAATTCAGCCATATACCGTTTATAATGCTGACTGCTAAAAACACCTTGAGCTCAAAAATTGAAGGATTAGAAGTTGGAGCAGATGCTTACATCGAAAAACCATTTTCAATGGAGCATCTTCAGGCACAGGTAAACAATTTGCTTTCTAACAGAAAAATCATAAAGGAATATTTTGCCCGTTCCCCTTTAACACACTTGAAAGGAATTGCGTGTTCTAATGCAGATAAAGATTTCCTTGAGGAGCTTAACACGGCAATAATGAATAATATCACCGACATCGATCTGGACGTCGACCAGCTTTCCAAAATGATGAATATGAGCCGGCCGACCCTTTATCGGAAAATAAAAGCGTTATCTAATCTCTCACCGAATGAACTGATTAATCTGGCACGGTTGAAAAAAGCCGCAGAACTTCTTTCTCAGGGAAAATTTAAGATTAATGAAGTTGGAAATATCGT
>Ga0157372_10002948_pt1 | contig 18348 bp, 14 predicted proteins | sample C55metaG_FD_115307 | JGI IMG/M metagenome (GOLD analysis project Ga0157372, IMG submission 115307) | Corn rhizosphere microbial communities from Kellogg Biological Station, Michigan, USA - C5-5 metaG | ecosystem: Host-associated > Plants > Roots > Rhizosphere > Soil | place: USA: Michigan... | reverse complement strand
TGGCATTGCCTGGCCGGTCAGCGATCCGATTCTCCACCCGCGCGATGCCGCCTATCCGGACTTTGTCAAAGAGGAGCGCAATTGAAGGCGGGTTATGTAGCACCTGATGGTTCGGGCGCCGCGCTGCACGCGCTCATCCGGGATCTTTTCCCAATCTGCCGGAGCATCACCGGCGACGGATTTCGTGAGTCGCTCCGGCGCGTCTCACAGGTGACTCCGATCGCTCCGAGTAATGTCCCGACGGGGACCACGGTGTTCGATTGGACCGTCCCGAAGGAATGGAACATCAGAGATGCGTGGATCGCCGACTCGTCTGGCCGAAGGGTTGTGGATTTCAGAGACTCCAACCTTCACGTAGTGAGCTACAGCATTCCGGTGCGCGCGCGCATGTCGTTGGCGGAGCTGAAACCGCACTTGCACACTTTGCCGGAACAACCAGGTCTGATTCCCTATCGCACCTCTTACTATGCGGAGGACTGGGGCTTCTGCCTGTCTCACCGCGCGCTCGAGGCGCTTCCGGATGGCGACTACGAGGTGTGCATCGACTCCACGCTTGCCCCCGGCAACCTGACATACGGCGAATGCATACTGCCGGGAACAACGTCTGATGAAATTCTGATCAGCATTCACAGCTGCCATCCGTCGCTAGCCAATGACAATCTCTCCGGCATGGCGGTGGGAGCTTTTCTGGCCCAGCATCTCGCCGGCCAACAGCGCAAGCATACCGTTCGCTTCCTCTTCATCCCGGGCACGATCGGCTCCATTACCTGGCTCGCCGAGCATGAGGCCGACGCGCGCCGAATTCGGCACGGCCTGGTGCTATCGTGCCTCGGAGATCGCGGACACTCGACTTACAAGCGGAGTCGCCGGGGAACCGCCGCGGTGGATCGGGCGGCGGCTCACGTTCTTGGCCTTGCCGGCCCTCACACGTTGCTCGATTTCGTGCCCTATGGTTACGACGAGCGACAGTACTGCTCACCCGGCTTCGATCTGCCAGTGGGTTGCCTGACGCGGACGCCGAACGGACGATTCCCGGAGTACCACACGTCCGACGATAACCTCGATTTCGTAACACCGGAATCGCTCGAGGATTCTCTGAACAAAGTGCTTGCGATAATCGAGATACTCGAGCACGACCGGGCGTACATCAACCTCAGTCCGAAGTGCGAGCCGCAGCTTGGCCGTCGCGGGTTGTACCGAAACAAGGGCGGCACCTCCCCGAAGGATTTCGAAATGGGCCTTCTCTGGGTGCTCAACCTGTCGGATGGACGACACTCGCTACTCGACATCGCCGAGAAGGCCAAAATGCCCTTCGCGATAATCCGGCGCGCTGCCGCCGCGCTGCACGACGCGAGTCTGCTTGCCATTCTCGATCGCGATCCGCCGAGCCGCTCGCTGGGAGATTCTCCGTCCGCGACGGCGGGGCCTTCCCGACCGTTGCTGCGCTCGCGCCGGCGAAATCGGTGACAATGGTGAACGATGCTGGCACCTCGTCAATGATCCTTCGCGACCATCTCCTGCCGATCGACTGCAAAATCGGGAGGCGAGCCTGCTAGGGTTGAATCTGGAGCGATCCGCATCGCCGCTCAGGATTCTGTGTCTCGGCGCGCACTCGGACGACATCGAAATTGGCTGCGGCGGTACGCTCTCCCAGCTGGCGCGAAGAAAACCGCGGCCGGAATTCCGCTGGGTGGTGTGGAGCGCAGCCGGATCTCGTGCGCGCGAAGCCACGCGCGGGGCCCGCAAGTTCCTTGGCACCGCAGCCGAGGGAGCGGTCCAGCTACATGAATTTCGTGACGGCTATTTCCCGACGCAGTTCGCCGCGATCAAGGACCAGTTCGAGAGCCTTGCCCGTAACTTCCGTCCAGACGTCGTCTTTACTCACACGCGCGACGACCGGCACCAGGATCACCGAGTGGTCTCCGACCTGACCTGGAACACTTTCCGGAACCAGCTCGTTCTCGAATACGAGATTCCGAAATGGGATGGAGATCTGGGCCGACCGAACCTGTACGTGCCTTTGAGCGAGAGCGCCGCTCACCGAAAGAGCAAAGCGCTGGTCGACGTGTTCGGAACGCAGCGAGCAAAGGACTGGTTCACCGAGGAGACTTTCCTCGGACTGCTGCGGCTTCGCGGAATGGAGTGTCGAGCACCGGGCGGTTACGCGGAAGCGTTCCACGCCAGGAAGCTCCTCTTCTCCGCCTCAGGGGATGCGAGCAGTCGCTAAGCGCAGATTGTCGACGAAAAACGACTGATCGACCGGCGAGCCGTCGCCGATCCACGGTCCGATGAGGAACTGACTGAACTGCATCGTCGGATGCGTGCCGGTGCGGAAGAGAACGTCATGACGGTCGAGGATCAACGTTCCGTTGAACCAGTACTGTACGACTCCGTCCGCGACGCCAATTCCGTTGACCACTGAGTTCATCTGGAAATACGCTTCGACAAAATTCCAGTCGTTCTTGTAGCCGGGGCCGGGATTCGGCTGGAACACGACTGGGCCGGTAAGCTGCTTGTCGTTGTACCAGTACGTCCCGAAGTTGAAGCACTCAGAGAAGTAGTTGCTCTCCACCATGCCATTGCAGCCGCCGACGGAACGATCTTCAGTGACGCCCACCAGGTTCACCGGAAGCGCACCATAGTTGTAGTTCACCGACTTGTTGTCCTGAATGCTGATGCGCGGCTTTCCACCGTTCTGATAGTTGTGCTCGATGTAGACGTCCAGGAAGTTGTCGGACGGACCGTCGAAGTCACCATCCAGGTTGCTCAGGATGTAGAACTCGTGGGGTTGGTAGATTTGGCCCGATCCGACCCAGTTGGCGCTGTACTTTACGTAATAGCTGACGTACAACGTGCTCGTCGGCGTGAATTTGTGCCGCTGCGCGGTCCCGATTGTCGGAGCGGTTCCACCGACGAGGAAATGGTACTGCGAAGAGCTGGTGCTACCGGCGATGTGCTCGACCGTCGAGAGAAGCGCGGTCGCGTTGTCGTACCAGCCACGCGAGGCCAGGTTGCCATCCTCGAAATTCTCCTGGAACAGGATTGTTCCGCCGGCTGATGCAGCCGTCACTGTGATGCTCGACGTTCCAGACTTTCCAGAGCTCGTCGCGGTGATCGTCGCTGCGCCTGCCGCGACACCGGTTACCACCCCGCCCGAACTCACGGTCGCGGCGGCGGCGTTGTTTGTAGACCAAGTAACGGTTTGCCCGGTCATCACGTTGCCGTTCTGATCCTTCACTGTTGCCTGGAGAGTCGTGGTAGCTCCGGCCACTACTGATGCTGAAGTTGGGGCGACTGTGACTGTGGTCACCACGGGCGGTACGGCGGTCACGGTGATGCTCGACGTTCCCGACTTTCCCCCGCTCGTTGCTGTGATCGTGGCAGAGCCTGCAGCAACACCCGTGACTACGCCACTGGAATTCACTGTCGCAGCGGCGGCGTTGTTAGTCGACCAGGTAACAGTTTGCCCGGTCATTACATTGCCGTTCTGATCCTTCACCGTTGCCTGCAAACTGGTGGTCGCGCCAGCCACTATTGATGCGGAGCTTGGAGCGACTGTAACTGTGGTGACTACCGGCGGAATAGCAGTAACTGTGATAGCCGACGTCCCTGTTTTCCCCGAGCTGGTCGCGGTGATAGTCGCCGAACCCGCGGCCACCCCAGTAACCACACCGCTGGAATTCACGGTCGCCGCAGCAGCGTTGCTCGTCGTCCACGTAACGGTCTGTCCGGTCATCACATTGCCGTTCTGATCCTTTACCGTCGCCTGGAGAGTGGTCGTTGCTCCGGCAACGATTGATGCCGACGTCGGTGCAACCGTGACTGTGGTGACAACGGGCGGCGGCGGCGGTCCCGCCGTTACGGTGATCGCCGATGTTCCTGATACGCCGGCAGTACTGGCCGTGATTGTTGCGGAGCCCGCTGCGACGCCGCTCACGATACCCGTCGAGCTCACGGTAGCGGCGGCTGCGTTATTGGTAGACCATGTCACGGTTTGGCCGCTCATCGTATTGCCGCTCTGATCCTTCACCGTCGCCTGCAGGCTGGATGTCGCGCCTACGGCGACCGATGCGGATGGAGGCGATACCGTCACCGTCGTGACGACGGGGTTGGGCTGGGTGATCGACAGCGTCGAAGCCGACACGACATTCGAAGGTGTTCCGAACACGGCGTTCCCACTCATGTTCCCGCGGAACGCAGCGACCTGGAAATTATAACTCGTCGAAGGCGATAGACCGAGAACCGTGCACGAGAGCGTGCGCCCCACTCCAGAGCCTGCTATCGGCGCCGCGCAGGTTCCGATCGCCGCAGAAGTGGCAGATGCCCATGACATGGAGCCCGCGCTGTATCGCACATCATACTGGGCGGGTTGCCCCATCCCATCATCGACCTGGGTGAAGGAAAGCGAGGCCGAGATTTCAGTAGTCGCTCCGACGGTCAGATCGGAGACCGCACCCGGGTTCCCTGCCACGAGCGGACCAGAAGTGTTGTCACCCGCACAAACGGCGAGCACGGGACACGCAACGAGCCATCCCCAGCGGCGAACGATTTGTTTTACGGGTGCGAATATGTATGACATGGGCGCGCGTCCCCTTTTTTTTCCGGATTTGTCCCAGACGATCATGTCGGCGGGTCTGGGTAACAAAAAAACCGCCGCGGCACCGACCATAGTCGGATTCGCTGGCGGCTCGGCTGGCATCGCGGATAGTTCCGCTAAAGCCCCGTGGCTCTGCGTCACCGTCTTTCGACGGCTTTGCTCTGAGCAGCGTGCCTACTCACTAACAATTGTAAAACACATCCAGCATTTGCTTCCAACTTGTGCTTGCTCTGCTATATCATGGGACGCGCAAATGCTGTGCTTGGTCACGTGAATTGCACACGGCATTACGACAAATGTGCGTCACGAAAAACAGACGTGTCATCCCCGTTTGCCAAGTCTGCGAACGCGCGCACCAATCATCGCCGCGACCTCTCCAATGGCCGGCACTGGATCCGACCATCTGAACACAGGCTGATACGCTCCGAGCCACGATCGCGCCCAGCCGAGAATACTCAAGCGACCGCCTAAACGTTCCGCGCGCACAGCTTGTAAATCGTAGTACGGATAGACACAGCGGCGTCCAACGGCGTATTTGGATATCGTTTCAACCGGCTGGCCAAGAGCGTCACGAACTGCCATTTCGCTGACGTTCACCCCGCATCGTGCCGCGAACTCAACGTACCACCACGGCCTCGCGTTCACCTCGATCAGGTTGAAGGCGTTGTCCCGTGGATCCAGTTTGAATTCCGCACTGAAGATCCCACGGTAGTCGATATCCGCGAGAAGAGTTCTCAGCGTTGCGCTCGCATCGCCTGTGTCGGCGAGGGGAACGCTGATCTGCATCGTGCTGTTTCCAAAATCGGGAGGACTCATTCGCAGGCGCCGTCTGGCAAATAGCGCTCTGAGGACGCCATTCCGATCGATGAACCCGTCGATGAAGTAGTGATTCGTGGGCGGTCCGGGGATGTATTCCTGGACCACCATCTGCAAGCCGGCGCCGACACATTCTCTCAGACGATCCTGCGCCTGAGATCTGCCCGATATGCGAAAAGCCTTCACCCCAAACCGCGCAAAAAACTGCTGTGAGTGGACCGGCTTGAGAAAGGAGCTCTGTAATACTGTATCGGGGATCGCTTCGAGATCCTCCACAGCGTTCATCACGCGCGTCGCTGGATGTGGCAGCTTCAGCCGATCGAGCGCCGCGCCGAAACGGGCCTTATCAACAAGTAGATCCAGCGCTTGAAGGGGAGCAATGCTGGCCGGATATCGCGTGCGCACTTCCGCCGGAAGCGCGGCCACGGTTCGCACCCACGAGTCAGAGCACGGCATGAGCACGATCGGCGATGGCAATCCTTCGAGGGTTTGCGCGAGCGCGTCTGGCTTCATCCCGGACAAGGCGCGCGGACCTACTCGGTACCAACGAGAACGACGCGTGAATCGGTCGACATTCGGCAGCGTGTAAACGTCGGCGTCTGCCTTCGAGAGCGTCCGAAGGACGCCGAGCACCGTGATGCCAGTTCCCAATGCGAGAACCTTGTTTCGTTTGGCGCCTTTCATGACGACAAAATGCCCGCGCGGATCGACGTCAGTCGGCCCCGAGCCTGCCGGCCACCAACTCGAATCCGAACTGGTACGGCGACAGAAACCAGTCGGAGACTGTAATTCGCTTCAGTCGAAGCGGATCATCGCCCGCTTGGACGGTGCCGCCGTAAGCAGACAAACAGCAACGTAGTCCGAGTTCTTTCAAAACCGATTGATTCTCCTCGGACATGTTTTTTCGGCCGCCAAATGGATAAGCAAAGAGACCCGAGTGCTCACCAAGCTCGGCATCGAGACGAGCGCTTCCGCCACCGATCTCGCGGCGAGCCTCCTCCTTACCGATGACTCCAAGGTCAGGATGTGTCTGAGTATGCGAACCGATGTCATGGCCGGCGAGGCGGAGCGCGCGAACCTGGTCCCAACTCATCCACCGGGTCTGGATTGTCTTTTCTGCGTCCCACCAAGGCACGTGGTCCGTGCCGATCCATTCGGTCGTCACAAAAAAACACGCGCGCTGACCGTTGCGCTCGAGGATGGGCGCGGCGATGGTGGCGTTGCCTTGATACCCGTCGTCGAACGTGATCGCCAGACGGCCTCCCAGCTCGCCCCCTGTCTCGAGGAGTCCGAGCATCGCACTCAACGGAATTACTTCAAAGTATCGTCCGAAGAAACGGACAAATTCCTCGAAGTTTTTTGTTGAGGAAGTCAACGGGTCGTGGGGGTACGCGTCGTTAACCCGATGAAACAGGACGATGACTCCTTCTTTACGGAGCAGTCGTCGATAAAGACCCGTTCGAAAAACTATCCATCCCATGACGGCCTTGGCTCGGCGCGCCAACCAACCGGAGTGCCCCTGAGGCATTATCGAGACACCAGGTTGACGAAGATTTTCGGAAACGGAATGGTCGGTCTTGGAAGGGGAAACACGAGAAACAAACGACGTACGGAGAATTTAGCTGACGCACCTTCCAAATCAAAATCGTGAAGCGAGAGAACATAGGTGGCGGCGCTGACAGCACGATGACATCCACGAACCGAGCGATTGACATCGACTACAGGCCCATTGCTATCGATGCGAGAGTTATCTCGTTCCAGACCAAGCGGCCATCTCTTTCCACACCAAATAGTCTCTTTTATCCCCCCTCCCCCCGTCACCATTGTGGGAGAACAAGAATTCGAGACTACGTCGGCGCCGACCGAAACGCGTGTATTTGTTGTTGTTCAATCACCACAGGAATGGGGCAATACCGCGACAAAGCCGGCCGAGTCACTACGAACACGGTCTTCGCCGCACTCATAAGCGTCTGTCGAAACACGACTTATACGCCCCGCACGAATGGGCCGGGCGGGAATGGAAGATGCTTTGTCGCGTCGCGGAGGATAGCCGCACGGTGCGGCGTGTTTGATCGAGCGGTGTGCTCCCGCGCGCATCTGCTCTGAATCGGCTCGGCGGGTACCCTTCCACTGTGAGCTCGTGATCGCCGCACCCTATCGCCATCTACGCGAACGACTGATCTCAGCGCCCAAGGTCTGGGTTGTCACCGGAGTCGCCGGCTTCATCGGCTCCAATCTACTTCAGGAACTGTTGACCCTGGGCCAGACGGTTGTCGGCGTCGACGACTTCTCCACTGGCCACCGCGCAAATCTGGACGAAGTCCTCGCGCCATTCAATGGAGTCGCTGACTTCCGGATGGTGGAGGGCGACATTCGGGATCTTGCCACCTGTCGCGCGGCATGTGAGGGTGCGGACTACGTACTTCACCACGCGGCGCTCGGCTCCGTGCCGTGGTCCATGGATGATCCGCTCCGCACCAACGCCGTTAACGTCGACGGTTTCGTCAACATGCTGGTCGCGGCAAAGGACGCCGGAGTCCATCGTTTCGTCTACGCGTCGTCGAGCGCTGTGTATGGAGACGTCCCGGACTATCCTCAGATAGAAGAGCGGCTTGGCCGTCCGCTGTCGCCGTATGCGGCGAGCAAGACGACTAACGAGACCTACGCAGTGGCGTTCCAAATGAGCTACGGGCTCCAATCCGTCGGATTGCGCTACTTTAATGTGTTCGGTCGCCGTCAGGATCCGGCCGGTGCGTACGCCGCCGTCATCCCGCGGTGGATCGCGAGCCTTCTCCGTGGCGAGCGGTGCCGGATTTTCGGCGATGGGGAAACCACTCGAGATTTTTGCTATGTTGCCAACGTCGTACAGGCCAATCTGCTCGCGGCGACGGTCGAAGATGAAAACGCGACAGGCAAGGCTTACAACATCGCTTGTGCAGAATCGGTCACGCTCAACCATCTTTTTGAAATGATGCGGAACCGCCTGTCGATCATAGATCCGGTTTTTTCTCTCGCAGTCCCCCAGTACGATGCATTCCGTCCTGGCGACATTCGCTACTCGTGCGCTTCGATAGAGAAGGCGCGGCAGATGCTTTCGTTCGCCCCAACGCACAGCGTTGCACAAGGATTGGAAGAAGCTATGGACTGGTATGTGGCGAGGGCCCGCCCGACAAGCCGCGCCGCCGTGTCCTCTCGCCACGTCCCGAGTTCGGCCGTCAACGCTCCGCACCACGCCGGAACACCTCTTACACTGACGACGTCATGACCGAGACGAATCTGCGACGCCCGGTTGCTCTGATCGGATGCAATGACGAATGGATGGGCCGTTCGCTGGAGAGCGTTTTCGCTGAGAAGGGATATGACGTCACGCGAACCGGGTCCGGGAAACAGGCGCTCAAGCTCGCTCGGCGCGGTGGCTACGATGTCCTGATGCTCGACGAGCAGCTCAACGAGCTGAGCGGAGTCGATGTTTGCCTGGCGTTGCGGGACGATCCACTCTTCGATCACGCCATTCCCATCGTGGTAATCTCCTCATCCCACAGGACGCTGCCGGGCAGGTTGGCGGCATATGCCGCAGGAGCTTGGGAGTACTGTCACCTTCCTCTCGACGCCGACGGACTTTTTCTCAAGCTCGGAACCTTCCTTCGCGCGCGTCATGAGCTCGCAGCGTCCCAGGTAAAGTCGCTGATGGATCCCGCGAGTGGACTGTACACACAATTCGGCTTGAATCAGGTCGCGGAGCAGCTCGAAGCGCGCGCCCTACGGAATCACGAGGCGTTTGCGTGTGTCGCGTTCTCATCACAACGAACCGGCTCGGGGTCTGGCAAGGGTCGAAGTGACGACGACATGGACTCGTTTGTGGACGTCGTGCATGTCCTGCGTGAGCAGGCGAGAAAGTCTGACATTGTGGCAAAGACTGGCGAGACGCAGCTCGCGCTCCTGGCACCCGATACTGACGCGGCCGGAGCCCGCCTGTTGGTTGCGCGCCTGCAGCGGGAAATCGATTCGGCGTCGAAGCACAACCACTCAGGCTCCTTCCGGTTGCGAGCTGGTTACTGCGCCGTGTCGGATTTGTCCGCGGCGAACGTGGATGTAACCGAGCTGGTTCACCGCGCCAACAGCGCGCTTGCACATGTTCCGATTGACGGACTCGGTGACGCGATTGTGAGCTTTGACGATCTTCCCGTTTCCTGAGATATCAACCGTTTATTGGATCGGAGCAAGCCTCGTTCGGTTCAATCAGGCGGTGAACCAACGCCACGGAAGGCGGTTACGAGTGTCACGGGTTGGCCACAGGTGTAAGCCGCTATTGACGTTATGCGTACTTCCCCCCAACTTGGGCGTCCGCGAGTGGGTCAAGAGGGGACGAGGAAGGCATGGCGCAGATGGACCCAGCTGCAACAAAGTCGTCATCACCGGCGGATAGTTACCAGGACTACGCGCCGTATTTGTCGTCGCCAAGCTCAGGCGGCAGCGCTCGAGCACACAATAACGCTCCCCCTCAATCGGCCCCGTTCAATTCGAACACCGTGAGCTCCCTCGTCCGCGCACTCGAGCTGGCTGCTGATCGTACAGCAACGACAATCGCTCATGGCACAAAGCAAACACGCCGCGACGTTCGTGAACGCCTTAACGAGGTCGTCAACTGGCTGATCGTGAGTCTGCGTAACAAGTCGCAGGATTCGCTTCCCGTTCCACCGGTAATCGCGCGAGAATACGTATCCACTCTGAAGGTGAACTTCCTCTCGGAGCTGGCCGGGACGCCGGACCTCAACGCCAATGAAGTCGTGAGCACGCTGATCAAGCTCGATGAGGCGGAAGAGGCGTGGAGACGCACGGATCGCGGCAAGTTCATCTCGCGCCTGACCGGGGCCGACTGTGCCGACGCGGTGGTGGCGATCGCCCACGACATTCGCTCCCCTCTCTGCTCGATCCTCCTTCTCGTCGACGCGCTTCGCCGTGCCGAAAAGATGTCGCCCAATCCGATCAGGGAGCGGCAGCTCGGCCTGATTTACGGTGCGGCATTCGGCCTGAGCACGACCGTTTCGAATCTCATCGGTGCGGCACGTGGCGATGGTCTGGTGCAAGGAGAACCGATGCCCTTCTCCGTGAGCGAGACGATGCATTCGGTGAGCGCGATCGTGCAACCGATGTGCGAAGAGAAAGGCATTCCTCTCGGAATTGAATTCCCCGAGCACGACGCCCGAATCGGACACGCATCGGCAATCCAGCAATCTCTGCTCAATCTTGCATCAAATGCTCTTCGCTACACCGATGCCGGATCGGTCGCGATGGGTTGCAGCGAAGTTTCCGCGGACCGGGTCGAATTCTGGGTGGAGGATACCGGCCCGGGGATCCCGGACGAAGTACTGGAAAGACTGTGCTATGGGTTCCCACCCGAAGGCGTGAAGCTCCGCTTCTCGAGTGCTGGTCTCGGACTAGCGATCGTACGCACTCTGGTCGAAGCAATGGGTAGCACGCTCCAGGTTGATACGGGCGACGAAGGAACGCGTTTTTCGTTCGTTCTCTCACTTCCGGTATTGTCATAACCGACTTTACCGCAGTCGATTCCGGGTTTCCCCGGTGACCTAGCGTCATGTTCCGTACGCTGACCCAGCCCGCTCCCCTGGGCACCCGGTTTTGCCAGTCAAGTACGTATCCGCCGGCCCTCCTGGATCGTCTCAAAATAGACCCTATGCTCAGCCTGTCGGGACCCCAAATCAGGACAGGTTAGCACCTCCGAAAACCGGCAAACCCACCGAAAGGTGGCGACGCAAAGCCGCGAGGCTAAAGCGCTAGGAAGCGCCAAGCCAGTCGGGCTACCGAAGAGGAGCCTCGATGGAACTGTCCCACGAACGTCCGCCGCTCGCCCTGATTGCCTGCAGCGACGATTGGATGAGCAGAGCGTTGGAGAACGTCTTTCAGCAACATGGCTACGTCGTCGCGCACACACGCTCCGGCGTTCAGACCCTCGAGTTGGCCCGGCTCGCCAACCACGATCTCCTGGTATTGGACGAATCCCTGACGGATGTGAGAGCGATCGATGTGTGTCGCGCCATTCGCGAGGGCACCCAGTTCGATCACTCCGTGCCTGTGGTCATGACCTCTCCAACTCCGGTCGACCCTCGGGCACGGATGGCCGCCTTCGCCGCCGGTGCCTGGGAATACTGCGGTCACCCAGTCGACCTCGAACCGGTTTTCGTCAAACTCGGGACGTTCCTGCGCGCCCGCGGCGAGCTCGTGGTGGCGCGCGGGGAGGATTTCGTCAATGCGACGACCGGCCTCTATACATCGTTCGGCTTGCGGCAGCTCGCGGGCAAACTCGGCGCGCGCGCGCTCAGGAAACACGAGCCATTTGCCTGCGTGGCTTTCGCGCCGCAGGTGCATGACCGGGAAGTGGGATCGAGCATGTTGTGGAAGGAAAGCCCGGTCGGCTTCGCCGATGTCGCTCACGTCTTTCGGGAGCAAAGCCGGCAGTCTGACGTGGTTGGTCACGTCGGCGATTTGAGACTCGCAATCCTCGCGCCCGATACCGACGCCGCGGGTGCCCGCCTTCTGGTTGCTCGGCTTCAGCGTGAGCTCGACCGCGCCTCGGAAAACAAGAGCATCGGCGGACAGGTTCGTCTCCGCGTCGGCTACTCGGCCGTCTCGGATCTCGCGAGCTCGAACGTCAACGTCGCGGAGCTGGTGCATCGGGCGGAGAGCGCACTCGATCACGCTCCAATTCAGGGTGACCGCAACGCTATCGTCAGCTTCGACGACCTCCCGGTGTTCTAGAGTTGGGCGCGTCGATCAACCTTTTCGAGAACTCCGAATAGGTTGGTCGTAAACGCCTTTAGAGGCCCGCGGCTGATGGCGTTGATCCAGAATGCTTCGATCATCGTGAGCGGCCACCGTCGCATGAATGGGTAAGAGTTGAAGGTGTCTATCTCCTCTACTCGAAGAGCAACACGCTCACACAGTTTTTGAATTGCTGGGCGGGAATTGGCCCTATAGAATGTGTGAAATATGTGCTCTTCGACACGGCCCTCGAGGAATTGTGATAGTCGTTTGCGCACAGTCTTGGACAGCAGCAATGAAGCTGTCCACACTACCGGACTATGCAGGTTGGGTGTCACGAACACGAAGCGCCCGGCTGGTGCAAGCACCCTGGCCACCTCAGCGAACACATTCTCGGGCTCCTCGAGATGCTCGAGCACCATATTGGCGGTGACCAGGTCGAACGAGCCATCGCAGAATGGTAACCGTGTCGCGTCGGCTACCGTCGCACTGTCGAGAAGACTGTTTTGAAGGAGATGTTCCTCCACAACGTCGCAACCGACAAGTAGTTCTGCGCGGTCCGCGAGATCCTTCGCTTTCAGCCCAACCCACCCCGCGTGCAGCTTCGTTCCCGCGCCGACATCGAGCCATCGACATCCCGGCCTAACCGAGTCCGCCAGACCACGCGCGTAACGGTTCTGGTGAAACTCCACTTCGGGGATCACCCGTTGGATGACTTCGTCGTACGTTGGCACAGCTACCTCGGCAAGAAGAAGCGGCCCATGCTGGTTGTGCGACTGAGTCGGAAAACCAAGCCTCTCACGTCTCTCGTTGCCGGGGCTGCGGTGGACTAGAAACGGCGCCGGGAACAATGAGCCTCCCTCAGGGCCGACCAATATTGCTCCGCCTGTATGATCCAGCAAGCGTTTGATTGCCCATCTTCGACGATGCTTCGCTTAATACGACACGGCGGTCGACCAGGGCAGCGAGGAGATGCTCGCCGATGAGGTAGCCGATAGCAGTCGAATACGCTAGCGCGATTTGCGGAATAGCTTCGACAAGAATCGAATGACCGGTGGCCCAGCCGCGCGGCGCGTTCCCTCGCGCGCGCGAGCTACCGCCGCTGTGCGACGAATTGCAAAACTGTCACCCACCGCGACTTCTATCACGGTGACTCCAGACCTTTGGAGCGCGCTTCCGACGACCGCCTCCACGTCGACGTCGCCATCACCGATGATCTCATGGCGAGCTCCGACCGCCGTCGCCAGGAGACTGATATCAGGATTCCGAAGTGTGACTCCGTGATCCTTGCCGTAGCTTGCAAGCTGCTGGATGCGAATCTGGCCGAAAGCGCCGTCGACAAACACGATGACAACAAGATCGATTCCCTCGCGAACAGCCGAAACGAGTTCCAGAGCTGTCATCGCGAAACCACCATCTCCCACGAGTGCGACAACCGGCCGGTCCGGCGCCCCGATCCGCGCGCCGATTGCCGTGGGAATTGCGAACCCCATGCTTTGCAGGTCGGTCGGCATAATGAGTCCGAGAGGAGACAAAACGCGATAGTAGCGCCGGGCCAGGATTTGGTGCAGGCCCGAGTCCAAAACGAGTATCGCCTCAGGTGGCAATGTTCGACGGAGCGCTTCGAAAAAACTGCGCGCATCCCCAGCGCGAGTGCCCCCCACGCGGGGCTCCGGGGAATCCGATGTGCCGCGCGCGACACGCGCGCGCCAGGTTTCGAGTTCCTGCTCTGTCCACGCTGACCGTGGTGGAGGCGAAGTCAGAAGCTCCTCGAACAGCTCGCCCGCGTCTCCAACAACTCCGAGCGATGCCGGATAGTTCGCGCCGATTACCTCGGCGCTTGCGTCCAAATGTACGAGACGATCGGTCGGCAGCTTGAGCTCAAAGCCGTTCGTCTCGCTGTGACCCAACTTGCAGCCAATCGCGAGCACGAGATCGCAGGATTCGAGGAGCTCGTTCACGTCGCGGATGCTACCGGCGAAGGGGTCGAAGCCAAAAGTAAGAGGGTGAGTTTCTGGAAGGACGCCGCGCGCGGATGGGGTCGTCAGCAGTGGCGCGTTCACGAGCTCGACCAGTGTTCGCAGCTGCTCAGCGTGGCGATGGGTTGCCTGTCCCACAATGAAAACAGGGCGTTGGGCACGGCGAACTCTAGCTCCTACCGACGTTAGATCTGAGTATTCGACAAGGGATGAGGAGGGGATAGCGTCAGAGCCTTCAGTAAGCTCACGCCCCAACGTGGCCGACGACACCTGGAGGAGGACGGGACCTGGCTCACCTGAACGTGCAAGGAGGAGCCCGTCGAGTACGGCCGCGCCGGGGTCGGAATAAAGGTCCGCCTCGATAACTCCCTTGACCAACGGAGCAGCAATAGAGGCGAGCGGTAGTTCCTGCTGTCGAAAGTATTTCCCGTTCGGACCGCTGGTCGGGCTCCCCGCGATGTGCAGGAGCGGAACCGAGTCGAGGCGGGCCTCCGCAATGCCGGTTAGCGCCCAGGTAAAGCCGGGGCCCGAAATCGTGAGGAGTACACCCGGCTCACCGGTGACTCTTGCCCAACCCCCAGCCATGAACGCGGCACTCATTTCGTTCGTGGCGATTACGGTCAGAAGTCCGCTTTGACGAAGCGCCTCAAAGAGTTCTACCGTCTGCGTTCCGGGCAGGCCGAAGACGCAGCGTACCCCGTCCTGCTGAAGTGCCTGGACGATTCGGGAGGCACCTGTTTGCCATTTCACAAGAACTGCCAACCAATCAACAGCAACGACCTCAGTGTTAGATGGAGCGTACAGGGATCGAACCTGCGACCTCCTGGTTGCAAACCAGGCGCTCTCCCAGCTGAGCTAACGCCCCTCGCGATGCGAAATATAGGCGAGTACAGACATCGCCGACAACGCGGATGTTTGCCCGGCAGGATTCAGGGACTGCTATTCGTGCGCGGGAAGCGGCTCCATTGTGCGGGCATCGACCGGAATCTGGACTTCATCGCGGTAGGGCGACGTCATCAGCAGCACGCGCATTCGAGGGAACGCATCCATGAACGAGAGATAGCAGAATCCCCAGATCCCCAGCAGGCCGAGCGTCACCCCAAGCTCCCATATACCGAGCGGAATGTTGTCGACGACGCCGTAGATCGATGGGTACACCTCTAGATAACGGTGTAGCCAAAGTCCCAACACGGTCGATGCCGCGAAGAGAACCATCGTCGGAAGAAAAACTTTCGCAGCGCGTGAGAGCAACCCGAAGAAAGGAAGCACGAACATCAGCGTGACCGCAATCAGAGTGGGAATGCGCCAACCCGCGATTAGTCGCAGCCTCGCCCAATGCGTCTCTTCACCGAGGTTGCCGTACCAGATCACCAGGTATTGCCCGAAGGTGAGATAACCCCAGAACGCCGTGAACGCGAAACAGAGTTTGCCCAGATCGTGAAAATGCTTGTCCTGAATGAGATCGTAGCGTCCCAGGTATCTGCGCCACGCCATGACAATCAGCGTCCAACTGGCGAGCGCGGTTACCCACGCTCCCATGAAGAACCACCATCCGTACATCGTGCTCTGGAAATGCGGATCCAATGACATCGACAGATCCCACGACAGCAGAATCCAGCCGAACGCAAAAGCGAAGGCGGTGAATACGGCGAGCCGTCCCTGGAGCGAATGGGTCGAGTGAAGCTCACGCCGCTCGTCCCTGAATCCCCTTCGCATGCGCTCGCGAATGCTGCGCGCCCACTTAGCGCCTGACTCCGGCAGTATTCCGACGTCGAGCCTAACCGAGGTGTAGATGTACCAGACGCTCAGGAGCGTGATTATCAGATAAACGACAATTACGCGCGTGAAAAAGAAGGGCGGGTTGAGCCAGATGCGCTTCTCCGGAATATCGGGCACGTGGTTCGACCACCAGAAGATGTGATGCCGCCCCACCACCATTATCAGCAGCAGAACGAACGCGACGGGAAGGAACGCGACGTATCCCTCGAGGAACCGGATGATGGGCCTCGACCAGCGCGCGGTCGTGATCCGCTGCGCAGCGACGAACATAACGCCGGCGGAAGAGATCGAGGTGAAGTAGAGCCAGTTGACGAGCAGCGCGTGCCAGACACGATCGGGATTGAGGAACAAACCAACGACGAAAACAATCAATCCGATGGCCGCAAGCACGAGCGCAATCGTTTTGAGAATCGGGAGCGACGGGCGATCTATCCCGACGAGTACTTCTTCCCTGCTCGGGGCGTGAGGATCGTGGCCGCTCATCGTATCCTTCTCGCGCGGGTCGTGTCGGTTCTCGTCTTCGCCGAGTCGGCACGGCCCCGCGCGCTCGTGTCCGGCGGTGGCGTGACGGTGGGCGCCTGAGCCGCCGCCGGTGTGGGCGCCGCCGCGGCTTGATCTGCGCTCAGCAAGCTACGCGGATTGTAAAATGGAGCTGGCACGTTCGGACCCATCCGCGTCGCACCGGGAACCTTATCACCCGTGACGCCGGGAGGTGCGAGCGGCCCTGTAGCGACCGTCTTTCCGCCAATCCCCTGTAGCGCCCTCACGTAGTTCACGACATCCCAGCGATCCATCTCCTCGATCCGGTTGTATGGCGGCATCAGGCCGCGCCCGTTCCGAATCATTCCGAAGATGTATCCGTCGGTGCGGCCTTTGGTCAAATCGGTGGTCAGATTTATTCCGGGCATTCCGAATGCCGTCGCGGGACCGTCACCCATCGCGCGCTCGCCGTGACACACGGAGCAATTGATCTGGAAATATTTCCTTCCATTAGCGAGGGACGAATCCGATGCAGGCGTCGGATTCTTCAGCACCGACAACGAATCGATCGTCGCCGGGAATGCCCCGTATGAAACCTGGAATCCGGCCATGGCGGTCCCCGTGATGGGAACCGACATCTGTGGATTCCCGCGCGACGGCGTGAGCGTGTCCTTGAGCGGCTCCCACGTCCAGATCGATGGCTGGCGCTTGAAGTCGGTAAACCACTCGCACGCGGTGAGCGCGAGCGGAATCGCCAGGACGAGGACGCGCAACCTAGCGTTCAAGCCGCACCTCCACTGCACCGTGCTCGCGGAGAAGCTGCTCGGCCGTCCTCGCCGACTCGGGAGCGCACTCGACCCAGACACCGTAATCGCCGTGACTGAAACGCGGATCGTAGCCGACCATCATCGTCAGCCGCGGAATGCGTGAGCTGACGAAAAGGCCCGCGACGGTGGAGAGCGCACCAATGAGTACCATCACCTCGAAGCCGAAGATCGTATACGGCACCCACGATGCGATCGGTTTGCCGCCGACGACGAGCGGCCAGTAGTCGGACGCCCAGATCGCGATCCAGTAACCGAACGTCACACCGAGCAAACCGCCGATGAGCGTGTAGCGGCGCACCGGACTCGGCGGTGCACCGATCGCCTCTTCCAGCTCGTGGCGAGGAGTCGGAGTGTAGACGCGAATTGCGCCGACCTTTTTTTCCTTGAGCGCTTCGATTGCGCTCACCGCGGCATCGAGCTCGTGGAATGCACCAAGAACGCCTCGCATCAGGCGAATTCTCCCGGCGTGTCCGCCTCGTACTCGAAGTGCCGTCCGGACGGATCGATCCCGTGGGCGTGCGACTTCTTCAGCTTCGGCGGAACGATCTCCTTCACCTCCGAGATCGCGATCACCGGCAGCTGCTTGATGAAGAGGAGGAACCACATCGAGAACCAGCCAAAGCTTCCGGCCAGAATCGCGTAATCCACCCACGTCGGGCGGTAGCTGGTCCACTGCCACGGCTCGAACTCGTGCGAGAGCGACGGAACGACGATCACGAAGCGCTCGAACCACATCCCGATGTTGATCGTGAACGAGATGATGAACAGCCACGCCGCGCTTCGTCTCAGCTTTTGCACGAACAAGGAGAGCGGTAGCACCATGTTGCAGGTGTAAAGAATCGACGATGCCCACCACCACTGGCCCCAGATACGGTTGGCGAAGAACTGTTGCTCGGCCTCGTTACCGCTGAACCACGCTACGAACCACTCGTTCATGTATGCACAACCAACCAGCAGCGACGTGAATAGCGCCAGCTTGGCTGCGGCGTCGAGGTGGTTGATCGTGACATAGTGTTTTACGCCAAACCATTTTCTGAGCGGGATGATGATGGTGAAAACCATGCCCATGCCCGAGAAGATCGCGCCGGCG
>Ga0157372_10002946_pt1 | contig 18355 bp, 16 predicted proteins | sample C55metaG_FD_115307 | JGI IMG/M metagenome (GOLD analysis project Ga0157372, IMG submission 115307) | Corn rhizosphere microbial communities from Kellogg Biological Station, Michigan, USA - C5-5 metaG | ecosystem: Host-associated > Plants > Roots > Rhizosphere > Soil | place: USA: Michigan... | reverse complement strand
CGGTGTGCGTCTGCACCGCGCCCGCCGCAGCGATCGAGGAGCCGACGCCGGGGGTCGAGGGTGCCGAGCCGGCGGCGGCGGCGGAGCCGGAGCTCATCCGCAAGCCGAAGGCGGAAGAGGAGGAAGAAGAGGCCAAGTAATCGGCGTCGTGCTCCGATTCCTGTTCGGGCGCGCACGATCGTCGAAGGCGGACCCCGAAGCGGCGGTCCGCCCCGACGAACTCGACGCCGAAGCCATGAAAGTCATCGTCGGGCTCGGAAACCCCGGACGGGAATACGAGCGCACGCGGCACAACGTCGGCTGGTGGGTCGTCGACCACCTCGCCGACGTGTGGCGTTTCGAGCCGTGGAAGCGCGACGGAGAAGCGCGCGTCACGACCGGTTCGGTCGGCCGCGCGCGCGTTCGCCTCGTCAAGCCGCAGACGTACATGAACCTCAGCGGGTCGGTGCTCCGGTCGTATCTGCGCCGCCCCGCCTGGTCGGCGGCGTCGGACCTCATGATCGTGGTGGACGAAGTCGCACTGCCGCTGGGGCGATATCGTTTTCGCGCCCGCGGAAGCGCCGGCGGGCACAATGGCCTCAAGAGCATCGAGGCTGCGGTGGGATCGCAGGACTACGCCCGTCTCCGCATCGGCATCGCGCCCGACGATCCTCGGCGGCGCGGTGACCTGAGCGACTTCGTGCTCGACAACTTCGCCAAACAGGAATCGGATGTCGTCCGCGCGCTCATGCCGACCCTGACGCAGGCGCTGGAGCTGTGGACGTCGCACGGCATCACGCCGGTGCTGAATCGATTTACCGGAACGACGGAAAACGGCAGCGAAGAATAAATGCTCAAACTCGGAATCGTCGGACTGCCGAACGTCGGCAAGTCTACTCTCTTCAACGCGCTGACGTCGGCGGGCGTGCTTGCCGCCAACTATCCGTTCGCGACCAAGGACCCCAACGTCGGCCGGGTCAACGTCCCGGATCCGCGTCTCGACGTGCTCGCGCGCATCGTGCGCCCGGAGCGCGTCGTGCCGGCCGTCGTCGAGTTCGTGGACATCGCCGGCCTCGTGAAAGGCGCGTCGCAGGGCGAAGGACTCGGCAACCAGTTCCTCGCCAACATCCGCGAGACCGACGCGGTCGTGCACGTCGTGCGCGCGTTCGACGACGACGACGTGCTGCACGTGATGGGTGCGGTCGATCCGGTGCGCGATCGCGAAGTGATCGAGTTCGAGCTCGCGCTCGCCGACTTGAGCATCGTCGAAAAGCGTCTCGACCGCGTGCGGCGCGCCGCGAAGACCGGCGACAAGGAAGCTCTCGCCGAGCTGGGACCCCTCGAGGCGGCGAACGCCGAGTTGAAGGAAGGACGCGCGCTTTGGCATGCGAAGCTGTCGGCCGACCATCGCCGCGTGCTCGCGCCGCTGTCGCTGCTCACGCTCAAGCCGGTGCTCTACGCCGCGAACGTCACCGACGCGGAGCTCTCGGGCAGCGAGCAGGAAGGCACGCACATCGCGAAGCTGCGGTGCGCCGTCGCCGAAAGCGGAGAGCCAGCCGAGGTGGTTCCCTTCTCCGCCAAGATCGAAGCGGAGCTGGCCGATCTTCCGGAAGACGACCGCAAAGCCTTCCTCGAGTCCCTCGGCTTGGAGTCCGCGGGTCTCGATCGATTGATTCGCGCCGGGTATCACCTGCTTGGGCTGCAGACCTATTTCACGGCGGGCGAGCAGGAGGCCCGCGCCTGGACGATCCACCGGGGCGACACGGCGCCCGCGGCGGCCGGAGTGATCCACACCGACTTCGAGCGCGGATTCATCCGGGCCGAGACGGTGGGCTACGAGGATTTCGTCGCCAACGACGGGTGGAAAGGGTCGCGCGAAAGGGGCGTCGTCCGCTCCGAGGGTAAGGAGTACGTCGTTCACGACGGCGACGTGATGTTGTTTCGATTCAACGTCTGAGCTCGCCTTCGATCGCTCGAGGCCGTCTAGAACGGCTACATTCGCGGCTCGCGCAAAGAGCTCGGCGTCGGGCGGGCGGCGGCAGTTGCCCTTTCCGATTCTCGTGTTTAATCGTCCGGGTGGAAGCGGACCGAACGCCGACAAGTGGTTGTTGAACCCATTTCCGGCCGCAAGCGTAGTATCCCTTAGCGGCGATCTCGACCGCCGCCCTACCTCAGGGAATGCTCGTGATCCTTCCGGGTCTTGGTGTTGTTTGGCGCAGCGCCATGGTGGTCCTCGGCATCGCGGCCGTCGTGCCGGCCGGAGCCGGGGACATGCGCTCGCATCCCAACCCGACGAAGGACTACGACGCAGCCGTCGAGAGAGCCAAGCAAGTCATCGCCGCCGATTCGGCCGTCGCGGCACCGGGCGGAGAGTCGATCTTGCTCGTCCATGGGTCGAAGACGCCGCGGGCGGTCGTGCTTCTCCACGGGTTCACCGACTCGCCGCGTCAATTCGCGGCGCTCGCCGACTCGCTGTATGCGCGCGGCGACAACGTGTTCGTCCCGCGTCTGCCGCACCACGCTGAACGGGGCCGCGACGCGCGTCAGTTGTCGCGGCTCTCCGCGGCGGATTTATGCCGTACGGGAGACGCCGCCGTCGACATCGCCGCGGGGTTGGGCGACTCAGTGATCGTCGAGGGGCTGAGCGTCGGCGGCACAATCGCGGCGTGGGCCGCCGAACATCGTCCCGAGGTGCGTCGCGCGGTCGTAATCGCGCCGCCGTTCGAGGTGAGCCACGTCCCCTCGATGCTCGAAAAGCCGCTCGTGAACCTGAGCTCGCACGTCCCGAACGTCACTCGTCGGGCGGCGCCCGACACCGCGCGTCCGGATCGCGATCCGGGTTACACCACGCACGCGCTGGCGCAGGTGCTCAAGCTGGGCATGGCCGTTCGGCGGGACGCGCCGCGCGAGATTCCGGCGCGCGCCGAAGTGTTGTTCCTCGTGAACGCCGACGACGGTACGGTCAAGACGCCGGCCGTTCTGGATCTGGCGCGCGTATGGAACGACCGCGGTGTGGCGGTCTCGGTGTACGAGTTTCCTGATTCGCTCGGACTGCCGCACAACATTCTCGATCCGATGTCGCGGCGGTCGGACGCGACCGCGGTGTATCCCACGCTCGAAGCCCTCGCCCACGGACAGAGTCCGCCGGCGTGGCTCCGCGCGCGTCGCTAGCGCCGCCTAAGCGCTAGCGAATCACGGCCGTGCTGTTCTGCAACACTGCGCCGACCGTGAACACGATCGTTTGACCGGCCCCGACGGCGAGACTGCCGCTCGACGCGCGGCCTGAACCGCCGATCGGCACGGCAATCAGATGGAAATCGCGCGCTCCGATTGACGGGTCCAGCAGAAAGTGGCGGCTGGAATTGCCGGTCACCGTGCCCAACCGGGTCGACAGTCCGTCGACGATCGTAAAGACGTCGACGTCGAGGAAGTTCTGGTTCTTTACATCCAAACCAACCGCGCTGGCGGGCACGACTTCACCACCGGCCTCGTTCGTTCGGCCGCAAGCGGTCAACCCCGCCCCGGCCGCGATCGGCGCGATGGCGAGCACAACGGCGATGATGCGCAGGTTCTTCATGGCTCCTCCGTAAAACCATTGCCTAGGCCAAGCATATTGGCCCTTGGGGACGTTAGGGGCAGGTCGGGTGCCAAAGGACTCTTTGCCTTGAGATAATCCGTTGCCGCGGCTATGATTAGCGAGCTGTGCGCATGTCCGCGCACCGCGTACAACTTCCCCTCCTCTCGCTCCGGCAACCAGCGAGGGGCGGCCCAGACCAAAGGGAGATTGCCAGCGCATGACGCGCCAATACGAGGCGGTGTACGTCTTCGACTCGACCCTCGAAGACGCCGCGATCAACGAGAAGCTCGGTCGGCTGCATGGACTCCTCGGAAATCCGGGAGACCTGCAGGTGAATCACTGGGGTCGGCGACAGCTCGCCTACCCGATCGGCCGGCGCGAGTCCGGCTATTACGCCGTGGCGAAGTTCACGGCCGATGCGACCGCGCTTCCCGAGTACGAGCGCGCGATCAAGCTGGATGACGGCGTCGTCCGTCACTTGATCACGCTCTACGAGAACGAACTCGGTGCCCCGCCGATGTCGGAAGAGGAGATCGCGGCCGCCAACCGTCGTCGTGACCAGGACGACGACGACGACGAGGAGTAGACCATGCGACGACCACAAAAAGCTTGTCCGTTCTGCGAGACGCGCGTTCGCTACGTCGACTACAAGGACGATCGCACGCTCGGCCGTTTCATCACGGATCACGGGAAGATTCTCCCGAGCCGGTTGAGCGGCACGTGCTCTCGGCACCAGCGTCAACTGTCGACGGCCATCAAGCGCGCTCGATACTTGGCGATCATTCCGTACACGCGGGGCCTTCAGCCCTAGTTGATGACCGACCCAGCACCGAACCAGCTGGCTACCGATCCGCGCCCGGCCGGCGACGCATCCGCGCCGCCGCCGGCGCCGTCGGAGCGCGGTTGGGGAAAGCTCTTTCTCGCTCTCGCGGCGTTCGTGCTGCTCCCGATCACGCCGTACGTGCGCGCCCTCCTGCCGATGGAGCAGACGATGATGCTCTTCGTGCCGGCGGTCGCGGCGTGCGCGCTCGTGGGATGGTGGGCCGGCGGCCGGGCATTCTTCGCGATCGCGTGGGTGGCGATCGCGGTGGTGCTCACGGTGCAGCCGCCCGGAACGGTTGGGCCGTTCAGCAACCTGGCGCGCGGTTGGAGTCTGCTGTTGGCCGGCGCGTTCGGCATCGTCTGCCTGTTGTCCACCGATCGTCCGTTCTTCACGCGGGCGATGGCCGCGCTGGTCATGACGTTGGGCCTCGCCACGGTGATGGCTTTCCTCGGCCCGGTTTCGGCGTCGCGCACGGCGACGATCATGTCGGACGAGTTCTCGCGGCGGAACGGCGAGACGATGGCCGCTGTCACGCAACTGGTCCAGTCGCACCCGAAGGAGTGGCAGCAGCTCGTCGACAAGATTCCCGCACTGTCGGACGCGCCGAATCAGACCGAGGATGGACTCGCGTCCATCTCGGGCTTCGCGCGAACGATTTTCCCTTCTCTACTCGCGCTCGAATCGCTCGCCGCGCTCGCGCTCGCCTGGGCCACGTACCACCGGCTCGGACGCACGCGACTCGGCGCGCCGCTCAAGCCGCTGCGCGAGTTTCGTTTCAACGACCAGTTGGTCTGGGGACTGATCGTCGGACTGACGACGGTTCTCGTTCCGACTCTTTCCACGCTGCGCGGCCTCGGACAGAACCTGTTGGTCTTTTTCGGAACGCTCTACGCGGTGCGCGGCCTCGGCGTTCTCTCGTGGTTCATGGCGCCCGGCAGTCTGGGCGTCGCGATCACGGTGGGCGTCGTGCTGCTGTTCGCTCCCGTGCTACAGGCATTCGCCCTCGCCGCGTTTCTTCTCCTCGCCGTGGCGGCGCTCGCGCTCGGCCTCGGCGACACCTGGGCTGACTGGCGCGGACGCGCCGCTCGCCCCGCGCCGTAACATCGTCATCTCAATCGGCACCTCGATCGGAGCTCAGTCATGGAAATCATTCTTCGCCAAGCTGTCGAGAATCTCGGCACGACGGGCGACGTCGTGAACGTGAAACCCGGCTACGCCCGCAACTACCTTCTGCCACACGGCCTCGCGTATGAGGCGACGCCCGGCAACCTCAAGCGCATCCAACAGGAGCGCGACCGACTCGACGCCGCCGAAAACGACCGCCGTGCGTCCGCGCAGGGCGTCGCGGAGAAGCTCGAGCAAGTGTCGCTGACCTTCTCGGCCCGAGTCGGCGAAGAGGGCAAGCTTTTCGGATCGGTCACCGCCACCGACATCGCGGCTCAACTCGAGGCCCAGGGGTATCACGTCGAGAAGCGCCAGATCGACCTGCACGAACCGATCAAGGCACTCGGCGTCTACCGAGTACCGGTTCGCCTGCACGCCGACGTCAAACCGGAAGTCCGCGTTTGGGTGATCAAGCAGTAGCCGTCACGCCGGGTAAAGGGACGAAATGACGCCGAACGGCGTGGCGTGTGCCACGCCGTTCGCGTTAAAGGCTTCGTCCCATTCTACCCTTCCTCGGAACCAACGTTATCCTACCAGTACTTGGTGGACACCCGTCCGCCTATCCATCGGAGCGTCGACCTGAACTTCATGCCGGTAACTTCGTCAACCCTGAGCGCGCTCGAAGCGGCTCAACGCGCGGCGCAGATCGCCATCGACAACAAAGCGCAGGATGTAGTTCTCTTGGATTTGCGGGGCATCACCGACATGACGGATTTCTTCCTGATCGCGAGCGGAACGTCGGATACGCACGTGCGCTCGGTCGGTGAGCACCTGATGGCGGCGATGAAGAAGGAGGGCTGGCCGGCCCATCACGTCGAGGGACTGGAGAAGGGTCGGTGGGTGCTGCTGGATTTCGTCGATATCGTGGCGCACGTGTTTCACCCGACGTTGCGAAACTTCTATCAACTCGAGCGCTTGTGGGCCGACGCCGAGCAGATTCCGCTGGAGACCGGCGCCTAGCGCGCGACGTCGCGAATCGAGCGATGGCGCGCCGATTCGTGGCGGGCCTGGCGCTCGCGCTGAGCGCCACGGCGGGGATCGGCTCCGCGGCGCGCGCGCAGAACTACTTCGGTCAAAACCAAGTCCAGTACGACAACTTCAAGTGGCAGATTCTGGATACCGAGCATTTCCAGATCTACTACTATCCCGAAGAAAAGGCCGCGACGTGGGACGCGGCCCGCATGGCCGAGCGCGCCTACGCCCGCCTCTCGCGCGTGTTGGACCATCAGTTCCGCGAGAAAAAGCCGATCATGCTGTTCTCGTCGCGCACCGACTTCGGACAGAACAACGTCACCGGTGACCTCGGCGAAGGAACGGGCGGCGTCACCGAAGCGACGCGCCATCGCATGTTGGTGAACTTCACCGGCGACTACCGCAGCTTCGAGCACGTGCTCACGCACGAGATGGTGCACGCGTTCCAGTACGACATCTTCGCCCGCGGCAAGGCCGGCAACGGACTCGAGTCGCTCGCGCAGGTATCGCCGCCGGCGTGGTTCATGGAGGGAATGGCCGAGTATCTGTCGCTGGGACCGAGCAGCACGATCACCAACGTCTGGATGCGCGACGCGTCGCTGTTCGGAAAGCTCCCCACGATCGAGCAGATGAGCGACGACCCGGACAAGTACTTCCCGTATCGCTACGGGCAGTCGGTGTGGGCCTTCGTGGGCCAGAACTGGGGCGACGAGACGATTGGGCAGATCATGAACTCGGTGCCCACCGTCGGCATCGAGCGCGCGTTCATCCGCGAGCTCGGCGTCACGCTCGACGAACTGGGCGACCAGTGGCGCGAGAACGTGCAAACGCGGTTGCTCCCGGCGATCGGCGTGATGGACCGGCCGCGGAAATTCGCCCAGGCGATGCTCAACAGGAAGCAGTCGGACGGCGACATCTTCCTCGCGCCGTCCCTGTCGCCCGACGGACACACGGTCGCTTTTCTCTCGAACGGGAAAGTGCGCCGCGGCGAAGTATTCATCGACCTCTGGCTCGGCGACGCCGAGACGGGCAAGCGAACCGCCCGGCTCATCCCGAGCCAGTACGACCCGAACTTCGAGGAGCTGCGCTTCCTCTACTCGCAGAGCGCATTCTCGCCCGACGGACAGCAGCTCGCGTTCACGGCGCAGCGGCGCGGCAAGGACGTCTTGTACATCGTCGACGTTCGCTCGCACAAAATCACGAAACAGTTCAACCTCACGCTGGAGTCGGTCACCAGCCCAACGTGGTCGCCCGACGGAACCAAGCTCGCGTTCAGCGGAGGGGCCGGGGGGATCACCGATCTCTTCGTCATCAACGTCGACGGCACCGGTTTCCGGCGTCTCACCGACGACAAGTTCGGCGACTTCCAGCCGCAGTGGGCGCCCGACGGGCGGACGATCGCGTTCGCGACCGACCGCGACTCCGCCAGCTTTGCTCTCCTGCAATTCAAGCCGTGGCGCATCGCGCTGCTCGATTTGGAGTCGGGCGCCATCAGCGTTCTTCCCGGACAGGCGGGGCTCAACCTGAATCCGCAGTGGGCTCCCGACGGAAGAACGATCGCGTACGTCTCCGACCGGACGGGCACGCCGAACGTCTTTCTCTACGATCTCGACGATCACCAGCACTACCAACTCACTCGCGTCGCCGGTGCGGTGCAAGCGGTCACGGAGCTGAGCCCGGCGATCACGTGGGCGCGCGCCGCCGATCGCCTGGCGTTCACGTACTTCGAGAACGGCGAGTACACGGTATGGTCGGTGAACAACCCGCGCTCGTTGCGAAAAAACCCGTTCCGCGACTTGCCCCAGATCGCGGATCTGACACAGGCCGGGTCACCGGCGCCGCAGACGCCGGAGGATAGCCTCACACGCACCGTGTCGCTGGTCGCCCTGCTCGATTCGGCGGAGCTCGGGCTGCCGGACACGAATCGTTTCCGAGTCTCGCCCTACCATGTCCGGCTCACGCCGGATTTCTCGGCGCGTCCGACGATCGCGTATTCGCCCGACGCCATCGGCGGGCGTACCGTGTTCGGCGGCACGACGCTGGTGATGAGCGACATGCTCGGCAACAACCACCTGTCGCTCTCGGGCGAGATCAACGGACGCATTCGCGAGGCGGCGGCGCTCATCGGGTACACGAACCTCGCGCATCGTTGGCAGTTCACGACGGCGCTGTCGCAGCAGCCGTACTACTTCCTCTCCGCCGACTCGATCGCCAACACGCTCGACCCCGACGTCGCGCACGAGAACCAGCAGATCACGACGTACGTGGCCCGGCAGGCGTTCGCGGTCACGGCGTATCCGCTGGACCGATTCACGAGAATCGAGTTTGGCGCGGGGTTCAACAACATCGACCGGACGCGCGACTTCATCACCCGTCAGGTGACCGACGGAACCGTCGCCGGCGGCTACTCGGTCGACAGCACGCACCGCGACCCGTCGCTCAATTACGTGGACGGTCAGGTCGCGCTGGTCTCCGACAACACCGTGTTCGGCTACACGGGGCCGGTGATGGGACGCCGCTTCCGCGTCCAGGTGAGCCCCGTGACGGGGACGTATCACTGGGTCGAATATCTCGCCGACTATCGCCGCTACGACCCGATCCTCTTCAACTACCTGACGCTGGCGACGCGCGCGTACACCGACCTTTCGATCGGCAAGGACGAGACCGCGTTCCAGAAGTACATCGCGCGCCCGGATTTCGTCAGAGGCTACGACCGTAACAGTACGTTCTATCTCTCTTGCCCGGTCGTCGGCGCGAATCCAACCAACTGCAGCGCCGTGCAGCTTCTCGGCAGCCGCGTGGCCGTCGCGAACGCCGAGCTGCGATTCCCGCTGATTCGCCGCCTCGAGTTGGGCTTCCTCCCTGGCGCGTTGCCGCCGCTCGACGGACTTTTCTTCTACGACGCGGGACTGGCCTGGTCGCACGGGCAATCAGTTTCGCTTTCGCGGCCGGCAGGCTACGATGTCACGAAGGACCGCATTCCTCTCCGCAGCTACGGTTTCGGTTTGCGCCTCAACCTGTTCAACTACGCCATCCTGCGGTGGGACTACGCCATTCCAGTAAACCAGGAAGGACACAAGGGACTCTGGACGTGGTCGTTGTGGCCCAGCTTCTAGCGACGACGCGACCGCGGCCGTCGTCTCCGCCTCGACGGCGGACATGACGACGCCCGCGACGGAGCGGGGATTCGACTGGGAAGCCGCCGGGCAGGGTCTCGGCGAATCGCTGAATCTCCACCACGCAATCGTGGTCGTCGGTCACAATCCCGAACAAACAGGCCAAGTCGCTCTCGGCATCGCGCGAGCCCAATCGGCGCATCGGCGCGTCACGCTCGGCGATCTGTTCGCCGATTCGCCGCCGATTCAGCACCTCGTGCACGATGACGACGCGCACGGTCTCGTCGAGGCGATCTCGTACGGCATCTCGCTCACGCGCGTGACCCGTCCGGTGAGCGGCTCGACGCGCCTGTTCGTGATCCCGAGCGGATCCGAACCGCCGGATTACGAGGAGCTGCTCTCGAATCCACGGTGGGCCAGCGTCGCCGCCGAGGCTCGCGCGACGACGTCGCTCTTGCTGCTCGCCGCGCCGGCCGGAGCGACAGGGATCGCGGCGCTCGTCGCGGCGACCGACGGTGTGGTCGTAGTCGGCGACGCGACGCCGGCGGGCATCGAAGCGTCGTCGGTGGTCGCGATGCTGAGAGAGTCGAGGCCGGCGGCCGCGCGGGAGCATCGGGCGTCGCGCGCCGTCGCCGTCAAGCGGCGGCAATTCAAGGTGACGTCGATGCCCGGGATCGCGCTTCTCTCGCTGATCGTGATCCTCGTCGGCTGGCTGGCGTACCGGCCACTCGCCGGCGGGCCGGCGCGACTGGGGCCGAAGCCGGACACGGTGACTCACCGCGTCATCCCCTCGCCGATCGCCGTGCAGCCGGCCAATCCGAGCGACCGCGTGGACACGGCCGCGATCGACGCGCCGTACATGGTCGCGAATCCCGGCGACTCCATTTCCACCGCCGCATTCGCCGTCGAATTGGTTGCCGCAAACACGTTGTCAGGCGCTATTTTGAAGCTGCAACAGGACGGCAACAACGTTCCGACGGAAACTTTCTCGCCGGCGCAGGTGCAGGGTGCGACGTGGTACAAGGTGGTCAGCGGCGCGTACACCACGCGAGCGCAAGCCGACTCGCTGCTTCGCGCGCTGAGGCAACACAAGCTCCTTGACCGCTCCAGCGGCACCGTGGTGCGATTGCCGTTCGCGTTCTTGATCGATTCAGGATTGCCACCATCGGCGGTTCCCGGAGTCGTTTCGATGTGGGGCTACCGGGGGCAGCCGGCGTACGCGCTCCAGCAAACCAACGGCTCGGCGTGGCTGCTCGTCGGTGCGTTCGAGTCGGTCGGTCAATCGGCGTTGGCAGTTCCCTCGCTCCGCGCGGCGGGTATCAAGCCGCAGCTCGTCTACCGTAAAGGGAGGTCCTTCTAGTGCGACTGACCAAGCTCGAGTTGCAGGGCTTCAAGTCGTTCGCCGACGCGACGCACTTGCAGTTCGATGCGGGCGTTACGGCGATCGTCGGCCCCAACGGGTGCGGCAAGTCGAACGTGTCGGATGCGGTGCGGTGGGTGCTTGGCGAGCAGCGCGCACGCCTGCTGCGCGGCGCGAAGATGGAAGAAGTCATCTTCCAGGGCTCCTCGGCGCGGCGCGCGGTCAATGTCGCGGAAGTCTCTCTTCACTTCTCGAATGAAGACGGCACCTTGCCCGTCGCGTTCCAGGAGGTCGTCATCACGCGACGGCTTTCTCGGTCGGGCGAGAGCGATTACTTCCTGAATCGCGCGCCCTGCCGTCTTCGCGACATCTCCGATCTGTTGCGCGGCACGGGCCTCGGCGCCGACACAGGCGTCGTCATCGAGAGCAAGATGATCGACGCGCTGCTGTCGGACCGGCCCGACGACCGGCGCGAGCTGTTCGAGGAAGCCGCCGGCGTCGGTCTCTATCGCGATCGCCGGCGAACCGCCGAGCGGCGCCTCGAGGAAACGACGGTCGACCTGCAGCGCCTCGACGACTTGATCAGCGAAGTCCAGAGCCAGGTCCGTTCGCTCGCGCGCCAGCGTCGCCGCGCCGAGAAGCACGCGGAGCTCAATGCCCGGCGGTTCACCGTCGAGCTCGCGCTCGCCAAGCGCGAGATGGAGGCGTGGCACGACGAGTTGGGACGATTGACCGAGCGCGTTCACGCGCTTCGCGAGGGCGCGCCCGAGGCCGACGCCGGCGTCGGCGCCGCCGAACAGGCGCGCGACACCGCGCACGGCAATCGCGCCGCGGCCGAGGCGCAACGCACCGAGCTGCTTCGCCTCGTCTCGAGCCAGCGCGAGCAGTCGCTCCAGATCCGCTCGGAGATGAAGGTGGCGGAGGAACGCCAACGCAATTCGTTGGCGCGCCGCCAGCGGGCCGAGATGGAAGCCACGGAAGGCGTGGCCTACGGCAGCCGCCTCACCTCGGACATTCAAACAGCGGTCGACGACCGCGCGCGGCACGAAGAGGTGTTGAACGCGGCGCGAGGGTCCCTCACCGAGCGCCAGCAGCGCGAGGACGAGGCCCGGCAGCTGGTCGCGCGCAGCCGGGCGACGGTCGACGACGTCGAACGCGCGCATCGCGAGCTTCAAGATCGCGCGCGTCGCGTCGACATCGAGCGGGAGCGGACGCGCCAGGAGAGCGACGAGCTCGTGCAGCGGCTCGAGCAGCTCGCCGACGAGCGCTCACAGCTCGCCGACGCGCTCTCCGGCGTGGCGCGCGAGATCGAGGACGCATCGGTCGTGATGGAAGACGTGCGCCGCCGCGTCGCCGAGTCGGTCACGACGCTCGAGGCGGCGCGCGCCACCGACCGCGAGGCCCGCGAGCGCGAGTCGCTCGCCCGCGCCGAATTGTTCCGCGCCGACGAGACTCACACCTCGCTCCAAGGCCGCGTCAACGCGCTCGATTCGCTCGAGCGCGAGCGAGTCGGGCTCGCCCCGGCGACCGCGCGACTGCTTCGCGAGCGCGAGCGATTCGGCGAAGGCGCGGTCCTCGGCCCGCTCAGCGATTTCATCAATGCCGACGAGCCTTCGGCGCTCCTCGTCGAACGTTTCCTCGGCGCGACCGTTCACGCCGTCGTCGTGCGCGACATGTCCGTCGCCGCCGACGTTCGCGCGTGGCACGCGACCGCGAACCCCGGGCCGCTGCTCCTTCTGCCGTTGGACGCGATCCCCGACGCGCTCGTCGCCGACGAACGTCCCGACGCTCTGTCGCATCGTGTCGACTCGTCGGGTCCGGTCCGCGCGTGGGTGCGCGGGCTGCTCGGTCACGCGAGCCCGGTGGACGAGGGCGCGGCCTTCATCGACATGCGCGGCGCGGTCTGGCTACCTGGCCTCATTGGTGGTCCGGGACCGCTGCGTCGTCGCGCGGAGTTGTTCGCGCTGCGCGCCGAGCTCACAGCCACGGAAAAGGTCCGTGCGTCGGCAATCGAAGCGGCCGATGCGGCTCGCGTCGCGGCGCAGGAATGCGAGCGCGCTGCGATCGAAGCCTCTGGGGCGCTCGAGACGGCTCAGGTCGAGGCACGTCGTGCCACCGAACGTCACGGTGAGCTCGACCGCCGGCGACAGCGCGTCGAACGCGAAGTCGGAGACGCCGATGCACTCGCCATTCGACTCACGCAGCGCCGCGACCAGCTGACCGATCAGGCGACGCGCCTCGACGCCGAGGCGCTCGCCGTTTCGCACACCGTGCTGGAGTCCGCGGAATCCGGGACCCGCGCGCGCGACGCGTTCGCCGTCGCGGAACACACGTACGAAGAGGCCCGCGAGGCTCGCACGGCCGCGCAGATCGAGGTCGCGCAGTGTCAGGCGCGCCTCCAGGTGGCACACGACCGCGAGCATCGCCTCACCGAAGAGCAGAAGTCCGCCGCGACCCGCCTCGAAGCGCTGCGCGCCGAGCTGTCCGACCTGGCGCTCGTCGACGCGCAGCTGGCCGATCAGATGGCCCTTTGGCAGCTCGACCTCGAGACTCGCGACGCCACGCTCGCCGACGGCGAACGGCGGCTCATTCTCGCCGAAGAAGGCGTGCAGGGCGCGGATGCATCGCTGACGTCCGCCGAACACGCGCTCGACGACGCGCGGCGGCGCGCCCAAGCGCACCACGACGAGTTGCATCAGGCCGAGCTGCGCCACACGGAGCTCGGCGGCCGCCGCGCCGCGATCCGCGAACGGCTCGAGGCCGAGTGGCGCCGGCCACTCGACGAGATGCTGACCGAAGTGCAGCCGCTCGAGATGGACGACGGCACACTCCGCGCCGAAGCCGAATCGCTGCGCGACGAGATCGAGCGATTGGGGCCGGTCAACGTGCTCGCGATCGAGGAGCACGACGAGACGGTCAAGCGCCAAGACTTCCTCACCACCCAACGCGCCGACCTCGCGGACGCGAAGGCCACGCTGCAACAGGCCATCCGCGAGATCGACACGACGGCGCGCGAGCTCTTTCTCGCAACCTTCGCCGAGGTCCGCGACAACTTCAGGCAGATTTTCATGTCGTTGTTCGGCGGCGGCGAGTGCGACCTCCGGCTCGAGAACCCGGATGCGCCGCTCGACTGCGACATCGAGATCCACGCGTCGCCGCGCGGCAAACGCACGCAGCGGATCCACCTGCTGTCGAGTGGAGAGCGGGCGCTCGTCGCGCTGTCGCTCTTGTTCGGCATCTTCCTCACGAAGCCGAGTCCGTTCTGCCTGCTCGACGAGGTAGATGCGCCGCTCGATGACGCCAACGTCGGGCGCTTCGTGAAGATGCTCACACAATTCAAGTCGCGAACCCAGTTCATAGTCATCACGCACAACCCGCGCACGACGACGGAAGCCGCCGACGCGGTTTACGGCGTGACGATGCAGGAGCCGGGCGTGTCGTCGCTCGTCAGCGTCCGGATGCGCGGCGCGACGGCGGTGGACGAGGTGCTCGCCACGTCGAACGCCGACGGTGCCGTCGCGCACGTGTGAGTCATCGCCCATGACGGACGCGGTATGATGGCACGGCGCCGCCACGCGGCGCTCGCGCTAGTCGTCGGTTTGATGGCGGGCGTGACGAGTCGAGGCCGCGCGCAAGCGGTGTCGGCCGTGTCGGTGTCGCTCGCGGTCGTCAACGACAGCATTTCGCCCGCCCCGCAGATCCTCGTGCAAGGCACGCCGGGCCCGCCCGCGCTCGGTCCGTACAGCGTCACCCTCGAGGCCGCGTTCGAACCGCTTTTTCGCACGCCGTTTCTCGTGCGAACGTCGCCGGACCTGACGGCGTCGTTCCACGCCGACTCGCTCTTTCCAGAGCGGACCATCGTGTGGTTCCGCGCCCGCATCTTCGACCGCCTCGGCAATTTTCAAGAGCAGATTCGCTTCTTCCCCGTGCGCAGCTGGCTGCGACTGATCAGTCCGACGCGCAGCGTGAACGACGTCTTGTTCACGCGTCAGCCGACATTTACGTGGAGCAGCCCGGCCGTCACGCTGCCGCCGGGGCCGTGGACGTACGAGATCACCATCACGAACACGGCGAACGGCCAGCTCCGGCAATTCACGGTCAACGACACGACCTTCGTGCCGCCGACGCCGCTCGATGCGTGTACCTCGTACCGCTGGACCCTGCACGCGGCCATGGTGAACGGCCCGCCGTCCGATCAGATCACCGCCGCCAGCCCCGGAACGTTCGTCATTCAGACGTCGGAGTGTCCGACGGCGACCCTCTTCTATCAGAATTTTCCTAATCCGTTCGGCGGCGGCATCCAGTCGAACACCTGCTTCTGGTTCGACCTGGCGCATCGCGCGAACGTGTCGCTCAACGTCTACGACCTGCGCGGCCGCCACGTGCGCACGATCGTTCCCGGATTGTTGCCGGCGCAACTCGACTCTGGCGCCTACGGACGGCAGAATGGCACCGAGGGCGGCTGCGACAGCAAACTTCAGTGGGACGGCAAAGACGCCGCCGGCCGGAACGCGCCGCCTGGCGTCTACATCGCGATCTTCATCGCGGACGGCCTGCGGTCGACGGTGAAGATGCTGTACCGGGGGCTGTGACGTGCGATTCACCACGCTGGGCACCGGAACCATCTCGCTGTCGCCGGCGCGCAGTTGCTCCGGCCATCTCCTCGAGACGGCCGACGTCCGCCTTCTCGTCGACTGCGGCAGCGGCATCACGCGCCGGCTCGCCGAGCTCGGCCCGTCGTGGCAGACCATTACGCACGTCGCGATTTCGCATTTTCACATCGACCACCACGGCGATCTTCCATCCTTGATCTTCGCGTGGAAGTACGGCTTCCTGCCGACGCGATCGACGCCGGTGGACATCATTGGGCCGGTGGGAACCGCCGATCTGCTCACGCGTCTCGCGGCGGCATACGGCGAGTGGGTCACGGCCCCGGGATTTCCGCTCATGATTCGCGAGATCGGGCCGTCGGACACGTTCGCGCTCCCGGGCGGCCTGCGCCTCACGTGCCATCCTGTTCCCCACACGCCCGAGAGCGTGGCATATTCCATGGAGCGCAAGGGGCGACGGATCGTCTACACGGGCGACACCGGGCCGTCCGAGGCGCTTGCCGCCTGGGCCCGAGGGTGCGACCTGCTGGTTTGCGAGTGTTCGCTGCCGACCGGCATGCACATTCCCGAACACCTGACGCCGGAGCAGTGCGGCGAGCTCGCCGCGGGCGCGGCGCCGAAGCACTTGGCGCTGACGCATTTTTACCCGCCGGTCGAGCGGGTCGACGTCCGCGCGCTCGTCGGCGCGCGCTTCGCGGGACCCGTCACGCTGGCGCGCGACGGATGGTACTTCGACTTCGAGGACGAGTAATGCTGGTCGTGATGCAGAACCACGCGACGCAGGAGCAGATCGACCGCGTCGTGAAGACCATCGAGGAGATGGGCTACTCGGCCCGGCCGATGCCGGGCGAGACGCGCATCGCCATCGGTCTCGTCGGCAACGACGGCCGCGTCGACAGCTCGCGCGTCGAGGCGCTGCCGGGCGTCGCCGAGATCATTCACGTCAGCAAGCCGTACAAGCAGGTCTCGCGAGAATGGCGCGAGGAGAACACGCTCGTCACGATCGCGCCCGGCGTCACGTTCGGCGGCAACGACGTGCAGATCATCGCCGGCCCATGTTCGGTGGAGTCCGAGGACCAGATCATCGCCGCGGCTCACGCCGTGCGCGCCGCGGGAGCGACCGCGCTGCGCGGCGGCGCGTTCAAGCCGCGCAGCTCCCCCTATGCCTTTCAAGGACTCGGCAAGAAGGGACTCGAGCTGCTGGCGCTCGCGCGGCGCGAAACCGGGTTGCCAGTGGTGACCGAGGCGCTCGACGAAGAGGGCGCCCACCTCGTGGCCGAGTACGGAGATTGCATTCAGATCGGCGCGCGCAACATGCAAAACTATTCCCTGCTCCGCGCCGTCGGTCGACTCAACAAGCCGGTGCTCCTCAAGCGCGGCATCGCCGCGACGATCACCGAGCTGTTGATGAGCGCCGAATACATCCTGGCCGAAGGCAACGGACAGGTGATCCTCTGCGAGCGCGGAATTCGCAGCTTCGATACGATGACGCGCAACCTGTTCGACCTCACGGCGATTCCGCTCGTGCAGCGGTTGTCGCATTTGCCGATGATCGCCGACCCGAGCCACGGCACCGGATTGCGCGACAAGGTGACTCCGATGGCGCGCGCCGCGATCGCGGCCGGGGCCGACGGCGTCATCGTCGAGGTGCATCCGACCCCGGACCGCGCGCTGTCCGACGGGGCACAGTCCCTCTATCCGGAACAGTTTGCGAGGTTGGTCACAGAGCTCCGTGCCATTGGGGCCGCAATTGGGCGCTCGGTGGCTGCGGCTGGAACGCCCGCGACGGCCGGCGTGTAGGACACTCATGCGATTCCCACTCGTCGCGGCAACTCTCGCTCTGGTCGGCGCCGCACCGGCGCTGCGCGCCCAACCGGTGGACGCCACGATCGATCGTGCCGTTCAGGCTTGGGCGAAGATCAAGACCGTGCGCGGCACCTTCGAGCAGATAGTGACGAACCAGCTCACGAGCTCCACCGCCACTGCTCGCGGTGAGTACGCGCAGGAGCGGCCGAACCTGCTGTCGATTCGATTCACGCAGCCCGCGTCGGACGCGATCGTGTCCGACGGCAAGGCGGTCTGGGTGTATTTGCCAAGCTCGGCCCCAGGTCAGGTCATCAAGCGTTCGGCCACCGATCGCAGCTCGACGCCGATCGATTTGACGGGCGCCTTTCTCGATTCGCCGCGCACGAAGTACGACATCACCGCCGCCCCGGGAAAAACCGTGGACGGCCACGCCGCGCGCGGGCTCTTTCTTGTGCCCAAGGCGGGCGTGAGCGCGCCGTTCACCAAAGCAACCGTGTGGGTCGACGACGACGACGCGTTGATTCGAGAATTCGACATCACCGAGTCGACCGGGATCTCGCGCCACGTGCACCTCACGACGCTCGAGCCGAACGCGCAAGTGTCCCGCTCGCTGTTCGCCTTCTCCATGCCAGCCGGTACGAAGATCGTCGATCAAACGAAGCCCGAGTAGCGCTTCGTTCGACACGCGACGATCGCCTCAGACGGTCGTCGCGAACTCCTCCGGCCAACGCTCTACGAGCACGGTCAGGATGCGCGCGAACACCTCGCGCTCTGTCCCGCGCGCGTCGACCCGGACGATCGGTCCGCACTCGGCGTGCGCCGACTGCCAGGTGGGCGTCGCGAAATCGGCAAAGGCGTGGGCCACCCGATCGTGGAACTCCAGGTCCGCGCCTTCCATGCGGTCGTGACCGCCGCGCTCCATCGCTCGCGTGAGCCCGTCTTCTGTCG
>Ga0157372_10002942_pt1 | contig 18363 bp, 19 predicted proteins | sample C55metaG_FD_115307 | JGI IMG/M metagenome (GOLD analysis project Ga0157372, IMG submission 115307) | Corn rhizosphere microbial communities from Kellogg Biological Station, Michigan, USA - C5-5 metaG | ecosystem: Host-associated > Plants > Roots > Rhizosphere > Soil | place: USA: Michigan... | reverse complement strand
TGTACCTGCGCGCGCGCCGCGAGCGGCGCAACAACGAGCGCCGCCAGGACAAGCAGCCCACAGGCATGGGTCAGGCCCATCAGGCTGATTCGGCGGCTGTGAGAGGTGGAATCGAAGGGGTTGGAGCAGAGATTACCAGAGGCAGATGCAGGGGTCACCGGGGCCCTCCCAAGGGGTCTGTAAAGTCAGTCTCACGCCCAACGCCGCCTCTGTATTCAGCAGCAGCGCACAAGCACGTTGAAGGGGCAAGTGCTGCGCCAAGAAGGACTGCTTTCCTCTGTCCTTCAATTGGAGAACGAGCGCCTGAGCGTCCAAAGTAGCCATGCTCAATCGCTGATCGCAACTACCAAATGGTATAAGCCGCGAAACGGTGTCAGATTTCATCTGTGCGCACCTGGGGAGCCTCATAAGCAGCCGTACCATTTCGCTCCGGCGGTTGGTTCCCGTGTTGCTGAGCATGCTCTTGATCTGCTGGCGGATGGTACCGGCCGAGACGCGGCGAAGGCATCCGATCTCCTCTGGTGAGTAACCCATCAGCAGCCCATTGGCCACTTCCGTCTCTGCCGGGCTCAGATCATAAAGCGCGCGGAGGATATCGTCTGGAAAGCTGGCCGGCCTTTCTGGATCCGTGACTATTCGATCCAAAGCAGTCACAATCTACACAACCCTGGTTGTTCTTTGAGGGAAGCGGTATCTCATTCCTATGTACAGCTAGTCGGGTCTGTATTCGAATCGGAGACTCTCTATAGATCACCTCCTAAACGACTCTTAAAGTCCAGCCGCAGCGGCCACTCATTTTCGCGGGTGAAATCTCCGCTCGTGAGAGCCTGTTCCTAGGTTCAGAAGTCAAACTTACGTTCGATGAGCGCGTTGGGCTGAAGTCATCCGGGAACGAATGGTCCGGTTGCTTCGTGGAAAAACGGCTGGCCCAACCCTCTCTGCCACAAGCATTAGTCGGCGTGCCCAAGTCTCCGCGAGACGCGGCGGCTACATCATGGACGGTTTGAGTCGGACGAGAGGTCCCGTCCACCCGCCGCAAGTTGGCTGCGAATTTTTAAATTGACAAATATGTCGTGGTACGAGATTGTTGGAGCGACACATTCCCCGGGATCCCGACCCATGGTTTCCATTCAGGTTTTTTCTGATCTCCTGCAGGTTTTGTATTCGGCCCCGCTCCAGCAAGAACAGTGGCAGAGGTTTCTGACACGCGTGTGCGAGTGCACTGGGTCGAGCCTGGGGGTATTCATTGCTGCGGATACGGGCTCTGGCCTGGCGGTTCTTGCGTCGGGAGGAATCGGGAACCATGTAGAAACCATATCGGCCTACAACCGGGAGTATGCGCAAAGCGATCCTTTTCGCTCTGCAGTTGTCCACCGCTGCCGAACGAGGAATCCCGAGGGCGTGTATACCGAGGCCCAGTTGGTTCCAGAGAAGACGTTCCTCCAATCTGCCCTCTACCGAGGCTTACTTGGCCCCGCGAAGCTGCGTCATGGAGCGATCACCATCCTGGCATGCACGGTTCGTCGGTTGGACGCGATCAGCCTGTGGCGCACTCCCACAGAAGGGCCGATCAACTCCCATGGCATTTGGCTGATGGAGCAGCTCATGCCTCATGTTCAAATCGCGCTGAAAATACGCCGTGCCCTCGGGTCAGCGGAACAGCGTGCCGCCGATGCCAAAGCAATGGCGGATGCCAGCGCAACGGCGACCTTCGTACTTACCAGGGATGGTCATGTGCAGCACTGCAACACGGCTGCCGAATCGCTAGTCCGCACCAGCGAGGTTCTCAAGCTGGCAGACGGGCATTTGACCACTTGCGAGAACGGAGATGGCGCTGCCCTGCGGCAACTGTTTCGGGACGCGGATTCGCCCCATTATTCGCTCTCCAACTCCAGATCAAGTCACGTCCTCTCGTTGCCTCGCCGCGCAGACAAGCGGCCCCTGCAGCTGCTGGCCATGCCATTGCCAGAGTCCCACCGCCAGCGCTCATGCGCCGATCTGCTGCTTTTGGTATCTGATCCCGAAAAGCCGACTAGTTTTCCGGACAACATTCTTCACGCGTTGTATGGTCTTACTTCCGCGGAAGTAGAAGTCGCCAACGGGCTGTTGATGGGCTATTCGCCCGAGGAAATCTCCTGCCTGCGCGGCGTTTCGGCCAGTACCGTTCGCCAGCAGGTCAAGAGCATGTTGAGCAAGACCGGAACCAGCCGCCAGAGCGATATGGTCCGGCTGTTTATGACGTTGCCGCAGGTACCAAGGGCCGCACCATGAGTTTCATCGGAGTATACCGTTTGATAGTTGCGTCCACGGTTTGCGAAGCAGAACAATTTGAATTGAACTTGGTATCCGCCTTCTCAGCGACACTAGAACTCTTCGTCAGCGCCTTCCACCGGCGTGCGATTTTGCCCCAGGGGTCAACAGATGCGATCAGCTTGGCTTGCATTGATACTCGTCGCCGCACTGCCCGCGCTCGTCCACGCTCAGGCCAGGGCGGGCTGCGGAGAAATCAACGTGTGCGGCAACCAGAAGGGCAGTTCCGGGACGAGGACAGGCCAGGGCACAAGCCAAGCCAACTCCCGCAATGCGCGCGCTACCGCGGCAATGCAGTCTATGGAGAACACTCAGCTCACGAACCAGCAGATCATGCAGCAAGGCTCGGACGCAATGATGAACGTGCTCACCTCGGGGCAGCGCAGTGGTGACGCTGACACGAACAGCAACGGTGTATCCGATGCTGAAACCTATACTGACTCGAACGACACTACCTCGTCTGGTGACAATAACCCAACCCCGTATACGCCAACGATCGATTATGCCGCCTTGGCAGCTGCGAATGCGGCGGCTGCACGTTGTCTCGCAAAGGTTTAAGGTCCACCTCGATTAGGTCCGCTGCCTTGCGTCCTCGGAAATCTTGCGGCACAGCGGAATCAAGGACGGAGAGATCGCTCATGCGCTCATCGGGAGCGGGGAGAGCTTCCGTTTTCGTCGGATGACCTTACCCATACGCATTCGATCCCCAAACGGTTGCTGTTCACCAAATGTCTCGTGCGGAGAATGCTGAAGAAAGATTTCCCATCTAACTTCCTGAGCCACCTACCGGGATGATGATCGAATCGGCAGCCCGGTTCCTCATCCGTGATCGATTCTCCGCCGTCCGTCAACGCGCGATCAATCGCCGACGCGCTCATTGAGGGATGATCGCCGACGGTATGTGACGGGACGTCTTGGCTCTTGAGGGGGCAAGTTGACGGAAAACGGGCTACGGGTTCGACTGCAGGAATAGGCTCATGGCCGCCGCAGTGGAGGCGGTCGAAATGAGCAAAAATGCCCGCAAGAGCCCCGCGAAGCCAAAGCGACCGAAGGCAAAACTTGGCCTTCCTGATTTGGACCACAGCAAATCGGCTATCCTGGACGGCCTTCGCTCACGCGAGTCGAAGCGCGGATACCGGCACGCGATTGATGAGTTCATTCAGTGGTAATGTTCTGAACCTCGCCTGTCGTTTAGCAAGGTAGTCGTCACCCGCTATCGTATCTTTCTAGAGAATCGAAATCTGGCCGCCGGCACGATCAATGGACGGCTCGCTGCGGTGCGACGCTTGGCCTACGAGGCTGCGGACGCTGGCCTGCTCAGCCCTGAGCTCGCCGCCGGAGTCCGGCGCGTAAAAGGGTGTCAAGAAGCTAGGAGTCCGCCTCGGAAACTGGCTCACGGCCGAGGAAGCTCTTCGGTTCTTGCAGCCACCCCCGGCAGGCACTCTCAAAGGGAAGCGTGATCGCGCCATTCTCGCCGTGTTGTTTGGTTGCGGACTGCGGCGGCGCGAATTGGCTGATCTGGAGTTCACGCATTTGCAGCAGCGCGAGGAGCATTGGGCAATCGTTGATCTCATCGGCAAAGGCGGCCATATTCGGACGGTTCCTGTGCCGGAGTGGGTCAAGACGACCATAGATCTATGGACCTCAGCGGCAGGGGTTTCGACTGGACGATTATTTCGATGCGTCTGCCGGGCAGGAAAAACCTGGGGTGACATGGTTTCGGAACGCGTTGTGTGGCACGTCGTAAAGCAGTATGCGAAGGCAGTGGGTTTCGCTCAGGTGGCACCTCATGATCTGAGGCGCTCCTGCGCCAAACTCTGCCACGCGTGCGGCGGAGAACTCGAGCAGATCCAATTCCTACTCGGACATGTTTCCGTCCAAATGACCGAACGGTACCTGGGGTGCAAACAGCGAATCCGCGGGGCTGTGAACGACAACATAGTTATCGAACCGCAGCCGGGATCTGCGGGATAGGAGCGCGTCGGCGACTCTACGACAAAGTGGCTCGCCGGAGCGCCTGAATGAGTGGTTTGCCCTGACAATTGAAAGGGCGACGGGGAGATTGGAAGTCCAGTGCTTAATCCGAATCCACAGGATGCTCTGATTCGTGTTGACATCCGACCCGAGCGGTGTCATCTTTATGTCGGATGCCTACCCAAAAGAATCCCGATGACCGCCTCGCCCTCCTGCAGGGAACGCTCGATCTCCTGATCCTTAAAACGCTGGCGCTCGGGCCAACTCACGGCCAGGGCATTGCCCGCCTCATCCAGCGTCAATCCGAAGAGGTCTTCTTCGTTGACCATGGGTCTCTCTACCTCGCCCTGCAGCGGCTTGAAGATCGCAAGTGGATCACGGCCAAATGGGGCGCAAGCGAAAACAACCGCAAGGCACGTTTCTACACGTTGACCGCGAAGGGTCGCGATCACCTCGTGGAAAAGACGAGCGAGTGGCAGCGGTTGGCAAGGGCGATGGGGCTGGTTCTCGGTATTGTGGATTCCCCTGAATTGGGTGGTGAGGAGGCTTAGACATGTTCTGGCGCCGTCGCAGCAGCGAAGACTTTGCCGAAGAGATCAGGTCGCATCTGGACCTTGAAGCCGATGAACTGAGGCGCCAAGGCTTTAGCGCAGACGAAGCGCGACGGCGGGCCCGCGTTGAGTTCGGCAGCGTCCAGTCAGCCGAAGAGCGCTTCCACCTGCGGAATCGCGCGCTGTGGGTTGAGAACTTTCTGCGTGATGTCAAGTTTTCCGTACGCCAGCTTTTCAAGAATCCCGGGTTTGCGCTCACTGCAATCCTGGTCCTGGCTCTGGGAATCGGCGCCGGCGTGGCGATATTCGCGTTTGTCGATGCGGCGCTGATTAAACCCCTCCCCTACGCCGATCCCGCACGGCTGGTTCGCATAACCGAGAGCGAGGCGGATAGGCACCTCGTCAACATCTCCTACCTGGATTATCTCGACTGGAAGAGGCTGAACACGGTGCTCAGCTCGATGGATGTGTTCAGCGGCGGGAATTTCCTTCTAAATACGCCGAGCGGAACAGAGCCCGTGCCCGCCGTCCACGTGAGCGCCGGATTTTTCCGGACCCTGGGTGTCACTCCTGCGCTCGGCCGAGATTTCTATCCGAGTGAACAGGTGCCGGGTGGACCGCACATTGTCATGCTCAGCTATGGAGCCTGGGAACGTCGCTTTGGGTTGAGGCAAGACGTCATCGGAACATCCGTAAGGCTGGATGGCGTCTCGTATTCGGTGATTGGAGTACTGCCCAAGAGCTTTCAATTTGCGCTTGCCAACCAGGCTGACTTCTGGACCATATTGCAGCCAGTAAGCGATTGCGAGAAGCACCGCGATTGTCACAATCTGTACGCGGTCGGCCGCTTGAAGGACGGAGTCTCCGTTCGCCAGGCCCTCGCAAACATGGAGTCGATCGCGCAGCAATTGGAACGTCAGTACCCCGTGACGAACCACGGCCGCGGCGCAAGCGTGGTGCCGCTGTCGGAAGCGATCGTCGGAGAAATTCGGCCCATTCTCCTCATCCTGCTTGCCGGTGCGGGTCTACTCCTCCTGATCGCGTGCGTCAATGTGTCGAGCCTTCTCGTGGTGCATACCGAACACCGAAAGCGGGAGATCGCTGTCCGTGGAGCGCTTGGCGCTTCGCGCGCGAGAATTGCTGCTCAGTTCGTGACAGAGGGATTGGTATTAGTGATCGCGGGCGGACTTGGCGGACTCCTGTTCGCGGCCGGAGCCATGCAGGTCCTCACTCTTCTCATCTCGAATCAGGCGACAGCGAGAATGCCCTATCTTTTGGGAGCAAACTTGAGCACGCACGAGCTTGAATTCGCCGGGATTCTGGTGCTGCTCGCAGCCGTCCTCTTCACTGCCACCCCGCTTCTGCACCTGCTGTCCTCTGACATACGCGAGGCCCTCGCTGACGGAAGCCGCGCCGCCGCCGGAACCTTGTGGCGCCGCATGGGCAGGCGCCTGGTCGTCATTGAGCTCGCAACCACGGTGGTACTTCTGTCCGCGGCCGGCTTGCTGGGGAAGAGTCTCTATCGTCTTCTGCATGTCGATCTGGGATTCCAGGTGGATCATCTCGCCACTCTGGTTGTCCGCCTGCCTGACGTGGCCTTCCCAACCGACGCTCAGCAGGTGGCATTTGCCCACAGCCTGCTGGACCGGGTCGAAAACCTCCCGGGGGTTCGCGCTGTGGCCATTACCACCATGCTGCCGGCTACCTGCGATTGCAATACGGATTGGCTGCGCATTGTCGGCCGGCCTTATAACGGCGACCACATCACCGCGCTTGAACGTCACGTGAGTAGCGGTTTCTTTTCCACGATTCATGCAACACTGCTGGCGGGCCGCTACTTTACCGACGCGGAGGACGCGTCGAAGCCCAAGATCGTGCTCATTAACCGCGCCTTTGCGCGACTGTATTTTCCCGGTGAAGACGCTGTCGGAAAGATCCTCGGCGATCCCACCCTATCTCCCTCGTCGCTCAAGCAGATCGTCGGCGTCGTCGATGACTTCAAGGACGGCGCGCTCGACGAGCAGCAAATGCCCTCGGAATACATTCCGTTCAACCAAAACCCAGCCTCTGATTTCAATCTTGTCGTCAGGACGGCGCAGGATGAGCGTTCGATCCTGCCGCTCCTTGCTGCGACAGTCCATGAACTCAACAAGGACGTTGGAGTCGAACACGGATCGACCATGAGCGAGGTCATCAACGACGTCCCGACCGCGAATCTGCACCGCACGACCGCGTACCTGGTGGGAGGCTTTGCGGCATTGGCCTTAATTTTGAGCGCGATCGGCCTCTATGGCGCAATTGCGTATTCCGTAAGCCGGCGCACTCGCGAAATCGGAGTTCGCATGGCTCTGGGCGCACATCGGTCATCCGTTCATCGGATGGTGCTGGCGGATGCTTCCCGGTTGGCTGCGATCGGCATCGCGGGCGGCCTGGTTTGCTCGCTCATGGCGGCGAGGCTGCTGCGCGGACTCCTGTTCGGAGTGCGCGCATGGGATCTCTCAACCATGATGGCCGTTGTCACCGTCCTGGGTATCGCGGCGCTCCTCGCCAGCTATGTTCCTGCGCATCGTGCCGCATCCGTGAATCCCGTGGACGCCCTCCGCACTGAGTAGTTGGGGGGAGTCGGTCATAAGGGGGGAAGTTCGCACAGAAGGCACACGTGGGCCGAGACGTGGGGTCACATCCTTGTGGCCGTTGGATGGTGTTCGAGTCATGGAGTGTCGGGACATCGAAATGCCAGTTGTTGTGCAGTGAGGTTGAGCCCGATGTTCATGTTGGCTCCGCAGCGCGGGCAACGCCAAGCAGCTTGCGAAGAGTTGATGCGGTGCGAAGTTGCTGGAGGCTGACAGGCAAGCTGCTGTCGAGCGAGCGCGATGAGAGCAGCCCGGCGTGCGTTGGCGAGATAGCCGAAGTGACGGATGCGGACGAAGCCCCTGGGCAGCACATGCTGGCAGAAGCGGCGCAGGAACTCGCTTGCCGTGAGCGTCATGATGCGCTTTGTTGCCATGTGCGTAGTCTTTCCATCGGAAGCGTACGTGGCGGCCATCAAAGCTGAGCAGGCGCTGGTTGCTGATTGCGACGCGATGGGTATAGCGGCCGAGATAGCGCAGCACGCGGAGGGGATCTCCGAAGGCTGGCTTGGCATAGACCACCCAGTCGTCCTTGAGCAGCGCGCGCACGAGTGTTGAATGACAGTCGATGCGGCGCTGACGGATCGAGTGCTGGAGCAGAGCGAGGTACTTGCCGCGAAAGACTCGGCTCGGCGAGCGAGACACTCGACAAGTATCCCCACCACCACACGATGCTTGCGTTCCGGAGCCGGAACGGCGGCGGCGAGTTGCATGAGAACTATGCCGACCTTGTTCTAGATTCTGGCGGGCAGGCGACGGTTTTGACCGGCGGCGAAATTGCGGACCGCAGACGACCGGCCCGAGAAGTGCGCGGCTCGGGTGTGAATGGGGTGTCGCGGCAGGACGTGAAGGCGGGCGACTTTGTGCATATTCGGCAGGTATGCCTTACCAGATGCTGGTGCCGGAAGGAAGCACAGTTACTTATTTGTGGTGAAGGTGCAGGAGAAGGAATGACGGCGCGCGGTCCAAGGAATAGAAACACATCACCACAAGTGCCCGCTCAGGAGAACTGTGGCCGATAACAGGCTGTCTGATTTGCATAACGCCGGTTCAACCGCGAATGCATGTGCCGCATCATGCACGATCAGTTCTCCGTAGCACGCTTCAATTGCATGCGTCCAGCCGAACCGGGGCAAGAAGCTGAATCGGCGAGTAGAAGTGGACGGCGAGACGGTGATCCTGACGCCGGACTTGCCATTCCGCGGACCTAGCACAAACACGTATCGATAGCGGGCAGGCGTCGATTCGCACCCGAGGCCGCGCATGCACCCGGCCGTATATAGTTCCACCTGCGGGCTGGAGGCATGGCCGGCGCGGAATCGGGCCTGTCCCAGGCGCCGCAGGCAATTCAAGAAATCCGATGTGATCTCCTGGGTAAAAAACTGATCCAGGCCTGCCCCGAAGAAGCGGCACACGCCAGGCTCATGGACCTCTTCAAACATCGCAACCCCGCGGCGCGCCATGGCCGCAACCCTCCATTCGAATTGAATCCGCATGGAAGACACATCCGGAAAGAACCGGCTCAGACGCGTCGGCCTGCGCTGTTCTGCTTCGGCAGGTTCCCGCGCACGCGTTGTCTCTGACGTTGTGACCGGGGTGCCCATCATATCGCTCCCGCCGCAAGGGACGACGCTTCTTTAGCGAGCGGCCCGGTGACGTCATTCAACCCGAGCTCGTCTGCAATAGGCGACGCCCATTCGATTGCGGCATCTGCCTGGTCGCCGAACCGGCGCTCCCAGTCCTGCAGATCAGCGCGGCGAGTGGCTGCATCATACTGCTTGTCTGGATGCTTCGAATGCTTCGAGGTTGCGGCGCTGTTAACGATCCGCACCACGTCTTGCGGCGTAAACGGGATATCGAAGAACGTCATCACGCGCTCCAGAGTTGGTCCTGGTTGGTCCGACACCTCTTCGCCGTCCAGTTCGAGCACGCGGCTGTGGGCCGCACCGCAGCGCAGTTCGCGCCAAAATGCGTTGGTCATCAGCCAAATGTAGGCGGCAAGCCTGGCGTCGTCGAGTTGCCTGACTTCTGCGTGCGCGAGCGGGGAAAATGCATCGACTGCTCCTTTCCAGAATCGGGCGCGGCCGCGAGTCCATTCGCGCCGGCTGTCAGATTTGAGCACTGACAAGATGAACGTTCGAAGCTTCACGGAAAGCAGGATCGCCTTCGATCGCGGGTCATGCTGAAGTATGGCGTCGCCGATGCAGTTGCCGATATCGGACGGCTTCACGATGACGATGTCTTCAGGCTGGAAGGCGCGATTCATGAGGCCCAGGCACACGGGCGCGAGTTGTCTCCACTCCGATTCCCACTCCCCGGCGGCCATGGCGGATTTGCGGTAGCGAAGCATCCCCAGTTGCGCTACGAGCGCGGGTTCTTTGAGTACGAGGCAGTTCGCCATCTCGTCAAGAAACCTAGCCAGCAGCGTTGAACAGCAGAAGGCCGATATGAGGATGTAATGGGTGCGTGCTCCTTGCAGCGGGGAACTCATGTTGCGGAGGAGCAGGTCGTCGAGATTGAAGCTGTAGAGCGAGCGGCCCATGTCCGTATGCCGCGGCACAAGGAACGCGGAATTCTTGTAGGTGGAGCGCGGAATGCGCACGAACGACATGGATCGCCGCTCGAAATCGATACTGACAGGGTAGTATTCCGAACACGGAATAGCGTCCTCCAGCAGCGGTCCGCGTGAGCTTCGGCGTCGAACGGGCGGGCGCGCTTCCTCGCAGGCGTCGGACTCGCAGCAATCGCGTGTTTTGGCAGGCATGCCTCACCTCGCGTTAGATATCGTTGATCCGGTTTGCTGCCGCTACTGCATCTTCGAGCGTTCCACAATGCAGATGAAAGCGCCACTCGAACACTCTGCCTTCGGCCATTCCGGATGTGGCAAACCGCACCCAACTGTCTTCCGACGAGACCCGCGCGGCAACCGCCGTAGTGCAGTTCTCGCGGATCAAGTGCAATTTCTCACTCAGGCTGATGAGGCCGTTGGCAAGCGGCAGATAGAATTCTCCCTTCGGAAACTCGTCGGCGGGAATGGTTACGGGCTTATGCTCCGCGCAACTGGGGCAGTAGGTCACGCCTTCAGTTTCACGCTTGAAGCGCACACCGCAGAGATTATCTTCAGAGCGCAATCTCACTTCGCAGATATACAGAGATTCCGAAGTCCTTTGCCACTGTATCCTTCCTTCCCCGCCCAGAAGCTCCGAGGTTGCCACCGCTTCAACTGTAACCGGCATAGCTTCTCCAAATCGGACAGGTTGCCGCAACGAGGCCCGTGGGCACGCCGGCAGTTGCTCCCGCAGCGCCGCGCACACTTGCAGTACACGATCTCCCTGCTCGCGACCGGAGTTGACGTCGATGGGTAACGTGGATCCACCGAACGGCCCGCTCGACTCCGCGAGGATCAATTGCCTCCAGATTTCATTCATCTGCGGCGCGAATCGCTGCGAAGGTTCCTGCCCGAGGCAATCCAGCGCCCACTCCAGTTTGCGTACAGCGTGCCGCGCACGCCAGATTACGGTCAGCAGCGCGCTTCCAGCTTCCCAACGGTGCTCATGCCTGCCCATCCACGCGTAGACACCCTGCGTCAGTTTCGGACTCCAATCGGCTTCAATCACACGTATCAGGGGCTGCAATTGCTGGCGCTCGACCTGACGCGCAAATTCCATGATCGAACCAGGCTGGAATTCATGCTCAGACAGCCGAAGCAATGCACCGGCTGTAACATTCATCCATTCCGGGTCGCAGAAGAAGTTCTCCCAGTTTTGCGGCGAACCGGTGGTGGTGAAGTGATGTGCGCTTCCCACGTGGTACCAGTGCCAAGCTGTACCGTTTGACTCGCCCTCAATGCAATCCGACTGCGACTGAAACGAAGACTGCACCGCTTCCTGCACGCGTGCCTCATGAGCCAAGCTCATTGACGGGTTTCTTCCGTTCTCAGTCTCTGCAATGATGGCGGATGCAATTTCGTTCAGAAGATGGTTGGCCCCGACGATGACGGTGAGCCGTCCCGCTTTGTAAGCAGGCGCGGGATTCACCGGATCAGAGAAGTAGCGGAGCGTGGTATCTCTGCAGACCGCGACGTCAAACCAGTCGCTCACAACTTCCAGCCCCGGCCCAAAGAATCCCTCCTGCGCGAAGAAGACCGGGGCCGCTTTCAGGTCAAGCTTTTCGAGCACTTTCCGGTTAAGAAGGATCGACTTTTCCAAATCGCGCCACGGGAAGGCGACCCACAGGGTGGGTGCGTAGGTGGAGGAGACCAGCTCGATTTGCCGGCGCGCCACCAGGTCACGAAGGAGATCGATGGCAGTCGGATAGTGTTCGGCCAGGAATTCAAGGCCGCTGCCGGCCATCTCGAATGTGACACGCAGGCTGGGCTCGGCTTTGATGGCGTGCAAGAAAGGGAGAACGACCTGGGTGCAATAGCGGTGAGGCGCGGAGATCTCTCCGGATACCTCGGCGATGTTGAAGTGGAACAGCCCCAGGGCAAGCTTCATATCTTTATACCGTCGCGGCGGAGTCTCTGCCGGCGCCGCGGACAAGTGATCAGGATCATCGGCTGCCTGCCGAGGGCGCCTGGCTATTCGCATCTGCGGAGCTTAACGATGCCTCGATTGCTGTGCGAAATGCTTCGTAGCCGCGGTTCCCGCGGAGCGCGGTGCCAAACAGCCAGCCATTCTCGACCCGTCCGACTACAAACGTTGGCGTGCCATTGATTCCCGCATTCGCTGCTGTGTCTTCGTCGCGCCGGATCGTATCCTCGAACTCATTCGATTTTTCACAGCTTTCGAAGGCTGGAGCATTCAGCCGCAGCCTGGCTGCGATCGCGCGGAGCTGGTCGGCGCTCGGTGGATCCTGCATGGCGAGAACCGCATCTCGAAACTCCCAGAACTTGCCCTGAGCCCCGGCGCACCGCGCAGCCTGCGCAGCCGGCCGTGCATAGGCGTGCACAGGCAGCGGAAGGTCGCGATGGATGAAGCGTACCTTGCCGCTGTCCACGTAGTCAGTCTTCAACTGCGCAAACGTGGTGGTATGAAACCGGTGGCAGAACGGACACTCGAGGTCGACGAACTCCACCACGACAACCGGCGCATCCTGGCGCCCGATCGAATACTCGGTGTCGTCCACGGGGACCTTCATGCGGGCAGGGCCGGCGCCTCGCGGGCCTGCCGCACTCTGTTCTGATTGGCGCTGCGCCAAAAGCGATTCGAGCCGCTTCAATTCCTGCAGAATTGCATCGCCTTGCGCACGCGTCAGCGGTAGATCACCCGCGCTTGCAGGCTGAGGCGCTGCACCGGTGCCCTGAGCAGCAGCAACTCTCAGATCAGCGCAGCTCAACAAAGCGAATACGATAGGTAAGCCGACCCACCTTGCCCGTTTATTCCACATCTGCCTCAAGTGCACCCCCGTCTGCGTGTGCAACGTTATGGTCGAACCCGAATCGCCCTCACTAGCAGCGCGCCACGGCGCCCTTGACAAGGAAGCATCCGGATGTGGTGGTCCATGTCCAGGTGGGGAAGGTCGTCGTTCGCGTGTGCGTGCGCGTGGTGCCCGTCGTGTGCTTCATCGTGAACTGCGATATCGTCACGCATCCGCCAGGAGCATTGTTCGTCCAGCAGCATAGCCGCAATGCGCAAAAAGAAGTGGTGGCCGGAGGAAATCGATGGCATGCCGCGTTTGTCGTCATCCGTGTGCAAGAGAGGATCGGTCCAGACGACCCCGGAACTGTGGTGACTGGCGGCGGCACCGGCACCGGCGCGCTTGAACAGGTCGGATGCGTTCTCGTACGAGTCGTGGTGCGGATGATATTGGGCGTCGATTTACTCGTCTTCAGCTGACCAACAAACGCCCGCGGCTGTAACCTTGCCGGCGCTGCAGCCAGCGACACGCGTAAGAGCCGCGCCCGAAGCGGACGCGCACTGAACTGCAAACCGTATCCAACCCGCCGGCCGGGCGAAGGCAAACGCAGCATCGGCGCGCCGCTCCATTCCATCTCTCGCGCCGGGGCAGACGCCGTGACGCGGCTGGGCCAAAAGCGGATGACCGAAAGAAGGAAACAGATGGCCACAAAAATTCCATTTCGAACATGTCGCACGACAGCCATGCCGGTGCTCCTTTCAGAACTGACCTCTCAAAGACTCAATGCTTGTTTGCCGGCCCCCAAAACGCCCAGTGAATATCGGGTACTTCCGAATCTTTCACCAATAACGTGCCAACCGAAGCGTGCTCTCCGTCGATGACCGTCGAGAAGACTGCATCGTTTACCCGATAGAGCATTGTCCCGTCGCTGCGGACGGCAAGAACCTCACAGTCTTGCTGACCGATGTCCATGACAACCGTTCGTCCGTCGGCAAGATTCTTCAATACCAGCCGCCCCGGAATGTAAACGTCGAGAAACCGGTTGTAATAGCGGTCCCGAATATCCGGCTGCGGACTGTCTTCCGGGACAGTTCGCTCGTTCTGCATGCCCGGACTTCCGCTTCCGGTCCCCGGTGCGCCCGGCTTCCATTTCATCTCCACGGTCGCTATCCAGTCACCGAAGATGCGTACCGGCACTTCTGTAATGCTGGTCACCGTGGTGGCGACCTCCATCGTCTTCCACTCCCTGGTGGCCCGGTTCAGGACGTTGATCTTCAACGGCTCGGCATGCTCAGGGTTACTCGCGTCGACCGTCTGGCCGACCATTGAGGCCGGCGGAACCCAGATTGCGAGGTAGCGATCATTTGACGCCACGATGCGCACGAGCCGACGCGCCTCCGGCTTGCTTGCCATCGCAGCCGGCAATTCGGCGAGCGAAGCCTTCGGATCCGCCGCGTCAGGCATCACCAACTGGTTATTTGCTATTTCCGCCAGGGGAGGCGTCATCTGAAACGGGCCGCCGTTTTCTCCGCCAAACTGCAGGGCCTTGAAAGCTGTCCAGTCACCCTCCGCCACGCGAGGCGTCCCTGCCGTCGCGGTCCCCTGCACACGGTAGACCTTATCTGAACAGTACTGCAGCGCGGAATGAACTTCATTCACCATCACCGCGCCCCAGCACGTGGAGTTATCGAAGTTCGTAATCGGTACAAAGTCCTCCAGGGACGGATTGTCTTCGTGCACCACGTACACTCCATCGGGCCCGGCGAGATAAATCGTGCCATGCAGATCGTCCGCAATCGAGCTGAACTGCCTGCTCTGACCAAACAGCGATTGGACAACCCGCAGCCGCGTGCCCTGACCCTTCGCGTACAGGGTGGCAGGATACGACTTCGGCTCGTCGAATTGCGCCGGAGTGGCGGCCACGAAGAACACCTCGCGCGCATCTGCCGCCTGCTGGACAGGCGCAGCCCTGAGAAGTGAGAACGCCGCGACCGCGATGAACAAGAACCTCTGATGCATAGTGGCCCGATCCTAATATGCCGGAGTGTGGTTGCAGACAGCGACGATGTAGTTTGGGAATGTTTTCGTGCCCTTTACGCATGCCCCCGTCTTGAACACCCAGCTCCGCGAAGACGTACTCCATGCGAGGAAATAGCCGCAGGGCGCCCCATTGTAAAGCTGGATCCAGTCGAAATCCTGCCAATGCCCCAAGGGACTCGATGTGTTCCAAGTCATCGCCGCAGAACAGTGCAGAGCTATGGAGGGTGAACCCGCCGGGTAGGTAGGCGTAGGAATGTTCACATTGCAGTATTCGGTACCGATGCCGCCGCTGCGCATCGGTGTCTTGGAGCCGCCGGTAGTGCTCGAGCACGCCTGATACACTTCGCGGTCCCAGAAGTTGTACGCGGTTCCCGTGCACGCCGTCGTTACATCGCCGGTTGTCGTGGAGCATACTGCACTTGTGTTTTGACGCTTGGAATTGAGGACCAGGAGCCCATCTTTCACATTCACCTCGAAGTTCCAGTAGGGATCTTCAACAGTGAAGTAGCTGGCACTTACTTTCCTATCCACCTGCGAAACGCCGATGCCATCAGGCGAGCCCCACACCGGATGTCCGTTCTTTGTCTTGAACTGCAGGCCGCCGCTTTCCTGCGCGAGCAGGTAGGTCAGGAACCAAATGCTGGTTCCAAAGGTGCTGGTGCTGTATTGCGCCACCGTCGGCTTCAACTGGATGGTTGGATCCTGATTTGAGCCCCAAATATAGAACGTCAGTTTTCCCGTCGCCTTGAAAGTGCATCGCGCATTGGTCACGTAGGCCTGTACCTCAGCGCTGCCGCCGTACGCCTGCGCATTAAAGGTCGGAGAAAACGTCTGGTTTCCGGGCAGAGTAGTTGAGCCGACGGTAACACTATTTGCGTACTTACCGTCATCGGTGTACTTTACGACCATCTGCCACTCTACCGTGTAGGTGGTGGTGTTATACGGCGCAGCGACCGTGAAGGAAAACTGCGGGTCGGGCCATTGTTTGGAGTTCACCGGCCAGACGCAACCGCTTCCTTTGTATCCGCTCTGCGTCGTGCATGGGTTAATCAGCGGAACCACGGTTGAGGCATAGTTTGCCAGCGCACCGGGATTCAGTTGCACCGCTCCACTGCTGGTGTTGTTGTACGATCCCAGAACCACTATCTGTGCGTTGGCGCGGTCGGTGGTGGCACAATAGAGGACCGCCAGGATCGCGATCAAAGAGCACCTGGAGCGCCAGGCCTTCAGCATTGTCATTTGCTTCGCCATTTAGGATCTCCCGCCTGCTCAATCGAGCGGTGAAACCTTTTTTCCGTCAATCTCAAAATCGGCCTGATGGTACGCACCGCCGAGACTGGTGAAGGCCTCATGCGGAGGCATGAGTTTCACCAGTTGTTCCGCAACCTTGTGCACGCGCTCGTATCCGCCGCTTTCAAGCATCACGTCGAACTCCTGCGCGGCTCTTCCGCGGGCGTGGAGGTACAACGGAAGCGCGCGATTGTTGGGATGCGTGTCATCGGCGCCAATCGCCTGGCGCGTAACCAAAGCCAGCTTCAGTTGCGGGTTTTTTGGATTGGCGCGCAACATGCGCAGAACTGAGAGTGCCTCATCGTGCTGAGCATCGCGCACCACGTTGTAGCGCAAAAGTAACTGACTGTGATTCGGCCCGGAGAAGCTTCCATCACCGTACACCACGCAATCGAGGTCCGGGGTTATCGAGGTGTATGTTCCCTTCTGGGGCAGCTTCTCCGGGTCATTAAAAAATGTGAACTTGTCAGAGTCGGAGCTGACTCCATTGAACACCGGCGACACGACTCGCTCGCCACCCGGCGGAATCGACTTATCCATGCCCCGGAGGCCGCCGGGATTGCGCAGTTCCAGCGGCGTAGTGATCGCGAACGTACGCAGTTCCCGCTCCCGATATCCGCTGGCCGAGTCCGCATCGGGCTCCTGCAGATGCCAAACGATCTCATAGGCGCGGACGGTACGTTGCGTGTCATTGCGAAGAATGACGAGGAACGGACGCGAGCCATCGTACGCGGTTGAGTTCAGGAAGTCTGGAAAACGGTCTTCCATTTCCTTATCGAACTGCGGGTCCGCTGGAGTCAAGATAGTAAGAGGTTCACCCCGCCGGGTGGGGTAGCGCAAAGATATCGCGTTTGGCCTCTCTGCCGTTGATGCCGGAGGCCGTGACTTCTGCGCGTCAGCCGAACCTGCAGTCGCAAGCCCACCTATCATCAGCGCTGCCATCCACACTCCCCCTCTCACTCCACTTCGGGCCGGCTTCCGTAAAGTCTTTGCGAAACCAACCGATCCTCGCTCACTGTGGCGGGACTCCCAAGTACCCACGGACTTTCTAAACATGCCATCACCCTCTCGACGCTGAAGTCGCCCTCGATTCACTTTGATGAATGAACTCAGGTCCTGTTCGAGGTCCTTTTGACACGGATCGATAGCTCCCGCAGCCAGTCACGTGCGATGCCGCAGCGGAAAGCGAGGCTAATCCGAGGGCAAAGCAATTCGGACAAAGCCAGCCGTTTCGCCTCGCTCGCATCGACGCGCCGAGTGCGGGATTTGCAAATTGGATGCAGATTCAGGAGTAAGTCGGGCAGAGACTGCAGTCGGAAAACTACTAGCCGGACCGTAGGATCGAATGCATTGCCAACAAGTCAGCCCCAGAAGCCATTAGGAGAGGTTATTTGAGAAATGGCTCAATTCGCGGCATCGTTCCGCGTTTCAAGTTTTGGGGAGACTTCAGGAGCAAGGCCAGTATGGCACACTGCAAACATGTGTCAAGCGGAAATTTCTGTCAAGGGCGGAGTAAAACCAGGCGAGTGGGGCGGAGTAAAAGTAGGCCAGTAGATAGCTGCGTTGTTGTTTTGGGATTGCGGGGTAGAAGGGGCGCTGGAGCGTAGCGGAAGCGGCCCTTCTACCCCGCGGCGCGTTCGGAGGCAGGGTTAGCGATTCGCGGATGGGACTCGCTTGCGGCGGCTTCGCTTGAGGCGGTAGCTGTCGCCGTTCATCTCCAGGATGTGGACGTGGTGGGTGAGGCGGTCGAGCAGGGCGCCGGTGAGGCGTTCGGAGCCGAGGACCTCGGTCCATTCCTGGAACGGCAGGTTCGAAGTGATCAGGGTTGATCCTCGCTCGTAGCGTTGGCTGAGCATCTCGAAGAGCAGTTCGGCACCGGTCTTGGAGAGTGGCACGAAGCCCAGCTCATCGACCATCAGCAACTCGTAGCTGGCGATCTGCTTCTGGAAGCGGAGCAGCTTTCGTTCATCACGAGCCTCGATCAACTCACTGACCAGCGAGGCAGTGGTGGTGAAGCGTACGCGGTGGCCCCGCTGGCATGCGGCCAGGCCAAGAGCCAGAGCGATGTGCGTTTTGCCGGTGCCGCTGTTGCCCAGCAGCAGGATGTTCTCGCGGCGGGCAAGGAACTCTGATCGCCCCAGTTCCAGCACCAGCGTCCTGTTCAGCGTAGGCATGGCAAGGAAGTCGAAGCTGTCCATGGTCTTGACGAC
>Ga0157372_10002938_pt1 | contig 18374 bp, 22 predicted proteins | sample C55metaG_FD_115307 | JGI IMG/M metagenome (GOLD analysis project Ga0157372, IMG submission 115307) | Corn rhizosphere microbial communities from Kellogg Biological Station, Michigan, USA - C5-5 metaG | ecosystem: Host-associated > Plants > Roots > Rhizosphere > Soil | place: USA: Michigan... | reverse complement strand
CATTGCTTTTTCGTTTTGGTTAATTAATCAAAGAAGTGAAGGGAAACGGCAGAAGATTCAAGGGGTGGTGAGCAAAGCTAGAAAATTAGATTATAACAGCGTAAACAGCTTTCTAATTACGCTTTTTGGATCCGGTCGAAGGCAAGTGCTGTGTGTAAACTGTTTTCGATTCCATTTGCTGCCTTTCGTGCGTGCCTCCCACGTAGATCCAGCATCATTCGGAGGATGTTTGACGATTGCCGAACCATCCTGGTGTTTGTAAGAGGGCACGACGACGAGAACCCGCGCAACCTTTTTTTGTCAGCTGCACTAACTCTTATGTTTTCACTTTATGAGAAGGATATACCTGGTCTTGGATTTTTAAGAAAAACTACGGCTATACGTTATTGATCCGGCCTCCGATTAACGGTTTTTCACCCGGTCACCACAAGGAATTTTACTTAGTTTCCTTTCATTCCCTGCAATATTTTTCCTATGTAGAAGTACAGTTTTTACTTTAGGCCGGGAAGTCCGATCACAATGAAGACCAAGCTTACTGCGATCCGTATCTGCATTTCGTGCTGCCTGTTGTTTTCCAATACAGGTTTCGGACAGGGGCGTGTCGTGATCAACGAATTTATGTCGTGGTCCGGTTGTACTACGACCAGCGAATTTATTGAACTACTCAACTTTGGTCCCGGCCCCATGAACATAGGCTGTTACATTGTTACGAATGGCACCTACTCCGTAACCATTCCTCCCAATACGATTATTCAGCCTGGAAAATACTTTGTACTCTCAGGACAGGACATTCTTGCACAAGGCTGTGCCAATACCGATAGTGCGATTCACATAAGTCTCAACTGGACTACATGTAATTGCACCAATACGGCCGTACCGACGACGGGCGACGGGTTTTTGAAGGATGGCGGCAGCGCCAACGAAAAAATTATTTTGCTGGATCCGGCACTGAACGTCGTTGATGCCGTTTCACGAAACCAACCCGTTACAGCCTCAGCCAACATCAGCACTCCCACACTTTCGGGCGGCTGCACATCAAAAACCTTTGACCTGGATAATATGTCTGTAAACTATGAGACCATCGGTATTTCAACAGGGATCGATAACAGTTTTGCCAGGAAGGTCGACGGGGATTGCGGTTGGGTAAAAACGACAGCGATCAGCGCAGGTGCGCCCAACAAGACCGGAAGCAGTTCTTCTACTGCCTATAGTTTCAATACCGTCAGTGCATCGAACTGTCAAAGCACAACGGGAACTATATCCATACAGGTTTCAGGAAGCAACGTGGCATCGCTCTTCCCAATGAATTACACGCTTGCTTATGATGCCGACAGTAATAATACCTTCAACCAGGTAGATACATATAGCTACGGGGTTGATAGTACTCCCACTTCCATCGACATTAATAACCTGGCGTACGGCCGCTACCGGATCACGGTGGCCACCTCTTCTTCCTGCGATCTTAAAAATTTTGATTTCTTCATTTTCAATTGCTATGGAGTCGTGCTTCCTGTCAAACTGCTGTATTTCAAATGGAATGGCACTCAAAACGGCCAGCAAACATTTTCATTTAAAATTAACGACTGGGAAAACCTGAAAGAAGCGGTGCTGGAGCAAAACGGAGATGCATTCTTCGAGGCAGCAAAAACGATCGCCGGCCCTTTCAATGGAAACGAAGTCTCCATCACGGCACCACCATCATCGTCCGTTCGTTACAGGTTACGATTGAAGGACAGGTCTGACAGAATAATCTACTCTGACGTTATTGAAGTTAATGGTGCAAGCGCTGCTTCACGATTCTGGCCGAACCCGGTAAAAGATAAACTATTCATAGAGGTCAATGCTTTGCAAACGTTAACTGCGAAGTATTTTATTTATACCGCCGCAGGAGCCAGGATTAAAGAGGGCGCGGTTCATGTGAAGAAGGGCAGGCAGGTGATACCATTGACAACGGACGGAATGAAAGGAGGAATGTACTACCTGACAATGGAGAACGAAGTTCTTTCAAAGCCCGTTCGTTTCTTATTTATAAAATCCAATTAACCCACTATAACCTAAACGAAAATTATGGAAGTATTTCTCACCGTTTGTGCACTGAATTTAATTGTATGGCTTATTTGTGATTACGTGGAACGGAAAAGGCAAAGGGAGGCGTGACACAGCGGCGCCTGCAGCGCTCATGCATTGGTGAAGAAAGAGCCGTTCTAATTATCAGGTAGACAATTCATAGATGCCCTGTCGGATTAGCCGCGTAGAAAGGAGAATCGTATCGAAATTTTTATTGTGACTTTCAAAACCAATTTATGTTAACAACTATTCCAAAATTCTACTGTCGTTCTGTGAATAGGTTTTTGAATTCTGCTTCCTGAAGTTCATGTAACTCATAAATAGAACATCGAAATCGGGCTGGGATTTTAATACATCAGGGCCATAAAAAAACTCCCGTTCTGAGAATGGGAGTTCATTCGCTCACAACTACGAGACCATGGTCTCTCATGGATACCGCACTAATTAATAACAGTTGCTTTCCACAAGGCGGTAATTAAGATAAAGCGCAAAGTTTGAAGAACAGACTTGAAATAAACAATGATTCTGACCATTACGACCAAAATCATAAATGCTGATTTTGTGTCTGTTCAAAACGCAGAAGAAACACAGGTTGTACCGAATTTCATAAAGAAAAAATAGCCCCTGCTTACAGGGGCTAAAGGCAATTGAGGTAAGACAGGCTTCCACCTGTATTTACGACGGATTATAGTGGGCGTAAAACTAATAAATCGGAAATGCAAGTTCAAGTGCTATTTCATGCCTTTAAGGTCTATTACTTATCAAATCAACAGCAACCGATAGCAGGTTATGATGTAGCAAGGTGTTTTTTCAACCAGTTTCGATTCTTTCAAATGAATGTGTCCTCACCTTTCAAGGCAACTTATTTGAAGAGCAAAATGAAAAAAATGCGCCTACGCTATGAGCTCTTTTGCCAGGACGTGGACCAGCTCGAGCCTGGTATAATCGACGGAATAAAAAATAAATTTGGACTGTCGCTCGGTTTTTACGATGCCTCCTGCCCGCAAAATCCCAAGATGCTGTGAAGCCACCGATTGTTCAATGTTTAAATGTTTATAAAGTTCGGTTACAGTTACCCGTGAATTCTGGTGCATCAGGTGGAGCATCTGTTGTCTTAATGGATGGTTGATCGCTCTAAATACACTTGCTGCGTGACGAAGGGAAGGCGTGTCGATGGTCAGCTCTTCCGGTATAGTTTCAGTTGTCATGTGATATAAATGAGCCGCAAAGGTAACAGTTACTGCTGCTATGCAGAACCGTTAGACGGAATTGGTAGCACCCTATAATATGAAATGAGTGTTTTTTGATTGTTTTTACTTAGTCCTGATTTGTAGATAAGACGGCCGTACATTAAGAAAAGGGGCTGAACGATCAGCCCCTTCACCAAAAATTGAGAACAACATAAAAAAGAACGGTTTTTATAAAGACGGAATTTGACCTCAGCTGTTCTTTAAAGTTATATCATGTATTAGTTGGGTTCCGTAGGGGTTTTTGCGTATCGCGTGCGGGTGGCTATAGCACCGGGAGATACAATCAATTCTCTCCATAAACTTTTCGGCAGCCGAACAGTGATCAAGGGCGATGAAGGACAAGGATAAGCTTGAGACGGGCTAAAAACTAAAACGAATGAAGTTTACTCATTGGTTACTGTTGACCATTCGACTAGAACATTGGAGCTCTGAACAGGAGAGAGTCATCCGGGCCGAATTATCAAAAACCTGGTACGTAACGAATGGACGAAGGGAAAACAGCAAAGTCAGGCCTGAAGGAAAAACGCTAGTGGGTGGTTACCCGAAGCACTACTGCGGGCAGGCGTCTTCGATGACTTCGGCGCCGTAACCAGCTTTTGCAAGTTCGATATCGGCTTCCTCGAATTCTCCAAAGACCCAAAGTTGGCTATGGTCTGAGTCGTGAAGGAGATTAACAATTATTGACTCAAAATCCAGCATGTCGGCTAGCGATTTAAATTGTATAAAAACCTTTTTCATTCGCGCCCTAATGTAAAAAACTGAGCGTCAATAAACGTTAGAAATCGTCCATCTCTGTCATAAAATAGATGAATGGGTCGGAATCAAAAACGGAGTTTCAGGAGGGGTTAAATAGCTATTCAGGGTGGAGGGGATTTCTTCATGAACCGACCGTTCGTGGTCGAATTTTTTCAGCCGTCTAAAGTGAGCCGTCCATCCGTTTCGGCAATTCCCGTAGCATGCCATTGCGTCCAAAGTACTGTTTTGAAGATGACTGATTTCCCACCGTGATGTTGTTTGACGAGCTGAATGAAGAAAATTGCTTACTTTATAACAGGGTGGCGGGGCAGGTAACCGATGCTACATTCGAACTGCATATTTACAACCATGATTTAGGTGTGCTCGATTGCCTTATTGATCAAATAAGTCTAAGCCGGGTCTGCATTGTTCTCCTCACTCCACCTTATGGATTGCGCGGGCACTATTTATCTCAACATCTGAAGAAACGTAATACGGAGCAGGTATTGTTGCACAGGTTCGAAAAACAATCGGTGAGTAAAAACAGCTGATGAAAGCATGGGTGTTCTTGTAGGAATGTAGGAAGGCCTCAAGGTTTTGATATATTCAAAGAGTGACCGATCGTTTTCATGAACCTGACCGGTTAACGTCTGCCTGGATTTTACCGGCAACCGCCAGGTTTACATTTGCTTGCTTAAGTCAACCAGGGAGAAAAATGCATTCTTAAACCAGTTTAAGTTTTTCAAGCCTTTTGTTTCTGAGTTTTGTAGCGTCAAAAAAATAAAATGGAAAAAAGAGTAAACATTAAAGCGATAGAACCGCAGGCGTACAAGGCAATGTATGCGCTCGAAGGTTATCTTGCCGATTCGCAGCTAAGTAAGAAACATAAGGATCTGATCAAAATCCGTGCTTCCCAGCTCAATAAATGCGCGTATTGCATCGATATGCACGCCCACGAGGCGCTCAAAAACGGAGAGAGCTTACAACGTATTTTTTTGATCGATGCCTGGGCGGAAACCGATCTGTTTTCACAGGAGGAACGAGTGATCCTCGCCATCACGGAGGAAGTTACACTTATTCACCGGGCCGGTTTATCAGAAAAGACGTACGAAGCTGCAAGGAAGTTTTTTGATGAAAATTATATAGCCCAGATCCTTATGGCGGTGGTCACAATCAATGCGTGGAACAGAATTGCCGTCGGCACCAACATGGGAATGCTGGTAACACCTTCTGCACTTCCTTAAGGGATTCCGCTTTACAGGGCCTTCCAGCAATCTGAACGCCCTCCAAACGTCCTATAAGAGCCGAACGTTCAACCGTCGGCTCTTTCATTTTTATGAACTTTACCTAACTTACCCCGCATATGGTTTCGGGGATACACGTTGCCGGGCGGCCCTGACCCGAGATCAGTCATACGAGGGTGCTACCGGGGAAACGGAATGGAACACACATGTTAAAGGCATTAGTTCAACATATTAGCCGGTTTGTCAGCATCAGCGAGCAGGAAAAGGAACACATACCGGGTTATTTTACGCCTCATACTTTTGGTAAGAAACAGAATCTTCATGAAGCGGGAAAAATTTGCCGGTTCAACTATTTTGTCGAGAAAGGCTGTTTGAGGCTGTTCTTTGTCAACGAAAAAGGTGTAGAGCAGACCTTGCAGTTTGCATTGGAAAACTGGTGGCTGTCGGACTACACTTCTTTTTCCAGACAGAAACCTTCGGAGTTTTACATCCAGGCGGTGGAAAAGTCGCAGATTATTTCGATCAGCTACCAGGCGCAGGAAAAACTGTTCCAAGATTTCCCCGTAATGGAGCGTTATTTCAGGCTGATTCATCAAAGGGTACATGCTGCGTCACAATACCGGCTCAGAAGCCTGTTTTCTCAGTCAAGAGAAGAAATTTATCGCCAGTTCGTTAATCAATACCCCGAATTTGTCCAGCGAATCCCTCAATATTTATTGGCTTCCTTCCTTGGTTTTACACCGGAATATTTGAGTGAACTGAGAACCAAAAGACTTTCTTAAACCGGTTTAAGTAAATAGTTGGTTCCGGATAGGAATTTTGCATTGTGAAGTTTTAAAAAATAATACCAATGCAAACAAAAAGAATTGACATTAATGAGGTAACGCCCGGTGTTTATCAACCTCTTATTCAACTGAACAAACAAATCGTTCAATCCGGCTTTTCAAAAAACCTGTATCATTTAATCAAGGTCAGGGCTTCCTTAATCAATGGTTGTGCCTATTGCATTCAATCTCACAGTAAAGAGGCCCAGGCAGACGGAGAAACGACACAACGCTTGCTGGCATTAGAGGCATGGGACGACGCGCCCTACTTTACGATTGAAGAAAGGGCGGTTCTTGCGTTGACTGACGAGGCTACGCTGATCAGCAACAAAGGGGTTTCTGATGCGGTATTTGATAATGCTATTCGAATTTTAGGTAAAGAAAATGTCGCACATGCAATTATGGCAATTGCCAGTATTAACGCCTGGAACAGAATTGGGAGAGCTACATTGTTAATTCCTGAATAATGGAAACCACTGAAGTAAAAATAGCGTCGAACGATGAGGAAATTTCCTCTTGTTTCGAAACGATGTCGCTTTTGCGACCAGGCCTCCAGGCTGAGAATTTCGTTTCGCAGGTAAAAGCGATGAAAGAAGAAGGTTATGTTTTACTTTATATCCAGGACGGAGAGAGGGTGGTGGCTGTGGCCGGATATAGAATCTTAACAATGCTATACGCGGGCAAATTGCTTTACATCGACGACCTGGTTACCATCGAAAGCCACAGAGGTAAGGGATATGCTTCCAGACTTCTGTATCACGTTTACCAACGTGCGCGTCAGAAAAATTGCATTTCTGTGCAATTGGACAGCGGTTATGCCCGAACGGAGGCACATAAACTGTATTTCAAGGAAAAATTTTCTATTAATGCATTTCATTTTACCCGACAATTATGAAATTTAAAAGTGAACAAATCATTGAGTGGTTCTTACGGATTTCGATAAGTGCCGGATTTCTTTCCGCAGTAGCAGACAGGTTTGGTTTTTGGGACAAAGCCCATTCAGCCTGGGGCAGTTGGCAGGCATTCCTTCACTACACTCAAATTTTGAATCCGTGGCTTCCGCAACCCATCATTCCGATTATCGGCGGCCTGGCGACAGTCCTGGAAATCGTTTTTGCGGTTAGCCTGCTTACCAGATTTAAGACGGCGTTCATGGCAACAGGGAGCGGCGTCCTGCTATTGCTGTTTGCATTAGCCATGACATTTTCCAGGAGTATTAAAGCACCTTTGGATTATTCGGTTTTCACAGCTTCAGCCGCAGCTTTTTCGTTGGCGCTGCTGATCAGAAACCATAGGACAAAGAATGCAAGCGATATCAGTACAGGTACGGTTAAGAATTGCGCCTGAACGAAAAGACTCCCGTTGTAATGAGCAGGAGGTAAAGGAAGTCTACCCGATTCCTTAATCAACTCTTCGCAGCACTTTTCGCTCCGACAACTGTTTTTATTCTTTTGAGGCTTTGGGAACTTTTGGTGCTGCAAAAAAAGGGAGTAGGGCGAAAGGCAATAAAACATCTTTTGAAATCGAACCATTCGAAGTGCCGCAACGGTTCGTGGTGATTGTTTCAGACGTCCAAGCGTAAACCCAAATTAAAAGCAATGTTTTTTGTTCCGGTGTGGCTTGAGAAAATTTCGCAGACGCCCTTATTTTAATGGCTCGGCAGTTGAAAAAGGCAATTCAATAAGAATACAACATCCCTGCCCGGGAGAAGTGATAAGAGAAAAGGTTCCTGAAAACAATTCTGCTCGTCTTTGCAAATTGATTAAACCGATACCCTTTTTGACGCATGTCGTGTCGAATCCCACGCCGTCGTCTTCAATATGCATTCGTATGGCATCCTCACCTAAGGATAAAGCAACTTTAATACTTGTTGCTTTTGCATATTTTACAATATTTTTCAGTTGTTCCTGCAGTATACGGTACAGGTTCAATTGAATATCGGATGAAACAGGACTTAAAAGAATTTTTGGATCGAAATCAAAATGCATATCGTACCGGTTGCCCGGGTTCATACTCAACAGAAGATCATTGATTGCTCCTTCGAAAGAACTCAGTTCAAAAAAAATCGGCGCCAGGCGGTGAGAAAGATTTCTGATTTCGTTCAATGCCTGGGCAATATGTTTTTTACATCTGTCTATTAGTTTAATGCTTTCAGAGGTCCCGGTCCGCTTTGCTGTTTCAAGAAGCAGATGGCAGCTCGCCAGTACCTGGCAAATATTATCGTGTAACTCCGTACCTATTTCGATCCTTTCATTTTCCTGTGCCCTTAATATCGCCTTGTTTGTTTCGCGTTCGCGTTTTTCTTTTTTGGTAACATCGATGGCCATTACCAGAAACAGTTCCCTGCTCATAAATTCGATCGTTTTGAACTTTAGTTCGACATCAAGAGGTTGTCCGTTCTTTTTGTAATGAATTGTCTTTGCTTCAAATGAGGATTGCCCCTTCGGAAACGTTCGGAGCCACGAGTTAAATCGTTCTTTGTCTTCACCCTGAAGCTTCCGCAATTCGTAAATATTCATCTCCAGGAATTCCGCCCTGGAGTAACCGTATTTTCGAACCGCGGCAGGATTCACCTCTACAAATTGCATCGAACTGGTATCGATAAAGTATTCCGGTAAGGGGGAGAGGTCAAACAAAGCTTTGTATTTGTTTTCGGAAACCAATAACCTGTCGTGTAATTGTTTTCTTTGTGTTATATCACGCAGGAACGACTCTGTCGTTTCAAGTTTTCCGTTTCTGTAGTGAAGTACAACATTCCCTTCGAGGTAAATTTTCTTTCCGTTTTTAGTTTTGTAAATGACATTAATGTTAGTTGTTTGCTCGTCGTGTCTAAAGTAAACAGCATTACCGCCGTATTCCGAAATGGTTTCCTCGGCGAAAAGATCCGTTATATTTAATTTGCTGATCTCCTCGTCGGTATATCCCATTTTTTCCCTGAACGCTCTATTGGTAAACAGTATCCTGCCGTTCCCGTCAGAACGGATGATGATTTCTCCTGTATTTTGTACGAATCGACGATATATATTTTTACTTTGAGCCAGTGCTTTATTGGTCTCATTAATTTTCCGGATTGCATTGGCAATTGCCAATGCTAAAACGACGAGAAGGAAAATAACGATGTACGATGAAATTTCTCTCCTTTTGGAAATTTCGAAAATGTATTTACTGATATTCGCAACTTCATTTTCCGATTGTGCCCCGATAGTTTTTGAAAGTTGCGTTTCTGCGTCCTGCATTTTTTCATAGGCATCGTGTTGCTTAATAATGTAAGCGTTCATTCGCGGGTCCGCAGCATTCCTGCCGTTATCTCTCAGGTAAAATTATGTGTCCCTGGCATGGTCGTTCTCGTTTTTGAAACGTTTTAACTGCCGGAAAATTCTTTCTTCGTCTTCTGTTTTCGTTAAGGAATCATAGTCCGAAAAAATAGAGTTGACCTTATTAATCTGTGAATTAAGCGCTTGACGTTGGGAGGACAGATGTTTCTCGTGTATTGGATAAAAACCTTCCAGTAAAGTTGCCTGAACGGAGCCAATTGCTCTGCTCATGCCGTTTAACAGCTCCAATTTTTGTGTAGCTGTTCTTGAAACAGCGTTGATATAGGAACGTTCGCGCTTCGTTTGAACATATTCCTGGTAAAGAAAAAAAAAGACAAAGACCAAAAGGAGTATATAACTTATAAGGAGTAATCGTATTAAGGATATACGGTTTAAAAAATTGCGCTTCATCATCTCCACACGTGCTTTCGTTTAGCTTTTACCAAGAAGGGCCTACATCATTCTATTTGATACCCGTAATTAGCATGTATAAAATGCACCAGTGCTGCCGTATTCTTTAATTTTAACTTTCTTAGTATATTATAACGGTGCACTTCCACTGTTTTTACAGCTATAAAAAGCTTTTGAGCTATTTCTTTGGAAGAAAATCCGTTTTTAAGAAATCGAATGACTTCAAGTTCCCTGGCGGATAATTCAGCCGGTTTGTCAGCCTCCTGACTCGTGAAAACCTGTTCGGCCAACGCTTCTTTGATACTTTTACAAATGTATTTCCGCCCTTCGCGGATCTCGCTCAGCGCATGAAACAACTCCTTTGAGGATGAACTCTTACATACATATCCCATTGCACCATCCTTTATAATCCTGCGGGCAAAGGCAGGGTGATCGTGCATGGAGACTGCTACTATTTTGGAGGAAGGGGAAGCTTTCAGCAGCAGCGGTACGGCTTCAGTCCCGCTCATACCGGGAAGATTGATGTCCAGGATAATAATACAAGGCCGGAGGCAGGCCACCTTGTCGATGGCCTCGATGGCATTGCTGCATTCACCAACTACGTGGTAGCAGGGATCGTTGTTTAAAATCAGGCTCCAGGTTTGCCTCAATAACCGGTGATCATCAACGATCAGAATGGTGGTTTTATTCATAGTCTGTACTTTGAATTCAAAGGATGGAATCAATAGAATTCAGGGCCGTATCAGTAAATCGTTTGCTTTGCAAGAAGTAGTATCGTTTCCGGAATCTTCTTAGATTCACCGCTTTATTTGGAAATCATTTAGGCCGGTGAGCAGGGTCGACGTGTAATATCCATCTGCCCGGCGGTAAGTCCTCCCTCTCCGACAAAACCCCTCTTACGTAGTTTCCTTTATCAGCTTGATTCAAATCCGCGCTTACCAGGCAAATGAATATCCACAGTTATGGTTTTCCAGGTTGGGATTTCCTTAACCTTTCGCCGTTCCTCGCTACCCCTATGCTTTAACGCCGACCAGTTGGCTGATCAACAGTCTTGTCCTCTTGTTCTTTTGAAAGGTGTTCCACGCGCAAACAGGTGGCCAGGTGATCTGCGAAAGGCACTACAAAGTAATGAAGACAAACCTGGGCTTGGAATAGATCGATCCTTGAATAATTTGTAGTGCAAAATGCTACAATGTTGTGACGCCGGGTTTGGCTGCACATGACCATTTGCAGATAGGCTAGGGTTCAGGTTTTGAAAAATGTTTCCCACGTATTTGTCGTATACCTATTTGATGAGAGTGGTCGCCCTAATCTAAGATGGACACCGGGATTTTAACGGATCGAAAATGCGACCCGGTGAAATAATATCGCCATTTTAATTCGGATAAGGAATCTTCCTGCAACGGCATTACAGGCCGGAAGCTTAATTAGCCAATAGCAGCAGAACATTGCAGAAACTACTATAATCGGTGGAGACGAAAGGTTTTTAGGGTAATAAAAGGAAGGCGGTTACCGTCCGCAGCTGCTGAAAACAAAAGCCACCTTTTACGTAAGAATTTGAGTGTATAATCATTTTCCGCAGACCTATAGAGTGGTTCTTACTTTTCAAATGAACCTTCCGGAACGTACAATACCGAAATTCAAATAGCAGGCTCAGGATAAACTACAGAAGCAGCTTTTTTTTAAACACATGCGCGAATAAAACATTCACAACAAGGTCACGGATAAGCTTATCTTTGAATAAATAATCCGCGCCATTAAAGGGGATTGCCACTACACTTCTTCCATTGATTTGTTGCAAATAAATGTAACCATGTTCACTTCATTTCGAAAAAGCGGAATCGAGGTTTTAGGTGATATTCCCTGGGGAAGTCATTTTTGCCAGTTTTATGAGACAAAAGAAGATTTGCTCGAATTACTGGTCCCTTATTTCAAAGCCGGTCTTGAAAATAATGAATATTGCCTTTGGATCAATTGCGATCCCATTTCTGTTGAAGAAGCATTTGCCGCCATGCAGAATGCAATTATAGACTTCGATAGGCACCTAAATAAAAAAAACATCGAAATCTTCCCTTGTGCGGATTGGTACGTGCCGGAAGGCCGGTTCGATGAAAAACTGGCCAGTGGCGCATTATTGGAGAAACTGCAGGATGCAATAAGGAGAGGGTTCGAGGGCATGCGGATAAATTCCAATCAAGCATGGTTGACCCCAAATGACCGGCCCCCTTTCATGGAATATGAAAAATCGATCAATAACTGGTTAGGGAATTTGCCCATGATCATCTTTTGTAGCTATCCAATGAAGCATACAAGCGGCGGATTTTTTTCAGAGGTTGCACACACCCATGAATGGGTGATCTCCAGGAGAAAAGATCGTTGGGAAATTTTGGAGACACCGGCATTGAGGATGAAGAAAGTCAAACTGGCGGAACGAAATAAGCAGTTGAATACGCTGGTGGCCGAGCGGACAAGAGAATTGGAAAAAGAATTGGAGGAAAAAAGAAAAGCGGAAGCTAAGTTCAAAGCAATAGTAGAGCAATCTCTTGTGGGCCTTTATATTGTTGAGGATGGAAAGTTTGCTTACGTAAATCCGCAGTTGTTAAACATTTTTGGATACATAGAGGATGAATTGATCGACTCTTATGCAGAAACGGTAATACATCCGGACGATAGAGAGAAGGTTATTGAAAATCTGCAAATCCTTCTCGAGGGTAAAAAAGAAACAATCAACTATGAAGCAAAGGGACTAAAGAAAAGCGGAGAAACCATTTGGATAGAGGCTTTTTGTAACATGATTTCCGGGGAGAAAACTGGGGCGGTGATAGGTATGATACTCGATATTACTGAACGCAAAAAAGCAGAAGAGCAGCTCATGTATGAAAAGGATCTGTCCCGTAGTATTATTGAGAGTATTCCCGGGATCTTTGAATTATACGATAGGCAGTTCAGATTTGTGTGGTGGAATAAGCAGTTTGAGGTAGTCAGTGGGTATTCGCCTGACGAGATACGGAATTTACATGTAGTCAACGATTTGACCTTTGGAGGAGAGCGGGCGAAAAGGTATAAAATACTTAAAAGAATATATGAGACCGGACGTGATGAGGGGGAAATAACTATTACTGTAAAAAATGGGAAGAAAATTCCTCTCTATTTTGTTGGCCAGTTAATCATCTATAAAGGCGAACCATGTTACATCTGTTCTGCCATAGATATTACGGAAAGAAAACGTTTTGAGGAAGGCTTGAAAAGTTCTGAATTAAGATATCGTTCGCTTGTTGAGCAAGCTTCTGATGCTATCATTGTTACAGACGAATCAGGCAATCTTGTTGAGATGAATACGAGTTTTTGCAAAATGTTTGGATATTCAGAAAAGGAGTTACACGGAATGAAGATAACTGAATTGACAGATCCTGATCAATTAAAGATTGATCCGCTCAGGATTGATCTCGTTCCTGGGGGTAAAACTATTTTCGAGGAAAGGCGAATGAAGAAAAAAGACTCAACAATTTTCCAGGTAGAAACCAATGTGCAAATGCTTCCTGATAAAAGAATCCTTGCCATAATGCGGGATATCACTGATCGTAAAAAAGCCGAAGAAAAATTGAATATTTCTTATGAGCGGATACGATCCTTGTCCGAGCATTTGACTAACGTACGCGAAGAAGAAAGAAAACACATTGCCCGTGAAATCCACGACGAACTTGGACAGGAGCTTACTGTTCTGAAGATGGACCTGGGGTCATTAGTTAAAAAAATTCCATTGTCGGATGAGTCTCTGCGAAGCCGGTTAGCTTCATTTTCGGGATTTATAGACAATATTGTTCAATCGGTTCGAAGAATTTCTTCTGAGCTTCGCCCGAGCTTATTGGATGATTTAGGCCTGACGGCCGCTGTCTCCTGGCAGTTGGAAGAAATTGAAAAACGTTCCGGCATCAAAATACATTTCAACGAACCAAAAGGTGAATGGATCTTACCGGATCCTGTGAAGACAAATTTATTTCGGATACTACAGGAGGCGTTAACCAACATTGTTCGTCATTCAAAAGCAACTGATGTCGATGTGAATATTGTCTGCGACAACAAATGGACAAGCCTCAGTGTGTCTGACAATGGAATCGGATTTAATACGAACAACGCAGATAATGGCAAAACACTCGGAATTGTGGGGATGAGAGAAAGAGCAACTATCATTGGCGGGAACTTAGAGATCGAAACAGCGCCTGGAAAAGGGACGAAGATCCTGGTATCAGTGCCCGTTAAACAAAATAAAGAAGAACGATGAGAATTCTTATAGCGGACGATCATGCCATTGTTCGAAAAGGGCTCAAGGGTATTTTGTTAGAGGAATATCCAACGGCTTTTATTGGTGACGCCTGCGATGCAGAGGAGCTGGTGAAAATGGTTTTTGAGGATACATGGGACCTGATCATTTCTGATTTAAGCATGCCTGGACGCAGCGGGCTGGATGCGCTAAAGCAGATTAAACAATCTTATCCCAAGCTACCGGTATTAATCATGAGTATTTATCCGGAGGATCAATATGCTGTCAGAGCCATCAGAGCTGGCGCGTCGGGCTACTTCAATAAAAATTCGATTCATGAAGAACTTTTTAAGGCGATAGAATCGGTGCGCCGTGGCAAGAAGTACATTACGCCGGCAGTTGCAGAAAAGCTTGCTGATGCTTTACCCTTAGATCAAACCTCCAAACCGCACCAATCGCTTTCTGACAGGGAGTTTGAAGTTTTCAAGTTGTTAGCTTCCGGAAAAATGGTATCCGAGATCGGGCACCAGCTTTCACTAAGCTCCAATACGGTCAGCACGTACAGGTCTCGTATACTTGAAAAAATGAACATGCACTCCAACGGTGAGCTCATGCGCTATGCCATGGAACAAAATCTCCTGTAAAATGTAGTGATTTGCACTACAAAATATATCAAGGCTAACCTATTTTTTGAAGGCCGCGATCTTCATTTCTTCGCGTTGCATTTGCAATGGTCACCGGCGCTCTCACGATATTGCTTGTGGATGACAATTCTGAATTCACTGGGCGACTCATCGAACTGGTAAAGGAATTATCCGGCATTGGAAATATAATGATAGCAAGGAGTTATGATGAGGGTGCCACAATTTTTCATCAGGAGAAACCGGGCGTCATCCTTCTGGATATTCATTTGCGTGGTCGGACCGGGGTTGAATTTATAAAGCATATCAGAGGCGCAGGACGTGTGTGTTCGATCCTTGTAATGTCAAACCACGCAGATGAGCAGTACAGGAGATTTTATTTGCATGCCGGTGCAGATTATTTTTTTGATAAAACCTATGAATTTCCATTAATACCTGAAACCTTACGAAAGATAGCAGCGCAAAAATGATTTGCTGATCCTACCCTTTGATTTTATCGCCCTTTGCTTAGAATTCAAAACAAGGGACTATGAGTATAACTGTAGTGGCCGGCGTTGGGCAGCAAATGCACGGGCAGGCTTTGATTTATTGCAGGCAACGATGCCGGGTGTATTTGTTATTTGGGTATTGCCAAACAACGAGTACAGCTTCGTTGCAGTTTCAGCCAGCAATGTATTTCAGTACGAATACCTCCGACAAGTTCGTGGTGTTTAAAAAGAAAGTGTTATGAAAGCAATAATTGTAACGGATCAGGCTGCGGGCACGGCTGCGATGAAACTCGTCGAGCGACCAGAGCCGAAGCCAGCGATAAATGACGTTATTGTGCAGGTCCATGCGTCCGGATATGTTTCGACGGAGCTGACATGGCCTTCTACATGGACCGATCGAATCGGCAATAACCGAACGCCCTCGATCCCCGGCCACGAAATGGCCGGGGTGGTTACCGCAGTTGGGTATGGTACTACCGGTCTCTCGGAAGGGCAGCGTGTTTTCGGTCTTGCCGACTGGTATCGCGATGGTTCTTTGTCGGAGTTTATAGCCATTGAAGCACGTAACCTGGCACCACTTCCAGGTGACGTTGATTTTACGGTAGGGGCGAGCCTGCCCATCTCCGGGTTGACAGCGTGGCAGGGATTGTTCCAGCACGGAAGACTCCAGGCTGGGCAAACTGTATTGGCCCATGGGGCTGCCGGCGCGGTGGGGACTATGGTCACCCAGCTTGCCCGCGAGGCAGGTGCGTATGTTATCGGTACGGGACGAGCTGCCGACCGCAAAAAGGTGCTCGATTTTGGCGCACACGAATTTTTGGATCTTGAAAGCGATGTGCTTGAGGATGTGGGCGACGTCGACCTGGTCTTCGATGTTATTGGCGGAGACATACAGAAGAGATCTGCCGCATTAATCAGGACCAATGGAACGCTTGTGTCGATCGTCGGACCGGTTGAAGCAAAGCCAGCCCGTGGTGTGGCTATTGATTTCGTCGTGGAAGCCGATCGTTCTCAGCTGACCGAGATCATACAGCGAGTGAGGGAGGGGAGACTGAGAACAAACATAGGGGTTGTAGCCTCACTTGAAGAAGGGGTTGCTGCTTTCAATTCGCCCAAGAGGGTTACAGGGAAGGTAATTATTAGCATTTCCCAATAAGGACCTGAATCCATCGACTGTAATCTTCGGACAGATGTTACGAGCCAAAATTTTACTCTACCTATTCAGAGGTAGAAGTTTGCCAGGGTTACATTTGGTTATCGATAATTCATCTGAAAAGAATTAAGGTTCGTTTACCCTGAGACACGTTGCCGAACTACGTTCAACCTCCCGCGCTATTGCCGAAATGTTCATCTTCATTTCGTTCCTACAGGAAACATTCAAATTGCTATTTTTGACCCAGCCGGACAAATTCAGCTTTCCGTTGGCGGACAGCTATTCTGAATTAAAATTGCCTCGTCTTTTCCCCTTGAGAGGCCGGCCAGTGCCCGGCTCCTTAGCGCACATGCCAGTAAAATGTTTCCGGACATCGTCATGTGCTGGTATTGCAGCCTAAAAGTTCCAATTAATTGCTTTCTTTTACGATCGAACCAATTCGACAGGATCTCGATACGCCTCCATTGAAGAGAAATTAGACGTTCCTATTTTTAAGAAACTGGCTTTCTCAATTCACAGAAAAGGAGGACAGAAATTCAATGCAAAGACTACATTTTATGATGAAACGTGATGAGACCATTGTGATGAGGGCGATTGCAATTTGTTTTAAACCTTATTTAAAACCTGAAGAGGCCCTTATCTATTGTAACCTCGGTAGAACACAGTTCTCCAAGAAAGCGGAGGCGTTCGGCATTTTCAAAAATGCAAATGGTTACTATAAGAAGGAAGACCTGGACTCAATGCTTGAGGGGGGAGAGTCGCGTGTTGCAAAGGCTTTAAAACAGATGAAAACATAAATCCGCGATCTATCTGACAGTAGGCGGAACTGCTGCTAACGATCATCGACCGCCAGCCTAATCTTGTTACCTCACGAATCATATCCATCCCTTTGATTAAGTTGATTATTCATTTGAAAGCCTGAATCACATACTTTCAATGTTAAAATAGCTTATGATATTGATAATAGGAGGAAACGGGCTCCTTCTAAATAGAAGTTATTTGCATTTGTATATTAGTCTTATTAACACATTTTAAAAACCGGCTTGACTTCGAAAAATTGATTGCTGTATGGAAAAAAAATGCACTGCTGCCATGCGCGGGCGTGTCTTTCGCTCGCTCCGCAATTTCTCCTTTGTACTGGCCCTTTTACTTTTTAGTTTTTCAGTTTTGCGCGCCCAGGTAAAAGTTTCCGGAATTGTTCGCGACAACAAGCAAAACATCCTATCCGGTGCAACCGTCACGTTGAAAGGCGGTAAGACTGCGGTTACCACCGACGCAAACGGGACTTATTCCATTACTGTTCCCGGCTCGTCATCGGTGTTGGTTTTCACCAATGTTGGTTTTACTCCGAAGGAGGAAACGATTGGTAACCGAAATACGATCAACGTTTACCTTTCTGAGAACTCAAACGATCTTGAGAACGTGGTCATCATAGGCTATGGTGGGGCTGCCAAGAAAAAAGATCTCACAGGTGCCACGGCCCAGGTCGGCATAAAGCAAATCCAGGAGAGGGTTCCCGTCACCCTAATGGATGCCCTCCAGGGTCAAGCTGCCGGCGTCCTCGTAACTAATGATAATGGCGATCCCTTCGGCCAGGGAACTATCCAGATTCGCGGTGCATCAACCATTAATGCCGAGGGTAACGGCCCATTGTATGTTATTGACGGAGTGATATCCGAAAACGGAAATTTTGTGAACCCGGCGGACATCGAAACGATCGACATCTTAAAGGATGCTTCTTCTGCAGCTATTTATGGTGCCAGGGGTGCGAATGGTGTAATTCTCATTACGACGAAAAAAGGAAAACCTGGAAAGCCAAACATCAACATCAATACCTACCATTTGTTTGGAGAGCTTGCCCATAAGCTCAGGACAACCAGCGCGAGTGAACTACGATACTACAGGTCGAACCGCGACAACAACTCGGGCTATAATGCCGATTCGACCAACCCCTATCTGAACGCCGATAACGATTACCAGGACCTG